>WUUC01040721.1_pt1 | contig 13278 bp, 15 predicted proteins | sample 6278441 | NCBI WGS metagenome assembly WUUC01 (sample SAMN13675441, study PRJNA597444) | soil metagenome | isolation source: soil | place: USA: Washington | collected 2017-10 | reverse complement strand
GGCCGACATGGCGCCGGAGAGGATGGCGAACACCCAGACGAGCCAGCCCTCGATGCCCATGCGCCCATACGCGAGCCGGTTCACCCGGGCGTTGACCGCGCAGGCCAGGCCCGCGATGTCGAACAGCAGGAACATGGGCAGGATCAGGTACCAGTCCTCCAGGCCGGGCAGGTCGTCGAAGAAGTGCCACATGCCCCACCCGCTGACGAACAGCGCGACGGCAGCCGCGATGACGACCAGGGCGCGCCCGACCCGTCGCCTGTTCGTCAGGTCATGGGCGGGAGGCTGCTCGGCCACCCCGCCGGTATCGCTCTCGTGCTCGCTCATGGCTCCGAGGTCCTCTCTCGGTCGTGATCGGTGATTGTCGCTGGTGAGCCGCGGGGGCGGGGTGCTCGCCTCGTCCCTGCGACCCTGGTCACCTGCTGTCGGCGACTCGGCGCCGGGTGTTGTCGTCCAGGGTGGTCACCAGGTCACATCTCGTCGGCGTCGTCGTCGTCGGCGCCGTCGTCCAGCGTCTCCGCTGCAAGTGCGTGCGCTGTGGCCCGCTGGAGCTGGACCTTAGCGGCGCTGTCGTTCATGCCGATCGCCCACCGCATCGTGTCGGGGTCAACGCCGTCGCGGATAGCGGTCAGGATGAGATTCTCGCGGGCATTCATGGCTGCCTGGAACCGCTCGGCTGCTGCCGCACGGGCGTCGCCGGTGGCACGGTCTAGCTCCGCCTCAATGCCGGACAACTCGCGTGTGACCAGCACGATCTTGTTGATATGGGTCGACACTCGATCACGCCCCTTCGGCGGTCTGGTCGGTGCCGCCTGCGCGGGGCGCAGCCCAACCGGAGGGATCATGCCACCCGGTCCCACGGCAGTTAAGGCAGTTTTCGGGCCACTCCAGGTTGTCGTAGCCCCCGCGGCTGCCGTAGACGGTGACGATGCCTGAGCCCCTGCACGAGCGGCACAGCTCCCGGCCGGCCTCGTCGGTGAACATCGCCGGCCCTCAGAACTCGTCCGGGTGAGCGGCCCGCGTCGGCCCAGCGGTCGCCCACGGGTCGACATCGCTGCCACCGGCAGGTGCCACGCCGGCGCTGGTCCGGTCGAGCTTCTGCACCCGCACCGTGGCATACCGCAGGTCCGGGCCTATCGACTCGACGCGCAGCTCCCACGGGTACTGAGTCGAGCCGTTGCGGTCCTCGTATGGCTTGCCCTGTGCCCAGGTGCCCTGAACGATCACGCGCGCCCCACGGGTGAGGCTCTGCGACACGTTCTCGCCGAGCTGCTCCCAGGCCACACACGGGTAGTTCGACGGCGGCCCGTCGACCCAGCGGTCGCCCTGCCGGACTCGGCTGTTGACCAGCACCCGGAACTTGCACAGCGCCTTCCCGCCCGGGGTGTACCGCACTTCGGGGTCGTCGGCGAGGTTACCGACCACCGTGATCTGGACGTCTCCAAAACCCATCTGGAGATCCCTCTCGGACAGAGGGAGCGTCTCGTCCCGCTCCCTGATGCCTCCATCCTAACTAGATGCAAAGTAGTTAGCAACTAGTTGGCAACTGGTGAGCCACCAGTTAGGATCTCCCCTATGACCACCGCAACCGCACTCAGGAGGGCGGAGATGACGGGACTAACACCCGCCGGCGATGCCTTCCGGCACGGGCTCGATACCGAGCTTGCCGCCGCCACCGAACAGGCGCACCAGGCAGGGGACGACCACACCGAGGTGCTGGCCGCACTCGATCGCCTGGCGCTCATGGTGAAGGCCCTCGACGACACCCGCGGCGCAGCGTCGGATGAGTCGAAGCGACTCATCGCGCGAGCGCTCCAGCTCGGCGTCGACCCGCGCGACCTGTACGGCCGACCGTTCAGCGCAACCGTCGTCCGCGGTATCGCCGAGCAGGTGGGGATCAGGTTCGAGCGGCCCGGGCCACGTCCTCGTAGCCGACCCCGACCCGAGTAACGAAATCGGCCCCCGGGCGTGCTGTCACACGACACCGAGGGCCTTGCCGAACCGCCTGACGAGAGGCAGATCGACCATGAGCGAGCCTACGGGAGAGCGCCCGCCAGTCCTCGACGTGCTGCGGCACGCCTACCGCACTTCCAGGGAGATCCTGGCGGGCCTTCCGGTCACCGGCCGGAGGTGGAAGCGTCCACCCCGTGAGTGCCCATCGTGGTGCGCCGGTGACCACCGCTGCACCGCACAGCACCGCTACCCATCGGGAGAGCACCGCAGCCCGACGAGCGCCTGGAGCCCGGGGTACGGCCGCATGGTCGCTGCCCGTACCCGCTCGGTTGACGGCACCGAGCAGCTTGAACTCACCACCCGCGTGACGTTGAGCAGCGACAGCAACACCGCCCTAGCGCAGGGCATCAACCTGCCCCTGGTCGTGAACGAGGCCATCCGCGTCTGCCTGGTGGAGGTCGACGTGATGATGCGCACGAGGGCTCAGCTCGGTCGCCCGACGGCCGGGGAACTCGACGGCTCGGGGCGCGACCCCCGCTGCACCAGCCTTCCGGTGCGCCAATGCACCACCAGCCAGTGATGGGCGTCCTACGGTCGGGGGCCGACGCCAGATCGATCTCCCGGGGGCGTCGTGTGACGTCGCCGGCCTGCACCAATAGCCCAGATAAGGCAGCCCACGGCCGTGCGAGCACACGGGCCGTGGGCCTAGACCCGAGAGGACCGGGCCATGTCTACCAACCCTAGTTTCCCGAGACGTCTCGTCGGCGCGGGGGTGATCGTTTCGGCTGTTGGCTGGACGGTTACCCGCATGCCGTACGCCAATGCCACCCTGATCGGCTGGCTGGTCATCGTGGCCGGCGTGCTGCTGCTGATCGCCCTCCCGATCGCCCTGTACGTCCGCACCTACCGCAGCACCGTCGCGGTGCTGTCCCGCGCTCGGCGCCGTTCCGAGCGGTACGGCGGCACTGCCTCCCGGCTGGAGTACCACCGGGTCGCGTCGAAGGCATCCGTACGCCGGCGCGTTGGCACCCTGCGCCCCGACTTCGCCAAGCTGCCGGTGCACAAGCGCTTCCGGGTGCCGGTCACGCAGTACGCCACGAAGGTCGCCACGGAGCGGCGCCTCGGCGCGATTTGGTCCTCGTGCGAGGACGTCACCGTGCGGCTCGGCGGCCCGCGTATGGGCAAGTCCGCCGAGCTGGCCTGCCACGTCGTCGACGCCCCGGGCGCCTGCCTGGTGACGTCCACCCGCCCTGATCTCGCCCTCGTCACGATGGCGAGCAGGGGGAAGGTCGGTCCCCTCCACGTCTTCGACCCGGCCGGCACGTCGGGGCTCACCTCGACGATCAAGTGGTCGGTGCTGGCCGGCTGCCGCAACCCGCGCACCGCCCAGCGCCGCGCCCGCGACATGATCCCCAACGGCGCGACCGCTGAGCACGAGAAGTGGAACAGCATGGCCCGGCGCACGCTGGCCGTGCTGCTGCACGCCGCGGCGCTCTCCGACCGGACGATGGTCGATGTCCTGACGTGGGCGGCCCGGCCCAAGGCACCACGGGTTAAGAGCCAGGTGGAGGAGGCGCTGGAGCGCTCGCCGAGCACGAACCTCAAGGCGTGGACGGAGATGTCTGACCAGTTCTTCGCCAACAACGACCGGACGCAGACGTCGATCACGACGACGCTGGTCAGCTATCTGGAGTGGATGCTCGACGACAAGGCATCAGGTGCCGGCCTGGCCGCTGATGCCGAGATGTTCTCGGTGGAGGAGATGCTCGCCACCCGTGCAACCGTCTACATGATCGGCCACAACAGCGACCAGGTGGCACCGCTCGTCGCCGCCCTCACGGGCGAGATCGCCTACCAGGCACGCACGCTCGCCAAGGCCAACGGCGGCCGCCTAGACCCGCCGCTGACGATGGTCCTCGACGAGGCCGCGATCATCTGCCCTGTGCCGCTCGACGACTGGACGGCAGACATGGGCGGCTTCAATATCACCCTGCACATCAGCGCGCAGGATCCGGCGCAGCTCCGCGAGGTGTGGGGCGACAACGGGGCCAGCTCGATCCTGAGCCACGCCGGCACGCTGCTGGTATTCGGCGGCATCCAGGAGATGCCATTCCTGGAGGACTGCTCCAAGAAGGCCGGCGACCGCACTGTGGTCGTAGCGTCGAAGGACGGACGGGGCAAGGTCGTCGGGGCGACCACCCGCCGGGAACGCGTCATCAGCCCCGACCAGATCATGAAGCTGGAGAAGCATCAGGTCATGGTCATTCGGTCGGGCCTGTCCGCGTGCCTCGCGGTCGCCCCGAGCGTGTGGCGGCGCCGCGACGTCCGCAAGGCCAACGCGGCGAGCCCGTACCGGCCGGTGCTGGAGACGGCGTACGCCGAGCAGCTCGTCGACGACGACCAGGCGGAGGAGGCCAGCGCATGACTGCACCACGGAAGGGGGCGACCCCGGAGCAGCAGGTGGTCGCCCTCGGCCGGCTCATCGAGGAGCAGGCCCGCACGATCGCCGCGCTCAAGGACGAGATCGAGAGGAGGTTCAACGCGCAGGCCGGCGACGTCGCCGAGCTGCGCCGAGTGTCGGCGCAGGCAACACGCACGTCGACGCAGGCGCTCGCCCTCATCACCGACGTCGCCACCCGGCTCGGCGAGGACCAGGCCGGCGAGCCCGAGCACACGCCACCGGTGAACCTGCTCCTGGCCGGCGACGGTGACGCCACAACGCAGGTGCTCGAGCAACTGCGCGACTGGCTCCGGGCGGTCTACGTCCGGTACGAGGGCGCGGGCGACCAGCCCGCCCCGTTCCTGTCCGACTGCTGGGTATGGCACCCCGGCGCCGTGACGGAACTCCACGCCCTCTACCGCATGTGGGTCGTGGCCTTCGAGAGTCCGAGAGCGTCAGACCAGGCAGTCGCCGACTGGCACGACCGCTACCGGCCGGGCACCGTACGCCGTGTCAACGCCGCCCTGCGGGACTGCCGCCCGGAGAAGCACGCCGACCCCATGAAGTACCGCCCGCCGGGCGTGTACGGCGACGAGCTGCTCGGCGAGCTGGCCGAGTGGATGGTCACCGGCGACTACGGCAGGAAGGCCCCGCCGGTGCCAACGCCGGCGATGGTCGTGGACTCCCGCACCCGCCGCGCCGCCGAGGAGGAGTAAGCCGCTCACCAGCGAGAAGCCCCGGACCTGCTCCAGGTCGGGGCTTCGCTCTGTCGTCAGGCTGCCCGGTCCCCCAGCACCCGCCGGGCCACGTCTGCGCTGATCTGCACCGGCAGCTCGTCGCGCAGCCCGAGGGCGTACGCGAGCATCCGGTACGCGCCGCGGGCGTACATCTTCGCCGGCTCCCGGGGGTCACCGTCGCCCGGCAGATCGGCCCGCCCGGCTGCGATCAGCTCTCCCCGCAGAGCCTCTCCGGTTGCCACCCCCTGGTGGTCGGACACGGGCGCTTGGTGAGCGAACCCGAGCACCCACACGCTCGACGCGACCATGCCCTGCAACCACGGTTTCGCCGCGCTGCTGTCGGGCTCGTGCTGGTACATCGCCAGCGCGATCGCGTGCGCGGCGCCCACCTCCTCAGCGGGACGGCCGAGGGCTCCAGGTTGGACGTGGGGCTCCATTCCGTCAGGCTACGCGCACGCCGTGACACTGGCGACGGGTCCAAATGGGCACGCGGGTTGTCAGGGCATCCCGGTGCGGACTTCCGTATCTCCGCATCTCCGCACCTGTCCTGGGGACTGCGACAAGGTTGGCAACCCGCGTCAGTCACAAAGATCGGCCCCCGGGGGATGCCCGGGGGCCGATCTGTCTTGCCTGGCTAGATCGTCACGGCACCACGCCGATCAGAACCAAGATCACCACCAGCACGTAGACGACGACCTGCGGCGGAACTCTCACCTGCAAAAACGCATCCTGGGACTGCATCACTGGGCAACCTTTCCTGTAGTAGTGATCTTTATCGGGACTACTGGTGTCGGCTGATTCCGGCCCGGGGAATTGCAGTTCCGGACGGGGCCTTTGTGGAGTGAGCCCGACCCGAGCCACTGTACCCGATAAGGCCACCGGTCCGCGTTGTGTGCATCCGGGTTCCCGGCGTGGGGTTTATGACAACTCGTTACCGGGTGCGACAAGCGCTTGACACCGCATCACGGGTGAGGCGAGGGACTTCCCTGCTACGGCCGGTCTGGTAGGTATGGAAGCTATCAATAAGAACAGCGTGTATCACTATACGTGACGGCTTCGTTACGCGTTTACTTTGAAGTCTGCCTCTAAATTGCCAGTCCCAAAGGGGCTTCAAGGGTAAAGAATTTGATTGGTGAGACGGAGATAATTAGATCGGTACTTGGATAATGTCTCGTCGCGGTTGGGAAAAGCGTCTGGTGCCGCGATGGATGCTCAAAGGAAATGAGCAGTGGCCATTAATGGCAGGGACGGTGGTAGGTATGGCATGATGGTGGAGCACCGCACGTGCAGTCGACATGACTGTGAGCTGTGTAAACGCCTGGTAGTCGATCTTTATCGGGACAGACGACAGGTAGTTGATGGCCTCCCCGTTGCAGCGGGCGAGGCCATCGTCGTTTGGTCCCGGCGAGAGTGCGCGACCGGCGCGGGAATCTTGGTCAGCCCGCCGCAAAGGCGGGCACAGCACCGGTGCGCAAAGTCCAGCTTGACAGGGGGAGATCCGCCGTAAAAGGCGAACTAGCTAGGTAAGACCAATCGCTCACCCAAACGTCACTCAGCTACATGCACTAGGTGGCTACTGACTAGGTGGACGGGAATTGCGGGCTAGTGGCGCCCTCATCAGGTCAGTCGCGCGCCTCGCTCCGCCGGGCGTCATCAACCAGGCGGGGCAGGTGCATCGCCGCGGTCCGGAGTGCCTCCACGGCCTCGTGTACGAGGCGGAGCCCCGCGGGGTGATCGGGCCACCAGACGTTGAGGACCGGGGCAACAGCGGCTACGACGTCCCGCACCGCGGCATCGGCAGGTAGCGCAGCCAGTGCGCCCCTGGTCTGCTCCGCAGCGGCGGCCGCCAGGGCGCCAAGTGCCATCGGGCCGGCAGGTTGCTCGTCGACGCGGGCAAGTACCTCTGCGGACGCCTCCCGAACGCCTCTGGCCAGCTCGTCGTCAGTGACTGCGGCGAGGCGGCGCACAGACTCGGCGGCCCGGATTGGGTCGTAACCGCTACTCATGGACCAATCGTTGCGCAGCAAGTGCTGCCGCCGGAACAAGCCAGAGCACCTCAGGAAGACACCGCCACGCCGTAACGGTGCCCGGTGGCACAGCTGGAAGACACAGCGTCGCTACTTACCAATAATCGACGAGACTTGGTGCGTACCTGCGGAGATCCGTACTTGCGTATCTGCGGACTCGGCATGGTTCTTACAGTAAACGGTCCTTTTGTGTAACGTCCGTGGTGTGAGCCGCTCCAAGAAAGCCCCCGCCGACACCGCCGTCGCCTACCTCCGGGTGTCCACCGACGAGCAGGCCGACAGCGGCGCCGGGCTCGACGCCCAACGCGCCGCGATCGAAACCGAAGCCGCACGCCGCGGCTGGACGATCGTCGGGTGGTACGTCGACGCCGGCGCGTCCGGCAAGTCACTCAACGGCCGGCCCCAGCTCGCCGAGGCGCTCGCCGCCGTCCGCGGCCGACAGGCTGGCGCCCTGGTCGTCGCCAAGCTCGACCGGCTCTCCCGCTCCCTGCTCGACTTCGCCGCCCTCATGGCCGACGCGCAACGAGACCGGTGGAACCTCGTCGCGCTGGACCTCGGGATCGACCTCTCCACCCCGGCCGGGGAGTTCATGGCGAACGTCATGGCGTCAGCCGCGCAGTGGGAACGGCGCATCATCGGCCAACGCACCCGCGACGCCCTCGCCATCAAACGCGCGGCCGGCGTCCGGCTCGGACGCCCCCGCAACCTGCCCGACGCGGTAGTACGCCGCATCATCGACGCCAAGGCCGACGGCGACACGCTCAGCGGCATCGCCGCCGCGCTCAACGCGGACGGCGTACCCACCGCTCACGGCGGGTCGAAGTGGCACCCCTCCACCGTCCGCGGCGTCCTCGGCTCACAGGACGCCTGCGCCCTCGCGGTCTGATAGCTGTTCGGCGCGGCCCCGTCCGCTCACCCCTCTGCGGCCATGTGCTCGGGTGCCCTTTTGGGTCAGCGGCCGAGCACGGTCTCAATCACCCGCCGGAGCGCATCGATTACTTCGACGGTGCCGTCGCTGGGGCCGGTGCTGGCGGCGGTGGTACGGGACCGGCGTCGGGCGCCGTGCACGGCCACCACGGTGGTGGCTCCGACCAGCACTCCGGTTAGAAGCCAGGGGGCGATCAGCACGCACCCGGCGACCACCAGTCCCCCGATCGGGTGTCCGGTGGCAATCCCGCCCAGGGCTGTGGCTACGGCGCCACCGCCGGAGGCTAGGGCTACGACGCCCCAGGCGGGACCCGGACTGCCGCTACCGCGGCCCACCGGCTTCATGCGGCATCGCCACCGGGGGCGCTGTCGATCCACGACCGCACGTTGCGGCTGTACCGGCGGAACCGTGACTCGACGGCCGAGGCCGACAGGCCGAGCGCGGCACCGATCTCGGCGTACGTCTGACCTTCGAGCCGTAAGGCGAAGATCAGACGGATCGTTTCGCCTTCTCGCTTGAGGCAGTCCAGCGCAATCTCGAGACGTGGATCTTCACTCTGGAAGAGGCTGGGGTGTCGGCGTAGCTGGTGGGGGATGTCGTTGGCGTCGACTCCGTACGACAGTGCGTGGCGTTCGATCCGGCCGCGCCGGTTGAGGGACCACTGCTCGTAGGCGCGGCGGAAGTGAAGAGCACAGGTGTTCAAGAAGTAGGTGGTGAGCTGTGCGCCTCGCTCGGGGTCCCAGCGGCGGCGCAGGATGGCGTGAAACTGGAAGTCGGGGATGGCCCGCAGGATCGTGTCGATCGCGAGGGCGGCGCGTTCGTCGGGCGATGTGCGGAGAACGTCGGCGTCGTCGGGTTGGAGGTGGACCGAGCGGCCGGGAGCAGCAACCCTTGCCACCAGTTCGGTGATCTCGCCAGTCTTGATCTTGCCGCGCAGGGTGTTGTACGCGTAGGTCCACAGTCGGTGGTTGAGCTCGTTCCACGCCTGCCCGCGGAACCCGTCGTTACGGCGGTAGTCCTCGATGACGCGGGTGATCAGGTAGGCATCGTCTGCGCGTCGGCTGGCCGTTTCCTCCGCTGCGGGATGCGGGATCGCTGGAGCCTGGGGCTGCGAAGCCGACGGAGCCGACGGAGCCGACGGGGCACGCCCGGCCAGCCCCTCCATGGGGTCGAAATCGGTGACTGTGAACCTCACGATCCGGCCATCCTTGGCTTTGAACTCGTGCTCAGACATAGATCCCGCTCCCGCGTTTTACTGCGCTGTTGATGCAAGCGGTCTACGCGCCTTCCGCCTTGAAATCCGTCGCGGCCGAGCTGTGACCCCAGTCACAGGAATCTCAGGTTCCGTCGTAGCCTCCTGCTGCCGCCGCTCGCCGCGATCACACCGTGCAGCAGCAAGTTCCACACCGGCGGGTTACACGGGCAGGAGCGCACCGATCTCAACGCCGAGTTTGTCGAGCTAGCGAAGCTGGCCGACCCGGCACTACCCACGTCACACACCGCTCACGGCGTCTGCTTCGACGATGCTCCACCGCCGTTCTAACCCACGTAGCGCGCTCGACGTACTGGCGGTGATCCCTACAGTTGACCCCCGATATCACCCGGGGGAGGTGCAGGGATGTTCTGCGACCAATGTGGTCAGCCGGTGAATTCAAGTGCAGCGACGTGCCCTCACTGCTCTGCCCGGCTGGCGCCGGTCTCACTGGTACCTACACCGGAGCTCCCCATCGCAACCAGCAGATCGCCAGGGCGGGTAGCGCAGGGTCCGGGCGGTCGAGCGCTACTACGGGCCACGATCGGGCGCAATGTGGCCGGCACCGTGGCTGGCATCATCGGAGCGTGGTTCGGGGTGCCGATGATCCTGCTGCTAGGCGGAGTCGGCGCCCTGGTCGGCGGCCTCGCCGGCGTTGTATCCGGCACGCTGATCGGCACCTCAATGCTGGACCGGATCGACACCGTGCTCAGCTACGTCTTCCCGCTACCCGTCACCGCGGCGCAGCTGCTACCCACCGCGGCCGCGCAGGTCGGCGGAGTCGTCGGTGGCCTGGTCGGCATGGTCAGCGGCGCGGCCACGCTGGCGGGCATGGCTGCGGCCTACCCGTGGCAGAAGTTGTACGAGGGCGATCCGCTCTGGCCGGTCGCCGCGGTCCTCGGACAGATCCTCACGGCGTTGGTCGTGGCGGCCCTCTACGTGTGGTGGGTCACCGCGACGGAGGCGCTGTGGCTCCGGATCAGCGGCGCCCGCCGCCCGTCCCGCCGCGAAGCCGACTGGCTCCTACCGATCCTGGCCGAGGCGGGGCAGCGCCTCAGCCTGGCGCGACTTCCCCGGTTGCTCGTCGACGACCGGCGCGAACCCAACGCGGCGGCGGGAATCCGGCACATCACCGTCAACTACGGCCTGCTGGAGCAACTGGCCTTCGACCGGGAGCAGGTCGCCGGCGTCCTGACCCACGAACTCGCGCACTGGCGAGATGGTGACGCCGTGGCGATGGCCTGGGCCAAGGGGGTCGCCCTTCCGCTCTACCTCGCGTACGAGCTGGCCGACCGGATGCTCCGTGTGGCCCGTATCCGCCCGCTCCAGGTCGTCGTACGGGTCTTGCTGTGGTCGGTCCTGGCCACCGTCCGGTACGGGGTACTACCGGCTCAGTCACGCATGTGGCGCGAGCAGGAGTACCGCGCCGACGCCGCGGCGGCCGCCGCGGGCTACGGCCCCGGACTGCGCCTCGCGCTGACGTACCTGCGGGGGAGCTTCGACGGGGAGCGGTCTGGCTGGGACCGCACCCTCCTCGCCTCGCACCCGTCGAACGAGCTGCGCCTGGAGCGGCTGGAGCAGGATGGCCGGCTCTACCCGCTGAACGAGGGCCACGCGCTAACTCGAGCGCTGCCTGGGTGGACCGGTGCCAGCACCGTCCGGAAGGGCTGGTGACCGTGCTCGACTTCCCGCCCCTGCCGCACTTCGACGTGGTACCCGGCCAGCGTGTCTACCTCGGCCTTGACCCGGCAGACGGCTACCGCCCGTGCTGGTCGGCGGCAGAGGACTCCATCGGCGTCGTGGGGCCACCCCGCTACGGCAAGTCCAGCGGGGTGCTCATGCCCACCCTGATGACTTGGGACGGGCCGGCCGTAGTCACCTCAACCCGTGGCGACCTCCTCCGCTTCAGCGGCAACCAACGGTGGCGACTCGCACACCCCTACAACGGCACCGTCCATGTCTACGATCCGTTCGCCTCCGAGCCCGGCGTAACCAGCGCTCAGTGGTCTCCGATCGCAGGCTGTGAGAACCCGAGCGTTGCCTACCGGCGGGCGTCCGCGATGGTCGCCGTGGTGGGGCAGGGCATCACCGATAGCAACCACTGGCGATCCGGTGCCGCTGTCATCCTGCGCGGCATGTTCCACGCTGCGGCGATCGCGGGTGAAGACCTCCGCGCGGTACGCCGCTGGCTCGCCCGGCAGGAGACAGGCGACCCTGCGCAGATCATCCGCGACTCCGACAGCGAGGCCGCGGGCTGGGCAACCGACCTGACGGCTATGAACCTGCTCGGTGACCGGGAACGAGGTTCCTTCTTCTCCGTCGCCCGGACCTGCCTGGACGCGACCGCTGAACCGCGAGCGCTGGCCTCCACCTACGGACCCAGCCTCGACATCGATGCGTTCCTCAACAGCCGGTCGACGTTGTACATCGTCGGCCCCAGCCACTACCAGAGCGTGGCCGCCCCGCTCGTCGTCGGCCTGGTCGACGCCATCGCGCAGCGCGCGGCGGAGCTGGCCGCCAGGCGCCCGGGCGGCCGGCTCGATCCGGGCCTGCTGCTCTGCCTCGACGAGGTAGCCAACATCGCCCCCCTGGAGTCCCTGCCTGGTCTGGTGTCCGAGGGTGGCGGTCGGGGGATCGTCACGCTGTGGGCCGCGCAGAGTCTCGCTCAGCTACGCGCCAGGTACGGTGCTGACGGGCAGCAGGCCATCCTCACCGCTACGACGGCGAAGCTCATCTACGGGGGCATGTCCAACGGCGCGGATCTACGGGACATCTCCGCCTGGGCTGGTGAGTACCGGGAACCGCAGGTGACGTACTACGCCGGCGGCATCGACCCCACCCGCTCGCCTGTCCAGCCCGGCCGGCTCACCGGCGACGACGACCGCGGCCGACAGCATGCGATCGGCTCCACATACCGCCCTGCGCTGCCGGTTGAAGCGCTGCAACAGCTACCGCCCGGGCGGGCGTGGCTGTTCTACCGCAGTGATCGCCCTCTGCTGACCGAGACGCGGCCAGCCGGGCTGATGAGCCCCTTCGAGGTTCTGTCCGGGTACACGCCGCACCAGCTCGTCCCGCCGGTGGCCACGCCATGACCGCGGCGCAGACCTGCCCCCGGTGCACCGCCGCGGTGGCCAAGGGCGCCCGGTTCTGTCGTGCCTGTGGCGCTGCGCTCACCACCGCGCCAGCGGTCCTGTCTGACCCTCTGCCGCCACCTCCGCCGGGTCCGCCGGCGGCAGGGCTTACGCCGGCGGCCGCCTGGTGGACGCGCCGCCCGGGCGGGCGTACCGCCCTGCTCGGTGGGTCTGCCGTGGCCGCGCTGCTCGTCCTCTGCCTGGTGGGCTACCTCGCCGTGGTCGCGGTCAACGAGGCCCGGTACCCACCAAACAAGCCCGTCCGTGAGCTGTTCAGCGCCCTCGCCGCCCGTGACGTCGCCCGGGCCGCGGCCCTGGCGTCCTGCGCGGCCCCCGGCTGCGGGGGTGCTGCGCTGGCCGAGGGCTACCAGCCCCCCACCGACGTCGCTATCGGCGAGGTGACGTACGGCGACCCCACCGACGACACCCGCCGACCGGACAAGTCGATCGCCTACGTCCCCGTGGAGTACAACCTCCCCGGCGGCCACCACTCGGTGACCATGCGCGTGCAACGCGGCGGTGAGGGCCTAGCGAGGCCATTCCAGATCCTCGACGGGGCCACCGGGCGGCTTGCCGTGACCACGACTCACGTCGAGAAAATCCAGGTGGGTGGTGCCGTCGTGCCCCTCACCGAGCAGACGGCAGACCGCGGCCTGACGGTCCTCCCGGGCACCTACGCCGTGCAGGTGTCCGACACCGACCCACTGTTCGCCCCGGTCGGCGGACCTGTACGGGTGGACGTCGGGGCGACGGCCGACGACCAGGCCCGGCCGGACCCGATCCGGCTCGACGTCCAGGTCCGCCCCGAGG
>WUUC01156959.1_pt1 | contig 13281 bp, 8 predicted proteins | sample 6278441 | NCBI WGS metagenome assembly WUUC01 (sample SAMN13675441, study PRJNA597444) | soil metagenome | isolation source: soil | place: USA: Washington | collected 2017-10 | reverse complement strand
TGCCGCCGGCCGGGGTAAACGTGGCGCCGAAATGATTGTCGACGTGGGGGTTCCCGTCCGCGACGCCCGTCATCGAGAGATCAAGCACTCCCCACTGCTCCAAGGTCTTGCCGGGCTCGACGCCCGTAGATTCAAGCGCCCCGAGCGTGACGCCTTCGGCTGCAATTGCCGCGCGAATCTGCGACGCACCGTGTGACAACGTAAGCACGCCGCCCAATACGAATAGTCGGATGCCAAAACTGTTGGACAACTTGAAATACACGGACGCCGTCTCCCCGGTAGAGGTAAATAAGCTACGTCAACTCTCCGACGCCGCCAACGCGGAGGCCGGCTTCAATATACTTACCAAGAAACCCACGGCGAAAATCGTTAACGTGCCGACGACCAGCGTCAGATAGGCGTGCAACGGATTTTTGAGCGACGCGGGCAACTCGAACAACGGCAGCGACGGTAAGGTCATCCAGATCGTGACCATCACCCCCGCCGTCACAGCAACGGCCCCAGCCAGGCGCCTCGCGCGCGGGCAAAAAAGTGCGAGCAAGAACAATCCAAGCACGCCGCCCGAGAACAAGCCCGCCAGTTTCCACCACGCGTCGAGCGCCGTTTCCACCTGAGTCATTGCCAGGCCTACTCCCGTACCTGCGACGCCCCACAGCAGCGTCGACAGGTGCAGGACCCGCAGGGACTCGCGCTCGCCAGCGACGGGTCGTAGGTACGGCTTGTACAAGTCGCATAACGTAATCGTCGCCATGCTGTTGAGATTCGAATCCATCGATGCCGCGAAGATCGCCGCCATCACCAGTCCTGCCAGGCCCAACGGCAGCTGTGTCGCGATGAAATGCGGAAATACCTCGTCCGGCTTCAGATCGGCCGCCGACGCGCCAGTTGCCGTCCCGTAGAACACGAACAACCCCGTGCCAATGAAAAAGAATATTGGCGCCACCGGCAGATACAGCAGCGCCGTGATCCAGACGCTGTTGGCCGCTTCACGATCGTTGCGAGCGGCCGAATAGCGTTGCACATAACTTTGATCGACGCCGAAATTCGTCAAATGAATTACCAGCCCGTAGACGAACACGACCCAAAACGTCGGCTCGGTCAGCGAGCCGCCGAAACTGCCCAGGCTGAATTTCTCATGCGCGGCGCCGATGCGCAGAATCTCACCCACGCCGCCGGGCGTCTGCCACCCAACCGCGGCCAGGCATACCAGCGTACCGGCGAGCAGGACGGCGCTTTGCAGCACGCCCACCCACACGACGGCTTTGATGCCGCCGGCCAGCGTGTAGACCGTCACCATGGCGCCCGTTAGCACGATCGTCGTCCAGATCTCCCAACCGGCTAGCCGGGCCACGGCCAGAGCCAGTAAATAAACGACCGAACCCATCCGCGCCATCTGGTACAGCAAGAAGCAGAGGACCGCATAGGTCCGCGCCCAGCGACCGAACCGTTGTTCCAAATGCTCGTAAGCCGAAACTTCCTCGCGGCTCCGATAAAAGGGTACGAACCAACGTACAGCGATCGCAGCAGCAAACGGCGTCGACAGCGTGAAGGCCACCGCGTTCCAATTGTTTTTGTACGCCTCGCCCGGATTGCCGAGGAACGAAATACTGCTGATGTATGACCCAAACATCGACAGTCCGACGGCCCAGCCCGGCAGTGAGCGGCCAGCGGCGATGTACTGGTGGGCGTTCGGACGCCGGCGGCCCAGCCATAAGCCCAACCCAACCACCGCCGCCAAATACGTCGCCAGGACGATGAGGTCCGCCGCCGAAAGCATGGTTAGTTCTTGCCCTCGGCCGTCCAGTCGCCGTCAACCAGGGGGGTCGCTCGCAGCTTGCTGGGGTCGAGCGCGACGTGCTTGATCCGCTTGCGCTTCCAGGTATAGGTGATGTATACGAGTCCGTCGGTGCTCTGAATCACAGCCGGATAGGAGAATTCGCTTCCCGGTTCATCTTCGAGCACCAATGCCGCCTGCCACGAGGCGCCGTCGTCAGAGACCGCGACATTGAGCGGGCTACGCCCTCGGTATCGCGAACTGTGGTTGTACACTAGCAAATGACGGCCGTCAGCGAGAGTCACGGCGTCGGTTCCGGAACTAGGATTAGGCAGGCCGACCGTGGTCATCTCTCCCCATGTCTTGCCCCCGTCATCGGACCAGATCTGAAAGATGCCGCTCGCGCGCGTGCGTCCCACCGCCTGCAGTCGTCCACCTTGATGAACGAGGATGCTGGGCTGGATTGCACGGATCTTATGGGGATCGTTCAGAGGCCCGGTGGAGTGCCAGGTCGCGCCGCCATCGCTCGAGCGTTCGAAGTGAACTCGCCAACCGGCATGTTCGGTGCTTGAGGGCGCGAGAAAGTCGCCGCTCGGAAGCTCAATCGGCTTGTTCTTGATCGGCCCTAAGATGCCTCCGGGCAGCCGCCGCGGCGGGGCCCAGGAACGGCCGCCGTCGCTGGAGGTCATCACCATGCCCCACCACTCGGATGGGGAAGGACCGACCTTGTAGAACAGCATCAGCGGACCGCGACGGGGCTGGAATAGGACGGGGTTCCAGGTTGGATAGCGCTTCGTCGGCGAGACGACGCCGGTAGCGACCCTCTTGGGCGCCGACCAGGCGTCCTGTTCGCGGCGGGATAACCAGATGCCGACGTCGGGATGACGTTCTGCCGTGCCTCCGAACCACGCCGCGAGCAGCTTGCCACCCGTTTCGACGATGGTTGACGCATGACAAGACGGAAACGGCGCTTTGTCGAAGACAAACTCTGCCGAAACGAAGCCGGGCTGTGCCGGCAGCGCATCATTGGCCCGCGCCGCGCCGCCGGCGGTGAGGATTAGCCCAGCGCCGCCGACCAGAATGAGAGAGGCCTTCCGACGCGATCCGACGGATACCATTGCCTCGTGTATCCTCCACCCCGTAACGTTCATGGAACAGTCCTCGACGCGGGAATCGGCGCGGTGACTCGCCCGAGCTCCGACGAGCGCACGACTTCTTGGCCGTCCACCCACACCGATAGGCCTGCGCCACGCTCATAACGCTTGCCCGTGCAGTCCCATACGATCGTCAACGAACGGCCATGGTACGGCACGCCCTCGAGGCAGAACCAGTCCCAAGCGTCCGCGGTAACGAGCGGATCCACTTCGACCACTTCGTCCGCTCGCGGTACGAGCCCCACCAGCCCGCGGATGACCAGATCGTTGAACGTTGAGTGGTTGTAGTGGCGGCTGCGCTGGGCTTTCGGGCCGACAGTCAGCCATTGGCCCGTCCTCTCGTCGAGATATTCGCCGATGTATGGCTCACCGTCCTGTTGGTGCGAGCGCGCGTAGGTCAACATTTGCTCGAAGAAGTCGCGGCGCGTGACGTACGGTTGCGCAGGTCCGCGCAGCAAGTTAGCCAAGCCGGCGAGCGTCTGGCTTGTGGCAAATGGCCAGACAGCGCCGTCCCATTCGCACGTTCCGACTCCATGCGAGCGGAAAGCGGGATGCCGGCGTTCGGCCGTAGTGAGCCCCCACGGCGCCGAAAATCCAGCCAGGTCCTTCAGTTGCCGCCAAGCCACGGCGTGCTCGCTTCCGGGCAGGTCGAACATCCAAGGGATGAAGCCGATGGCCTCGCGCGCATCGGATAAGCCGCCACCTTCCAAGCGAACCTTGAAGAACTTAGCGTCCGGATCCCACAGGGTAGCAATTAACTTGCTGCGGAGCGCGGCTGCCTCCGCTTCGAACTCGCGGGCGAGTTCGTGGCGACCGGCCAAGGCGGCGATACGTGCGATGGCACGACCGTTAGCCGCCATATAGCTGTTGATTGTCGGCCGTACGAGCTTGGCGGTGCGGCTGCCGCTTATCGATTCCTCCATGCCGTCGCGTACGTCGTACTGCCAGTAAAGGCCGTTGTCGCGGCGGCGTTCACGCTGCCATGCTTCGAAGTCGTCGACTAGATCGTCAAGAAGTTCGATCAGAAACGATTGATCTCCTGTGACGAGGTAGCGGTCGTAGAGCGCGGCGGCCGCCCAGCCGCTAAAGTTGTGAAAGTGGGCGGCTGGCTCGCCGCCTGAACCCGAGCGGAACCAGAAGCGAGTGTACTCGTCCAACAGCGCCTGATCGCGCAGCCAGCGGCCCTCGGCGACGTGATGACCGAAAGCGCACGAGATGGTGTTGTGGGGGCCCGCGTGACTAACCGGCGTCAGGAACTCGGTGAGCACTCGGCCGGAGGGAGTTTGGCGGATGTGCTTGCGGTAGGTCCACCAACGGAAGTAATAGGTTTCCGTAATCTGGGTCGAGGGGCAATCAAACAGCGGGGCGTTTGAGACGATCCACTTCCAAGCTTGTGCATTGGAGACGAGATTAACGACCGCCTCCTGGTCGGCGGCATTGAAAGCTTCGATGAAGTCCGCGAACCGGTCCGCGTCTAGGATTGTCCGTTGCGGGCCGGCCGACAGGCCCGAAGGCGCGCCGTAAACAGCTGCGACGCCTACGGTCGCCAGAAGAGCGAGACGCCCCGTAGCGCCGCCAGCCAAACTAGCGGACCAGCACGAGCGACGAGACGTCATTCGCACTATGCCGTCCCAAATCAGCCGCCGTCGTGGCGGCTTCCCAAAGAGTTCCACACCAGCGGGTCAACTTCAAATTCCACCGCGTGGACCGAGCCGTCGACGTACACCAAGTTCACCGCTCCTTCATGGGGCCCGCCCATGGCCTCATCGCCACCAGGCGCATACGCGTTTATGCCTGGGAATGAATCCCGCAGTGGCAATCTCCCCTGCGGTCTACCGGAGTCGTCGAACGAGCCGCTGGGCCAGCGAACGTTGTCTTTGTCGTAGCCCTGCCATAAGGAGCTATTGTCGCCGGCGTTATCATCGCCGTAGTTTTGGGCGTCCGGAGGATAGGTTTTGTACGTCACCTGTTCGTAGAACGCTTGCGGCAAATACTTCTCGCCGGCGAGGATCGTGTTGGAGGTCCCGTCGGTCACCTGGCGCAGCTTGGCGCCGGTCCGCGCAGTCACGATGCCATTGAAGTCTTGCAGCGCCAAATCACTAGGCAGCCACTCACAATCCGGAAACATCATCCCATCGAAATCATGGTCATCGCAGTTGGTGTAGTCAGCATTTACGGCAGGTCCGCCGCGGGGCAATATTGAGAAAGAGCCGCCGTTCGCCGCATAATCTGTTTTGGCATCAAGTTGCGGCCTTTCTGCGTTGACGCAGATTTCGCCCGACTGGAGACCAACCGCCGCCCGGCGGCTAGGGCAATAAAATAGCGGGACGACCGTTTCTCGCTGCTTGGCAAGCGCGTTGAACTTTGCTTCCCCGATGGTGCCGCGACCGATGAAAGTAATATTTCCCTGCTCCAAAAATGGCGCCGACTGATAGATCCATCCACCGGGCTGACGTGGACCGCTGCCCGCATCAGGATCGCCCATCCACCGAAAGCCCCATCCTCCCGCGGGCATCTCTCTCTTGGCGCTTTCGTAATTAAGCATAGCCAAGCCGATTTGCTTGAGGCTGTTCTTGCACTGCGAGTTGCGAGCCGATTCGCGGGCTGCCTGAACCGCCGGCAGCAGCAAAGCCACGAGCACGCCGATGATGGCGATAACGACGAGTAGCTCCACCAATGTGAACCCGCGGCCGCGCTGAGGAGAGCTGTCTAAAGGTATCCTCATCGTTCCTGTCCTCAGATGAGAGATGAGTAGCGACCGGCCGTCACAACAAAGAGCTACCGCAGTCCCGCAAGCCCGATGGGGCCTTCCCGCCTTCAGTAGCAATGGACGTAACTACTGGATGCGTCGCCGCCAGGTATACGAGGATGGCGCCGCGCGACCAAATGTGAGGCAGTAGGTCCGACGCAATTTTCCTCTCAATTTAAGATATTGCCCGATTGAATTGCGTTGTAGTACCGTTTTCCGCAATCGATTGCCTAAAGATCGCAGGCGACCCGGGAGCTTAAGCTGGCTGGGCCTGTGAATAATCTAGGATTTTGCGCACAGATCTTTGAGGGCAATGTCGCGGCTCCACGCGAACGATTGCGTTTTTGCGGAAGTTAAATGCGGCTTTTGCAGGTTTTGGGGCACTGGTCCATCGACTACACTCAGGAACGAAGATTTCTTGTCGATGGCGATAGCTTATCTGCAAAGAGAGCCGAGGTGGGCAGAGAGTCTGCTCAAACGGCTTGCGAACTCCCGTTGATGCGCGCGGACGGGATTGGTGATCTGTCCGTTGTGATGTTTTTGTGGTTACTGATCGAACCTCAGGTTGTTTCAAACACGACATCGTTTAACTGGCTGTGGGAGGAATCGTCTAATGAACTTGCACCGTTTGTCGTTCATTTGCCTAACACTAGGCGCCATCGGCTTGTGGGCGCCGGCCGCGCGGGCCGTGATAATTCCGACGAGCTTCGGCGCTGGCGCCGATGCGGAGGTGCGCGAAGATTCACCATCGAACAATCGCGGTGCAAGCAATGAGATCGCTTCGCGCATCATCGATAACTTCCCCCCTGGCCATCCCAACGATGGCCAAGATCGCACCAGCGCGATCTATCTGAAGTTTGATATCGCCGGGCAACCGCTCTTGGGGACTAATACGACGGCTGTGCGGATGACGTATCGGAACACGAATCTAACGCCCAACCGGATTCACGACACGTTTACGCCGAATCCTGATTTTCGCACGGGCATCGCCTTTTATGGCCTTCATCCGGACCATCCCGGTAACAGCTGGACAGAAGCCGGCATTACGTACGAGACGGCGCCTGGCATCAACTTTGACTTTAGCCCAGGCACAAAAGACTTTGACACGGTAGATCCTGACGGCGCCGGCCCCTTAGTGGCTCCGCTGATTCCGCTCGGCGTGAAGTTGTTCCCGATGGTCGCCCCGCAGAATCGCTTGCCGGTGGGCGGGGTCTTCGAGTTTATCAGCCCCCAACTCGACGCTTTCATCAGCAGCGCATTGACCAAGGGCAAGTCAACCGTCACGGTTGTCGCGAGCGTGGCCCACGACGGCAAAGTTCCCATCAACGATTGGAAGAACTTCAACTACCTATTCAATCCCAAAGAGATGACGACGCTGAACAACGACCCCGCTTATGACGCCGACACGACTAATCCCAGCAATCCGTTGGGCAGCCCGTGGTCTGGCGCCAGTAATGCAACCGACGCCAATGGTTTCTCGCCGTTCTCGCCGCAGTTGCGGATCGTGCCGGAGCCGGGAGCCCTGGGATTGATCGGTCTCGCTTTGGCCGCGACGGCACTGGTACGTCGGCGACGATAACCCTGGCTTGATTCGTCGACATTGAATGTAGGACGAAACAGCATCCGCGACTCGACAATTCGAGGATGCTGTGGTTTTGACGCGGATAGCGGCGGTAAAAAAGAGCGTGGCCCGGCTGTGGCAGAAGAAGGAGAATCTGGACGGCTTGGCCGCCAAAACGCCGCGACGCGAAGAGGGCGAAGCTGCAGCGAGTCATGATCCGGCCCACACGCGTTTCCCTGCAATCGCGTGTTCACGCCATGCGCGGCGCGATGGTGAAGCCCAACCTGACGACCACGTGTCTGGACTTAGCGGCGAGGCGCATTTGAAGGATATTCGATCATGAGCAGAGTAAAGGCATTTTCACTGTTTGTGGCGACCGCCACCGTGATCGCCGTTGTCTCCTCGGCGAAGGCACAAGTCGCATTGACTGAATTCGTGTGGGACAACTCCAAGACAGGCAATCAACAATGGCAGCAATCCGGCAACTGGGCGCCATCTGGATTCCCCAACGGGCCATTGCAGACGGCCAATCTATCGCGGCCGCTGAGTGCTAATCTGAATGTGAATGTCGGCGCCACGGACGTCACCGTTGCCGGGCTCACGCTCGGCGGAACGAGCGGCCCGCGAACGACCGAGATCTCCTCGAGTGGCGGTCGGCTGACTTTCCGCAATGAGTTGATGCCGCCAACGGTCACCGGCAATGCCGACCACGATGGCAACACCTTCGTCGACGGACATGATTTCCTGATTTGGCAGCGCGGGTTGGGGCTAAGCGGTCAGACCAACAACAACAATGGCGACGGCGACGCCGACACGGTGGTTAGCGGGCCCGACTTGCAAATCTGGAAGAACCAGTTCGGGCGCGGCAGCGAACTGTTCAGCATTGGCGGCGCGTTTTTGCACAGCATCGGCGCGGCAGGTTCCGTGCACACAATAAGCGCGGGCGTCCATCTGAACAATGACCAGTTGGAGATTGGCGGGTCCACGCCTTTGACAATTAACGGAAACATTACCTACGTCGGCGACGCCATGGCCGCGGGAGCCAGCTCTGCTGCGCTTCGTGTCGTTGACACTGCCGCTGTCGTCACCATCAATGGCAACATTGCGTTCGCGAACAACGATGCGCTTGAATCAATCGACTTCAACATTAACGATATCGAACGCGCCCAAGGGCGGCTGATAATCAACGGCATCGTCAGCGGCGAGGGAGACATACGTATCGGTTCCGCCAATAACGCGGCCCGCCTGCCGCTCAGCACCGTCGAGCTAAACGGGAATAACACCTATAACGGCAGCATTCGCGCGGCCCGTGGCAACTTGGTGCTCGGCCACGATCACGCGTTGGGCTTCAACCCGACATCTCTTCCCGAGGACCAATACGCTACGTTCCGGCAGGAAGGCCCCGCAAATCAGTTTGGTTACAACATTATCTCTACAGACGATGCGCGAACCATCAACAATCCCATGGTCATCGCGCAATGGCAGACCTTCAAAGGAGATCATTCGATTACCTGGGCGGGAGAAATTAGCCAAACGAATAACCGCGGCGTGATCAACGTTCTGTCGAGCGGCAAAACGCTCACGCTGAGCGGCCGCGTCAACGTGTTCGAAGAGGCGGAGATCGATGTCGTTCGCGAGTTTGAGATCGATGGTACGGGGAAGACGGTGATCACCGGGTCGATCCGGGATCTTCCCGATGATGCCATGGTCGCCCCTCAGGACCATCGACTTACTAAGCGAGGCAGTGGGGTGCTGGTCGTAGACGTCCCTGCCGGCGGCAACTTCCATATCGGCGACGACTTGATTTATATGGGAAACTGGCACTATGCCGACAACGATTCTCTGAACGCCGGCGGCGGGCAGATCCTCGCCCGCGGCGGCGCCATCGGCGTCGACACGGGCGTTAGCAATAACGCGGCCCTCCTCGCCATGATCAGGCCAACGAGTACGGGCGGCCTCATGTTGGCGCCGAGCGACGCGGCGGCGACCCTCGACTTCACCGGCGTCCTGACCAATGCCGCCAATATGACCGTGGCCGCTCCCGAGACGGGCATGAACTTCAGTGGATCGATTACGCCGGCCGGCGGTCGCTATCAGCTCGGCGGGGGTACGGGAACGCTCACCTTGCCGAATGCACAATTGACCGGCGGCAACCGAGTGGAGCTCAGAAATGGAGGAACCATTCAGTTGTTGGGTGACAATACTTACACGGGGTCAACGACGCTATTGACGAAATACACGCTCACCCACGAGGCCGAAGCCGCCGTCGATTCCAACGATCCCGACCTATCCGTCGGTCCCCTCTACTACCGTCAGGTGGCGCCGACGCTGGTCGTCGACAAGCTCGCCAATAGCGGACAGGCTAGCAGCATCGGGGCCGCGTCGAGCGATGCAGCAAACCTGCTTATTCAGGGATCCACGCTTAAGTATATTGGCAGCGGCGACACGACAGATCGCTTATTCACCGTTGGCACGGGCGGCGCGACAATCAACGCGTCCGGCTCCGGACCGCTAGTATTTTCTAACGCAGGCGCCCTCGGAATTGATGAAGCAGAGGATCGCCCTGGGACCCTCGACGACGTGACGCTCAACCGCGACGCAAATACGATATACAATGTTGCTGACACGAGCGACATTGTGATCGGCATGACAGTGCTCGATCCGGATCCAGGCGGTCAACCCTTTAGCCCCAATCCCAGACTCCAAGCGAACACAGTCATCACTGGCATTAGCGACAATGGAACGGAGATCGGCATCGACAAGGCCTATGGATTCATTCGTAAGGTAAACACGCGGATCGTTTTCGGCACGGTTCCTCGAACGCTAACTCTGGACGGCTCGAACACGGGAACCAACACGCTCGCCTCACTCATCGGCACTTCTTCCAAAAACGGCGTCGTGAATGTTGAAAAGACCGGCGATGGAACCTGGGTGCTCACAGGCAACAACACTTACACCGGCGCCACCTCCGTGAACGAGGGCACGCTCCTGATTAATGGCGCCCAGATCGGCGGCGGAGCGTACTCCGTGGCCGCGGGCGCAACGCTGGGCGGTTCCGGAACGCTGGGCGGCTCATTGACCGCCAGTGGCGTTGTATCGCCTGGGGCCGGCGTCGCTGCAGGCATCTTGTCAGTGACCGGTGGGGCCACCTTTGCGACGGGCTCGACCGCGCTGTTCCAGCTGGGCGGCACGGCCGCCAATCAGTTTGACCAGTTGAACCTGACTGGAGCCCTGGCGGCCGGCGGTACGCTGGATATCGACCTGATTGGCGGATTCAATCCATCGGCCGGAAACTCGTTCGACATCCTCGACTTCACGACAGCAACGGGATCTTTCACCCTCAGCTTGCCAGGTTTATCGGGCGGCTTGGCGTGGAACACCGCCAGCCTATTAACTACCGGCACGATCAGCGTGGTCAGCGCCTCGGTTGCCATTCCGGAGCCCGGCTCTCTGGTTTTGGCGGCTGGCGCCCTCGCGGCCCTGGCCGTACTACGCTTGCATTCCGATCGCCGGCGCGTGAGCAGTTAACCTCCTCGCGAGTTTCAACGATCGGTGGCACGACCGATCCAGAGAAATCGATGGTCTAGAGCGCGGCCTCTGTAGCCGGCGCCCCTTACGACATGTGGCGGAGTTGAGCTAGAGGTAAGGATACTCCGCGTCGATAAGCCCCATCAACTTGACCGCCCGCCAGAAGGAGTTAGCGATTGATGAGTGCGCATTAGCTACGTCCTGGGCGATGCGCTCTGGCTTGCTGGTATTGATTGCAACGGCAGCGACGCCAGGCGGAGAGAGAGCGAACTGGATGCATGCGGCGGCGGGCGTCACCTCATGGGCTTGGCAAATATTAAAAAACTGCTCACGCCAAGCCATCAGGGGTGCGTCGATCTCGCACTCGGGATCAACTCGTCGGTAATCGAAGTGCATACCGCCCACGAGGAAACCCGCGTGAAACACCGCCGAGTTCACGATCGGGATGCCGCGCGAGTGAAGCGAGCGGATAAAATCGATCACTTCAGGGGGATGGCGGAGGATCGTGAGACTGTTTGCCAGCATCACCCAATCAAGTTCAACTAGGGCGTCGATCTCTTGAATTACTCGCCAATTCTTAGCGCCGATGCCGACGGCGGCAATTTCACCACGTTGCTTGAGTTCGTCGAGGGCTTGATACGCGCCTTGGATATCCTCTAAGCGTCTGTTTCGCTCCCTATCAGAATTGGCCGCCGCCAAATAGTCGTCAGGATCGTGGACGGAAAGGAGAGCTGCTCGGTAAGGCGAGCCGAGCAATTCGCAGCCTTGCTCCCAACACTCAAGAATCCCTTTGTAGCTGATGCACTGTACGGCGTCGTGCTCCACCCCGGCCCAGACATCAGGTTCGAATGTCGGCTTCGCCGTGGTGAGCGGCACCCGTTTCCAGCCGAGCTTATTGCTAATGTGGATCCTATCCGGAGAGACGCCGAGTTTGCGAAGCAGCCTTCCAATCGTTTCCAAGGCGAGCCCTGCGCCATATTTGCCTGCGGAGTCGATGAGTGGGGGGTGCGAGCCGAAGGTAAACCACTGGCGGGCAAGCTCATGCTTGACGTCGTCGGAATAAATGTTGAATAGATTTCCTAGACAACTCGTACCAAAGACAACGCGTGGCAGTTGAAGCTTCGTATTGCCTAATGGTTGGCATTGCATTTCTGATGCGCGATTTAGCATGCTTGTAAGTTGCGACAGTATTCGTGGCAAATCAGTGCATTATGACGACGGAACTAGACAATTGATTGCGTTCTTTGAGAGTGAAATGCAAATAACCTTAATCGCTTAGCCTGCCAGTCAGTTAGTAGTCTGTAAAGGGCGGCGCAATTATTAAATTGTCCTTGGAAAAAGACCAAGCAGCGCCCGAAAGAATCTCCAGACGTTTGTAAATCGAAAGTAAGATATTGGGATGAAGTACTTCTTCGCGAGCGCACGGCGGATAGTGCGGCCCTGCGCTGCAGTGTGTTTTTTCGTAACTCTCGCCACTGACTTGTTAAGCTCAGCGGGCAACTGCTATTCGCAGGTAATTCCCACGTTCTCCGGCGCAGACGGCGCCGCGGCAGCGATCAGCGGTGGGCGCGGCGGGGTCGTTTATCACGTGACCAAGCTCGACAAGAATTATTCGGACAACGCAGTGGGCACGCTGCGATACGGATTGACTGACAGTAATTTCATTGTTGGCGGCGCCGTGCAGCCACGGACGATCGTATTTGATGTTGCAGGAGCCTTTTGGCTTGGACGTTTCGGCGCTGAAAGCGGCCACGACAATGGCTGGGATACGCAGTCTCGGTTAAATCTCGGCTCTCATGTGACCATTGCCGGGCAAACGGCTCCCGGGCCCGTCAGCATCATGGGCGGCGTTCTGAAAGCCAATGGCTCGAATGTCATCCTGCGAAATGTGACCATCGCTCCGGGTTATGGAATGAGAACCTTCGCGCAGCCCGAGGTCGGAGTGTTCCCGACGCCCGGCGACTTCCCGGACTCTTATGTGTATGACGCGATCGACATCAGTGGAAATGGGGTGATGATTGATCATGTCACAACGGCGTATGCTACTGACGAAACCATTTCGGCAAACGAAGCCGCGGCCAACGTAACCATCCAATACAGTAATATCTCACAAGGACAGAACTATCCTCAGGCAGATGCAGAAGCCTCGGGAATTACTTACACAGGGCATGCGCTAGGTTCCTTGTTGCAAGGCGGCGCCAACGCCAAATTCAGCGTCCATCACAATCTTTACGCCCATCAAAAAGGGCGCTTGCCGCGCGTCGGCAGCGAAGTTGGAACCGGCGCGTTCAACGACTTTCGAAACAACGTGTTCTACAATTGGTTTAGCACCGCCGGCAGCGGCGCAAGCGGGCAACCCAGCTTCAATAATTTCGTCGGCAATTTCTGGCTTGCCGGACCGGGCGGAGAAGATCCGGTGGGCGGCTCCAGCACGGCCATCACCACGCGTGCAGGAGGCACAAGCATCTTCAGCGGCAGTAACTCAACTGGCACTCGCGTTCATCACTCAGGAAAT
>WUUC01224749.1_pt1 | contig 13282 bp, 16 predicted proteins | sample 6278441 | NCBI WGS metagenome assembly WUUC01 (sample SAMN13675441, study PRJNA597444) | soil metagenome | isolation source: soil | place: USA: Washington | collected 2017-10 | reverse complement strand
TACGAAGACAGGGGAGTTTATGACCCGTACTATGATAGACATATACTCAGCTAGTCCCTACATACTAGCGCACAAACTGGACACTTTAGAGGTTGATGAATCACTGAAACGACAGGCTTACGAGATAGGCAAGCAGTACGAGGCAGAGAATTTGAGGAGTCAATATGAGGGATTATTAAATGAAGTACCAAACTAAGCAACCTAAGGGTAAAATGGTATACTACACGCAAATTTGTATTAGATGTGGCAAAAGAAAGACCTATCTACACCGCAGTGGGCTTCTACCTAGACCGAATACAACTTTACAAATCCCGACAGGCAATCGCTTTAGCTGCTTGCTGGGTAGCCATTTGTATTATTTTGAAGACGAGGTTGAGCCAGTAGAATGATTACTATAATCCTACCTATATCCCGTAGCGAGTACCTAAAGCCGGTTTTTGATTGTCTCAACGTCCTAGAACGCCCCAGCGACACCGAACTCCTAATAATCACAGACGGAGATAAAGGCCTAGAACGAGCCGTAGAGAAGCGTCTAGACTCAATAAATTACTGTCGTGTGAGGGTGGTAAGCTATGGTGAAAAGCCCGCCGAGACAATCAACGAGCGCCGCTACCGTATATCCGAGATACATAATAAGGCTAAAAATTATATACCAAAAGCTTGCCAGTACGTTTATTTAATCGAAGACGATACTACCTACCCGCCCGATACTTTAACTAAAATGCTAGAACTATTCGATAAGATTGAAACCGCGGGCTATGTGGAAGGCGTACAACTTGGACGGCGAAATGTTCCCTATGTTGGGGCGTGGCATTGTGATAATTTGGCCGACCCTAAACAATTCATATCCGCTTTGCCACATAGCGAAGAGTACTATGAACACATAGACGCTGGGGGGCTGTATTGTTGTCTCGTCAGGACGGAGTTATATAAAAGCCATCACTTCGAGCCGTTCGACAGGCAAGGAACGAACGGGCTCTCATGTGACTTAAACTTCGGACTCTGCATAACCAGACAAGACTACGATTGCTTTATAGACTGGAGTATTCAGACAGACCATGTTGGAGACAAAGGTTCAGTTAACTTAGGGAATACCGAACCAAAGCAGGTCAAGTTCACCAAGAACTATAAAGGTGATTGGTCGTGTGAGAGGGTAAGTATTAGTGACTCCCCTGCTAAGGCTGGGAAAGACCTTGGAAAAAAGTTGTAAGGAGTTAACTACCACTTCCCTGCTGAAGTGCCCGGGAATAGAGTTTTCCTGACCCCTGTTAGGAAACGTAAGACTTACAACACCATATTATAGCCGGGGAAGCGAACATATTGCGAACGGGGAAGGGGTTTGTAGTGAATAAAGCAATAGGTATATAATAAGTATATGGCCGATACAAAGCAAACGGGATTAATACGCGACTCTAAAGGCCGCATTATAGGTGGCACTCCTCCAGCCGGATTTAATGTGCATCCTGAGAATAGGTCTGATGGCGGCTGGAAAAAAGAGAACACTATCAGCTATCAGTATAATCGCTATATGAATATGGATGAGGGTGAATTTGCTGGAGCAGCTAAAGAGCCTAATAGAACTATGGCAATGGTCATCGCATATAACCGAGTGAAGGAAGCTAAAACTAGTCTCAATGATGCTAAAGAAATTACCGATAGAACTGTTGGGAAAGCTCCGCAGTATATAGGCGTAGGTGACCCTGCTGAAGCGAGGAAAGCGCTGGTCGAGTTCATACATGGAACAAACCCAAGCTGACACAGTAACGATTCAAATACCTATTGAATATAAACCTTTATTCGATACTTGGTGGCGGAATGCTTTAGTAGAGGGTGGTCGCTATAGTCTCAAATCTCATACAGTTGGTAGGTACTTACTCATCCGGGCGCGCATGGCTAAGACCCGCGTACTGTGTGGCAGGGAATTTCAAAACTCCATAGCTGATTCATCGCACCAGCTACTTGCAGACCTTATTGAGAAATACGAGCTGGCAGATTTTAAAGTTACACGGGATAGTATCGTAAACAGCCTGACAGGGTCGGACTTTATATTCCGCGGGATCAAACATAACTCCCAGTCTATCAAATCCATTGAAGGCGTGGATATATTTTGGGGAGAGGAAGCCCAAGCATTCAGTAAAGATTCTATAGACATCATTACGCCGACCATCCGTAAGCCAGGTAGCCAGCTTATATGGACAATGAACCGTACACTAGAACTAGATCCTATCTACGAGATACTGGCACTTAATCCACGCCCTGACACTCTCCATTTACATATTAATTACGACGTGGCAGAAAAGTATAGCTGGGTACCTAAAGAAATACTAACCGAGATAGAACACGATAAAGAGCATAATCCCGAAGTCTACCAGCACAAATGGCTAGGCCAACCGATAGCCCAGACTGAACAGGCAATACTGAACCGTAATATGGTTATGAAGGCCATGCAACGAGATATAGAAGGGGATGGAGCTATAGAGGTAGGTGTGGATGTTGCACGTATGGGGAGTGATAGATCGGTGTTCTGGAAGCGGAAGGGATTAAAAACCATAGGCAAGGAGACCCATACTAAACTAAGGCTCAATGTATTGGCTGATAGGCTAGAAGAATTCGTATCACACAACAAGGAAATACTTATAAAGATTGATGATACTGGCGTAGGCGGAGGGCTTACGGACATTATGATTGAACGTGGTTACAATATTATGGCTATAAACTTTGGCGGTGAACCGGCAGATAAAGACAAATACCCTAACTGGATAAGTGAGGCTTGGTTTTATATGCAGACGATACTGGAAGAAGCTGAGTTGCCTATGGATTCAGACTTACTTATGGAACTCACTACAAGACAGTGGAAACAGGACGCTAAAGGCAAACGGGCGGTAGAAGGTAAGGCGGACTATAAAAAACGAGGTTACCGTAGCCCTGACCTAGCAGACGCTTGCATTATCTCGTATTATACGCCTGCCCCAATAGTTGTAGAGTGGGGCGGTGTTCGCTAAACCATCTTACTGACTGATATAATAAATAGTAAGACTTAACCTATAGGAAACAGATGAACCTGAAAACTAGAGTTCGGAAGTTCATAAGAACAAAGATATTTGACCCAATGGAGAACATTGACCTACAGAACGTGGTCGGATGGCACTCCATTGGTGGCTCCTCCGTCTATAATTATTATAAAGACCAGCAGTACGAGAACGGTTACTCAAGCATCACCAAGTTAGCTAATGGCTTTGCTGCGTGTGAGCCGTACACGATAGACAAGAACAGCAAGTCTGTGGCTTCTAACGTCTTAGACAGACTGTATACGCCTAATGCGGACATGAGCGCTTATGATTTCAGGGAGGCGCTTGCTGTTACATCATTGGTACATGACAAGGTTTTATTACGGGTGCATCATAGGGGTAACTCCACAAGATTCAACGCTGACGCTATCCTTGGTTTCACATTCATGGAAGGCTATAGCGAGAGTATCATTGACGGAGCGAGACTATACAAACTACCTAATGGAGACACGCTAACTGACTCTGAGGTAGTGACGCTTAAGAGTATCAACCCGGATAACCTAAGTAATGGCTTCAGTGCTTCCCGTGCGGCACGTAGGTGGACAAGACTAGACGACTACATAGCCGACTACCAACGGGGCTTTTTCGAGAACGGTGCTGTCCCCTCAGGCGAGATGATTATTACTGCGAGGACGAAGTCCGAGTTTAACGACATCGTTGATACACTCCAAGCAAAACACCGTGGAGCAGGGAAGAATAACAACATCACCTACACCCACCGCCCCACAGACCAGGACGGGAAGCCCATGAACTCCCAGATTGAGTGGGTTCCGTTCAGTTCTCCGAATAAGGATATGGCGCTTAAAGACCTCTTTGATAACGTTAATAAGAAGATTGACTCAGTATATGGCGTGCCGGAAGAGATACGAGGCCATCTATCTAATAGCAATTACGCTTCAGTGGCCGTAGCCGAGAAAGTGTTCGTGAAGTATGCCCTCGACCCCCTGACTATGAAGGTATGGAGCAAGTTCACCCATGAGCTTAATCGAATCACGGGCGGCACGGGCGTAGCCATTACTTACGACCTAGAGATACCTAAGATAGCTGATGAAGAGAAAATTAAGGCAGAGGCTAAGTCTGTTGATGCTGGTACTGTCGGAACCTTAGTCAACGCCGGGTTTACCCTAGAGAGCGCCATTGAGTATGTTGAGACTGGCGAACTTAACGCCCTGGTTAAAAGCAACATAGACACCGAGGAGAAGCCTGAAGTCCTGTCTGCTGAGGACGCCAAAGGTACGCCGTCACAACCCCTCGATATTTACGCTAAATCGTTTGAGAAGGACTTAGCCGAGATCAAGGCTATGCTTATCCATCGACCAACCCCTAAAGCATTAGAGCCTAAACCCTCACTAGCGCCTAAACGAATCGGCGAGGTTGATCTGGTGCTCTACGTAGAGCACATGAAGAAGATTATTAAGCGGCAGATGAACAGGCAGCTAGATAGAGCTTTAGCTAAGCTGGACGAAGCAATCAAGTCAAAGGCTTACGGAGACACTACAGAGGAAGAGGATAAGTTGTTCACCAAGGAAATGCTGGCTTTACTCATACCCTTGGCTACCGTTTACGGAAATAAGACCGTCAACACGGGAATAAACCTCATCGTCCAGGCGGGGCTGAGTACCCAGGACATTACCCCGTTTGAGTTCACCCCGGCCCAGAAGAAAGCTTACGAGAAGTACTTGGCTAAAGTAGGCACAGGTTATGCTGACCAGACAGCTGAAGAGATTAGAAAGATACTAGGCGAAGGGATTCTCAACGGGGCTACCAAGCAGGAGATTGAAAGTCAGCTACGTCGTGAACTTCTAGCGGGGCCAAATGATTACCGGGTCGAACGTTTAGCTAAGACTGAAGTCAACCTTACCGAGGGTCGTGCTTCCGTCAGCGCAATGGAGAACATCTCCGAGCAGACAGGCTACCAAATAAGCAAGATATGGAATACTTCTGGTGATGAACCATGTGAGTTCTGCCAAGCATTAGACGGAACGGTCATATCCGTACAAGAGAACTTCGTAGACAAGGGGGCTGAGATTGAAGGTATAGAAGGCGGGATTTACCATAATGATTTCACCGCTACGGATACGGCGGATGCCCATCCCAACTGTAATTGTTATACTACTTATATGGTCGAAAGGGGCTGATATGGAACGAGAGCTTAAGTGTAAATATTGTGAACGCTACTTAGGAAAGTCTTACGGGACTATAGTTGCTGAATTGAAGTGTTCAAATTCTAGCTGCCGGGCAACCACCCATATTAAGGTTATAAATAGTGATACTGTCTCTGACATACGTCATAAGTTTCTTCACCCTGAGACAGAGCCTAAGAAAAAAGAAGTAGAAGTGTCATGAGAGACCTTACAATCGGCCAAGGCGAGACTATACGGGACAAGGTTATTGTTGAAGAGGAGGGAGCTGTTAGCGTTACCTTCGTTGCGACGGATGGTAATGTAAATGTCATAGAGGAAGTGTTTACCTTTGATGGCTTAGAAGCCGACGTAACAATAATGGACACTATTATTCCTCCCGACTCGTACGACTATTATTATAAGATTATATGGGATGATGACTCGGTAGACTATCTTCCTGACTTCAGCAACTGTGAGGGGGAGTGCGTGCTGCCGCAACTTAACATTTGTGAAGTACCAGGAGTGAGCTAATGTCAATTACGGTACAGCAGGTTACTAGAAATATAAGGGTCAACCAGCAGCCGAGGGATATTAAAGTTAGGCAGGTATCCCGTACGATTAACGTCAAGGCCGGTGGACGCAGAGGCCCACAAGGTGTTCAGGGTATTCAAGGGCCACCGGGAGACCCAGCAACAGGTGATAAAACGTATTCACTGGACTTTACTAACTCAAGTGAAGTGACCGTTACCCATAACCTAGGCAAGCTACCGGCAGTCACAATTAACGATAGCACTGGCGATGAAGTAGAAGGCCAGGTAGAACATTTAAGTATTAACCAACTTGTAACTCGATTCTCGTCCTCGTTCACAGGTAAAATAGTGTGCAATTAGCGGATGATATAATTAATAGTAAGGATAAAATATGTCAAAAAAATACCTAACTCACATTGACCTCAATAAAAATGAGCTTCAGAATGCCGTAATCCAGCCCCTCGCTTCCGCTCCCTCAAGCCCAGCGGAGGGACAGATTTACTATAATACCGCAGATGATACCATTTATGTACGAGCGAATGGTGCATGGCTCGATCTCGGTGTGCAGGGTGGGGGTAGCGGTACTGTCGTTACCGTAGTAGCTGGGAATAACATAGATGTTGACTCGACTGACCCAGAAAACCCTATTGTATCTGTTGAAACTCTAACGGTAGCCGATATAAGCGACTTGACGGCCTCCCCTGCTGAATTGAACCTATTAGATGGCGTAACAGCTACCACGGCAGAGCTGAATTACACAGACGGCGTTACTTCAGCTATCCAGACCCAGCTAGACGCCAAGCTTCCTACCTCTTACCTCGATACTGACGGAACATTAGCTGCTAACTCGGACGCTAAGATTGCCTCGCAGAAAGCCGTAAAGACCTACGTTGATACCGCTGTAACCGGGCTTCTAGAGTTCAAAGGTTCGACTGACGCAAGCGCTAACCCCAACTACCCTGCTGCCTCTAAAGGGGACGCCTATATCGTCACCGTAGCAGGTAAGGTGGGTGGCTCAAGCGGTAAAGTTGTTGATGTGGGAGATGTATATTTCGCCACTGCGGATAATGCCGGCGGCACTGAAGCTTCCGTAGGTACGAGCTGGGCGATCTTAGAGCACAACCTCGCCGGTGCGTTACTTTCCGCTAATAACCTATCCGACGTAGCCAACGCCGCTACCGCCTTCGGTAACATCAAGCAAGCGGCTAGTACCACCGCAACTGGTGTCTCAGAGCTGGCGACCGCCGCTGAAGCTGAAGCTAGAACTGACACGGTTAGGGCAGTGACACCTGTTTCACTAGCAAACTTCCCAGTTAAAAAGATATTCACAATCGGTGATAACTCCTCGACCTCAATTGCTTTGACGCATAGCCTAGGTACGAAAGAAGTCATCACCCAAGTCAGGCAAGCATCAGACGACGCAGTTGTAGAGTGTGATATCGTGAATACTTCAACCTCAGTTACTACTTTGACGTTTGCCGTAGCTCCTGCTACCAATGCAATCAAAGCCATAGTTATGGGATAGCATGAAACGGCTATCCTCCACTAACCAAAATTCCACGTCGTTAACTAATGTACCCGATCCTACCAATCCTCAAGATGCTGCCACAAAAAACTATGTAGATGCAAATGTAGGTGCCGGTGATGTAGTCGGCCCTTCGAGTTCCGTAGATAACACGTTGGTTATTTTTGACAGTACGACGGGAAAACTCTTAAAGAGTACCGGAGGCACGAGTTCTAGCGCTCCTATAACCTACGGTCTTGATACTACTGGTATATTACAGCCCGCCACAGGTGCTGGTTCTGGTCAGCAAATTGGTATGGTTGGTGGCTCTGCTGGCACTTCCAGTTCTGGCGGCGGTGCTGCCACGTTAATAGGTGGTACCGCTGGCGCAACAAGTGGTAACGGGGGGGATGTAAATATCCACGGTGGTTATGCCTCTGGTGGAATTGGCGGTGATGTTTTTATTTATGGAGGCGGAACAAGTAGCGGCACTGTCGGTAACCTTATTCTTGGAAATCCCGGTAATGTTCAAATCCAAAAAAACGGGACGGCTTTTAACCTCACGCTAGACGTTACCGGATTATCTGCCTCAAGAGTAATCACCTTTCCCAACTATGCAGGGACTATAGCCACGCTAGCTGGTAGTGAGGCTTTGACAAATAAAACAATCTCAGGCGCAAGCAACACCCTGAGCGCTATAGATAATGCCTCCCTAACGAATAGTTCAGTAACGATAGGCTCTACGTCCGTTGCTCTTGGGGCGACGGCTACGACGCTTGCTGGACTGACTCTAACATCTCCGACATTAACTACACCGGCTCTAGGAGTTGCTACAGCCACATCAATTAATAAAGTTACAGTTACCCAACCGGCCACCGGTAGCACTCTGACTATTGCTGACGGTGGTACTCTTGCTACCTCCGGGGCGTTTACCTTCACCGCTACTATCGCGGCTAATGCTAATGTTACTTTTCCGGCGGGTGCTTATACGGCTGCAACTGTAACGACCACACAAACTTTGACAGGTAAAACTATTACTGGCCTAGTCCTGACAGCGGGTTCAACTACCGTTGCCCCACTTCGCTTCAGTGGTGTTGGTGCTTTACTTACTACTCCTATTGTCAATACTGTCGAATGGGATGGCACTAACTTATATTTCACTAATACCGGGCCGACTCGCCGGACAGTTGTCAGCACAGACCAGACCCAGACCCTTACTAACAAAACCCTAACTACACCCGTGGTAGACCAGTTTGGAACTGCATCTGGCCTAGGATCCGCATGGGGCTCATATACTCCTACGCTAGGTAATATTACTCTAGGGACTGGTGGTACTAATGTTGGGGCATATAAACAAATTGGTAAAACCGTACACTTTAGAGTAACAATCACGCTAGGGACAAGTCCCACCATGGGAACGGCACCTACCTTTACCTTACCGGTAGCCCCAACAGGAATGACAGCTAACGTAGGCTGGATGACCGGTCATATGTATGATGTTAGTGCCACGCAGGCCTATCCCCTGCTATCGGTCTTTGTCAGCGGTTCGACAATGCTTCTCAAGTCAATCAACGCCTCTTTTGGCCAAGCCCTTGATGATACAATTGCCGCTACTGTTCCCTTTACGTGGGCTGCAGGAGATATTATACAAATCGGTGGGGCTTACGAAGCTGCATAGACAGGTCGTTTTATCAACTGATAAACTATATATAGACAATACAGACGAACTTATCACGAACACTATGTTCATACGTTCAAGTAAAGTCTGACAAACTAATATAAGGTAAATTAATGAGTGAACAAAATATCGCTCAAATCTCCGTAAAAAGCGTCACACCAGAAGGAGAAAAGTGGATTCGTGTCATAGCGACCGACCCCTCCCTCGACCGTGACGGTGAAATCATAGACACGGCGACCTTGCACGTTCCAATCAGGCCGAAAGGCTGGAAGTACGCAAGTGACCTGACGCCACAAGACACGATAGACCTACCATTTTTGCTAGATCATAAATGGGAAGTCGAGAAACAACTGGGCTCAGTACGCAGTATGTTTATGAATGGAGATGGTGAACTCGAGACAGTAGCAGGTTTCACGTCGCTGGATAGGGGCAAAGACGCACACACCCTCGCTAAAGAGGGGCATCTTGGCAACAGTTTCAGCGCAACCTTTGATTATTCATCCAGTTATACGGTAGATGGGGTCATTTATGACGCTGAAATCGTAGAGCTTTCAATGGTATTCAAGGGAGCGAACCGTGACGCAAGGGTTTTAGAGGTCAGTAAGAGCGTAAAGAAAGGTAAAAGCATGCCAGAACTCACATTAGAAGAAAAGAAGAAAGAAGCAGAGCGCCTTAAGGCTGAGATTGAAGCCGCCGAAGGCGAGAACGAAGAGGAAACCCAAGAGGAAGATAACGCTGACGCTACCCAAGAAGCGGTTGAAGCCGCAGTAGCCAAAGCGCTTAAAAAGAAAGAAGCAAAGGTGGAAAAACCAATCGCAGCAAAGCAAGTAAAAGACGCTCCCAAAGTGGAAGTAGTTGAAAACAAAAAGCCTAAAATGAGCAAGAATGAACAGCGCAGTATGTTCGTTAAGCAGTTCGTTGCCCTCAAGCAACAGGACGTAAGCACGCTCGCTGAGTTAAACAAAAAGGCTTACGAAGCTGACACTTCAGAAGACAAAGAATTGAAGAAGAAAGCTATTAGCTTCGCTGACGGCGCTTCAATCTACCAGACAGAAGTCGTTTCGGCTGACATCCAGCAGGAATACACTAACGTCGGTCGTGTCGGCCAGTTAGTTAAGCGCATTGACATTACTGGTGCTGAGACTTGGAAGCAAATCATCCAGACCGCCGGTAATGGTTTCCAACCTGTCGGCCAGGAAGAAGTTAAGCAAGAAGATAAGCCAGTATGGACGCACCTATCTATCGAACCTAAAGAGCACGCATTGATCGTTGCTTGGTACGACGGTATGGCAAAGCGTACACCACTAGCTGTCTATCAAAGCTTAATTCAGTACATCGCCCGTGAGTACGCTAAGTTGGAAGATAAGATCATTATCTCCTTCAATGGTGTTACCACTGGTGGCGGGGATATCTTTGCTCCAACCGGTCTAGTTCCTATCTTAACCGCTGCTGGAAACCGTACTGTTAACGCTGCTACATTTAGTGCCGCTGACATACAGGCCGCACTAGGTCGTGCTTACGGACACATCGAAAGTGATGGAACACTCACAATCGTTGCCAGTCGCCAAACCTGGGGAATGCTCGCTGTCACTGTAGATACGCAAGGTCGCAACGTCTTTACCGTCGTAGGCAATCAAGTATCCGCTGGCGCACTCGGAACATTCAACGTGGTCATCTCACAAGAAGTCCCTAATGGCATCGTCGTTATGGGTGACATGAACGACTACGAACTCGTCACTAACGGTGGCCTAGAAACGCTGTTCAGTCGTGAAGCGACTGTCGGAAGCCTCAACCTGTTTACCTCAGATGCTAGCGCCCTGCGTGCTGCCGCTGACGTAGCTGGTAAGCCTGTCCGCAATACGTCCTTCGTACTGATAGACTTCGTACCTGCAGTAAGCTAAGAAACTAGGGAGCATATGCTAAAAAAAGAACAACTGTCGAAGTTACTTAACCGCTCCCTTACCTCTTCGGAGGAGAGTAACTTCGACCTGTACCTTAAAATTGCCACGCAGCGCCTTGAAGAACTCTTGTGTATCCGCTTATGCGGAGACGATAGTGAACGTACCTACGAAAGCCGGAATGGTTACAGGACTGTCTATGTAGACCCTTTTACTGACATCAACGCAGTTACGATTGACGATGAAGAAGTGACAGACTATACGATGAAGCAGAACGATAACCTGAACGGGGCATGGTACAACATCTTAGAGTTCGATACGAAACGCCGGGGCGAGAAGATAACTGTTGACGCTGACTGGGGTTTTTCTCCAGTACCAACCGACTTACAACTACTTCTAGCCAAGCTTTTCGATCAAGGCAGCGTGGAACAAACAGTAAACACTAACGTGAAATCCAAAAAAATAGAAGACTTCACTGTGACTTTCAAAGACAGTGCTACTTTCGATGAGTTCGTTACTAGCAATAGTGCGGCCATTGATAAGTACTCCCAATGCGACCAAGGGATTATACGTCATGGATGTATTTCAGCTTTTCGATACTAGTGATTACACCTTCTTGCAGTTAGAAAGCAAAACCGGGGGTAACACGATAGTGGAGGAGTGGGAAGCTAACGGGATAGTCAAACTACGAGACGGAATGCTGCAAGTGGACAACGTGGAGTCGTATGATTCATCTGCGACAGCCCATGTGAGACCCACAGAGCCATTCGTAGCCCTTTTAGAAGGAAACTTGGTAGGCCACGGCCTCAGAGTCACAAAAGGCTCTAGTACGGCTGAGTACCGCATAACAGGCCAAGTTGAGGGCTATGATTTTGATAGTGGAACACTAGAGTTCTTGAAAGTCACGTTAAAAAAGGAAAAGATATGGGACGAGTCAGGTTTACCACTAGACTAACTTCTAAATGGCTTCCAGAAACGGAGGGCAAATTAGATTTATCTGTCCTAGATGCGGTAACTGACATCCACCGTGAAGCCTCCATATTAGCCCCAAAAGCTTCAAGGGCGCTTGTTAATTCAGGCAGGGTTAAACGTGAAGGGCCAGCGCACTACAAGGTAATATTCGGTGGCGGAGCCGTCCCATATGCCCGTAGAAGGCACTTTGAAAACAAAAAGACCCCTGGCTCACTGAGATACCTAGAGAGACCAGGCGATACCACCTCACGAAACTTTAAAAGATACATAAAGGGAATATGATAACACTTCACCTCCTCCAGTACTTGAAAGAGAATGGATTCGGTACTGATATAGACACCGACTTGTTCTTTGAGAAACTTCCACTGGACAAAACAGGAGTGGCAATATTCTCACGGGGTGGCGAGCGTACATACGGCAGGCGTAGGGCTGTTCAGGCATTCGACCTATACAGTAGAGGAAGTTCAGACATGGCGGGCTACGACAAGCTTGAAAAGATTGCGACCTTCTTCTCAGACAACTACGACGACCTCTGTACACTTCCCATAATTCCGGACGTAAGTAACAGGACATACAAAAAAGCCCGCATAACGACAATAGACAACATCGAAAATCTCGGCTTAGACGAGAACGACAGAGTGGTATACCGTCTAGGGGCAACAGTAATATACGAAAAAAGCTAGTAGTGTCACGCTATCAGGCTATATAATAGAGACATAGGAGAAAACTATGAGTCAAACAGTACTAGGCGGCCCGGCAGAAGTAGCGATCAACGGTATCACGATACCAGCGTCCCTACTAAGCGAAGTGGCTGTCGAACTTACCGAAGGTACACGTGAGCGAGAAACGCTAGGTGGCACTTTCACGAAACCAAGCGGCGTTTTAGATACCGCACAAGCAACCTTTACGCTGTACCTACCGTCAATGGACTATCTTAAAAACATATTCCCCGGCCGATACAATGCCCCTTCAGGTACGCAAGCCACGGGTAACGTAGTCTTCAGCAGCGATCAGTGTACCACTACCGAAGCGGGGCCAGTCAATATCCACTACACATGTGAAGATAACGATAATAACGATGTCTACATCTACAGTGGCCTAGCGATGCTTAACTTTAATCCGACCTATAATGCATCAGATGATGTGACTATCGAGGTTACGATTTACGCACAACCGGATAACAACGGTAATGTCGCACGCATGGGTACAGGTGACCTCACGACTAACAGCCGTTACGACGCCGAAGACCAAGAAACAGTTCCCTACGTTAGCTAATGATCGGGGAAGAGTATGTTAAACTAGACATATTATGGCTCTTCCCCCTTTAACGCAGGTAGGCCCTTTAGAAAGGGGGGAGTAGGGGTGTGTGGCGAAAGTCACACCGGCTCCATACGGCTTATGCTAAGCTTAAAACAGTAACGCTTAACCTTGGGCACCTCTACCTATAGAGTAGGGAAATTTATAGACGTACCTATGCGCTACTTGCTATAATTTTGAATAGCGTGCAAC
>WUUC01241140.1_pt1 | contig 13290 bp, 13 predicted proteins | sample 6278441 | NCBI WGS metagenome assembly WUUC01 (sample SAMN13675441, study PRJNA597444) | soil metagenome | isolation source: soil | place: USA: Washington | collected 2017-10 | reverse complement strand
TCATCAAGAGTAGTCGGGTAACTCATGGAAATAAAACCTCGCGCCCATGAGGATTAAAAACATCGTTCGGATCTTGATTGAATGTGGGTAGCTCAGACTCGGGATCATTTGGAGTAGCCGATCCGATTCCAAAAGCATTTGCATCAGGCGACCAACTAGACCAACCATCTGATCCTGATTCTCGATACTGATTTCTCCATCTATAACGGATCTTGCAATCAAAGGCGTACTGAGTAATCACAATGTTGTTTGTGCGCCCATTTGGGCGGGTTAACAGTACGCTTAAATCCGAGGTACGTCTTACTTGAACTTCAGAATCAACCAGACTAAATCCTTTACTGTCTGGGTTTGGGTAATACACAGACCATTGCTCTTGAAAATCCACCAACCTAATCGTAGGAGCCACCGTCACAACGGGCACGCCATTGTCAACAGAATCAAACACGGGCGATTCAGTTGCTAACGGATTTGCGAGCGTAGTAGGAAGGGGAACTACCTGCTCAGGCACTAGCTCCTCATACATCTCAGTCGCATACAGACGAGCAGTGATGTCCGGGCCACCCTTTTGCGGTATCTGAATGTCCTCAGCTCGCACTGGGATGTTGACCATATTCGGCCCACCACTGGAATTCGTTACACACCCCACATCACCTTCTTCGATCAGCAAACTCACGCCTCGAGCAGAAGCACCCCACGAAAAGAAGGTGGCACCTTTCAGCGGTTCGTCAAACAAGTCTGGGTAATAGGTGCCGGCAACTTCTGCGTATCTTCCCCGTGCAATTCGGGACGCATGGTGAACATTATCAATGGCAGAAAAGTCCAGTTGCTCAGGGAGAATTTTACGAACCTTAATTTGGTTTGGCGTGTTGTTTAATTCATACGGTGTCTCTGCAAAGTCGTTTCTTGAATCGTGAAACTTCCCTTTGACTTGATTGATTGGTTTTTCTCGCGTCCCTAAAGGCCAGTTGAAGGTATCTTTTCGGATGTTTGCCTGGGAGCAGTTAGCCCGCGCAAATGCCCGATCAGAAAAGGAAAACATCACCCTGATCGTCTCTTCCTCAATCGAGTGGGCGAACTCTAACGCTGATTCTAATTGCAAGAAACCAAGTTTGGCCTGAAGGTAAACATGAGTTGGATCGGCAACTGTCCATGACGCGGAGATGTATCGGTTAAGCGTTGGATCGGAGTTGATCCCCGCTGCCAACATCGCCCCAACAGTTCCGGTAGTGTCATCGCCGATCGTGGCGTATTCCACAGGCACACTATCTATCGTTACCGTCTTAGTTCCTGAATCGCTTGTCACCGTCAGAGTGGCCGCAGAGGGTATAGTAGAGCCATTCCCACCAGAGAACGTCGCTCCAGAGGCCGTGACGCCTCCAGAGGCCGATAAGGTGATTGAGTTCCCAGCCGTTGAATACCGAGTTCCAGTAACGCGTCGCACTTCTGAATTGTTTCTTCCTACGCCGATTAGAATTTGACCCTGTAACGACGTTCGCCACGGCTCGACATTCTCTACAGGAATTTCCGTTGCTCCGATCACAGTACCAGCTCTCAACAACATGGAATCCGCAGACTTCTTGATTTTGATCTTTATCTTTCCATTCGAGCCAGTGAGTAAATACCCCCGGAAAGCTGGGAGCAGAGTTTTGTGTAAGTAGTCTAGGCCGCCAACGGTATCGGTTAGAGTTGCGTTAAGCGTGTACCTTTTTCGAAGGTTCCTAATGACATCAATGACCGGTGGGGTAAGCCCATCCCATTCCTCATATTCCGGCTCTAAAAGTTCTGGTAGTTCCGAGTCAATCCCTAGCCAATGTCGGACTCGATACACATCGACAAGTGCGGTAGATCTCCACCTTCGTATTTCCCCTGCGACTGCTAAAGCGTGAGCATCCGTTGGAAGGAACACGCGATTAGTATTGGCATCATCGACTAAGGGTGAGTCACAAAACAAAACTTCTTCTGCGTTCGCCTCATCGTCAATCAACTCCGGTGGGACATTTAAGAACTTGGATTTCGTGAGGTAGTTTCGAGTTACATAGATCGGGTTATCTGAGAATCCTGCTTCAGTGAAATTCCCATCTTCATCGGGCAGATCGACTTCAGCCATAACGACCATTGTGATCGTTGGCGCTCCATCTACATTAGCCGGATCGGAACCATCGACCGCTCCGCCAATGTATGCCGTACCTGAGAAGTAACCCGCAGCAGGAAACTGAGGATCGGCAGTCTGCGTTCCCGTGTTTCCCGGCTCACCTAAATGGATCGTCACGTTATGAGGCTGTCCGAATCCGCGCGTCTGATTCTTGATGTCTACAATGTCGTGGACTTTGCCGTTAGCACCAACCATGAGGAACATGATCGAAGTTCCGATGTCCGCAAACATGATTGGTATGCCGGGAACCTGACAGCGCCCACCGACAACTTCAGGAATTGGATTGCCTAATGGAGTGTCGGAGAACGATGACCATTGCTTTGAGTGCGTAACCGTTTTCTTCCCAAACGGAATGAACCCAAGAAGTCTTCTAGGCTCTCTGGTCTGAAACTGTGCTGTACCTGAAATTGGAATAAAACGAAAGCCTTCAAACAGCGGATCGTCTGGTAGTCTCCCTGAAGGATCGTCTGTCCGAAAGATTCTCAACGGCAATTCATAATCTGTAGAGCCGAGAAACTGTCGCACAGAAATGGAGCACTTCTGTTTATCAAGTTCGCCAGGTCTTTGGAACTTTCCTACAAATAGAACTAAGGATGAGTTAGTGACAGAGCGAGAAATCCTTCTGACTACACACCACATGCCTTCAATGTCATTATTTAGAATGAACCCAGCGAGCGTGCGGTTTACATTAGAGAAAACAAGAGAGGCGTTGTTAATCGTGGGGCCAATAAATCGAGAAACGGGGCCACGCGAAACAGCTTGACGGTCGTAAGCGTGACCATTCCACTCCAGATCGATATGAGCGTAGCGGGCTATCGCATCAGCCGGATCAAAGTCTGGATTGGGTAAATGATCATACTCGTACACCTCATAAACATCGGATAAATCTCGACTGTCAGACTCGAGCTGTAGTTGAAACGCTGCGCTGACTTCCTGCATAGCGAGTTAAGGACGCTTAATCAGCCGCACGGCTCTGGATTGAATCCACACCTTTGAGTGATCTGGTTGGTATTCGTCGTATCGGACGCCTGTGTATTGAATTCCAGTACGAGGATGGATAAAAGTGAAGCTCTGAGTTTTACCTTTTGCCAGCGCGCGATGATCGTCCAGAATCTTGGCTTCTGTTTCGGTCAATCCGTCATATTGAATCTCCCACATCAAGATTGGTTCATCGCCTTCTAAGTTATAGTCAGCTCCACCATCATCCATGATTTGCTCCGTCGTTACCTCATCCCAGTTTGGATCGAGGTCGAGCAGCTTTAACGTGAAAGGCCCGCCGTATTGAATGGTTGGATAGTTATCGATCGGCATTACTTCTCTCGACGTTCCATGCAAACGTCTCTAGTGAAGATTCTCACTGCCGTTTTCCTTGGCGAGTTAGATCGCGAATATCAATCAAGACAATCAGCAGGACTCTCAACGCTAGTAAGACAATCGCCGCCGTGCTGCCTTGCGAACTCTCCCCACGTGCTTCATCGAATTGACGGAGTAGTTCCTGCTTGTCCGTCATGCCCGCTTGTCCCGACGCAAACACCGTATTAGATCGTAGATCGCCAGTTCAATAATCAATGAGATTGGCTTGCGAGGGTGTCCCCGAAACATCTCAGCAATGAAATCTTCCAGTGCCTCATCTTCAACTTGAAGACGGGTTTTACGCTTGCGTCTGAACATAGTTCAGAGCATAGCGTGTGGGTAGGATTTAGATTTTGAGGGCTACTTCTTGGCGGGTTTCTTCTTGGCCTTTAGACGGCCCTCAAGAGCCTCAAGCGCCAGAAACAGGAACGGCGGTATATCTCGCGCCTGATGCCGCCAGCGCGACACCGTGACCGGATGAACCTTCAGAAGCGCCGCCAGTTCTTCCACTGACAAGCCCATTCTCTTCTGCCATTTTTCAAGCTCGGAAGCGGTCATTTATGGCCCTATTGTACGGCTGCCAACGGTTAGGCGCAACGGTGTATTTCCGTCTCGGATAAACAGGTTCACGAAATCCACGTTCTATCAGTGGCTTTGTTGAAAGCGCGTCCGCCTCTGTATTCAAATCTCGCGGAATCCACTCGTAAGTAACGAGCGGTAATTGGTCGGCCAACGCTCGCGCTTCGTCATACTTCGGCAAATAGATCGGGTTTTTCTTCCGTTTCACTTTCCACTTGCCTGAGATTTGATTGACGATCATGTCAGCATCACCAAACACTTTCGCCTCAGTAATGCCATGCTCGATGAAGTACCTCAACACCAAACACAGACCCGCATACTCAGCCAAGTTGTTTGACGTGTTTGCGTCACCTAAATACTCCGACAACTCAGCGACGATCACACCGTCACGTTTGATCACCGCTCCACACGCAGAAGGGCCATTAGGATTCGGCCAACTTGCTCCGTCAAACCATGCTGTATACATATTCTTACCTCCGTTCAGAGACACCGAGGGATTCCCTTCTGCGTGCGTGCTGTTTGGGAGTAGCACTCGCTCTGGGTAATGCCTTACTTGTTAGCGAAGAGAATTAAACCGTTAATTTCAGAGTCTTGAGGCTTTCTGATCTGTGGCTCTGTCGCAAGTCACAGCACTTTATTTCTGCACGCATTTATAGACCAGGACGCATCCCTTATTGCAGGGGCCTCACGATAACTTGTGGGCTTGTCTATTACCTGCACGGTGCCTGGGAAAACCCTCCACCAATTTGTGTTGGCGCTCAGGAAAAGCATTTATCAGAGTTGGCCCGCCGCCCCTTATTCGGCATTTCAAGACTCGCTGCCGGTGCAGCAGGTGAATTACTCCGTGATTTTCTGGGATACTCACGGCTAAGAATAGGAACCCTGCTCAAAGTTGAGCCTCTTCGCTACCGGTGTTTGTTGGTTGGAATTGAAGTATTCCGGGAAGGAACCGAATCAACTCCGCTGAACGAATCGAACTTACATCGTTTCCGTGCTATACTTTTTTCAGCTGATTCACCGCGGATTCTGCTGAACACGGAACGAGGCCAAGCACTTTCGGGCGTTTGGCCTCGAACTGTTTCTGGCGGGGCTTGATCCCCTCTCGGGCGCGACCTCACGGACAACGGGGATATCGCTCCCCGCAAGGTCTGACGATCAAACCCCATAACTCTCAACCTGTCTTTCTAAGCGCAATCGGGTTGTGCTTTTGAATCTCAGCCTCCACGGCTGCCTCGAAAGCCTCGGTCATGGTGAAGGCGCGATTTCGAGCGATTCGACAGACGCTTGAACGGTCGAGCGCGTCGTACTTCTCGTTCGTTGCCAAATCGAGCAGAGTGAAGAGCTTTGTGGCTGAATCGTAGTCGCCGTGACCGCACAGTTCGTCAACCAAACGGGTTACGTCGGCGTCTAGTTGTTCCCAATCAGAGGGGCTTTTAGCGAGTGAAAGATTGTGGTATGGTTTACGCATTCGGCTAGTTTCCTTTCAGGGTTACGGGCTGATGATTGGCTCGGTGGTCTCGCAAGGACTACCGGGCCGCTTTGTTAAGGCTAGAGCATTCTAACCGTTGGTTAGGCTGAGAGTCAAGCCCAATCGACCTGAGATTTGACACCACAGGGAAGCCGAATTACTCTCGTTGGCGCTATGAAACGCGCCCTCGCGCTCGTCCTTTTGCTTTTCTGCGTTGCCGGATACGCGCAGTCGCCCGCGCCTTCGGTTGAAACACTGAAAGCACAGATTAAGACTTTCAAGAATCAGAAACGGTACGGAGTTCGCTACGACAAATTCACTGACGTTACTACCGTCTGGTTTCGCTTTGATTTGAACGAAGGCGGAAGGCGGCTCGGGGCCATCCTTAAATTCACTGGAGGCGGCGACGCTACGCGCTACGTTGTCTATGAAGATCGCGGTAGCGACTGGCAGCATCTTGAGCACCGGAGACTTTATGCTCTGATCGATGGCGAACGGGTTGATTTGGGACTCGGCGAGCGAGACAGCAAAGTCTCAGGCGCGGGCTACTATCGTGGTAATGTCTCCGTATGGGAATCGTTGACTTTTCCTATCAACGCTGACGGATTCGATCAACTAGCGAAAGGCCAGAGCGTCGAACTAAAGATCGGGCGACGAGAAATAAAACTTAAAGACGAGCACCGTCAGGCGTTTCGCGATCTTCTCAGCCTCATGAATCCCTAGGCGCAACTCACTTAAACCGCTCACCCTTTTCAACGATAAATCTCGCCGTTCGACCGCCAATGTCAAACTCATCTTGTACGACTTTCAACACGTGACTGTCGTTTGATTCGACGCGAAGAATAATGACTTGGGGCTTTAACTGACGCCATTCCTCTTTGATCGTTGTAGGCTTAGACGCAGCGGACGATCCGCCTGTGTTGCCCTGAGACGACCCACCCCCGCCCGCAGGTTTATTTTGAAATGAACCCCCAGCAACCGCGCGTCCGGCTAGTCCCGCGCCAAGCGCGATTCCACCCATCAAGGCTGCCGCTTGAAACCAAGGCGGGGCAGGGCCATAAATTGCCGCGCCCCAGGGCGTCAACGCGGCAATGCCATACGCAAGAAACATGATGGCCTGGACGGCGGCTTGAGCTGACACCGAAGCCAAAACCGATGCAAGAACTTTCTGCATCGAAATATCAGCTTGATCACCCATCAATACCCATTGCTGGACAAGGCTCCCAACGCCTTGAGCCAATCCGTTGACCACTAGGCCGATTGAGTTAAACGCCGACGTGGCAACACCCTCAAGGCGAACCGTGCCATCCTCCATCTGTTTTATTCCGTCAACCACCTGGCCGCTAATACCCGCCATTAAGCTTCCGAAACCTGTAACAGATGGTGATCCAGACACGTCCGCCCCGCCCGGCTTGTTAATTTCGGTATTCCGTTTCTGAAATCGCTCGTTCTCTTGCTCTCTTAACTGGTTGTACTTCTGTTCGATCTCAAGTCGGTTCTTACCGCCAACATCAACCGCATGGGCTTGGCGTTCTTGCGCGTTAATCTCACCAAGAACTCTTCGGTGATGTTCTGCCTCTTCATCTAAAGTAAGTTTTCTGAAAAGCGCAATTGTCTTCGCATTCAACCCTTCTCGTTGCGCTATTTGCTCTAAATCGCGGCGGCGCTGTTCAAGTTCGCCCCGCCTTATATCGTTATCGACAGCTCTAATCTCAGCGGCGTACCTACGTCGATTCTCAATGTCCTTTCGCCGCCCCTCATCAAGGTTCCGATCGCCCTCTGCTTGGATCGCCTCACGCTCTGCTTGGAGGGTACGCAGATCGGCATTGATTCGCTCTTCCTCCGCTCTACGGGCTTTTGGATCGAGAATCGAGCCTGCTGCGGTTCTGCGAGCTTCAAGAGCGCCCTTCTCTCTATCAATCGCAGCGAGACGGATTGCCAATACCGCCCGTTCTGTTTCTTCTTCTGTTTTAATGCGCAGCGCAGCGTGCGCTCTTAAAGACGCGATTTGAGCATTGTCACGGATAGCTCCTAAGCGAAGCGTGTTGTCTAGTCGTTGTAATAATAAATTGCGTTCGTCTTCCGCGTCCTTGCGGCGAATTTCTTTTAATCGCTCGGCTTGTTCTTGCTCAGCACGGGCGATCTCTAGATTAAGCTCCTTTCGTTGTTGGATTATTTGATCGCGCTGTTCCTGTGATAAGCCGCCGAAGGTCGCAGCCGCAAGCTGATCGTTGAGTATCTTTCGTCGCTCAGCAAATACTCGGTTCTGAATGATTGCGATCCGTCGGGCACCTTCTTCTTCGGTAATCTCATGCGCTTTTATTCGCGCTTCTTCTATCGCAATTTCATTCTCAGCATGTTTACGGCGGAGACCTATAAGGTTGTTTAGGTGGTCAATGGTGTCTTTCGCGCGCTCTTGTTGTGCCTTTTGTTCTTCCTCCTTGATTTTATTGTTTGCTTCCGACTGAAGGTTTCGGGATTCCTGGCGGATTTTATCTATGTCCTCAGCTATCTTCCGCTGTGCTACAACGTCACCCTCCCGCGCTGCCTGTTCTAGCTGTTTGGTTTTTTCTTCTGCTTGTAGCGCGGCGAGGCGGGCTTCTGTTTCCTTTTTGAGGTTTGCAATAACATCGGCAGTGCGTTGCGCTCTTGTACGTTTCCCATCTTGAAAATCGCGCTCTGCTTGAGCTATCGCATCACGAGAGATCCTAGCTTGTTCGTCGGCTTCAAACTTTGCTTGTTTTAACCGTTCTTGACTTTCCCTAAACTCTCGGCGTTGTGTTACATCGCCGCCTAGACCAGACTCGACCTCGCCACCAGTGTCCAGAGGAGATATACGATTCGCGGCTTCCTCGGCCGCTCGAACAGTTGCCCGCGCAGACTCAACACTTGCGCCCGCTGCTACCAGGGCCGCGAACTGAACTCCTCGCCACGCCTTCTCGATACTCTTAACCGCAAGGTCAGTCGCTTTAAGGGCGGGCAATAAAATGCCGTACACATTGCCGCGCACAAATAGACCAATAGCATTCCCGATAATCTCAATGCCTTCTCTATTCTCAGCAATGATCTTTGAGGTAGCGCGGAGCGCGGCGAGGATTTGAGGGATTGCGTTTGTGACAAGCTCGGCGGTTAGTGCCCTGATTTGTAGTTGAACTACAAGTAATTGATCGTTGAATTCATCGGCGGCTTTAGCAACATCCGACTCCAGCAAAACGCCAGTGGCTTTCAGTTGGCGGATAAGTTTGTCTAAATCACCGTCAGTTTCTTTAATCGCCGCAAGTAATTGTTTTGCGCCCCTGCGTCCGAATAACTCTGCTGCCGTGTTTACTTTTTCAAAGCCGTCAGGCATCGCGGCCACGGCCAATAGAGCCTGACGGAATGCAGTTTCGGTATCGGTAGCCGTGATCCCAAGAGCCTCAAATTGCGCGGCGGCATTGCTTGTTGGATCTTGCGCGTCTGCAAGTTTTGTCTGAAACGTAATCAGGGCATTCGTCGCGGAGTCTAAACTGCCGCCAGTCTTGCGAAGCGCAACCTCTAATCCGGAGAGAGTCTCTACGCTGATTTCCGTTTGGAGACTTGTGTCGTGTAATTTCCCTTGCCAATCAGCGGTTGATACTGTGAGTTCTAAGAACTGTTTAACTACGGACGCAGCAGCAAGGCTCAATGCAATCAGGGCTACAGCCGCCAGCCCTATGATCGGCACAGCAGCACCGATAGACGATCCGGCCGCCCCTGCATTCGTCGCCACGGCTGATAATTCCCCACCCGCTTTTTCCAGTTCAGGGATGAGCGTCTGCGCAGTCGCCGCTCCAAATGTTTCTATTGCCGACGTGTCCCGTTTAGCTTGGGATTCAAGTTGAACAAAAGAAGTGAGAAAATTGATTAGCTCTGATTTACTTTTCCCTGTCGTAGAAGACAGTCCATCAATCGTCTTGCTGAACTTAGCAATATCGGCGTCAACCTTTTTCGTTTCAGTGCCAACACCTTTGAGGTTATCTGTAACCCTAAGAAATGCCCCGCCGATTAAAGGGATGCGAGCGCCGACAAACGTATTCAGATTGTCGCCAATCCCGCTTAACGCCTTCTGACCGGCGCTTTGTATCTGATTGAATTCCGATCCGAGAGATGTTCGCAGCTGCGCTACCGCAGCACGAGTTTCCGCTGTGGCTTGTTTAGCCCCGGCAGCATCGCCTCTGATGCGAAACAATAAACTTAAATCTGAAGAATCGGCCATCTTTAATGGTAAAATACAAACGGCTCGCACACTGGTTGCGCAGTGAACGAGCCTGACCACAAACTGAACCTACTGTTAAGGAAATTCAGATCATGGCTGAAGAAAGTATTGTCAAATTCTGTTGGTCTTGCAAGACATCTAAGACGCGCGCGGACTTTCCCAAAAATAGAACGAAGCCTGACGGCCTTGGAACCGAGTGCAAAGCTTGTCGGCGGATTCGTGACGCTGATTACCATATTTGCAATCTTGCCAAGCACCACGCGCGCGACAAAGGCTACAGAGAAACCCACAAAGAATACTTCCGAGAATATGGCCGCGCTTACTACCAAAAGAATCAGGCGAAGATTCGTGCCTGTAGCGAATCTCGTTACCGAAATAAAACCCCACAGATACTTGCTCAACAAAAGTCCCGGCGAGACAACAATCTGGAGCAATTTCACGAGATTGAGCGACGGCGATATTGGGAGCGACCCGAGGCAATGCGCGCCACCCGCAGGAAGGCTTACCGAAAGAACGCTCGTGAACACAATCGCAAGGTTAAGATTTACCAGCAGAAGCACCCTGAAAGTGTTCGGCGGTGGAAAAAGAAGTGGGAGGCGGCCAACCCAGAAGCCAGGCGGGCTGTCGTCGCAAATAATAAAGCACTCAGGCGGAAGGCTCAGGGCCGCTTTACGGCGTCGGACTTGCTGGCTAAGTATAGCTTTCATGGCTGGCGCTGTTACCTCTGCGAAATTCCCGTTACCCTTAAAACTTCTCATCCAGATCACCGTAAACCGATCAGTCGCGGCGGCTCTAATTGGATCGCCAACATCGCTCCCGCCTGTATCAAATGCAATCTGCGGAAAAACAATAAAACCGAATCTGAATACCGCGCCTTAATGACCGCAGCCATATAAAACAAACGCCCCAACTCTCACGAGCGGGGCATACGAGACGCCACTTTGAATTGTGCCTACCAGAGCATTGGTGGATGGGTTTGTCGATACATTTCCACCGCCACCATTCTCAAATCGTCAGCCGTTAGTGTGTTTTCATGTTTCGCGCTGCCGTGTTTTTCAGTGATTCGTAATTCACCATCGCTGATAACCAGAAAGGGGCGGTCACAGTGTAAGCAAATCAAAACGGTTTCATCTTCCCGCCGTTCAATCGTCAGCCGATGAATCTCAGTGATAGGCGGCTTTGCTTGTGTCAAAGTTACTTGGGGCAGATCCAAAGGCTTTATTTATAGCGCCCATGCCCATCATTTCAGCCATGCGCTTTTCCTTGTCGAGATCGTAAAACCAGAGTCGAGTCGTGGCGCATAAATCGAAGTCTAATGCCAGCATCTCATTGTCTATTTTAAGTAGCGCCGACGGCCGCAGGCCGAAGTTTCTTGCGGCGAGACTGAGAAGCAGTAGCTCGCCTCTCTTGTCGGTTGCGAAACCGGCTCAGCCCTGCTGGCAGTGTCACCCCCTGCTGATGCGTTATCCATAAGAAGGCGTGAGTCAGATCGCCGGGTTTAATCTTTGTTACTGGCTCTGCCTTGTCGTCTAAGAGACTCACCACGCCAGCCTCGTTGTATCCCAAGCGCGGCTCCAGACAATTCTCGATAACTACTTGCCGCGCAAAGATGACGGTCTGCAAGGCGTCTTCCGGCTCTACCTCGGCAGGAGTGGATTCTGGCGCAATGACTTTCCCCTGCTTCCGCCACGCTGCGAGTCCGACGCTAACAAGGCTCTGGGGAACCTCCCCGATTAAGGCCATATCCTGCACGTTCGCATGGCGCAGCCGAAAGACCGCGCCCGATGGCATCTGTACAAGCTCACCCTTGTCGGTTTCGATACGCCCGTAATCTTCGGGCTTCGTTACTTCAAGTTCTTTACTCATTAGCTAGCTGCTCCCGCTAGTTGACGATAGAAACGGCCCGTGGTATCGGTCTTCGCGCGGGTTGTCACTGCGTTGCCTCGGAAGGCAAACGGGGTTGCGCCAAGTTTCTTTGAAGTGATCTGGGCTGCCAATCCTTGATCGTTGAACGCGCGATAAAGGTGCATCACACCGTAAATAGTTGGGCCGGAACTTTCTTCAATCGGGAAAATGCAGGCCACGCTCGTGTACTGCAAAACATCGACCGTGCCGATCGTGACGCCCTGAGTTCCCGCCAAGTCGCTCCGAGTGGCGTTCTGTAAAAGAATGTCAACAATCGCCATATTCATAATTTGAAGAAGCGATCCTGTCATGGCGATTTCGTTCCCCGTCACCGTGGAAATGATTGGGTCCTGAAACTCATCAGCGGGGAAGTTGGTGATCGTGGGCTTAATCGACCAAGACACACCCTCCTCCGTCATGCCTAAGTGAACCGCGCTCGGGTTCTGCGTCGCGTCAGGCGTACCGTCACTAGAAAGAATGAGCCGCCCCCCGGCACCAGGGATCGCAAGGCCCGCGTAGAGTTTTCCCGGCCCTCTTGCTACGTCTGTAACTACCCAGTTGTCGGCTGTTCCCGCCATGATGTTTTGTCTCCTTAAAAAGAAAGCCCACCAACTCTCTTTCGAGAATTAGCGGGCGGTAACGGTCAGATTTCGCCGTTCTTGGCCTGCGATCAGATTGTCAATTTAACGTTCTCTGAGATTTACACTTAATCCCACGATTGCGCCCCGAAAATATACGCTCTCTGACGGGCCTCCGACCGGCCCATATTCGTGAACGATGTCCAACACAACTTCAAAAGGATTGCTCATTCCGGTAAAGAAGTCCCTCCGGCCCGTCCGAAGAATTGCGTTCATTACTCTCACGTATTTCATAATCCGCCTGGTTACGTTGGCCGGGCCATCATCGTTGACACCTATGTAAATATTCATCCGTGCGGCTTCCTTGAGGTGCGAGCGATCATCGGCTTCGGTGATACGATTCTCGCGTGGCGTGATCGCTAAGCACGGATACTGCAATCCAATAATCTGACCTAATTCACGCTCTGCAAAGTCAGGCAAGGCATCAGCCAGATAGTAGTAATCCATTGCCTCTTTGAAGTCTCGCGTGATTAGCGTCAGTGTATTGTCAATGATCGGGCCTTCAAAAACTGCCGATGGCTCGTTCGGATTGGGCGTCCAACTCACGCTGCCAGCCTTTCGTCAATGTTGAATCCAGCCTGCCGAACGAATCGAACCAACCCTGATTGTATGGATTTCTGGATTTTACGCTTATCATCTTCCGTCAGAGATATCGGAGGACGCTTAGGCAATCCCAGTCCTCCCCGCTGATGCCACACCGCGTATTCGACGGTCGAGCCTAAAACCATCTCGTCCTGTTGAAGTCGATAAACCGAACCCGAAGCATCGAGGCTTGTCAGTGAATTAACTAAAGGGTGATCCAGTCTAAGTAACGGCTCGCCTGGATGTGTTCGCTCTTTCCATCGTTTATATGCAGGACTGAGCGGTGCCCACTTACCGGATGCACCTTTTGATCCCTCGCTTGCAAACTGCCCAGACTCAATCGAATAGAATTCCTTAGCGATATCAGGCCAGATAGACC
>WUUC01185646.1_pt1 | contig 13291 bp, 13 predicted proteins | sample 6278441 | NCBI WGS metagenome assembly WUUC01 (sample SAMN13675441, study PRJNA597444) | soil metagenome | isolation source: soil | place: USA: Washington | collected 2017-10 | reverse complement strand
CGTCGCGCACCTGCACCTGGCGCACACCGGGTACCAACGAGACAGCGACACGGATTGCGTCTACGGTCCAGATCGAACGGGGCGCGTTCAGCACCAGGGCGCGGTAGCGCGCGTCGGGCCAGAGCAGCTCGCCACCGGTAAGTGGATTCTTGTGATCGATCTGCACCATTGGCGTTCCGGAGAGGTCCGCTGCGACCAGATCCGCGACCACAGGATCGAATGGATGCCAGCGGTCCAGCTTTTGGGGAAACGATCCGTCGAGTGCTGCCTGGGTGGGATCGAGATTGTGCTCCGGCCCCGGATAAAACGCGATCACCTGGACTTCGAAATCTTTCTGGGCCACAGTCAGGTGTGCGGGATCGTCGGTCACAACGTGGTGCCCGCCGGGCGTGAGCATGCGCGCCCCTCGTGGGATGTCGATCGCAGTGACGCCGGCCGGGAGGGTACCAACGAGCTTGAACGTGACTTTGCCCGTTGCCTCGAGATGGGGACGCGGGAGCCCAAGTTCCTGACCCAGCCGAGTCAGAGCATCGCCTGTTGCGGTCGAGACGAAGCTGTTGGCGTAAATGGCTCCCAGGGCAGCCCAGGTCCGCTGGTCCTCGAGGGCCGAGACCTCCAGCAGCTTTCGCAGTACCGATCCGGAGGTAAGATCGATGTCGTCTCCAAAGACGCCGCGCGCCAACGCGAGTTTTTCGGTGAGCAGCCGCGCGAAGGGCTTGATCACGAACCCGCCGGCCGTCACCCCGAAGCCGGGCGAATCGGTGGTCCGGGTGATCGCCGCGTCGAGGGCCAACACGTCGGCGGGTCCGACTGTTACGGTCGCCTCAGGCATACCCGACATCCTTCCCCAGTTTGACCTTGACGCTCTCTCCGCTCACCGTCTCGAACGCCACCTCCACTTTGAGCCGTCGTCGGTCGACCATACCCTCGCCCGCGCCTTCGTGGCCCAACTTCACGTCGAGCACTCGGCGAACTCGGGGATCCTGGCGCAGTACCTGAATCACGGCGACGCGGATCCGCTCCCTGGCAATCATCGGATTCGTCTCCTCTACCAACGCGTTGAGCCCGTCGAATCCGAAGCGAACATTGAACACGTCGCTGCCGAGCAGCGTGGTAAGGGCGACGGCGAGGCCCTGGGCCAGGTTGTCCACCCCAACCACCAGGGCCAGGTCACGCCCGGCTGCGGTCGAGGAGAACACCAGGTCGCGGCCGTGGTCGCCGCCGGGCGAGAGCAGAGGCGCCTGGAGGCCCCAGCCCAGCGCCCGACGGCGTACGAACGCAGTTTCGAGTAGAGGGTCCGCCATGGGCTGCTCCTAGCTTGCGGTCAGCTTGATCTGGACGATCTTGGCCGTAATTGCATGGCCGCTAGGCTTCCCCGTCGCTTGGAGTGTCGCCAACAGCACGGCCGACCCTTGCACCTTGAGCTTCGTCGACACCCCTGCAGACGGTGGATTGGCCGAGACGCACTTCGGGTTTGGGGGAGGGCATCCCACCGTCCAGGTGGAGACCTGGTTTTTCAGCAGCACCGACTCTCCATTTACCTTGAGCTTTGCATTGCTCGCCGCCGTGACCGTTCCGGCTTGGGTGCAGGAGATGGTGCTCCCAGTGGTCAGGACTCCGGGCATGGAACCTCCTGACGCGGGCTCATTGGACGTTCACGGCGCTGGCCTTGAGTGTGATCTGCCCACTCCCGGCGTCGAGCTCGATGTTGGTCCCTTTGATCTGAATGCTGCCATCCGCCTTCAGCACCAGCTTCGAACCTCCGTCCGCGTGCTCGATGGTGATCGAGTCCTGATCGCTCGCCCGTGCGGGACGCACACCGGGACCCTGAAGCGCCCCCCGCCCTATTCGTACAGTGAGCTCGCCCAGTTCGATTACCCGGTTGCCGTCGGCGTCGATCAGGTCGTGGGTGACTTTGCCGGTGTAGTCGGCCGGCGGGGTCGTCGTGGTATCGGGTAGGCTGGTGCGTTCGTTGGCTGTTACTTCGGATGGAAGAATTAACCACCAGTCGCCCGCTGCGGCCTGATCGGGTCCCTTGCCCGAGGGCCAAAGGGCTCCGACGTCGATCGGATCGTCACACTTACCATCTCGATGGATGATTGCCACCCGAGTACCGGGATAGCGCGGCAGGACCAGTCCGCATTTACCGAAGGCAAAAGGCGTCAGATACGGTGTAGCCGTGACCGGCGACAAGCTGGGGCGCTTGATCTCGCCCCGCCGGGCGACGTAGCCGTGTCCATCGCCCGGAACCAACCCGCGCCACACAGTTTCGGTTTGCCCGGGCGGCTCCGCGGAGCCGGTCACCGTCACCGCTCGCACCTCGCCGATCTCGGTGCCGGCCCGGCCCTGAAGCTCGCCGCGAACTTTGCCCCTGATCGCCTTGGCAGCATCCAGCTCGGGACTGGCGCCCGGGCACTGGACCTGCGCTTCTGGGGTCGGGGGAGGCGGATCCCATTCCTGCCCCTTGGTCACCTCGATGCCGGTGAGAGTGGTGACAAAGCCAGTGGTCCGGCCCAGCCTGTGTTGAACGCTGTCGACGTAGAGGAGTATCCCATTGCTGAACTGCCCCAGGTCGGGGATAAGCGGACCGCTGATGCCGCCGAGAACTCCGGCCTGTGTCTTCTTGGTGTCTTCCGAAGGCGCATCAAACTCCACCACGTCCCCGGGCTTGAGATCCGGCCGTCCCTTCAGCGTCAGCTTGAACTGGCTCACCGCCTTCTTGTCGCCGGGTGCCGGATCGGGGTTCGGCACCGTGGGTGCAACGGCCTCGACTTCCACGACGCCGGTCGCCAGGGTCAGCTTCTTCGGGGGGTCTCCCTTGACGAACGGGATCGGCCGGATGCCCAGGTGTATGGCACCGTCCCGGAGCAGAATGGTGTCCCGGCCATAACTCGCCGTCTCGGCAGCCATCGCATCTCGCTGCTGCTCGAGAATTTTGAGCACGCGGGTCTTGCCTGGGAGCTCTACCTTGGGTGTGGGAGACGGCGGGGGAGGCGCGGTTGCGTCCGGGTTGGGGTTGGGCGTGGGCGGATAGATCTTGTAGTCATCCGAGCGCATCCCTGCAGTTCCCTCGAGCAGCTGCTTGAGCGCCTCCTCTCGAGTAGCACCGGTGACTGGCTCCTTTGTCGTCCATGATCGGGCAGCCTGGACGTAAATCCAGTCGCGAGCGGTGATCGTCGTCTCGTAGCGGCGGCTCCCGCTCTTACGGGTCACCGAGTCAACCTGGAGCACGGCAACGAGCAGCTCGGCCGGTGGCGGCTGCGCACCTGCCGCCGCTGAGATGCCGATCACGCTGGCGAGATACCCGCCGAGGCTGGCGTTGGTATCCGCCCACCCAAGGTACAGGCGGGCAAACCGCTTTTCACCCTGGGCCAGTTGAATGGCGAGGTAGTCTTCGTCGGTCATTCCCTCGACCGTTATGCTGAAGCTTCCGCCCGAGAGTCCTCCGGCGAGCGCCGCTGTGATTTCTGCGTTGTACCGGTCGAAACCGAAGCTCTTGTCCCCCGGTGTGGGCGTCATCGGCGCCTGGCTACCCGGCGCGGTACCGTGGAAGGTCAGGAACCAGGCCGCAAGGTTTCCAACTTGAGGCTTGTCGGGACTGAGGCTCAATAGTGCCACTGAATCAGCTTTCCCTTCTTGAACAGAATCTGGTTCTCGATCTTGAGCTGTCGCTCCGCTGGGGTGTCGGTAGAAGCGGTCGTGAGGATCATCGGCACGAGAATCGGGACGAGGCGCAGCATGACGAACGGATTCACCGGCACCGGTGCGAAGGAGTGGATCGAGGTGTCTGCCCTCCGCCACGCCAGCCGCAGCCGGGAGCCGAAGTCGCCGGGCCCGCGAATGGTGCCGGCGCGGACGTCCCACCCGAGGATCCAAACATCGAAGCGGCGGGCAGCCGGATTACCCGGCTCCACCAGCCGGTGCCGGCCTGAGACCACCGGTAGTACGGCCACGGTGCGGCCGCCGCGCTGGAGCGCCACGGTGAGTCGGCCGGTTCTCGGATCGGTCACCGGATCGGTAGGTTCGCTCCGCGGCTCTTGCTCGATGCTCGAATCGGCGATCACCGCCTGCGTGTCCATCGCCCGCCACTCCTTCGCCAACCCGGTGGCGTAGGTTAGAACCAGCGCGAAGTCCGATCCCAGGGAAACGGTAAAGGGCAACCCGTTGATGAGCGTAGCATCCACCACCACCGCGTCCGCCGGTGGGTCAGAGGATTGAACGGGCACCAGGTAGCGGTTCACCGGAATTGGACGCATCGTCGTCATCCGAAATCCGCCAAGGTTCCGATGCCCACGGCGGCCACGTCGAGGAGCTTTCCCAGCGCGCTCGGCAGCGGCATGTAGGCCAGACTCAGCGTCACGTCGAGCACCTGACGCCGGGTGGCGCTGGCCGAAAAGGTGAGCGTCTGGACCTGCATATCGGTTCGGATAGTCATGGCTGTGACGAGGATCAGACCGGAGAAGAGCCCGCCGGTGAAGCTGCCCAGCGCGCCGCCGCGCCGGCTGGTCTCGGCCAGGGTCTCGAGGCCGAACTTCCAGGCGAAACGCTCGGGACCGACCAGAGCCCCGGTCATGGAGAGCGTGTCATCGTGAGTGGCGACGATGGCGCGGGCTCCCTTGGATCCGATAGGCGGGAGGTGATAGGTCTCGGTCAGTGTCATCTGGGTGACAGCCCAGAGCGGAATAGTCTGCACCCCGTCGGAAATGATGGCTGACGGTAAGGCCGAGAGGTAGTCGACGTAGCTGAATTCGGTAGCCATACATCCCGATTAGAAGAACACGACGAACGGAAGTCCCGTTTCGAAGGCGCGAAGGTACGCGGCAAGCTCGTCTGCGGTCAGAACGCCCCGATTCAGGGCATCCTGAACTACCCAGTGGGTGAAAGCTGGGCGCAGCTGCCCCTGCACGTTCCTGATCACCTGGTGGCGGATCTGGTCTGCGGTCGGGGTCGGAGTTCCGGCTCTGATGAGCTGTCGCTCCGCGTGCTCGGCCAATTCAGCCTCTCGGATCCTCCAAGAGACCGTCTCATAAAACGGCCGGCTCCCGCCAGGAATGATCGGCAGCGTCGATCGGGCGATTGCGTCATCCACGATGTCATTGGCGAGCTGTTGCACCGCTCGAGTACCTAAACTACGCAAGCTGTAGATCTCTTTAACTTCCACTCGGATCGGGGTCCGACCAGGTATTTCGAGAGTGTAGTCGATGACCCGATATAGCCGGCCGGCCGCAGTGAACCTTGGTTCCTCGAAGCGCACCCGTGCTCCCGGGTATTTCTTGAGGTCCCCGTACACTGAGGTCAGCACTCCCATCGTGGCCTTGGCCATCGGCTCGGTGTCGTTGGACATTTGCCGCAAGACGGTCATGAGTCCTGTCGAGCTGGCGTGCAACTCGGGAGTGATCTCGAGCACGGCGATCACCTGCTCCGGGGTGAAGTTCGCGACGATTCTCATGATCGTCGTCATCGATAACCGGTCGGAGACGGTCAGGAGCGCTGCCATGCCCCGAGCGGTCTCTGGGGTGAACCTCTGCATCATGGTCAGGAGCTTGGAGATCGCTCCAGCCCATTCGAGCGATTCTCCACCCGGTGACAGGATTTCGGCCAGGGCTCGAGGGTCCCCGCCGATCTCCAAATAGTGCCGCAGCCCGGCTAGCTCCGCCGTCTGACGCGAGGAGAGATACCGTCCTACGGCCCGCAGGAGATCCCCCGCCACAATTTCCCCATCCGTACTTGCGACTTTACGTAGGGGGCCCAACCAGGCCTCCGAGTCCGGCATCTCCATCAGTATTCGCAAACCGCGACTTCGTACCGTACGGGGGCCCCCGGCAATTCGGGCCAGCGCGGCCGGTGGTGTTGCTGCGTTGCTGGGGAGCAGCAGGTACGCGTCTGTGGTGGTCCCCGGCAGCCGAAGAATGATCGTTCCGCTACGTTCGATGACCTCATAGCCGGCCAGGCGAAGCCGACCGGCCAAGAGATCGGGCCGGAGCTTTGGGTTGTTGGGGTTGAATTCCAAGGTGCGTTCGCCGAGCGGCACCAATCCTTCTGCGACCGACTGAGGTGCCGGCAGGAGACCGGCAACTTGGCGGGTTGTCGGGTAGACTTGCTGTTGAATCTGAGTCGAGAAGGAGCGGGCGAGACTCCGCACCTGCTGTAGGGTCTGAGTGGTCAGACCCATCGATGCCAGGATTCCTTCAGGGAGGCGTGCCATGGATTCTGCAATCCGCTCCACTTCCTGGAAGATTCGGCTGCCCCGGGCCTGGAAGTCGGTCCATTCAGTTTGGGTTGGCATCCGCCCCGCCCCAGCGATGCGGTCCATTTCGGCGACCCAGGCGCGATGCTGCATTCCCAGGAGCTCCAGCTCCTCCGCTAACTTGGCAAGTTGTGCCTTCTGAGCGGATTGGACGATGCCCTTTGCACCCAAGGCTCCGGCGATGCTGCTCAAGAGGACACAGGTAAGAAGGAAGCCCTGCGCGTCGGGCGGCCACCCGCGATGCTCGATCACCGTGATGAGAACCGGGGGCAGCGTTCCTGCTATAACGGTGCCCCCGAAAGCGATCACCAGCTGTCGCAGCGCCTGCTCGCCGCCGAACCGAATTACCGCCACCTCCGTAAGGAGATTCAGAGCGCGGAACAAACTGAAGAGAGCCGCGTTTTCGGCGAAGTCGATCGCGACCGAGGTTACTGTCACCGGCTTGTCGGTCGCCAGGCTGACCACTGTCATGGCCGCAGTGAAGCCGGCGGCTTCGAACAGGATCGTCGCGGCGAGCCCCGCCTCGGCTCCAAGCACGTACGCACCGGCAAACGGCAGCACCAGAAGCACGAGCACGCCAACGAGCAAACGGACCGCGACTTCCTCCCTCGCGGTCATCTGCACGTCGAACGCAATACGGTCTAGGTCCCACTTCCACCATTCCAGGTCCCGTCGAACGGTGTACCAGTCCGGCTCCTGCCAGGTCTTGGCTAGCTTTGCACGTAACTCCGCAAGCTCACGGCTCCAACCGGCCCGGTCCTCGTCGTCTCCGATGTTGTTGTCAGTGGCAGTGTACTCCAATTCGTGGGAATAGCCCCACAGCACCAGGACACCGATTTGCACACTGAGCAGCGGGAGGCGATCCCGCAGCGCGATCATCCGGCTGAGCCGGCTCTTATCGTCTACCGGAAGCGCCTGAAGTGCCTGCCACTCCGCGACAACCAGAGCAAGCTCGCCCTTCGTGAGATGCAAGCGGTTATGATAGTCGTCGGCCTGTACCTGATTGACGCTGGTCGTTGCATCCGCGGTCTTCTGAAACTGGGGGACAGCCTTACTGATAACCGCCAACTTCTCGGTGCCCGCCCGTTCGGGCCACCGGCGGTACGTCTCCTCTGTCGTGGCGCGAAGCTGGACGAGTCCCTCGGCAGTGAGAATCGCCGGGTCGGCGAGAGTCTTCACGTAAGCGGCTCGGGATTCCCGGAGCGCTACTACCTCCTCTAGCTGATCGGCCGCGTCACCCAAGAACTGCTTGAACACAGCCAGAGCGGCATCGATTGCTTCGAGCCGGACCAGCACGATCTCCAGCGAGCGGCGCTCTTCGATCAGGTCTCGTTGCAACTGGCGGATGAGGTCGCCTCCACCGGGTACCTGGCTGATGAGCACCGCCGCTCCCTCGATCTCACCGTAAACGGCCGTACGCTCCCGGATGGCTTTCAGGGTCGTCTCCGGAACCACGTCGCGGGCGGGAGGCAGGGGGACATTGCCAAATGCCTGGAGCATCAAGGCGTCGAAGGATGGCGGCGGGGGCCCGGAGAGATAGTCCAGGATATCACGCCGCCGCTGTACCACCGCCTGGGTCAACCCCAACAGCTGGCTAAAGCCGGATACCCGGACTTCCCATTGTCGCCGAAACGATCCGAGCACGGGAATGCGCTGGGCAAGGTAGGTCAGGCCGCCGAGGGCCCGGAGTGCCGCGTCGGTTTCCTGCCGGGGCTGGCCTTTGGGTACAAGGAACTGGATGTCTACGGCGGTCCGAGTCCAGTCTCCATGGAACCGTGTGGCGGCGCGTTGCTGGACCTCCTCGATACGCTTGAGCAGCAGCCCCGGATTCTTCGCGGCAAACTCGCGAAACGTGACGAGCAGGGAATCCGCAGTCCGGAGGTCTCCCCTTCCCAGGCTCTGAAGGGCGAAGTAAATCGCGTCGAGGTCCCCGGCCAGCACGGCACGCTGAATCTCGAGCGCGGCAATGTCTCGGGTGAAGTCGTCCCCTGTCAGGAGTCGAGTGCCAACTGCGGCAACGTCGATCGGCACTGGAGGGGGCAACTGCGCCCACTTCCGGAACGTCGCCGGATCAGGGGGCCTAAACGGGTCGACCGGGATGTCGACGGGGGCGCCGCCCCCATCATAGGCTGGCACCCGATATCGGGTGCGATCCGTGTCGAGCCGAGTCAAGTCGAGCGGCTCGGCCACAACCGCAGGCAGGGAGATGATGCGGTATGCCGGTTCCTCTGGAATCGCCCGCCGCAAGGCGGTGGCTACGATTTGACAGATGGTGGCTTCGACCTGATTGCGACTCTGCGGGACCGCCCCTGATCCCGGCCTGACCCGCCACTCGAAGGTGATCCGGGGGGGTGCCTTGGACACGCGAGGGTACCCTGCCTCGTGAATGGCCCGCACGGCGCGGGGCAACGCTCGATTCATCGCGCCTCGGAGCGCGTCCTCCAACTGTGGTTTCCACCACTCCCACGGGGCATCGGGAGCTTGAACCCTGGTGGGCACGGTCACTCGCATCTGCCAGCCTCGCCGATCAACCAAGTGCTCGGGTGAGTCTTTGAAGCACCTCGGCAACTAGCCCGTCCGAAGCGCTCGTTATCTCCCGGATCTCCACCTCCACCGGGAAGACAAACTCCACCGGCTCCGGCTCGGTCGGCGACAGCTCGGCCTCGCTTCCCGGCGCCGGAAGGATGAGCTCGCCTTCATGGATCAGGGTGAGACCGGTTCGGTCGACCCGAGCGGCGGCTCCTCGAGCCTGGCTGGAGGGCTCCGTCATCGAACCGGCCTCACGGCACCTTCACCGCGGCGCCCGTTTTGGGCTCGGCCTTGGACGTCAGGCTGAAGCCGGAGAATGTCGCAGCCGGGGCGCCGGAGATGGTGGCACTGGTCGGGTTTGCGCTGGTAATGATGCAGTCCGACATGACGACGCTCTTGAATGACCAATCCTGTCCTCCTTCGGCTTCCTGGAGCACGATGTTGAACCGTTTCCCTTCCATCGCCAGCACCGTGAGCTGAGCGGCGACGTTGCCGATGGCCTTGACCGTCATCGAAAAGGTCATGGACTTGGGGGAATAGACCACGCCGATGTGGGTGGCCTCGATCGAGTGCAACACCTCGGCGGCGAGCCCGAAAGTGGGTGAAAAAGAGTCAATCGGGGTGATCTCGACCGACTGGCCGTCCTTCTCGTAGGAAACGGCGAGCCTCGTATTCCAATCCGCCATATGGACGCTCCCTCAGGTCAGAACTTGGGCTGCAGCTTGACCAGCAGATGGTGCACGGCCGGTCCGTAGGTGACGGAGACCAACAATTCGATCTGGCGCGAGGACCGCGCGGCGGCGACGATGGACCGATCTCCGGCCGTCCAGGTCGCGTCAGGCGTGTTGAGGATGTCGAGCACCGGCACCTGGACCAGAAAGCCGTCGATCACCGCGCTCCGCTCCAGCGGCTCCAGAATGCCCTCGGTCCGGACCTTCAGCTTGGTGAGCCCCGACTTGGTGATCCGGGCATCGCCCACCATGGCGATGAGGCCGGCCTTGAGCCTGAAGTCGATGTCGTCCAGCACCCGCACGATGTCGACGTACAACAGGTTCATGTCGGTGGTGAAGGTTCGACCCTCGGCGAAATGGAGGCCCTCGCCCGGAATGAGCTCCGGGTCGATGATCGGAATGATGTTGAGGTTGGAGAGCGCCTTGATCTCCGAAGGGCTGTACTGCTTGTCGATCGGCATCTTGACGCCGCGGATCTTCTTCAGCACCAGCGAGACCTGAGGATCGTAGCCGGCCATCGCCGCCATCGCGGCAGTCGCCACGTCGGCATCCGCCCCACGCGCCGCGATCAACACCATGCGGCTGCTGTCGCTCTTGAGCGGGGTATAGTCGGTGCCGACATCAGTGATGTAGGTGCTGCTCCAGACTTTGGCTGGATCCACCATCGCTACACCGATCCGCTTCTGCCCAGCCGCGGACATGTTCTCCACGTGAGCCTTAAGCGCCATCAGGTCGGTGGCTGGGGGCCCGCCAGTGCCGATCGCGATTTCACCCGCAAGAGACACGAACGTCACGTCGCCCACTGCCTCCAGCGACCGAAGCGCCGCCTCGTAGTCTCCGGCGGCAGTGGTCTTCACCCCATACACCTTGGAGGGCTTCGGATCCTGCATTAGAGCCAGCACGAGCGATTGCGTCAGCTTGGTACCGGCGCCGAACTTCGACTCTGCGTCCTTCGAATCAGTGACCTCCACCGGCGTCGCGGCCGGCTGAGTGCCGCCGCCATTGCCGTCCCCCACAACGGCGACCACCCCCGGTGAACGCTGCGCCACCGGGGCAAGGCCCGAGGTATCGATGTTGACCTCGATAAACGGAAAGGCGATCGGTACGGTCATGACCTGCTCCTCTCAGGTGACGGGGATGAGCGCAATGCCTTCGGCACCGAGCCAGGCGCTTGCTGCGTCGCGGCGGGCATCGCTGTCGGCGCCGGGCCAGTCGGAATCGGCCAACATCGACTGGGGAACGATCCAGCCGATCAGAATGGCGCGGCGCCGGCCGGTGGGGCTGTTGGGCCTCTCCGCTCCGCCTGACTCCAGCCGTTCTCGCACCCGATGGCTCAGGCTCAGCAGCTCCGCAACCGAGGTCCCCAGTCTCCCGATGAGCAGCGCTACTGTCACCGGGAGCGGTCGAGGTAGAGGCGCGCCGGCGGGCGGCGGATCGTAGGTGATGGTCATCCCGGCCGCCGCGAGTTGACCCTGGCTCTGCGCCAGCAGTCCACCCACCGAATCCGCACCGTGCTCGACCAGCCAGTCCGATATGGTTGCCTGGCTCACCGCCGCCGGTTGGGCCAATCCGTTGCGCAACCGCGCGAGTATCCGGTCACGCCGCTCCTGCTCCAGCTGCGGCTGCGGCGGTAGCCCTCCTAAGGCGGCAGCGATCTCCTGGTCGAGGGTCTCCAGATTCAGATCGGCCCAGTTGCCTTGCACCTTGTTGATCCTCGACTCGGCGCGTGCAGCCCGAGCGATGATCGAGCCGCGCCACAAGCCATCGACCCGGACGGGATCGCCGCCCCAGCCATTCAGTGCGACGCGCACCTCGGTGACTTCGGGGCTGCCCGCACGCTGCCACGTGCCCTCCAGTCGCGGATTACCCATCAGAGAGAGGCCCAGTCGAAAGTCGTCGAAGACAGGCTGGTATGGTCCGGTAATCCCCAGCCCGGTGGCATCGTAGCCGGCGCTCACCAGGTGCTCCAGCGCGCGCTGGTCGAACACAGCGCTGCGGGTCGCCGCCGCCGCTAATCGAACCAGGGTTTGATCAACGAAGTCCATGAGAAGGGTCAGTGGCTGGGGTCGTTACTGCGCCGCGAACAGCCTGACGCAGATCCGCAGCGGATACGTTCCGCAGCACCGCTTCGCCGGCGTTCACCCGGTAGATCACTGCTTTGCGGCTATCCACCGAGACGGCCAGCACGGTGAGGATCGAGTGGCCACCAAAGACCAGCCCCGCGGTGTAGCCCAGGGCACCCTGCATCGCTTCCACCACCACGATGTCGGGAGAGTGGTTGGAGAGCACCTCCATCAGCTCCTCGTCCGACTGCGCATCGCTTACAATGGCGAAGCCCGGTTGGGCCTCCAGTAGTCCCCGCAGCATGTCTCGCAGCATCTGAGACATCGTGCCGAGCATGACACTGACGGTGCGCAATGATCAGCCTTGGCGAAGAGACGAAATACCGGGTGGTTCCCGGCTTCGCGCCATAGATCCGCGGTATTCAAAAACGATCTACAGGAGAGAACTACATCTTGCGGTGGAGGGATCTAAATCCGGGTACATCCGAGGAGTGTTTTTTCGAGGCGACTACATGGCCACGGCGCCCTTCGCGGTTGCGACCGCATCCATCCTCCGGTGGACGTTCAGCTTCTCGAGCAGGCGATGGACATGATTCTTGACCGTGGCCACCTCGATGCCGAGCTGTCGGGCAATCTCCTTGTTGGTGAGATGGCGATCTAGGAGCCGAAGGATCTCCAGCTCCCTGGCTGTCAGCGCCGGACGACGGGGTGACGTCTGGGCGAGCGCGAGGGTTCCCACATGGCGGAGGAGGACGCTGGCGATCCGCGCGCTGCAGGCGAGCTCGCCGCGGGTTGCGCCTTCGATGGACAGAACCAGCTCGTCAACCGAGCAGTGAACTGAGACGAAGCCCGCTACCCCCGCTTCAGCACACGCCAGCACATCGTCTTCCACATCAGCGACACCGAGCACGATCACCTTTGTGCCAGGAAACACACGGGTCAGCGCGCGCACCGACGGCAGACTCTCTGCCATGCGCACGTCGACCAGGGCCACGTCGGGTTCGAGCTCGCTTACTTGCTGAAGACTTTCGGAAAGATTGCAGGCGTTGCCCACCACAGTGATTCCGGATCGCCGCCGCAGGACCTCCTCGAGCCCTTCGCCAAAGAGCCGAACGTCCGTCACAATGAGGACACGCGCCATGTCTCATTCCAGGAATGCCCTGCCACGCTTGCGACTGGGGAAGCAATACCGGATAACCTACGTCCGGGACCGGGCAGCGATAGGGGATTCCGTGAAATTCCACGACGACGCCACGCAGACCACACGTTCGGTCTGTCGCCTTCGAGCGCAAGAGTGTGTCAATTGCCACACCTGCTCGACGGAGGATTGTCGCATTCGGACGCGGAAGCGCTGCGAAAGGTCATTCGCCGACGATGATGGCGAAGCCATGCAGCTTTCTTATATTCTGCCCACCTCTCGTGAAACGGATTGTGCATGCGACACTTCCTCGTCATTCTCATGCTTGCCGGTGCGCCGGCGGCAATACTGGGGGCGCAGCAAGCTCCACCTTCGGCACCGCCCCTGGAGATCGGTGTCGTGGCGCCCAACTTCTCAATGAACGGAGCCACGCGATACGGTGTCCTCGCCAAGCCGGTCAAGCTCTCCGATTTCAAAGGCAGAACCGTGGTCTTGGCCTTCTTCTATAAGGCCCGAACCAGCGGCTGAACGGTTCAGATGAACGCGTACCGTGATCAGTACGCGACGCTCTTCAAGAACGGCC
>WUUC01177055.1_pt1 | contig 13295 bp, 16 predicted proteins | sample 6278441 | NCBI WGS metagenome assembly WUUC01 (sample SAMN13675441, study PRJNA597444) | soil metagenome | isolation source: soil | place: USA: Washington | collected 2017-10 | reverse complement strand
GTGGCGAAGACAATCTTGGCAGCCCGAATATGGGCCTCCGATTTCCGAACTACGGCGCATACCTGCAAGGCCTCGCCGAATTGTTGGGCGTAGACCACATAGTGAAGTGGCACGGGTTCAAACCACGAGGCTGGCTATTTGATAACGTGCATCTAAAGGGTCACATTCTCGTGTCGCCGACGTTGCATTCCGATGAGAACTTTGGCTCTTCTGTGCTGGCGTCCCTGGTCAACGGCCATCAGGTAGTGACGACGGCGTGGGGCGGTCACTTCGGGTTCCAAGAGTGGTTTCCCCAGCAGTTGACACTGGTGCCTGTGCACCGGTCGACCATGGGCCCGGTCGTGCACCCCGTCTTGCTGGCGAACGCCATCCTGCGGGCGATAAACAGGATGTCCACGGTAATCGTGAAGGAAGCCACGCTCGACCGGGCGCGGGCGGAGTTTTCGGTAAGCACTGCGACTACGCGCACATTCGAAATGCTCAGCCGGCCCGGCGGCAAGCCCTTGCCGCTGGAGAAGTCAGCGACCCAACGGTATATCGATGAACGGAGGGCTTTTTTCGGCGGTACGCGAAAGATATATGCGGACTATAAGGACCCCGTCGCGCAAATCTTCTTCGAGGCCTACGGCATGAAGGAACCGCTCACCTTCCAAGAGCAGTCCTCTTGCGTCCTCCCCCCGTGGACGAACTACTCCAACCACGTCTTGCGCGTCGTTGATCCGCATCGCGGGCATCAAACTTTCAGTCTCCAGGCAAGAGTCTCCAAACGGCTTGGCGTTACAATGTGTCCCTCCATGAATGTGTGTCGTCTGCCGGAAGGCCTTGTCAAGAGTTTAGTGACCCAGGGGTCCGCATTTTTGTTCCCTCCGGCATACGTAGCCGAGGCAAGGGAAGTTGTGGAAGGTGGCATCTAGGAGCTTGCGGAACCTGATCGACAAATTATTGTCTAGCGGGCCTGTCCGCCTACGTCCAGGTTGATGCAGGTCAGAGGCGCGGTCAAAGGATCGGATGACGGTCCCAGCGTCGTCCGAGTGCGTCTGTCGTGGATAAAGATTGGCTCCGATTCAGCGAACCAAATCGACCGTCGTCGAAACCTCGTCGCTCAGCACCCCGACCTCGGCCCAAAGGGCTCCGATGCCGGTCACGCGTTCCTGATCGGCTGGTGCTCGCGGCGATTGCGTTCTTGATCCAGAGGTGACGCCGGCCCTTCAACAAAGCGTCGGCTATGCGTTGGGCAACCGCTTCGACGTCCTGCTCGAGCACAGCTGAAGTGCGCCGCGCTCGCGCCTCCCGGGACCTCGAGGCCCCTCAACTCCAGAACGAGATCCAGGCGGCGACCCGCGGCTTGGGCGGGTGACCTCTACCGGCTGATGCGCCCGTTGCGTTCACCCGGCGGGTCTCCGCGCTGGCTGCCGTGGTGGAGGCGCAAGCGGGCCTGGCCGCCGCAACGCGCCGCTCGGTCTATTTCCGTGAGCTTACGCTGAGTCCACGGGCCGCTAAGTGATCCGGTGCCCGATGGCATGATGCTCACGCCGAACGTGGTGGGGGGTCCCACGAAAACGCGGGGAGCCAAAAAAAACCTCCTCTCCTGGAAACAGGAGAGGAGGAGAGGACTATTTAAGCTGTCTAACTGGCAGCTTGCATCAAAAAGGCGATCACATCTTCCACAATTCCGTCGACAGTTCCGCCCGTGACCTCCGACAACTCGTCATCGGTAAGAACGTCCAAACCGAATTCTAGCTCCATGCCCCCTCCTTTCACCCTTTCCCCATCCCATTTGGGCTGCCTTTCCCATCCTATTGGCGAAATAAACGACACAATTGCCGCATAATGGGGCGCCCCAAAGGGTGGCAAGATTTACCAACCGCCTGCGGGGAAGAGTTCAGAGGGGAGCTTGACTAAGGCACGAGAATCCAACGCTGATCGAGAAACCGAGGTGAGTACGGAGATGAAGCAGTAGATGAGATCTTATAAAGGAAGACTCAGCGCAAGAAGCGCGAGGATCAGAAGGAAGAAGGACAGACTGTCACCCTTATGGGACTGACCCCCAGGATTGAGAGCATCGTAAACTCGATCGCGTCTACTCCACGGGTGGGATCTGAGGCAGGAGACAGGAACGAAATAGGCGAGTCCGAGCATATCCCTCTGGCGCTTCAACAGGAATCCCTTTGGATATCACACCGTCTTCTCAAACCATACGGTGGAGTTGCTAACAATATCCGCTGCTACTTGAGAATCCGAAAACCAGTCAGTCCTCGACTGGTCGAGAGTGCGCTTCGTACGATCGCTGCTCGCCACCAAATACTCAGAACGACCTTCGTTGAAAGAAACCACTACGGCTACCAGGTTATTCAGGAAGAATTGCCATCGCTTCGGGTGATAGACGGCAAGATGAGTTCTGAGGCTGAGTGGCGACGCATCGCCGCCGCGGAAGCCCTTACAAAGTTCGATTTGGAGCTAGCACCCCCCTGGCGAGCGACCATGATTTCCCTCGATGATGATTCGTCGCTGTTACTCATTACTCTGCATCACATAATTTCTGACGGTTGGTCCGTGGGAATTCTGCAGAGCGAACTGGCCGAATTGATACTAGCGAGTGAGGAAGGGCGTGATCCGGACCTTCCGAAATTGCCCGTTCAATACGGAGACTACGCTCTCTGGCAGGAGAAGTATCTGAAGGGCGAGCCGCTGCGAGTTCAGCTCGCCTACTGGATGCAGCGGTTGGAGAATCTTCCCCTCGGCATGATGCTCCGAGCGGAAGATAAGCCCGCACTAACGGGTCAGCCATCCGTTCAGACCTTTGTCATCGGTGCCCCTACTGCGGAAGCTTTGTTTAGGGTATGTAAGGAGCTTCGAGCTACAACATTCATGGGACTGCTCGCGGTGTTCAGAACCGCGCTCTCCCTTTGGTCCGGGCAGGATGATGTTGTGATCAGCTCGCCCGTACTCGGACGGAAGGATGCCAAGTATTGGCCGTTAATCGGGTGCTTTTACAACACGATTTTCTTGCGGCTTCGCTTCTATTTCACCAGTCCGTCCAAAACTATCCTTGCTGCGCGGGACACAGTTCTGGGGGCGCTCGTTAATCAAGACGTGCCGATTGACGTCATAATGCGGGCCATATGGCTTGAAGAATTCTTCCATGGGCATACTCGTCCGCCGCTCATCCAGGCAACCTTTAGGCATGACGATAACTCGAGAAGTTCACCAACGAATTGGATGGACGAAATTTATGCCAACACCGAGCACGTTGTACCCTCCAACGCGTTGACGCTTGCTACGACATCAAATGATGATGGAACCATCACGGGCTCCTTCCACTTTGACGTCGATCGCTTCGAGGACGCAAGAATTGAAAGCTTGATTCATTTATTCCAGGAGGTGCTGGATTGGATAACCTCCAATCGCCCCCTCACTGCTAGGTGGGATGAAGCGATCTCACCGCATAAACCTGACCGCCTCTTATTTCGAGGTCTATTGGTTGACAAGGCTGCATTGGAGCACGCTCTCAGTCAACACCCGGCCTTAGCTGAAGTAACGGTAGGTCTTGAAGGTGAAGGTCAAACGAGAACACTCATGGCTTGGGTTGTGTTGGTGGAAGGCTGCGAGGCGCCCTCACCCAATCAGCTGCGTGGATTTCTCAAACAGCAGAATGCATGGTTCGGTTTGGTACCTACCATTCAGGTGGTCAAGCGCGGCGGCCGACCAGACGAGGCCTGCATCCAGGGGTCCCGTGAGCCTCCTGTCGATCACCCACTAACCACAGAGAAAAGCCCGCCTCAGACCCCAATTGAACAGCAACTGGCGTCCATATTCTGTGAAGTGTTGGGACGGGCCCCAAAAAATGTTTACGACCATGCCTTTGTACTGGGTGGCGATCTACTGTCGATCCAGAGAATTATCGAACGTGCCACGAGGGAAGGTCTCCGTCTAACAAATTGGAGCTTAGAGGATGTTAGCGTCGCCGGGCTCGCATCCAAGATATCGAATTAAAAGAGGCGGCCTTCGGGCCGCTTCTTTGCGTCCCGGTCGCGGCGAGTCTCGGTTCTGTTACGGAAAAACGCGACGGAAGCGAGACCCGACGTTAGCGGGGCAGGACGACGCTCAGCTTCCCGAACGTGTCCGCGTAGATGAGATCGCCTACACGGTCCGCCGGGACCGAGAGCAGAACGGTGACAGGCGCTTCCGGGACCGGGCCGGGGATCGTACGCTCGAGAAGGACCTCGCCGATGAGCCTGTGAAGCCTCGGTTCCCTCGTCAGCGGAGGCTCCCACGTCACCCATAGCTCCAGCGGCTCTCCGGGGGCCGCGTCGGGCGGGAAGCCGGCCAGGTCGTGCAGGCCGATCGCGTAGCCACGCCGGGCCTCTGCCGTCGCTGCTGCCGGGTCGCCGGTCGGCGACACCGGCGTACTGACGCGGCCGGGCGTTGCACCGGCTCCCCCATCGAAGGATCCGGCCTCCGGCGGCCGAGACGACTGCTGCGCGGGCGGTGCGACCAGGACGTTGACCGCAACGAAGCCGATCGCGACCATGGCGCCGCCGGCGAGAGCCAGGTTCTTCGTTCGAAGGTTCATCCCGTCAGGTCGCCGCCCTTCCGGTATGGGCCGCGCTCCCAGAGCCGTTGCGGGCAGCGACCTGCGGGACGCCTTGTGCTCATGCATGCTCCGGTGGGAGCTCGAGGACCTGGCCCGGCCGGATCAGGTTCGGGTTCGGACCGATCTCTTCACGGTTCGCACGATGGATGCGCGGCCAGTAACGCGCGATCCGCCGCATGTCGCCGGTCTCCAGCCGCTCCGCGGCAATCGACCACAACGTGTCGCCGGGCAGCACCGCATGCCAGCTAGGACGTGGCGTGACACCGCCGGCCGCGTGAACGGGTTTCGATCGAGTGAACAACCTCTCTCGGGGCGCCGCGCTAGAACCGCCGTGCACCGCGGGATGGCCGACCGCCGGTCGAGTCGGAGCGTCCCCCGCCGCATCCAACCAAGGCGGTCGAACGCCGGGCCTCGCCGGCACCCGCGGAGGGCTCTCGACGCCGGGCAGCCGTCGGCCGTCCAAGGGGGGTTCGGCCGGGCCGGGCAGGCGAGGAGGGGGGAACCTGCCCGGCTCCGACCGAAGGTTGTGGACGTGCGTCGACGAGGCCGGGGCCCGCCGTGACAGAGGCTTCTCGACGGCAGCCGCGGGCGAGCCCAACGACACCAGCAGCCCCAGCAGCGAAACCGCTCTCCTGACGAAGCGCGAGCAGCGCCCGGCGGGAGCCGCCGAGGCCATGCAGACAACCGGGCGCGCGTGGCGGCAAAGCATGAGGTAAAGGCAGGACACCCCGGCGAACGGCAGAGCAAGCTCGCTGACGCCGTCAAGCGCCCGTTCGACAATGGTGGAGGATATTTCCATGCCCTTGCCTCCTTTATCGCTCGCTAGCTTACGGTTGACTGCGTTTGATGGCGCATCTTTATCTCCTCTTGTCCCTCGTGTCAACCGTTTGTTCGGGTTTGACGCCATTCACGCCCTATGTCACGATCACCCCCACTTCTCTCGCGGGGAGGAAGGTTGGGCGGACCAGAGGCAGTGGAATGGCTCGGCGGGCTGGACGCGTCGTTCGAGGCGGGGCTGGCGCGCGACGAGGAGATCGCGGCTACGGATCTGGCGTTCAGCCTGCGGCAGGACGCCGACCTCCGGCAGGCGGTAGCGAGATCGGGCTCCGGGTGGGTCCTGACACTCGAGGGCGGTGCGACCCTACCTGTGGACGAGGTGGGAGCGGATTACCTCCGGGCGGGAGAGACCTTCGTGCCCTTCGGCAAGGCCGTCCTCCAATCGAGCCTCGGCCCCGCACCGAGCCCGATCGACCGGACCCTCGTGGAAGTCCTCGGCACGGCCTGCAGAGCTGGAGCAGAAGTCGACGTCACGGGCCACGGCCGCAGCACGTCGGGGCAGCTCACACGCGTCGCGCGAGACCACCTGGCGGTTACGGATCGGGGGCAGCAAACGCTGATCGGGACCGGCGCGGTCGACGCCGTCCGCATCCGCGCGCGAGGCGGCTACTCGGCCTCGCGGGGGTTCAGGGGATGAGCCTTCGCCCACTCCTGGGTCTCGCGATGGAGCCGGTCGATGTACTCCTGGAGCTGTTGCCTGCCGACCCGCCAGACCCCCCGGCCCCCGATCTTGATCGCCGGCAGCTCCCGCGACCGAACGAGCGCGTAGACCTGGGGCACGCTCACGTTGAGGTACCGCGCAACGTCCTCGAGCGTCAGGAACCCTGGCTCGCCCGCGCCGGGACGCTCGCCTTCGGGGGCGGATCCGCCTCTTCCTTCGAAGTCCGTCATCTCGACGCCCTTGGTCAGCTGGACCATCGGGTGACGATATCAATGTCTCGGCAGGTAGCGCGGATTTACCATTGTTTGGGTCGGTTTGAGGGTCCCTCAGCAACAGAGCCGGTGGGGGCTTAGCGTGGACGTGCCCCGGGCGCGGCGGCTCGCAAAGCCCGGATGGGCGAACCTCAGGACGGTCCTTGGCCTGCTCCTGTTCATGGCCGCTCTCGTGGTCGGCCGCTCGATCCTGGAGGGTGCCAGGACGACGGTCCAGGTCTGGGCGGCGGCGACGGACCTGCGGGGGGACCAGTCGCTCACGCAGGCGCACCTCACCCCTGCGGAGGTGAAGCTCCCGGCGGACGTGGCGGCGGTCTATGCGACGGCGGCCGACGACCTCGACGGCGCAGTCGTGCTGCGGCCGATCGCAGCCGGCGAGCTGATCCCGCGGGCGTGGATCTCCACTGGAGCTCCGGCGACCGCCGGGCGGTCGATGACTATCCCGGTCGCGCCGGAGCACGCGGTCGGGGGCCGCCTACGACCCGGCGATCGCATCGACGTCTACGCGACGTTCGACTCCGGCGACGTGCGCGCGAGGACGTCGGTACTGGTCCGGGGCGTGGAAGTGCTCTACGTCGTGGAAGCGGGCGGCTTGGTCGTCGGAGACGAGTCGGTCGTCGGCCTCACCGTCGCCGTCACTCCCGCGGAGGCGGCGCGCCTCGCGTTCGCGATCAGGACCGCCGAGGTCGACGTGGCGCTCGTGTCCGGTTCGAGCGGCGACGAAGGTCCCGCGACCGTCAGCGCCGAGGACTTCCCATGACCGCGACGCGAGTCGTGACCATCGCGGGCGCTGCGGACGCAGAGGCTCGTTTCGCGACGGCGATCGCGGCGCGCGGCGACGCGGAGATCGTCTTCCGCTGCGTCGACCGCGTCGAGCTGCTCGCGGCGATCCGCGGCGCGTCGCCCGATCTGATCGTCGCCGTCGGGAGCCCGCCGTGGCTCGACCGTCAGTCGTGCGACGAAGCCGTCGCGGCGCGGATCCCCGTCGTGGGTATCTCCTGCACCGCGACGGACGCCGAAGCTCTCGCGAACCTCGGCATCCTCGTCCTCCCTCCGGACACGGACCTCGACCGTGTCCTCGCGGCCGGCTCCTCCGGAGATGCCCTGCCCGAAGCGCCGGCGGCATTGACGCGCGCGCTCGACCCGTACGGCAGGCTCGTCTCCGTCTGGGGTGCCAAGGGCGCGCCCGGCAGGTCGACCCTCGCCGTCGAGATCGCGACGGAGCTTGCGGCGGCGCACCCCGAGACGGTGCTCGTGGATGCAGACAGCTACGGCGGCGACCTCGCGCAGATGCTCGGCGTCGTCGAGGAGCTGCCGTCCATCGTCTGGGCCTGTCAGACGGCGGCGCGCGGAGAAGCGGACCGCCGTCACCTGATGCTCGGGCTCAAGCGCGTCGGCGCGTCCGGTCCCGTCCTCGTGCCGGGCATCACGCGCGCCGATCTCTGGGGCGACATAGGGGAGTTCGCGTGGCGCGAGCTGCTCGTCGCGCTCAGGGCCGAGTTCGCCCATTGCGTCGTCGACGTCGGCTTCTGCCTGGAGGAGGCGTCGAGCTCGTACTCGGTCGGCGAGGGCCGCAATGCGATCGCTCGCGGCGCGGTGAGGGACTCCGACTTCGTGGTGGCGGTGTGCAGAGGCGACGCCGTCGGGCTCAAGACGTTCCTGTGGGCATACCAGGGCCTGGTCGAGCTCGTGGACGAAGACCGGATCCACGTCGTGGCGAACCGGGTGACGCCCGGAGAGGAAGCGTCGATCGCAGAGTTGCTCCGCCGTCACGCGGGCAAGCGTCCCGTTGCCTACGTGCCCGAGGACGCGTCGCTGTTCCGCGCTGCCGTATCGAAGGGCGTCGCCGTGCGTGACGTCGCACCCGGCTCGGCCACGGCCCGTGCGGCCAGGGAGGTCGTCGCGGGGCTCGGCGGGAAGCCGCGGCCTGCCGGAGTGTTCGCCCGCCTCGCAGGACGCGCGTAAGGCTGTGCGCCCCTCGGCCGGTTTGGTCGAAGAGGAGGTACGCGAGCTCATCCGCGTGCGCGGCGTCGATCCCGCGCGGGACGGCGCGGCGGCGGTCGAGAGGTTGGTCGACGAGGTCCTCGCCGACTACGAGACGCGCGTGCAGACGAGTAACCTCCCGCGCCTCGGCGATCGTGCGCGCGTCCGCAAGTCCGTCCTCGACCAGGTCGCCGGGTTCGGGCCGCTCCAGCCGCTGCTCGACGATCCCGAGGTCGAGGAGATCTGGATCAACGGCCCCGGCCGGGTGTTCTGCGCTAGAGGCGGTCAGCATGTCCTGACGAACGTGCCGCTCGACGCGAAGGGCATCCGCGACCTGGTCGAGCGGATGCTGCGAGCGAGCGGGAGGCGTCTGGATCTCTCCAGCCCGTTCGTGGACGCGACGCTGGAGGACGGGTCGCGGCTCCACGTCGCGATCCCGGACATCACGCGCCGGGACTGGGCGGTGAACATCCGCAAGTTCGTGCTGCGGGCTCACCGTCTCGACGAGCTCGTGCGCCTCGGGTCGCTCGACGATGCCCCCGCGCGGTTCCTCGACGCCGCCGTGCGCGCGGGCCTCAACATCGTCGTGTCGGGCGCTACCCAGGCCGGCAAGACCACGCTCCTGAACTGCCTCGGCGCGGCGATCCCCCATCGCGAGAGGGTCGTCACCTGCGAGGAGGTCTTCGAGCTGCAGGTCGCGCTGCCCGACGTCGTGGCGATGCAGACGAGGCAGCCGAACCTCGAGGGCCGCGGCGAGGTCGAGCTGCGCCGGCTGATCGCAGAGGCCCTGCGGATGCGTCCCGACCGGATCATCGTCGGCGAGGTGCGGGGACAGGAGGCGCTCGACCTCCTCGTCGCGTTGAACTCGGGGCTCCCGGGCATGACGTCGATCCACGCGAACAGCGCGCACGAGGCGATCACGAAGCTGACGACCCTGCCGCTGCTCGCGGGAGAGAACGTCACGCACTCTTTCATCGTGCCGACCGTGGCGTCGTCGATCGACGTCGTCGTCCACCTCGGCAAGTCGGGTGGGAGTCGCAAGGTCCTACAGCTCCTCGGCGTCACCGGACGCACCGAAGGTGCTCGCGTCGAGACCGCGTCTCTGTGGGAGCGGAACGGCGAACGGCTGCAGTGGACGGGACAGCAGCCGCCGGCCCTGGAGAGGTTCACGGCTGCGGGCATCCACGTCCGGGAGCTGATGCGGTGACGACGTTCGTCGCGGCCCTCGCGGCTCTGGGTCTCCTGCTCCTCTACGACGGGATCTCGCGGGGCACCGCACGGAGACGCAGCTCGCGCTTCGCCGATGCGATCGTCGCGCTCGCGGCCGAATCGGGTATCCGTGGTCTCACCGGGGGACGGCTGATCCTGTGGTGCGCGTCGGCGGGCGCCGGCAGCTTGCTCGTCGTTGCCGGCCTCACCGGATCGGCCGTCGTCGCGCTCGCGGTCGCCGTGCCGGCGGCGCTCCTTCCGGTGTCCGTGGCGAGAGCCAGGCGGGACGCACGGAGGCGGCGCTTGCGCGAAGAGTGGCCCGACGCGCTTGCGACCCTCGTCGCGGGCGTGCGCGCGGGCGTGTCGCTCCCGGAGTGCTGCGCGGCTCTCGTGGAACGCGGTCCCGCAGCGCTGCGTCCCGGAGCGATTGCGTTCACCGCGACCTATCGCGCCACCGGGAGCTTCTCCGCGGCGCTGACGCGGATGCAGGAGGAGCTTGCCGATCCGATCGCCGACCGGGTCGTGACGGCATTGCGGCTCGCGCACGACGTCGGAGGGACGGAACTCGTCCGGGTGTTGCGGGCCCTGGGCGACTTCCTGCGGGAAGACGTGCGCGTCCGCAGGGAGATCGAGGCGCGGTGGTCGTGGACGGTCACGGCGGCGCGCGTTGCAACGGCCGCGCCGTGGATCGTCCTCCTGCTGATGGCGACTCGACCCGAGGCGGCACGCGCGTATGAATCCCCCGGAGGCGCGCTCGTCATCGCGGGCGGAGCCCTCGCGACCGTCCTCGGTTATCGCTTGATGTTGCGTGCGGCGCGTCTGCCGGAGGAGAAGCGGGTGCTGTCGTGACCGTGCTCGTCCCGGCCCTCGCGGGACTCGGGCTTGCCGTGCTCGTCGCGGGGACCCCGCTGTTCAAGAAGGCGCGCCTTGCCGACCGGGTCGAGCCGTACCTGGGCGGGCTCCACGGGCGGCCCAGCGCCCTCGTCCCGCACGGGGGGGTGAGCTCGTACCCGAGGATCGCCGCGCGGCTCGCTCGGCTCATGCCCGCGGGAGACGACCTCGCGCGCAGGCTCGAGGCCGCGGGCGACGACCGCGGACCCGACGGGTTCCGCGTCGAGCAGACGGTCTGGGCTCTCGCGGGTGGCGCGGCCTGTCTGGGCGCCGTCATAGCCGGCGCCGCCGCGGGCGTCTCCTTCGCACCCGCGTCGGTACCGGCTCTCGCTCTCGTGGCGGCCGCGACGGGTTGGCTCGCGCGCGATTGGTGGCTGTCGCGACAGATAGAGCACCGCCGGGCGACGCTGCGCGAGGAGCTGCCGCCGGCGATCGACCTCCTGGTCCTGGCGATCATGGCGGGCGAGTCCGTGCCCGCTGCGTTCGCTCGCATATCGGACGTCCTGCGCGGCCCCCTCGCCCGCGAGATCCAGATCGTCCTCGGCGACGTCCGCACGGGCGCGCCGGTCGTGGAAGCGCTCGAAGGGCTGGGTCGGCGCGTTCCCGATCCCGCCGTGGCGCGGTTCGTCGACGCGCTCTGCACCGGCATCGAGAAGGGAGCACCGCTCGCGGACGTCCTGCGCGCGCAGGCGGACGACGGGCGCGATCAAAGACGGCGGCAGCTGCTCGAGATGGGCGGGCGGAGAGAGGTCTGGATGCTGGTGCCGGTGGTGTTCCTGATCATGCCGGTCGTCGTCGTGTGGGCTCTGTTCCCGGGGTTGGTCTCGCTGGACCTGTTGGTTCCCTAGGCAAGGAGGAGAGATGGGCGGACTCTGGCTGGACGTGCTCCGGGCGATGCACGAGGACGAGGACGGCGACGTACCGGGTTGGGTCCTCATCGTGCTGATGACCAGCGCTCTGGTGATCGCGATCTGGGGGATCGCACGCGACCGTCTGGTCGCGATCGTCGCGTCCGCGCTGTCGACGGTGTGCGGGCCGATCGGCTGTTGAACGAAGGGGAACGCGGCTCCGCGTCCCTGGAGAGCGTCTTTGCGATCGTGATGGTGGTCGTGATGACGCTCGGTGCGCTGCAGGTGGCTTTCGTGCTCTACGCGCGCAACGTCTTGATGTCTGCGGCGCACGAAGGGGTCCGGGCCGCGGTCGAGAGAGGAGCTACGTCCGAGGATGCGGAGCCGGTGGCGGCGTCGGTAGTCGAACGTTCCGCCGGCGGCCTCGTCTCGGACTTGAGCGTCGTCGCGTCGACCCCCTCGGAGGGCCGGCTGACGGTTCACGTGCGGGGAACGGTCGAGGCGATCGGTCCGGTCCCCGTGAGCATCCCTCTGTCGGCGACGGCTACCGCGGCGACCGAGCGATGAGGACCGCTTCCGAAGAGTCGGGCATGGCGCTGATCGAGACGCTGCTGCTCGGCCTCCTGCTGCTGGCGCCTCTGATATGGGGGCTGAGCGTCCTGTCGGAGCTGCACCGGGCCGCGCTCGCGACCACCGCCGCGGCACGCGAAGCGGGATTCGACGCGGCCCGTGCTGCGACGACTCCGGAAGCGCAACGTCGGATCGACGCGGCCGTGGCCGGCGCCTTCGCAGATCACGGGCTCGACCCGTCCGAGGCGAGGGTGGAGTGGGCGTCGCGGGAGCTCGACCGCGGAGGTGACGTGGAGATCCGCGTCTCGTACGCGACGCCCGTGTTCCAGGCACCGTTCCTCGGGAGCGTCTCCGGTCCCTCGATCTCCGTGAACGCGTTGCACGTCGCGCGCGTCGACCCCTACCGGAGCAGACCGTGAACCAGCGCGGGCAGGTGACCGTCCTCGTGCTCGGCATGGCGTTGCTCGCGTTCGCGGTCGCCGGGCTCGCCGTCGACGGCACGCGCGCATGGCTGCTCCGGCGGACGTTGCAGAACGCGGCGGACGCGGCCGCGCTGGCCGGTGCGGGCGAGCTGGACCAGGACGCGTACTACGGCTCCGGTGGTCACGACATCGCGCTCGACGCGGACGCGAGCGGCGACGTCGCGCGGGACTGGCTGTCGGCGCGAGCGACCGGCGCGCGAGCGTCCGTGACAACCTCCGAGGAACGCGTGATCGTGGAGATGAGAGACGACCTGCCGACGACGTTCCTCTCCCTCGTCGGCATCCACAGCATCTCGGTCGGCGTTCGCTCGGACGCCGCCCCGGTCGCCGAAACCCCCTAGAAATCCGGGTTTTCGCCCTCCTTTGCCGCTTTTCGCGGGCGCGTGGCCTATAGGGTGGCCCCGTCCTATCAGGCAACACGGAGGAGGATGGATTTGAACAAGGCAGAGCTCGTCGACTCGGTAGCAAACGCCACCGGTGAGAGCAAACGCGTCGTCGGCGGGGTTCTCGACGAGATCGTCACGACGGTCCAGAAGCAGGTGAAGAAGGGCGAGAGGGTAACGCTTCCCGGCTTCGGCACTTTCGAGCGCCGCGCTCGTGCGGCGAGGACCGCGCGGAACCCGCAAACCGGGGACCCGATCAAGATCAAGGCCACGAAGGTGCCGGCGTTCAAGGCCGGTTCCGGCTTCAAGAGCTTCGTCTCCGGCACCAAGAAGTAGACGCGCGGCCTCGACTGAAAAGAGCCCCGGGGCGGGTCGGGTAGACCTCCCGGGGCTCTTTGACGTTCGCGCATGCTGGCTAGCGGGGCCTGCGTCCCTTCTGGATCCTGATCTGCCTCATCGTCGTTCCTCCCCAGGTCCGGTGCCGCCGCTGCTTGTTCGGTTCGCCGCGCTGCCGGACGGTCCTGCCACGTTCCGGGCCTATTGATTCCCCTAGTCAGCTTGGTCT
>WUUC01225867.1_pt1 | contig 13296 bp, 8 predicted proteins | sample 6278441 | NCBI WGS metagenome assembly WUUC01 (sample SAMN13675441, study PRJNA597444) | soil metagenome | isolation source: soil | place: USA: Washington | collected 2017-10 | reverse complement strand
TCGTCCTGGACGGTGCGGCCGCGACGGGAGCCCTCGAACGTCTCGGTGCCCAGGCGGGCTTGCCCGCCGCCGGCGCGGCCGAGGGCGTGTTGCGCGTCGTGCGCGCGACGATGGCGCGCGCGATCCGCTCGGTGTCGGTTGAGCGCGGCAAGGACGTTCGCCGGTTCACGCTGGTTGCGTTCGGCGGGGCCGGTCCGCTGCACGCGACCGCTCTCGCGCGCGAGCTCGGGATCGCGCGAGTGATCGTCCCGCCCGCACCCGGAGCGTTGGCCGCGCTCGGCCTCCTCGTCGCGTCGCGCCGTGCGGATGCATCCGTGTCGCACCCGGTCGTCGCCGAAGCCGATCGCGACGACGAGCTCCGCGAGATACTCGGGCGTCTCACGCGTACGGTGCTGGACGACCTGGGCGCGGACGGGGTCGCCGCGAGCCAGGCGACGGTCGAGCGACACGTCGATTGCCGGTACGTGGGACAGTCGCATGAGCTGCGCATCGCGGTCGCGGAGGACGGCTCGTTCGCGGACGTCGTCCGAGACTTCCACGAGGCGCACGCGTCACGGTATGGGTTCGACCGTCCGGACGTCGCCGTGGAGTCGGTGACGTTCCGTGCGACAGCGCTCGGCCCCCCGGGGGACGTGACCGCGACTCCGCCGTCCGGCGGCGCGGCCGTAGCGGCGACCGCGTGCGAGGTCGATGGGGTCGAGGTGCCGGTGTACGACCGCGCCGGTCTCGGCGTCGACGCACTGATCGACGGCCCGGCGATCGTCCGGGAGCTGGATTCGACGACGTGGCTCGACGGCGCGTCCTCGGCCGTCGTGCACGCCAGCGGCGCGCTCGTCGTGGACGTGCGGGCGACCGCGGAGCGCGTCGAGCGAAGCGAGCGGGATACAACGGGATGAGCATCGACCCCGTCACGCTCGAGGTGCTCCGTCACGCGATGGAGGGCGTGGCCGACGAGATGGGGGCCGTCCTCCGACGCACGGCCTACTCGCCGAACATCAAGGAGCGCGAGGACTGCTCGGCGGCGGTGTTCGGTCCCGGTGCGGACCTCGTTTCGCAGGCCGAGCACATCCCGGTGCACCTCGGGTCGATGCCGGCGTCGGTCGATGCCGCGCTCGCGGCGTTCCCCTCACTCGGGCCGGGCGATCAGGTGCTGTTGAACGATCCGTTCGCGGGAGGGACGCATCTGAACGACCTGACGCTCGTCGCACCGGTGTTCATGGGGGCCGAGCTCGTCGGCTACGTCGCGAACCGCGCGCACCACACCGACGTCGGCGGCGACGCGCCGGGGTCGATCCCGGCCGGCGCGACGGACATCGCGCAGGAGGGCGTCCGGATCTCACCCTCGCTGCTCTACCGAGGCGGCGACCTCCAGCGTGAGGTCTTCGACCTCGTGCTGGAGGCGTCGCGTACCCCGGACGAGCGTGAGGGTGACCTGCTCGCCCAGGCTGGTGCGAACGACCGTGGCGGCGTCCGGCTCGTGGAGATCGCGGACGCGTGGGGCCTCGACCTCCTCCACGACGCGCAACGCGCGCTCGCCGACTACGCAGACGCGCGCGTGCGCGCCGCCCTCGAGCGTTTGCCGCGCGGCGAGTGGTCGTTCACGGACCACCTGGATGACGACGGCGCGGGGAGCGGTCCGATCGCGATCCGCTGCACGCTCCGCATCTCCGACGACGGTGTGGTGATCGATCTCTCGGACAGCGATCCGCAGGCCCGGGGCAGCGTGAACGCGCCGCGTGCCGTCGCGGTGAGCGCCGCGTGTTTCGTGGTGCGGTGTCTGATGCCGCAGGACGTCCCCGTCAACGCGGGGTGCTGGCGGCGATTGCGCGTCGTCACGCACCCGGGCACCGTCGTCGACGCGCGGGCACCGGCTGCGGTCGGCGCCGGGAACGTCGAGGGTTCCCAGCGCATCTGCGACGCGATCTTCGGCGCGTTCGCGCAGGCCGTTCCCGATCTCGTCGGCGCGGCGAGCCAGGGGACGATGAACAACGTCCTTATCGGCGGTCATGACGACGCCGGCCGTCCGTTCTCCTACTACGAGACGATCGGCGGCGGGCAAGGGGCGGGACCGTGGGGGCCGGGCGCATCCGGCGTGCACACCAACATGACGAACACACGCAATACGCCGATCGAAGCGCTCGAGCACGCCTATCCGTTCCGCGCGCGGACCTACGAGCTGCGCCTGGGGTCAGGCGGAAGCGGGATCCATCACGGTGGGGATGGTGTCGTCAGGGAGATCGAGTTGCTCGCTCGGTCCGCCGGGTTGACGTTGGTCGGCGACCGTCGATCGACCGGCGCCTGGGGCACCGCCGGTGGCGGGGCGGGCACGTCCGGACGCGACGAGGTCGACGGGATCTTGGTGTCGTCCAAGTCGACCGTGTCCTGGAGGCGCGGCTCGGTCGTCCGTGTCGAGACGCCGGGCGGCGGGGGCTGGGGAGCGCCGGCGCGCTGAGCGGCCGCGCGCGCGTCGGAGACCGGCTTGCTCAGGGTCGACGCGAGTCGCTGCGCCCCCGTGCCGTTCGTGTGGGTCGGGTCGGCGAAGAGCTGTGTGGGCCAGATCCCCGTCTTCACGTACGACGCGCCCGCGCTCTTCGCTTCGGCGGCGAGGATCGCGTCGAACGCCGAACGCTGCGCGGCGGTCTGCGTCGACACGTAGTCGTTGGTGACCGGCATGTTCACGACGAGGACGCGCGGCGCACGCGACCGCAGGAACGTCAAGAGATCGCGGAGCTGCGTGCGCTGCGCCGTCCCGATCGGGATCGGCCTCGTTTGATTCTTGAAGAAGTCTGCGCCGGCGTAGCGGCCGCGCTCGAACGCTGTGAGCTCGCCGCCCGTACCCACGTGATCGTCGGCGGCGTTCCCGTCCTCCGCCGGAAGCTCGCCGATGCCGACGAGGGCCGGGATGTATCTGGGATCGCGGAGCTTCGTCCGGTACTTGAACAACGCGGAGGCGCGCCCGAGCCGGCGTTCGGCGCGCTCCCACATCGACGTCTTGCCGAGGAGCTCGCGGACGGCCGGAGCTTCGTAGAACGCGCGCTCGCGTACCGCGCGCGGCTTGTCGTTCTCGTTCAGCTCGCGGCTGCTCAAGCCCAGGACGACCACGTCCGGACGCAGGCGCGGGATCGCGACGTGCTTCGCCCATGTCGCGATGACGCTCATCGTCCCGCCGCGCACAGCGGCGTTGTACGCGGGACGGTCGCCGGGCTTGACCGTGAAGCGGTCGGGGTCCAGGCCGGCGTCGACGGTCGACGCGCCGAGGAAAACGACCGAAGCGCCGCCGCGCTGCTCGAGCTCCCGGATCTGCTCGAACTTGTGGCCGATGGCCGGGATCGCCCAGTCGCCGGGTGCGGGTAGGGCGGAGGCGCGCACGCGCATCGCTGCCTCGGCTCCCAGGAGCACGAGCACGGTGACGAGGGCGATCTTCGCCAGGCGGCGCCGCTTGCGAGCCAGCGGTGCCTCGGCGACGTCCGGCGTACGGGCAGCCGTGATCGTTCCCATAGAGGTCTTACGCTCCCTCCGCGCTTTCCTTGCAGCTGCAGAGCGCCCGTCGCCTGAGCTCCGGGTGGGGTGCGGGACCGGATGAGGGCCGGCCGGCGACGAGGAAACCGTTCGCTCCGTCCCGCGCGTCTAGAGAGTGATGATGACGGACCACCGCCGTCCGAGCCTGGAGACCGCTCGCGTGGCCAGCGCCGATGAGACGATCGACGATCTCTACCGGGAGCACCATCGCAGGGTCGTCCGCCTGGCCTTCATGCTCACCGGCGACGCCGGCGCGGCCGAAGAGGTGGCTCAGGAGGCTTTCGTCAGGGTCTGGCGCGCCTGGGACCGGATCCGTGATCACGAGGCGGCGGCTGCGTACCTCCGCAGGACGGTCGTGAACCTGTCGACGTCGCTGTTGCGGCGGCGGACGCTCGAGCTCCGTCATCGGCTCCGGCGCGTCTCCGACGCCGTCGAGGTTGACGTGGGGACCCGGATCGACGTTCTGCGCGCGGTGGCGCGGCTCCCGGCGCGCCAGCGCGCATGTGTCGCGCTGCGCTTCTACGAGGACCTCAGCGAGTCGCAGACCGCCGAGGTGCTCGGGATCTCCGTCGGTGCGGTGAAGAGTCAGACGTACAAGGCGCTGCGGCGCCTCGAGCAGAACGTGGGTGGTGACCTCACATGACGAACGACGATCGGGAGACGAGGCTCAGGATGGCGCTGCAGCGTGACGCCGAAAGGATCAGCGTGTCGCCGGACATGCGACGGCGCTTGGACGCGAGGCTGGGCCGACGTGGTTCGTCCCTGCGGTCGCGTGCGCTCGCACTGTCCGTGGCGGTTGTCGTGGTTGCAGCCGGCGTCGCCGTCTGGCTGATCGCCGGACCGGGCGAGGAGAAGGGAGCGCTCACCGGAACGCCCGCGCCTGCCGCCGATCAGTACTTCGAGGGCTACTGGCCCGTGAGCACGAGGGCCGAAGCGGAAGCGATGCAGCGCCGCGTCGATGCGGGCGAAGAGACGTGGCGCCGCGATCCCGTCGCCGTGGCAACGGCGTACGCGGAGTCCGAACTCGGATGGACGGTCGCGCCGGACGCGGAACGGCTCATGGGCATCGAGCGCGGCACATGGGTCGCTCTCGCGCCGATGATCGGCGAGGCCGCGCCGACGCACCGTGGACCGGAGCATCGGGTCGCGCTCACGTATCTCGAGGGGGCCGAGCGACCAGTGTGGTTCGTCGCCGGCATCGTGAGTCCGAACATCGTGGTGGAGGAGCCGCTACCGAACGCAACGATCACGTCGCCCGTCCGTGTCGCGGGGACGGGTGTGGCCTTCGAGGGCAACATCCTCGCGGCGGTTGTCCCGGACCCGACGGATCCGGATGCCCACGGCGCATTCGGTGGTCAGCCCATCCAGGCCGGGGGGACCGAGCCGATGCCGTTCGAAGCCACACTGACCTTCGCGAGGCCGAAGGTGCGCTCCGGCACCGTCGAATTTCAAGGTGGCAGCGGGCTCGAGGGCCCGAGCACGGACGTGACCATCGTCCGCGTTCGCTTCGGCGAGACGTCGTCGTCAGAAGTGACGCCGCAGCCGAACAACGAGACGGTCGCCGACGAGAGGACGGGCGATGAGGCGTTCCGCTGCTTCTTCAACGCGCGGCACTACCGCGATCTCGAGATGGCGAAGCCGTGCATGACGAAGCGCTACGCCGACTCCATCACGGATCCACTCGAGTTCATCGGGCCGAGCAGCCCGTCGGTCGAACGGGCGACGATCATCTCGTCGGCACGCGTGGACGACCGTGTGGTGTATGACGCGATCGTGTACTGGGGCAGTTCACAGGGTCTCGAGTTCGTGTCCGAGGACACGGTGACGGTGCTCCTCGATGGTTGGAAGGCGTTCGTCGACTCCTGGACGCGGGGATCTCAGACGCCGATCGGCGATACGCGAACGGTGACGCTCAGCTTCCTCGCGCCGGGCGACACACCGAAGTGCGAAGACGGCAGGCCGACGCCGGACTCCTTCACGACGGTCGATCGCGTCGTCCCCGCGGAAGCGGTCGTGGACGATCTCGCGCTGAGCGTCGTCCGCGAGCTCGCAACCGGCCACTGGGCGCACGAGGGCGACGGAGATCCAGCCTTGCCGGCGGCCACGCGCGTCGAACGCGTGTCGGTCACGAACGGCGTGGCGATCGTCGAGCTGAATCGGCTGACGAGGTTCGGCGGTTGCGGGTTCGCGCGGGAAGCACTCCGTCAGACGCTCTTGCGACTCGACGGCATCACCGACGTCGAATTGCGGGAGAACGCGCCTCAGGAGGTTCCGTCGGAACCGGACGTCTGAGGTGAGGCGTCGTCGCGGATCGATCCCTCGGGATGCGTCGCGAGCTCGACGGAGTCGGCCTTGGACATCCGGGCCATCGTCCCGAACCGGCCCTTGAGCTTGAGGGCCGGTGCCTCGACGAACAGGTAGGACGCCGTCCCGAGCGCGTACGTCGCGACGATGACGAGAGCAGCGTTGGCGACGCCAGCGTTGACCCTCGGCAGGATCCCGCCGTGGAAGATCAGCAGGATCAAGGGCGTGTGGTACAGGTACATCGCGTAGGAGAGCCGTCCCGTGAACGTGAAGGCCGGGATCGACAACGTCCGGTTGAGCCAGCCGTCCTTGCGCTCGACGAGGTACGCGACGAGCAGTGTCCCGAACAGGTTCATGAGCAGCAGCGGTCCCTTGAAGAGGATGTCCTCGCCCGTCGATGTCGTCATGTAGCCGACGGCGAGACCGCCGGCGGCGATCCATCCCGTCACCGGATGCGCGAGGAGCTCTCGGGTTCGGTGCCTGATGGTTGGGAGGAACAGCGCGAGCGCGCTCCCGAGGATGACACCGTCCGCTCTGGTCAGCGTCGAGTAGTACGCGATCGACCTACGGCTCGTGTAGGTGAAGACCAGGTAGCGCAAGAGCGCCACGCCGAAGGCGCCGGCGAACATCGTCAGGGCGAGCGCGCGGCGCGAACGGAAGATCCGTCTGCGCAGCAGGAAGAGCAGGAGCACCGGCCAGACGATGTAGTACTGCTCCTCCAACGCGAGCGACCACGCCGGTGTGAACGGCCCGAGCGTCGGTGGGTTGAACCAGTTGCCGAAGTACGTCAGCACGATCAGCACGATCTCCCCGAACGGCCGCGGGAGGTGCTCGGGCTGCACGATCGCGACGATGATCGAGCACAGGATGATCGCGATGAACAGCGCCGGCAACAGGCGCAGACCGCGCCGGACGTAGAAGTTCTTGAGGCTCACGCGCCCGTACGTGTCGAGCTCGCGCAGCAGCAGGTTCGTGATCAGGTACCCGCTGATGATGAAGAAGAGATCGACGAGCAGCCACGCTCCCCAGAAGTCCGGGCCGGGCATCAGCGGTGACAGGTGGGCCAGGATCACGAACATGATCCCGATGCCGCGGAAGCCGTCGAACTCGGGGAGGTAGCTGAGCTTCCCCTTCGGTCGTCCCGGCTGCGCCGGATCGCCTGTCGCGGAGGCCTGGTTGGTGTGCGTCACGCTCGCTAGTACGGTACGCGGCCGCATTCCTTACGTGAATCACCATCCAGGCATCCGCCAGACCGGGGCTAGGATGGGCGGGACCGACGGGGGAGTCCGGACACGACGTCCGGTCTGAGAGGCCGCAAGGCGACCCCTTGAACCTGATCGGGGTGATCCCCGCGAAGGGAGTCGAACGATGTCAGATCCGAAGACGGCCGAAGACCCGCTGATCATCGCCGGGCGCCCGTTCGGCTCCCGTTTGATCACCGGGACGGGGAAGTTCTCGTCCGGACCGGTGATGACCAAGGCCCTGGAGGCATCGGGAACCGAGCTCGTCACCGTCGCGCTGCGGCGTGTCGATCTCGAGGCGCCGGACGGCGAGGACATCCTCGATCACCTCGATCGCGAGCGGTACCTCCTCTTCCCGAACACGTCCGGGGCCGTCGATGCGGACGAGGCGTTGCGGCTCGCACGTCTCGCGCGCGCGGCCGGGCTCACCGATGCGGACGGGCGCTGCTGGATCAAGCTCGAGGTCACGCCGGAACCGCGGTACCTCCTGCCGGATCCGATCGAGACGCTGCGTGCGGCCGAGCTCCTCGTTGCGGACGGGTTCGTCGTCCTGCCGTACATGCCTGCTGATCCGATCCTCGCGAAGCGGCTCGAGGAGGCAGGCTGCGCGACGGTGATGCCGCTCGGTTCGTGGATCGGCTCGAACCGCGGTCTTCGCGAGCGAGACGGCATCGAGGCGATCGTCTCGATGTCGACGGTTCCGGTCGTGGTCGACGCCGGGATCGGTGCGCCGTCACACGCGAGCGAGGCGATGGAGATGGGCGTGGACGCCGTCCTCGTGAACACGGCGATCGCGACCGCGCGCGATCCGGTGGAGATCGCGCACGCGTTCCGGCTCGCGACCGAAGCGGGGCGGCGCGCGTATCTCGCGGGGCTCCCGGCGCCCGGACACGCGTCCGCGACGTCGCCGTTCACCGGGTTCCTCGATGACCCTCGCTGATCCGGAGCTCCTGCAGCTCCAGCGCAAAGCCGAACGTCAGCGCATCGTCGACTACGTCGCCGACTTCCGGGTCGACACGGCGGCGCTGGACGACCTCAGCCGGTGGTCGTCCGGCGGCACGTCGCCGGCGGACGTCGCTCGCGCGCTCTCGAACGCGTCGCCCGATCTCTCCGATGTCGCCGCGCTCCTCTCGCCGATCGCGCTGACTCAGCTCGAACACGTCGCCGCCGCCAGCCACGCGCTGACGGTCAAGCGCTTCGGACGGACGATGCACCTGTTCGCGCCGCTGTACCTGTCCAACGAATGCGTCTCGGAATGCACGTACTGCGGGTTCCAGGTGTGGAACCGCGACATCGTCCGCCGCACGCTGACGCCGGAGCAGGTCGCATCCGAGACGCGGTACCTGAAGCACCTTGGGTTCCGGCACGTTCTGCTGGTCGCGGGCGAACACCCGAAGCACGTGTCCGCTGCGTACGTGGCCGACTGCGTCGCCGCGGCCGCCGGCGAGGTGCCGCATGTCTCGATCGAGGTGCAGGCGTGGGACGAGTCGACGTACGCCGCGTTCGTCGACCACGGCTGCGACGGGCTCGTGCTCTACCAGGAGACGTACGACCCGCGTGTATACCCGGACGTCCATCTGAAGGGGAACAAGCGGTTCTTCGAGTGGCGGCTCGGCGCCCCCGAGCGCGCGGCGCGAGCAGGCGTCCGGCGTCTCGGCATCGGTGCGCTGCTCGGCCTCAACCCAGACTGGCGCTTCGAGGTGCTCGCCGTCGTCGCGCACGCGCGCCACCTGATGCGTCACGCGTGGCGCGCCGACCTCACCGTCGCACTCCCTCGCCTCGAGCCGGCGGCGGGGTTCGACGATCCGCCGCACGTGCTCTCGGACGCCGAGTTCACGCTCGCGTTGTGCGCGCTGCGACTCGCGCTGCCGGACGCCGGGATCGTCCTTTCGACACGGGAGCCCGCGCGGCTGCGCGACGGGCTCGCGCGCCTCGGTGTCACGCACATGTCAGCCGGGTCCCGGACGGAGCCGGGCGGCTACACGGAGCCCGGCGAAGCCGAGCCGCAGTTCGAGATCTCGGACGAGCGCTCACCGGCGACGATCGCCGGCGTGCTCAACGATCTGGGCTACGACCCGGTGTGGAAGGACGACAGCCCCGTGCTGCGGCGGGGGCAGACCGTGAGCGAACGTCTGTAGTTTGGCGCCCATGCAGCTGCGCGTCTTCGTCGAGCCACAGCAGGGCGCCACGTACGCCACGCAGCTCGCGTTCGCGCAGGAGGCCGAGAGGCTTGGCTTCGATGCGTTCTTTCGCTCGGACCACTACCTGAAGATGGGCGACGTCTCCGGGCTCCCGGGTCCGACCGACGCGTGGGTAACCCTCGCGGGGCTCGCGCGCGAGACGTCGACGATCCGGCTCGGCACCCTCGTGACGTCCGCGACGTTCCGGCTGCCCGGCCCCCTGGCGATCTCGGTCGCGCAGGTCGACGATATGTCCGGCGGACGCGTGGAGCTCGGCCTCGGCACGGGGTGGTACGACCAGGAGCACGCCGCGTACGGGATCCCGTTCGGCTCGTCGTTCAACGAGCGATTCGAAAAGCTGACCGAGCAGCTCGAGATCGTCACGGGTCTGTGGGAGACGCCGGCCGACGAGACGTTCAGCTTCGAGGGCAAGCACTACACCGTGAAGGACTCGCCGGCGCTTCCCAAGCCGGCGCAGTCACCGCGTCCGCCGATCGTGATCGGCGGGTTCGGCCCGAAGCGCACGCCGCGGCTCGCTGCGCGGTTCGCGGACGAGTTCAACGTCCCGTTCGCGCCGGTCAACATCGTGGCGGACCGCATCATCGCCGTCCGCGAGGCGTGCGAGAAGATCGGACGCGACCCCGCGTCGATCGTGATGTCGTCCGCACAGGTGGTGTGCGTGGGCGCCGACGAGCAGGAGTTCGTCCGCCGCGCCGAAGCGATCGGACGTGCGCCGGACCAGCTGCGCGCGGGCGGCGTCGGCGGAACGCCCGACGAGGCGGTGGAGATGCTCGGCAAGCTCGCCGAGGCAGGTGTGACGCGCACCTACCTGCAGTACCTAGACCTCGGCGACCACGATCACTTGCAGATCGTGGCCGCCGAGGTCATGGAGAGGAAGAACTGAGGGGTTAGTTCTTCAGCAATCCACCGAGTAGAGACGTGAGCGGGTTGGAGGCGCCGGAGCTGCTCATCTGCTTGGCGATCGCGTCCTGTGCGAGCTTCTCGATGTCGACCGAGTCGATCTTGTCCTTGACGAGCTTCTCGAGGTTGAGGCTCTTGATCATGTCGGTGATCGCGCCCTTCGCGAGCTTCTCGACATCGACATCGTCGAGAAGGCCCGAGGCCTGCTGGATCAGCGCGGACGTGACCTGGGCGACGATCTCATCGACGGAGATGCCGTCGAGCTTGCCGAGCCCGGCCTCGACGACGTCGCCACGGATGCCACTGATGAGCTTCGCGGGATCGACCTTGCCGAACTTCTTGCCGGCCATGGTCGCGAGCTGATCGACGAGGTCGGCCTGGGCGGTGTCGAGCATGCCGCCCTTGCTCATGAGCTTGTCGACGACTTTGTCGGCGATCGAATCGAGGATCTGGTCCGAGTCGCCGCCGAGCTTGTCGAGCGCCTTGTCGGCGAATGAGTCGCCGGCCGAGCGCGTGGCAAGCGCGGCGCCGCCGGCGGCCGCGACGAGGCCCGAGACGACGAGAGCGACGACGATCGTGCGTGACGTGCCGAACACGCGCTTCAACGGCGCGCTGAGACGGGTAAATGCAGGCATGTGAACCCCTCCACTGCTGCTCCGGCCCCGTCCGCACGGGGCTCGGCGTGGGGTCGCCCCTCGTCCGGGCGCGCTGAACGACCCGAGCGGACTAGTCCGACTGGTAGATGCGGACGGGCCTATGGTTGCTGACCTGCGCAAAGGCGTTTCGGCAGACGCACCATAATGGAGCCGTGAGCGATCCGCGGACCGGCCCGAACGACTGGCTCGTCGAGGACATGTACCGCCAGTTCCAGCAGGACCCGTCGTCGGTGTCCGAGAGCTGGCGCGAATTCTTCGAGGGGTACAAGCCGCGAGGCAAGGCCCTCGGGAACGGGCGACGTGGGACGACGCAACCTTCGGCGGAGAGCCAGGCGACAGCCGCTCCGAGCAAAGAGACGAGCGAGGAGAACGGCCAGACCACCGGGGGGGTTCGGGGGGGCGCGGAGCGCAGCGGAGCCGCCGCGCGGAGCGCGGCAGCCCCCCGACAAGAGGGCGATGCGCAGCCGCTCAAGGGCGCCGCCGCCGCGATCGTCAAGAACATGGAGACGTCGCTCACCGTCCCGACGGCTACGTCCGTCCGGACGATGCCGGCGAAGCTCCTCGAGGAGAACCGCCGGGTCGTCAACGATTACCTGTCCCGCGGACGGGGTGGGAAGGTCAGCTTCACGCACATCATCGGGTGGGCGATCGTCCGCGCGCTGCAGCAGGTTCCGGCGCTGAACACGTCCTTCGAGGAAGTGGACGGCACACCGCACCTCGTCCGCCACAAGACCGTGAACCTCGGACTCGCCGTCGACATGCAGCGGAAGGACGGCTCACGCACGCTGCTCGTCCCGAACATCAAGGATGCCGGTTCGCTCGACTTCGCGTCCTTCCACGCCGCGTACGAAGAGGTGATCCGCAAGGTCCGCGCCGGGAAGATCACGCCCGAGGATTTCGCCGGAACGACCGTCACGCTGACGAATCCCGGGATGATCGGCACCGAGCTGTCCGTCCCGCGTTTGATGGCCGGACAGGGCGCGATCATCGGCGCCGGCGCGATCGGATATCCGACGGAGTACGAAGGGACGGACCCATCGACGCTCGCCGTGCTCGGCGTCGGTAAGACGGTGACGCTCACGTCGACGTATGACCACCGGGTGATCCAGGGGGCCGAGTCCGGTGAGTTCCTCGACGCCGTCGAGTCGCTCCTCAAGGGCGAGCACCGCTTCTACGACGAGCTGTTCGAGGCGCTGGATATCCCGTACGAGCCGGTCCGCTGGGTGCGCGACAAAGGCCAGCTCGCGGAGGCTGAGGACCCCGCGACGATCAAGAACGCTCGTGCGCTCCAGCTGATCAACATCTACCGGGTCCGCGGGCATCTCATCGCAGACCTCAACCCCCTCGTCCGTGAGCCGCGCCGCCATGTCGAGCTCGACCCGGCGTACTGGGGCCTCGGCATGTGGGATCTCGACCGCGCGTTCTTCACCGACGGCTTCGCGGGCAAGCACCGGTCGACGCTGCGCGAGATCCTCGACGTCCTGCGCTCGGCGTACTGCGGCACCGTCGGCATCGAGTACATGCACATCCAGGAGGCTGACGAGAAGCGCTGGATCCAGGAGCGCGTCGAAGGCGTCGACCGGCTGGTGTCCCACGACGAGAAGTTGCGCTTGCTCGACCGGCTGAACGCCGCCGAGGCGTTCGAGCACTTCCTGCACACGAAGTACGTGGGACACAAGCGCTTCTCGCTCGAGGGGGCCGAGAGTCTGATCCCGATGCTCGCGTTCCTGCTCGACAGCGCGGCCGACAGCATCAAGGCGCAGGAAGTCGTGATGGGGATGGCGCATCGCGGGCGGCTGAACGTCCTCACGAACATCGTCGGCAAGAGCTACGCCGAGGTGTTCCACGGCTTCGAGGGCGACATCGACCCGCGCACGACGCAAGGATCCGGCGACGTGATGTACCACCTCGGCGCGGCGGGGACGCACACCTCGCCCACGGGAGCCGAGCTTGCGGTGTCGGTCGCGTCGAACCCGTCGCACCTCGAGGCCGTGAACCCCGTCGTCGAGGGCATGGTGCGAGCGAAGCAGAACCGCATCACGACGGACGACTTCCGTGACAAGGTGCTGCCCGTCCTCATCCACGGCGACGCGGCCTTCGCCGGCCAGGGCGTCGTCCAGGAGACGCTCAACCTCTCGCAGCTCCACGGGTACAGGACCGGCGGCACCGTGCACATCGTCGTGAACAACGGCATCGGCTTCACCGCCGGTCCGGAGTCGACGCGGTCGAGCGTGTACGCGACCGACGTCGCGAAGATGGTGCAGGCGCCGATCTTCCATGTGAACGGCGACGACCCCGAGTCGTGCATCTGGGTCACGCGCCTCGCGCTCGCGTTCCGGCAGGCCTTCCACAAGGACGTGGTCATCGACCTCACGTGCTACCGCCGGTGGGGGCACAACGAAACCGACGAGCCTGCGTTCACGCAGCCGCTGATGTACACGCGTATCGACGAGCACCGTTCCGTCCGCAAGCTCT
>WUUC01194269.1_pt1 | contig 13297 bp, 10 predicted proteins | sample 6278441 | NCBI WGS metagenome assembly WUUC01 (sample SAMN13675441, study PRJNA597444) | soil metagenome | isolation source: soil | place: USA: Washington | collected 2017-10 | reverse complement strand
GCCGATTTGGAACGAGGTGGCGACCTCGCGATACGCGATCACGGTCTCCCGCACGCCGGCTGCGGTCGCGAAGATCAGCAGGGCCGTGGTCGCCGCCACGACGCTGGCGATGATGAAGTTCTGATCGATCCCGAACCAGATGATCATCAGCGGCACGAACGCGACGCGCGGCACCGAGTAGTACGCGGCCATGTATGGCTCGAACATCACGTGGACGGTCCGGTAGAAGCCCATCAACATCCCAATCGTGACGCCGGCGACGAGCGAGATGACGACACCGATGATCAGCGTATACGTTGAGTCCCAGACGAGGGCCAGGAGTTGCTCCTGCGTCAGCAGCTCAACCAGGTCCTCGACGACCCGCGTCGGCTGGGAGTAGAAGGCCGGAGTCGCGCCGCCCGCGAGCTGCCAGGCGACAAGGAACGCGATCAGCCCGGCCAGCTGGATCAGCCGGATGGTGATCGTCTCGCTGTCGGCACCGATACGCGGGAGGGCCGCTCTGAGTACGCTCATCCGACGCGCTGCTCCTTCCACGGCGCGATCGTTCGCTCCAGCAGCCGGATGCCGACCGAGATCGCGAGGCCCACCGCCGCCACGGTCAGCAGGGCGGCGAACAGTATCGGCACCCGGAAGCTCCCGCCGGCGGCGAAGATGAGGCCGCCGATGCCGTTGTTCTCAAGGAAGAATCCGGCCAGCACGACCCCGACCATGCCGTGGAGCATGCCCAGCCGGAGTCCGGTGATCACGTAAGGAACCGCCGCCGGCAGGACGACCTTGCGCAGCATGAACGACTCCGGGATCGAGTACGCACGGGCAACCTCGACGAAGTCGCGGTCGATCGTGCGGACGCCGTCGCGCACGGTGAAGAAGATCTCGAAGAAGCTGAACAGGAAGACCAGCAGGATCTTGGCCGGGTCCTGGTAACCCAGCCACAACGCGATCAGCGGCAGCAAGGCCACCTTGGGCGTCATGAACAGCGCCATCAGGATCGGTTCCAGGAACCGGTCGAGGCGCCGGAAGCGTCCGAACAGGATGCCCAACGTTACGCCGGTCGTGGACGACAGGGCGAGTCCGACGACCAGGATCAGCAGGCTCTCCGACCAGGCATCGGCTAGCGTGCCGTCCGTCGTCAGCTCGACAAGCGCCTCGGCCATGCGTCCGGGCGACGCCATGATCACCCGGTTCATCGACCGCGCGACGAGCTCCCACAGGACGAGGAGCGCGATGAAGGTCGCGATCCGGATCAAGTTGTCGCGGCTGATCCGGACCGGGCCGAGGGCGACCCGATCGACAAGGTCGGGGCGCTTGACGGCGGGTGCGCTGGTTCCCATCGGCCCTCAGTCTAAGGACATGCCGCTGGAACGCGGATGGGCGGCGTCGGGCCGGGACGACGTACCGGCCGGACGCCGTCGCGATCGTCGATCAGGCCTCGCCGAGGATCGCCAGAGCTTCCTCCTGGTAATCGAACGTGACCAGCTCGTCGACCGTGTACTCGCGGTCGATCGCCTCGAACTCGAGAGACGTGTCGAGCGTCTGCTGGCACAGCTCGCGATCGAGGCTACCGTTGACCGGCCAGTTGTCGAGCTCGGTGACGAGCGTGTCGTAGTCGATCGACGCCGCCTCCTCAGTCAGGCCCTCGACCTCCTCGGTGGCTAGCGCCACCCACTCGTCCTTGTTGTCCTTCGCCCAGCGCGCGGACATCAGCGACGCGATGTTCAGCGCGAGCGCGAGGTCCTCGTTCTCTTCCAGCCAAGCGCGGCCGACCATCCAGACCGTGCTGATCTGCGGGTTTGTCTCCCAGCCGCGGCACAGGATGTTGTAGATGTCACCGTCCTCGAGGGTGATTCCGGTCAGCCGGAACGTGGCCGAGATCCCGCCCTTGACCTGGCCGGACCGGATCGCCTGGGTCGCCTCACCAGTGTTGCTGAGCCGGAGCAACTGGACGTCCTGCTCGAGATCGAGGCCGGCCGTCTCGAGGCACTTGCGCGCGGTCTGGCCGGTGATCTGGTTGAGGTTCTGGGTCACCGCGAACGGCTGGCCCCGGAGGTCCTCCATCGACTCGATCGGGTCCTTGGCGGCCACGACGAACGTATTCTTCTGGTCGTCACCACCGATGGCGACGAAGTCCGCACCGGCGGAGTTCGCGTTGGCCATCCCGGCCAGCGAAAGGGCGCCGATCTGGACCTGGTCGCTGATCATCGCGGCCACGAGCGGGTCGGAGTCGAGCAGCCGGAAGTCGACCGTGACCCCGAACTCCTGCTCGAGATACTCGAGCGTCTTGAAGGCGCCCGTGATCGAGGCATTGGGGAACGACGACGAGCCGACGATGACGGAGGTGCCCTCGAGGCTCGCCTTCAGCTCGGCGAGCCGCGCTTCGGGATCCAGGGACGCTGGCGCGGATCCCGACGCGGCCGGCGACCCGGCCGGTGGAGCAGTCGGCGATGGTGATGCCGCCCCGCCACAGGCGGCGAGCGCGATGATGGATGCCACACCGATCACGAGCGCACGGCTCGCTCCGGTTCCTCGCAGCGAAGTCATGCCGAATCTCCTCCACGGCGCTGCCGGTGCCCACGTACCACTGGCCATCGGTCGGCACCGAGGAATGTATACGGACCGTGCATTCAGACGCAAGCACTTCGCGGACAATTCTGATCGGATTGTCCACACTTGGGTCGCGTCCGGGGCGCCAGGCCGAGCGAGAGGGACGGCTACCGGTGGAAGACCGGAAGGACCTCCCGGGCGATCGTCTGGAGGCTTTCCTCGAAGGCGTCCATCCGGAGTCTCAGGTCGAATACCACCTCGTCCAGGCCGCGATCCTCGAGCGCATTCAGGTCCGCGATCACGTCGTCCACGGAGCCCGCGATCAGCATCCCGCGGATGTCGTCGGCGCTCTCGAACGGACCGTCGTCACGCCACGCGGTCTTGCGCCGCGCCTCGTCCAGCAGCCCTTCGACGTGGATCGCTGCCAGCGCGCTCGCGCGGTCGCGGCCGAGCGACAGGATTGGCACGGTCGCCACCGAGAACCGGCGTTCGCGCTCGGCGGCGCCGGTCCCGAGCCGGGCCAGCAGCCGGTCGAACACCCGCAACGGGAGCCTGCCTGGGAAGAACCCATCCGCATGCTCGAGCGTCAGCCGGATCGCGGCGCCACTGGTGCCGCTGAACCAGATCGGCAGGTCGGCGGGTGGCGCCGGGTCGAGGGTCGTGTTCTCGAAGCGGGCGAACCGCCCCTCGTACGAGGCACCGGGGTGGGCCAGCGCGCGGATGACCTCGACCGTCTCGCGGAACAGGTCGGCCCGATCCTGCCAGGCGATCCCGGCCAGCTCGAACGCGCGTGGCACGCCTCCCAGCCCGATCCCCAGAACGAACCGTCCCTCGGCCAGGTAGGCCAGCGAGCCGACAATCTGGGCGGCCAGGACCGGCGGGCGGATGGGCACCAGCGTCGCGGTCCCGATCGTGATCGTGCTCCGTGCCGCGATTGCCGAGAGGGTCACGATCGGGTCGACATAGTGCGGGCTGCGGGGTTCGAACGGGAGGCCGCCACGGAAGCCCAGCTGGTCCCGGACCCAGGCCGAGGCGAAGCCCCGGTCGGCCAGTCGGGCACCCACGTCGAACAGGCGCCGGCGGTCGGTGTCGGGGCCGAAGTGCGGTAGCAGGACGCCGAGTCTCACGCGGGAAACACTCCGATTTCGTATACCATCGCCGACAGGCATCGTATGCCACGGAGGGCCGTCGCCGATGGCCGAAGCCGGCACCCTGCGCGTCGCGGCCGTCCAGGCTGCGCCCGTCTTCCTCGACCGGGAGCGGACCGTCGACAAGGCGGTCGCGCTCATTCGCGAGGCGGCCGCCGGTGGGGCGCGCCTGATCGCGTTCGGTGAGGGCTTCCTGCCCGGACACCCGGTCTGGTTCCACCTGCTGCCGGTAACGCATCCTCGCTCGATCGACCTCTCGAGCCGGCTGGTGGACCAGGCCGTCACCATCCCGGGACCGGAGGTCGACGCGATCGCAGCTGCCGCGCGCGACGCCGCTGCCGTGGTCGTGCTGGGGCTGGTCGAACGGCCTGACCCCCGGATCGCCGTCGTCTACGATGCCCAGCTGGTGGTCGGTCCCGAGGGCGTGCTCGGCGTCCGTCGGAAGATCGCTCCTGCGGTCGGAGAGCGGGTCCTCTTCGCAGCCGGCGGCGCCGAGAGCATCACGACCTTCGAGACGCCCTGGGGAGCGTTGTCCACGCTGGCCGGGGGCGAGAACTCGAACCCGCTTCTCACGGCCGCGCTCCGATCACGCGGCGCCGGCATCCACGTCGCGGCCTGGCCGCCCCACTTCAACCGGCCGGGCCTGATGGGTGAGGTGATGTCGATCACCGGGCGAGCAATCGCGTACCAGAACACGGCACATGTCGTGGCAGTCGCAGGGGCGATATCGCCGGAGGTGATCCACGAGCTGGCGATCACCGAAGACGATCGATCGCTCCTGGAGGCGATGGCCGCCGATCCGGTGTCGGCGGTCTGGGCACCGCGCGGGGCGCAGCTCGCAGGCCCGGCGCCCGGCGGCGAGACGATCCTCCAAGCTAACCTCGAGCTGGGCGGCGGCACCTGGGCGCGGCTCGTCAATCGCCACTACGACCGCCCTGACCTCCTCCGCCTCGTCGTCAGCGAGTCGGCGGAGAAGGGTGCTGAAGGAGGGCCAACGGACGAGGGGATCCGGCGCGAGATCGTCGAGCGGTTCGGGCCGGCGCTCGGCCCGGACGACGTCGAGGAGCTCGTGCCCTACGTCTCGGCCGTTCGCGGTGCGGGGCGGCGGCTGGCCGCGCTCGGCCTCGACGGCGACGATCCGCGTCGCATCTCATACGCGGACGATCCCCGGCCATCGTCGTGACCGCGCTCCACCTCGAGACCGTCGGGCGGCTCGCGCCGCGGATCGAGCGAGGTGAGGCCTCGTCGACCGAGCTCGTGCGAGCCGTGCTCGACCAGGCAGAGCGCCACGAATCGCTGCTCCAGGCGTTCATCACGCTCCGTCCGGGGGAGGCGATGGCCGCGGCCAAGGCGTGCGACCGCGAGATCGCCGCCGGTCGCTATCGCGGACCGCTCCACGGGATCCCGATCGCGATCAAGGACAACCTCGCGGTGGCCGGCTGGCCGACGACTAATGGGTCCCGGGCGTGGGCCCGCCACGTGACCGACTTCGACGCGACCGTCGTGGCGCGCTTGCGGGCGGCCGGTGCGGTGATCCTGGGCAAGACCGCGCTCCACGAATGGGGCATGGGCGGGACGTGCAGCGGGATGTTCTTTGGCACCGTGCGCAATCCGTGGGACCCTGACCGGGTCCCCGGCGGCTCGAGCGGCGGCTCGGCGGTGGCCGTGTCCGCCGGGCTCGCGCTCGCGGCGCTCGGCACCGACGGCATGGGCTCGGTCCGCACGCCGGCGGCCTATTGCGGGGTGGTGGGTCTCAAGCCGACGCACGGACTCGTGTCCCGCTTCGGCGACCTGCCCCCGACGAGCTCATGGCTGCACGACGTCGGTACCCTCGCGCGCGACGTCACCGACGCCGGGATCCTGCTGGACGCGATCGCCGGCCCGGACCCGTCGGACCCATCGTCGGTCGCGCCGCCGGACGGCTGGCGCGTTCGGCCGGCCCCGGAGCCCAACGCTGCCGGCCTGCGGATCGGACGCCTGCGCGGCTGGTTCGAGGCCGACGCGCTGCCCCAGGTCGTGGCCGCCGTCGACGCGGCCGCGAGGGCACTTGAGGCAGCCGGCGCTGTGGTCGAGGAGGCCGAGTTCGAGGCCGCCTCAGACGTCGGGCTGGCACTGACCGGCCTGACCACTGAGGCGCACGCCGTGCTGCTCGAGATCGCGCTGAACGACCCGACCGCGTTCGCCGGGCCCGAGACCCGCTATCGCATCCTCGCGGCGGAGTTCGTGCGGGGTGTCGACGTCCGGCGGGGACTCCAGCTACGGAACCGAATCCGGGTCGCGGCGAAGCGGCTCATGGAGAGCTTCGACCTGCTGCTGCTCGCGTCCAACTCGACGCCGGCATTCCCGATCGGCTCCCAGCAGGTGGTGGTGGGCCCGCAGAGGGAGCTCGTCGACCTGCGCCGACCGGGCGGCCAGGGTCGGATCACGACCCGCCTGTCGACCCCGTTCAACCTGACCGGGCAGCCCGCCATCAGTCTTCCCGCGTCTGTCCCCGACGGGGTGATGCCGATCGGGATCGGCCTCGTCGGGCGGCGCTGGGGCGAGCCGGTCCTGCTCCGGGCAGCCCGGGCGCTCGAGGCCGGCACGACCGGCGGCTATCGTCCCCCACCCCTAGCCGACCCAACCCGGAAGCCGGGCGCGTCGGCGATTGCCGGAGGTCAGCGGTGAAGTTCGCGGTGATGCTCCCCCAGACGAACCGGATCGCGTCGGCAGACGCCCTCGTCCGCGTCGCCGAGGCGGCCGAGGAGCTCGACTTCCACGCGATTTCGGTGCGCGACCACATCGTGTTCAACGGCGTCTGGATCACGTCCGGCATGCGCGACATCGACCTGCCCGGCGACGACCGGAACATCTTCGAGGCGCTCATGACCCTAGCGTTCGTCGCCTCGCGGACCGAGCGGATCCGCCTCGGCACGTCGGTCATCATCCTCCCGAACCGCCACCCACTGCTGCTCGCCAAACAGCTGTCGACGCTCGACGTCCTGTCGGGTGGGCGGCTCCTGGTCGGGTTCGGCGTGGGACCCAATCGCAAACCGGGCGGCAGCACCGACACGACCCAGCTGGGCCAGCATCGATCGAACCTCCAGAAGGAGTACGACAGCTTCGGCGGCGCGATCGGGCACCGCGGTCGACGCCTGGACGAGTACCTCGAGGCGGTGATCGCGATCTGGACCGAGGAGCGGCCGTCGTTCGACGGCGAGTACGTCCATTTCGAGGAGGTCGACGTCTTTCCCAAGCCGATCCAGAAGCCGTATCCGCCGATCCTGTTCGGTGGGCGCTCGGCGCCGGCGCGCCGGCGCGTGGCCCGCTTCGGCGACGGCTGGATCCCGAGCCAGGTCGCCGTCGACGAGATTCGCGAGGGGCTGCCCGAGATCCTGCGGCTGCGGGACGAGATGGAGAACCCGAAGCCGCTGCGCTACGTGGGGATCAACATGCACGCTGCCCTGGCACCGACGGACGATGAGGCGGAGGCGCTCGCCCACCCGACGGTCGGCCACCTGTTCGCCGACCGCGAATCGTTCCTGGAGCGGACGATCGTTGGCTCGGTCGACACGTTCCGCGACCGCGTCCTCGCCTATCGCGACGCCGGTGTCGACTACGTCGAGCTCAAGCCTGTCTATCGCTCGATCCACCATTGCGTCGAGCAGCTGCGCATGATCCGCGACGAGATCATGCCGGCCGTCACGGACTAGCCGGACCGGCCGGCAGCCGTCGCGAGCGGTAGGGATTCCGCCGTGGTCTTTGTATACACTGGCACGACCGCAACGGAGGAGGAGAGCGGCATGGCCGACACGTTCCCCACGCTCCGTCTGGCGGCCGTCCAGGCGGCTCCGGTGTTCCTCGACCGCGAGGCAACGGTGGACAAGGCGTGCCGGATCATCGTCGAGGCCAGCTCGAACGGAGCCGACGTGGTGGGCTTCCCCGAGGGATTCATCCCAGCCCATCCATTGTGGTTCCACTTCCACAGCGCGACGAGCCCGCACGCGATGGCGTTGTCCCAGGAGCTGTTCGCCAACGCGGTGGTCGTCCCGGGTGAGGCAACGGACCGGCTGAGCGCGGCCGCCCGAGCCGCGGGCGCGTGGGTCGTGGTCGGGATCTGCGAGAAGACACCGTCGAGCATGGGCACGATGTACAACTCGCTGCTCGTCATCGCCCGCGACGGCACGATCGCCGGCGTCCGCCGCAAGATCGTTCCGACCGTCGGCGAACGGATCGTCCACACGGCCGGGGCGGGAGACAGCGTCCGTGTCTTCCCGACCGACTTCGGTGCCATCAGCGGCCTGATGTGCGGCGAGAACTCGAACCCGCTCCTGACCTACTCGATGCAGGCGCTCGGCGCCGGCGTCCACGTGGCAAGCTGGCCGAGCTTCTTCAACGCGGCCGTCGACATGCAGGCGATCGCCGATGTCGCCGGGCGCGCAATCGCCTACCAGAACTCGGCCTACGTGATCAACTCGATCGGCGCCATCGGCGATGAGATGCTCAACCGGCTCCCGCTGACCGACGCTGACCGCGACCACATCCGGGCATCCTCGCAGCGTGGCGGCACGGCCATCTACGCGCCGGGCGGCCACGTCGCCGCCGGCCCGCTGGGCGGGGGCGAAGGGGTCGCCTATGCCGACGCGGATCTTGGACGGATCGTGCCTCGCAAGATCGTCCACGACTATGCCGGCGACTACAACCGGTTCGACATCTTCGAGCTCACGGTCCACGTCGATCAGGCCGCGCCGCCGATCCGGTTGCGCCGCCCGCTCGAAGACGCCCCGGCGCTCGAGCCAGGGTGGTCGCCGGACGGGCGGGGCCTGCCGATTCGGGTCACCGGGCGGGAGGCACCGCGACTCGGTACCGGCGTCACGGTCGAGGGGCCACCGGCCGGGCATACGGAGGCCACAATCGCCGCGGCCGAGGCCACTACCGCGGAGGGCTCGTCCCACGACTGATCGGACCGCCCTCCGGGTCTGCACTTTTGCGGGCGCCTCGTCGCTCCCGCTGTTTGTCGCTTCGGAGCACGGTCTGTTCGAGGCGGCCGGCCTCGAGGTCGAGCTCGTCACGACCCGCAGCTCCGACGAGCTGATGAGCGGGCTCGTCGAGGGGCGCTTCGAGATCGTCCATGCCGCGCCCGACAACTTCGTGACCTGGCGCGATCGGACGGGCGCCCCGATCGTCGCCTGGGTCGGCGGCACGAGCGGGCCGATCTCGCTCGTCGCCCGCGGGGACCTCCCGACGATCGCCGACCTGCGCGGTCGGGAGATCGCGGTCGACGCGGTCGCCAGCGGGTTCGTGTCGGTGCTTCGCAAGATCCTCCGGGGCGCCGCGCTGGAGGACGATGACATAGACCTGGTCCCGATCGGGGCCACGAACCTACGCTACCAGGCGCTCCGGGAAGGGCGCGTGGCAGCGACGATGCTCACCCTCCCCTGGTCGCTGCTGGCCGAGGAGTCCGGCTGCCGGCCGCTGGCCGACCAGCGGGACGTCCTGCCTCGCCTCCAGGGCTCGTGCGCCGCATCGCTCGACCCGTGGCTGGCGGATCAACCGGGCGTCGCGGATGCCTACCTCCGCGCCCTCGTAGCGGCGCTGACATGGGCCTACATCCCCGGTCATGAAGCGAGCGTCCGGGCGCTGATCGCAGCCCGCTATTCGATCGACGAGCGCCACGCCGAGACGGTCCGCCGCGTGCTCCTTGACCCGGTCGCCGGCTGGCCCCCGTCGGCGTACATAGACCCCGAAGGAATGGAGCTCGTGTGCCGGCTGCGGACCGAGAATGGTGAGCCGCCGTCCGGTCCGGCGACCGACTACTACACCTTGGATCCGTACGCGCGCGTCCTCGGGCTGGGACTCACCCCGGCGGTCGGCTCGGCATGACAGGGCCGGACGATGGGTTCCCCTACCCTCGCTTCGGGCCCGGCGAGTACGCCCGACGATGGCAGGCGATCGACGGCCTGCAGTCGACCGGCGGGCTCGATGCGCTCGTCGTGTACGGCACCGGCGCTGCGCGCCACGAGTTGACCTGGCTGACCAACTGGGGTCCACGGCAGGAGGGCTACCTGGTCGCCGGTGGGGACGCACCACCGGCGCTGTTCGTCCAGCTCTACAACCACGTCCCGACCGCCCGGCTGATGTCGGTGCTCGAGCGCGTCGATTGGGGCGGCCGCGACTCCGCGACCACGGTCGCGGACGACCTGCGCTCTCGTGGTCCGCTCGGGCGGGTCGGGCTCGTGGGCGCGATCCCGTACCTGCACCACGCGCGGCTGGCGGCCGCGCTGCCGGGCGTCGAGCTCGTCGACGCCACCGCCTCATTCCGTCGGCTGCGCCTCGTCAAGTCGCCTGACGAAATCGAGTGGACGAGACGAGGTGCGCGCCTGTGCGACGCGGCGATGCGGGCGCTCGTTGCCGAGGCCCGACCGGGCCTCACCGAGCACGAGCTGGGCGCCCTCGTCGAGTCAGCATACGGGCGACTTGGCGGAAGCCACGGCATCTGCTTCATCGCAAGTGCGCCGATGGCCGGCGGTGGCCGGTTCGTGCCCTCGCAGCATTGGTCGAGCCGGCGCATCGAGGCCGGCGACATGATCATGATCGAGCTAAGCGCGGGGGTCGGCGGCTACACGGGGCAGATCCTGCGCACGATCGCGGTCGGAGCGGAGCCGCCGGATCGCGTCCGGGAGCTCCACGACGTCGCCGAGCACGCGTATGCGGCCATTGCCGCCGCGATTCGTCCCGGTGCAACGGCCGCGGATCTGCTCGCCGCCACGGAGCTCATCGACGATGCGGGCCTGACCGTGTGCGACGACGTCGTCCATGGATACGGGGGCGGGTACCTGCCGCCCGTCCTGCGAACGCCGGCGACGATGCACGGGCCGGCGCCGGATCTCGTGCTCCAGCCGGGGATGATGCTCGTCGTGCAGCCGAACGTGATCACGACCGACGCCACGCTGGGGGTCCAGACGGGCGAGCTCCTGCTGGTCACCGACGCAGGCGCGGAATCGCTCCATGCGTTCGAGCGCGGGCTGCTCCGGGCGGCCGGGCGGGCCTGACGCCATGGCATGGGTCGACCACCCGGCCTCGGTCGACGAGGCGGTTCGGCTGCTCCGCCAGCCCGATGCTCGCCCCATCGGGGGTGGCGTCGGCATCCTGCTCGCCGCCCGCCTCGGTCGGCCGATCGCCGGCCGGTTCGTCGCGCTGGGGCGACTCCCCGGCCTCCGGGCGATCGAGCTCGAGCCCGTGACCGGCGATCTCGTCGTCGGAGCGGCCGTCACGCTCGCAGAGCTGGCGGCGTCCCCGGTCGCCTCGGCACACGCACCGGTCCTCCACGCCGCAGCCCGGGCCGCGGCGAGCACCGCGATCCGCACCATCGGGACGGTGGCGGGCAACCTCGTCGACGCGCCCGCGGCATCGGATCTCATGGCCGCCGCGATGGCCGTCGACGCGGGCCTCGCGCTCCGGGACGCCTCTGGGGCGCGGTCGATCTCCATGCACACGCTGTCCGTTCGGCCCCCCATCGTCGGCCCGGGCACGCTCGTGACGGCGCTGCGGATCCCACCCCCCGGCGGTGTCGTCGGCTGGAGCCTCCAGCGGCTGCAGACGCAGGGGCTCGGCGATCGCCCGGCCATCGTCGTTGCCCTCCGGATCGTCGTTGCCGACGGCCGGATCGGTCGCCTGTCCGGCGCGGCCACGTTCCTCGGCGACCGGCCGCTCGTGCTCGCCGGACTGGGCATGGTAGCCACCGATGGCTCAATCGACGACGCGGCCGGCGGCAAGCTCGACGCGGCCGTCGCGGAGGCGGCGCTCACCGACCTCGAGCGGGCGCGATCGGCCGGCGCGGTCGTCGCCGACGACCTCCGTGCGTCGGCGGAGTACCGACGTGCCGTGCTCCCCGTCCTCGCCGCGCGAGCCGTCCGCGAGGCGGCCGCGAACGTGGGCCGATGAGCTCGGCGCGGCTCACCGGGCTCGACGCGTCCGACCCGATGATCGACGCCCTCGACAGGGTTTCCGGACGAACGCGCTATGCGATCGACGTCCGGCTGCCCGGGATGGCCCACGCAGCACTCGTGCGCAGCGACCGGCCGTCCGGGCGAATCGTCGCGCTCGACACGGATGCGGCGCGCAATGCGCGCGGCGTGATCCGCGTCATAACCGGGGCCGACGTTGTCGCCGCCGGGCTCGACGACGTTCGGTTCGGAACGATGGCCAGGGACCAGCCGTTGCTCGCCGCAAGCGCCGTCGCATGCAACGGCGACGCTGTCGCGGCGGTCGTGGCCGATACGGCCGGACAGGCGAGGGCCGCGGCTGCCTCCATCGGTGTCCAGATCGAGGCCGGCCCGGCGGTCTTCGACCCCGATGACGCCCTCGAGCCCGACGCTCCTCTGGTCCACGCCGGACGCGCCGACAACGTCCTCGGCCGATGGCATGCCGCGAACGGCGACTTGGCATCGGCGAAGGCGGCGGCCAGGCGCCACTTCCGGCACGAGTTCCGGACCCCGGCCGCGCAGCACGCGTCGCTCGAGCCACACGTCTGCGTCGCTCAGTGGGAGGACGGCCGACTCGAGACCTGGACGACGAGCCAGAACCCCAGCCGGGTAGCCGAGGAACTCGTCCGGATCTTCGGCCTCGGCGAGGACGGCGTCCGGCTCCACGTGCCCTCGCTGGGCGGTGCCTACGGAGGCAAGAACCACGCCAAGCACGAGCCGCTCGTTGCGCTCCTCGCCCGACTCGTGGGCCGCCCGGTCCGGCTCGCCAACCGGCGCGAGGACGAGTTCGTGACGGTCACCAAGCACCCCGCCCGGATTCTTGTGGAGAGCGGGATCGACGATGACGGGCGAATCGCTTACCGGTCTGCTCGGCTGCGCTGGAGCGGCGGCGCCTACGCCCTGTCGAGCCTAGCCGTCATGCGCGCCGGTGGCATCGCCGTCCTGGGCCCGTACCGGATCCCGGCCGCGGAGGTCGAGTCGATCGTCGTCTACACGAACCTGCCCCCGGCCGGGTCGTTCCGCGGCCTGGGCGTGAACCAGGCGGCATGGGCCGGCGAGCGCCAGATCGACATCATCGCCGCCGAGCTGGGCATCGATCCCGTCGAGTTCCGGCGGCGGAACCTCGTCCGGCCCGGCGACCGGCTGTGGACGGGCGAGCCGGCCGGCGACGCGCACTGGCTCGAGTGCCTCGAGCGCGTCGTGGAGGAGGACGGGGGCGCGTCGCGGACGTCCGAGTCCCCACGTTCGGCCCAGGGCTTGGCATCGCCGAACGCCGAGCGCGACACGCGCCGCGGCCGAGGCGTTGCGGTTGTCATGAAACACACGATCACGCCGTCCAGATCGGAGGCCACGGTGGCGCTCCTGCCCGACGGCGTGGTCGAGGTGCGCACGAGCGCGGTCGACATGGGCCAGGGCGCACCAACGGTCCTGGCACGGATCGCCGGCCGGGTGCTGGGCGTCGGGATCGACCGGATCCGGACGGTCCTGCCCGATACCGCCATCACGCCCTTCGACGCGACCTCGAGCTCGAGCCGGCTGACGTTCGCGGCGGGCGAGGCGGTGGAGCGGGCGGCGCACGACCTACTCGACCGCCTGCTTGAGCGCGCGAGCAGGGCACTCGGTGTCCCTCCCGAGCGTCTGACG
>WUUC01070015.1_pt1 | contig 13307 bp, 22 predicted proteins | sample 6278441 | NCBI WGS metagenome assembly WUUC01 (sample SAMN13675441, study PRJNA597444) | soil metagenome | isolation source: soil | place: USA: Washington | collected 2017-10 | reverse complement strand
TCGCGTCCGAGCTCTTCGGCCGCGGGTTCGGCAAGGCCCAGGTCCTCGACGAGCTCGTCGCGATCGGCGACGCGCTCGTCGACTGGAGCAAGGTCATCCGGGGCCCCGCTGGGGCCATTGCCGAGGCCGGAGACGGCCCGCTGCTGCGGGCCTTCCTCCGGGTCGTCGTCGGCGCCGTCGCGCGTCGCAAGGCCGCCTGATGCCTCCGGCGCCGGCATCCCTCGCATCCCTCGAACGCTTCCTCGAGCGTCGCTTCGACGCGCTCGAGCGGAAGATCGAGGCGTGTACGACCGCCCTCGAGGGCGACGGGGGGATCCGGGTCCGCCTCTCGCTCCTCGAGTCCGCCTTCACCGAGCTCCGCAAGGACCTCTCGGACCAGGGGAAGGCCCCGCCGACGCCTCCTCCGGCGCCCCCACCGGCGCCGTGGCGGCTCGAGCTCGCGCCCGGCTCGGGAAAGCAGATTCTCATCGTCCTCTTCGGGGTCGGGAGCGTCCTCGGCCTGTTTGGAGCCGGCAAGCTCGCGACCCGCGCCGATCGCGCCGATCCCGATCCGGTCGTGATCCCGGCGCGCGTCGAGGACCTCGTGAACGGACTCGCCGGAACCGGCGAACCGGTTCCAACCCCGTGACAGGAAGAGTCGCACCCATGGCGGATCGACGCGACCGTGGTCAAATTCAAAGGAAAGCCCTCCATTCCCAGCGGGGAAAGACCATGACCATCGACGATCTGAAGCACCGGCCGTGGTGGCCCGCGGTGGAAGCGGTCCGGCGGACTGGCCTCGACGTCCGCGTCTGGGATTCAGAGCACCCGCAGCACTTCACGCACTGGGACGGGGACTACGCGCACGGGTACCTCGTGCTCGTGCCGGACATCCTGACCGAGACCAAGGCGCCGTGGATCGTGTTCGTCGAGCCCACCACGTTGGCAGACGAGGACTCGATCGACGACGCAGCCTCGTACCCGGCTCGCCTGTGAGCGAGGCCGCCAAGTCCCCGAGCCCGGCAGTGCAGGCCCTCGAGCACGCGACGAGGCTGTCGACGCCGGCGTACCAGCCGCGCGGGCTCTCGTCGGTCCCGACGATGCTCGACGAGCCGTCGCTGCTGCACCTCGGCCAGCTCGAGCAGCTGCAACAGGCCTCGCAGGTCCACCTCGAGGTGACTCGCCAGGTCCTCGCCTGGCGGACCGAGATCGTCCGCCAGGTCGACGAGCTGCGGTCCAACAACCGGAGCGCGGAGGGCTGCTACACGCAGATCGACCGGGTCCGGGACGACCACCGACGCTTCCGCGAGCTCGCGCAGTGGGGGGCCGCCGCTCTGGGCCTCGTGTCCGTCGCCGCCGTCGTGCTCGGGTTCGCGAGCTGCGTCGGGACGCTCGCGATCCTCTGGAGGCTCTCTTGAGCTGCCGCCGCCGGAGCCGCGAGGCCTGGTACGACGACGAGCTGCGCCCGATCCGGACCCTCGACGAGGTCCTCGCCTACGAGGCGTACCGGACCCGGATGGTCGAGGGCAACCCCACACCCCCCTTGCACCCCGACGGGCTCGTTCCGACGACCTACCCGCCGGTTTCGGAGGCTCGCATGACGCCCGTTCCGCCTGTGGTCTACATCTCCGAGCACTTCAGTTTCCGGGAGTGGACGACGACCCGGCAGCCGGTCGCGAACCTCCCGACCGAGGCCCACCTCGTGGCGATGCGGGCGACGAGCAACGCGGTCCTCGAGCCGTGGCGCCGTCGGGTCGGCGCGCTCCGGATCACGAGCGGCTACCGGTCCCAGGCCGTCAACGACGCGCTCCGGAGGCAGGGGTACCACGCGAGCAAGACCTCGCAGCACCTGAAGGGCCAGGCGGCCGACGTCCAGCCGATGATCACGAGCATCGAGAACGCCTGGACGGTCCTCGTGCGGATGATCGACGCCGGCGAGCTGCCCGTCGACCAGGGCATCGTTTACGTGCGCCCGGTCGGGGAGGGGTGGATCCACGTCTCCCACACGACCGTGACCGTCCCCCGGCGCGAGCTCCTGGTCGACGTGATCGGTGTGCCGCGTCCGATCCCGTGGTCGAAGTACTCGGGGCCGCTCTCGATCTCCGAGTAGGTCGGAGCCGTCCGTGAGGGGTGTTTTCGACCCCTGTCCGCGTGGTGTACGCCCGCCCGCCCGAAGGGACCCGTCGACCGGTATCGAGATGCACCGTCGTGCCACGTGCCCATCAGCCGCTGCGGGCGCTTCTCTCGATGCGACCCAGATCGACTCCACACGGATCTGAAAACGTGTATTTCCAGTTCTAGGGGCCCTCGCACCAGGTGAAACGTCAGGTCTCATCGTTCTGGCGAAGGGGTCTGTCCGCGTGGTGTACGCATCGCCCAGAGCACGAGCTCGTAGCAGTCCTCGCAGACGAGGTCGGCCTCGGCCAGGGCGTCCGGCCCGAACGCCGCGACCGCCTCGGCGCGGGCCTCCTCGTCGGTCCACTCGCAGGTGAAGACGAGCCCGCAGCACGCGCACGTGAACTCCGTCCCGATCACGTCCGACCTCGGCTCGGGAGGGTGACCACGTTGTCGACCGCCGCCCCGAGCATCGCAGCACCCGCCGCCGCATCGTCCGAGAGTGCCGGGATCAACGCTACTGCCGCCCGTGCCTGGGCATAGGTGTCGAGGTAGTGCTCGTCGATCCCGCGGTGGTGGCCGACGAGGAAGTCTCGGACCTCCTGGGCGACGCCGAGCCGGGACAGGCCGGTCTTGAACCCCTTCCGGAACGCGTGGTGGACGCTCGCCTTCGACCTGCCCTCCGAGACCCCCCAGACCCGCTCGGGGACCTTCGCGAGTTCCCAGAGCTGCGCCATCCGGGCCGGCTGCGAGGTCCTCGAGATCTTGTGAGGAGCGACGACGAACCCCTCGCGCTTTCCCCATCCCGCGAGCGCGTCGCAGAGGAAGGGCGACAGCGGGATCACCCGCCCGGCGCGCTCGCGGCGGCTCTTCCCGAGCTCGCCGCGGATGACGAGCTCCTGGGCCTCGAGGTGGAAGTCGCTCCACTGCAGCCGCATCACCTGCTCGTCGACCCGGAGCCCCGTGAACCGCAGCAGCGTGCAGAGCCGGGCCCGCCAGAGCCACGCCTCCCGGTGCATCCCGTGGATCTCGGGGGCCACGAGGGCCAGGTGGTAGGCCTTGGCGATGACCGCGTCCATCTGGTCCCAGGTGGGAGCGATCGCCGGCGTCGTCGTGGGCATCGGCATGTCGAACCGCCGTGGTCGGGACACCGCGTCCTTGTAGGTGTCGGAGTCGTAGGCCCAGTCCCAGGCCGAGTAGACCGCGGTCACCGCGAGCCGCGCGGACGAGACGCCGATCGAGGTCTCGGAGTCCGGATCGACGAGGGAGCCGAACCACCCCTCGACCGCGTCCTTCGTGAGCAGGTCGACCGTCACCCGCTCCGCGCGCGGGTGGCGGAGAGCGACGAAGGTCGCGAACCTTCGGAGCGACCGATCGTAGGCCCGCCTGGTGCCCGCTGCGAGCTTCGGTTTCCGCGCCTCCATGTAGTCGGCGAACAGGCCCCCGGTCAGTCGGTCGTCTTCGTCGAGCTCGACGAGGGCGGGGACCTCGACAACGACTTCAGGGTGCCAAGCCTTTCCGCAAGAGACGGCCGTTTCGACCGCGAGCTTGAGGGCGTCTGCAGCCTTTCGGGTGGGGCATCGTCGCGCCCGCTCTGTGCCGTCTGGCTGTCGCCAACGGACGAGCCACTTCTCGCCGCGTTTCTCGATGTGCGCCATGCACCAACCCTCTTGAACCAGGCATCGACGGCCCCGAGATCCCACTTCCACTGCTCGCGCCGGCCCGATCCGACGTTCACCCAGATCGGCTCGAAGCCGGCGGCTTCGCTATCCCGCATGAACCGCCGAAGCGTCCGGCGATCGAGGTGGTCGAGCTGCTGGCAGACGCGCTCGGTCGACACCCAGGTCGCCGTCGGCGGCTCGAGGTCGACGGTGGCGCTCACGAGTGCGGCCCGTACACGTGAGCGATCCACGGCGGCCCTGGCGGGCACTGGAACCGGGCGTCGTCGGTGAAGGCGAACAACCTCGCCAGGACGCCGACGAGTTCTATGGGTGGCGGCTCGTTCCCTTCGTCCACCGACACCGACAGGTGCCGGAAGGTGTCCCCCCGGACCGAGTCGCGGGTGATCGAGAACACCGCCACCAGGCCGCCCGGGAAGTGGACCGAGTACTCCGTCAGCGCGGCACGAGGCCCGACCGGGCTCACGAGGGGGTGGTCGAGGGCGTACCGCTGCACGGTGCGCACCCTCCGGAGCTCGTCTGGGCCGATGAAGATCGGGTTCACGACGGGTCCCGCCCGAGGAGCAGCCGGCCGCTGCCGCCCGGCAGCTCGCGGAGGTGGGGGACCGCGAGCTCGGCGATCGTTCGGCCCTCGCCGTCCTCGAGGAACGGAAGGAACGTCTCGACGGCGGTGACCAGACCGGCCTCGACGGCGTTCAGCTGGGCCTTGATCGTCAGCAGCAGGACCCGGTGAAGGGACCTCAGCCGCTGCTCTCGACGAGCATCGAGCTGGAGCTTGGTCGGTCGTCGCCTGAACTCCCGGATCAGGACCTCGTCGGGCGGCATGCGGACGTCGAGCCGAGCTGCGTAGGTGACCCCCTCGAACGTCCACCGGAACCGGAGCCTCGAGGCCAGCGCACGGAAGTCGTCGGTCCACTGGATCCCGTCGCACCCCCACTGCCGGAGCAGGTGGTCGATCTCCTGCCGGGACCGGGCCACGGGGACGGTGGTGTCGTGGGCGTAGGTCGTCACGAACGCTCCGGATCGTCGTCGCCCACCTGGTGGAGGTCGACCGGGATCGGCCGACGTCGCCGGGCGAGCCGGATCACGAACGGAATGATCGGTGGCAGCGGCGGGCAGCTCCCGCACGTCATGTCGGCGGCGGAAAGCCGGTCGCCGCTGACCCAGATCGGCGCTCCGCATCGGCAGATCGAGGTGTAGACCATCAGGATCTCCCTTCGAGGTTGGCCGCAGCGTTGGCGACCTGGATCAGGAGCGCCAGCCGCTGGACCTCGGTTCGGGCCTCGTCCCGCTCCCGCTCGGTGATCGTGAGCGCGTGCTCGAGCGCTTCCGCGTCGGCGCCGTCGAGCGGATGTCTGCGCCTGCAGGCCTCCCGAACGGTCAGCGCCGCGAGGCCCGGCGCCGGTGCCTTGAGCCGCGCCTCGATCTGCCGGAGGACGACTCGCACTTCGGTCTCGTCCGGCACGACGCCGGCGTCGAGCGCGACGAGGATGGCGCGCGCCTGGAAGTGCAGGGTGACGTCCTCGACGCGCGGCTCGCTCATGCCGAGCCTCCCGGCACCTGCGCGCCCTGCCTCGGGGCTGCGAGCCCCAGCTCGGCCTGCCGGGGATCGGGGGCGAGCGGCATGCCGCGATCGTGGGCCAGCTTGTTGTAGGCCGCGGTCCCCGCCGGCGTCGCGAGCCACTCGAGGAAGACGCCGACGTCCTTCCACCCCATGACCGAGGGGTGGCGCTTCAGTTTGGAGGTCCTCTCGGCGAGCTCGCCGGCGAGCATCGGGTTCCGGCCCATGCCGGAGACCTTCCTCGCGAACCCGTCCTCCTCCTCGGGAGTCCAGGTCGGCAGCGCGTTCACCTTCGGCTCGGGGACCGGCTTCGGCTTCGGTTCGGGCTTCGGCTTCGTCTTGCCCTTCTTCGGCGGCTCCTCCTCGGAGGGCTCCTCGAGTGCGGCGGGCTCCGCGGATCCGAGGAAGATGCTGCGGAGAAAGGTCTTTCGCGCATCCGTCAGCGCCTTGCTCAAGGCCTTGCCGTCGCCGAGGTCGAGCGCCTCGCCGGCACTGAAGTAGACGAGGCGCTGCTGCGACACGTGCGCCAGCGTGATCGGCCAGACGACCTGCAGCACCCACTTCGGGTTGCCGCGCGCCGAGTCTCCGACCTCGCGGTGGGAGATCTTCGGCTCCCCGTAGATCGGGAAGAGCCCGGCCCGGGCCATGTCCTCCTGGTACGTCCGGAGCAGATCGTCCTCGGAGACGTAGGCCCACTTGCCGTGGTCGTGCCAGCCGGTCACCGGGATCGGGCGACCGAGCGACATGATCTGTAGCACCGCCAGATCGAGCGTCGGCGGGTAGCTCGAGAGGTCGACGCCGACGGTGGCGGTCGCGGCGTTCGGGGCGCCGGTGCTGGTGAAGGCGCTCACCACAGCCTCTTCGACAGCAGCTCGAGGGGTCCGCGGCTGTCTAGCGCCGCGTTCGAGCAGAGGGCGAGGTGGTCCGACAGCGCCTCGAGGTGGACCGCATCGACGATCGGCAGCACCCCCTCGACCCGGCCGAGCTGGGCGATCGCGTTCAGCTCGGCGGCGACGGCCGCCAGGCGAGCGGCGACCTGCTCGCGCGCGTGGCCGAGCTTTCGATGTCCCGTCGCCGGCGACGGACCCGGCGAGCTCGGGCCGGTGCCGGCCCACCGCGGCCGCGAGGGGACGACCGTGCCTTCCCGTTCCCGAGCGACACGTGCTCGGGTGAGGCCGTGGATCCGGTCGATGTCGGCGGCGAGCACGGGGTCCTCGCAGAGCGCGGTCCACCGGGTCAGGTGCCAGCCGCTCGACCCCGCCATCGGCGTTCCGAGGGCGCCGCGGTCGACGCAGGGGTGACCGACGCCAGCGTCGCAGGTCGGGCAGGGGACGACCCACTCGGTGTTGCACGGCGGATGCTCGCTCATCGGAGCGCCAGGGCGACGGCGCACGCCTCGCTCGCCGTGAGCTCGAGGGCGATCGTCTGCTCGCGGTACCCGACGCTGTAGGGCCGGGGACCTGGCGATCCGTCGTGGACCACGAAGGCTCCCGTCGTGCTTCGAGCCGGGTGACGGCGGTGGAAGTTCGCGGCGCCGATCAAGCTCACGGGGTTGTCGCCGTCGATGTGAGCGAGGGTGTTTCCACGTGGAAACACTGGGGCAGAGCTGTGAAACACCGTGGCCTCCGGACGACAGACTGATACTGAACGTTAGTTCAGTCAGCGGGCCGTCGTCACAAGTCTCGTGACACGATACTACTCGGCCCTTTCGGGAGAGTCTAGTGTCGCGATACCGTGCCGTGACAAACGATGACAGGTTCCGAGGCCGCGCTGCCATCGCCGTCGGACGGGCCCCACGCCCCGTCGTGCTGCTGATCTACGTCTTGCTCTGGCCCTGGCTGCCGCGGAGATTCTCGTAGATCTCGAGCTGGGCGAGAATCAGCCTCGCCTCGTGGTCCTGGAGCAGATCGGCAATCTGGTCGATCTTGTCGACCAGCTCCCGGGCGGCCTCCGAACGCTCGGGGCGCTCGCGAGGCGCGAGACGAACGATCCACCTGGAGTCCAGGGCGCCGGCGAGTTTGACGAGAGTGTCAGTCGAAGTGCTGTTTTCGCCAGTCTCGATGTGGCCGACCCCGCTCTTCGACATGCCCACCGCGGTGGCGACGTCCTCCAGGGACTTTCGCAGCATCTCCCGGCGTCCCCTCAACAGTGCCCCGATACGGTCTCGATCCATCGTCGGCGTGTACCGCGGGAGCAGGTGGTGTCGCCTAACTAGACGTCCTCGGCGCGTCCGACTAGTATCGTGTCACGAGACCGGGGGCCGATCATGCGCCTTGGGGAATTCCTGCGGGAGCAGCGCGAACGCGCCGGCGTGACCGCCAGACACGTCTACGAGACGCTCGGGATCCCGAAGCCGACGTTCTACGCGTGGGAGGCCGAAAGGACGCTCGTTGACCCGATCGACATTCGGCGCGTGCTCGAATTCTACGGCTCTCCGGAATCGGTGATCAGCCGCGCCCTCGATCTCCGCTCGCGGGAGGCTCCCGCCTCGACGGTCACCCCATGATCGTCCTACTCCGCGCCGATGATGACCGTTTCCATCTCCCTCGGCTCGCTCACCGAGCAGACATCCTGCGCGCTGCAGGCGCACCCTCGAGGAGCGGTGCACGCGAACTCGGCCGAGATGCAGCTGTCGCCACATGCCTGCCCGACGTCGCAGATCCGGCAGCAGTCGCTTCGGCAGTCCAGGTCGACGACCGGGACCGGGACCGGGACGGGGGCCGGCAAGAAGGGCTCCCACGCGATCAACTCGTCGTTCATGGTCCGCCGCCATCGACCCGCGGCGAGCGCAGGAATCGGAACCGCGGCCATCCCCCAGAACGTGGCTGCCCCGACGATGGCCACCGTGTTTGTGATCCGGCGGGTCTTCCTCCACTTGTAGAGCGCCTCGGCGGCCGCGTACATCCCGCAGGCACGCATGTCGGTGTGGAGTGCCTCCCATGCCGGCCTGCCTGCGACCGGGTGGTTCTGCTCGTTGATCTGGACCCACGTCCTGACCGAGCGGACGGTCTGGAGCTTCTCCGTCCAGGGGCATGGCGCACCGAAGGCGATCGAGACGAGGAGCAGCACGGAACCTCCGTGGCTCACGCTACATCGCGGCCTTTGACCGACGTAATGTGTCAGATCGGACACACCTGCCGAGTCCGCCTCTCTCCGCCGTCCGCCCGTCGGTCATCCGCGACACGCAGATCCCGCCTGACCGCGGGCGCGACGGCACCCGTGTCCCATCCCCCACGCCCGCCGCCCGATCCGAACGGATCGTGGCGGCGGCCGCTTCCCCCCCAAGGCGAATGACCGCCGCCACGTGAGTCCCCGATGAACCAGCTGGCCGCTGCATCGATGAACCCCCCCGATTCTAACGCGCTCCGGCACCTCGTCCTGTGCGGGTGTGCAGCATGACCCGCGGTCCAGCTCCACCGGTGGCCCCTGGGCCGCTGCCGCGTACGAAGTGCCCGGTGTGCGGCCGCAGCGTCCCGGTCCGTCGGGACGGCGAGCTGCGACAGCACCGGGCTGCGAAGGCTGCCGAGCTCGGCTGGTGCCCGGGCTCCGGGCAGGCCTCGGAGCCGAGCGTCGCGCCCGCACCGCCGGCCGCCGTCGACCCCCTCGTCGACGAGGACGGCGTCGAGCACTTTCAGCGGACCCGCCGATCGGCGGTCGGAAAGACCCTGACCCGGCGTCGACTGGGGCAGCTCGCTCCGCTCGGTCCGACCACCCTCCGGATCGGCCTCGTCCGCATCGACGGCGGGACACAGTCTCGGGCCGCGATCAGCCAGGCCGTCTGCGACGAGTACGCCGAGTACTATCGGCCGGACTCGTCCGATCGGATGCCTCCGATCCTCGTGTTCTACGATGGTGCTCACTACTGGCTCGCGGATGGGTTCCACCGGCTGCACGGGGCGATCCGAGCTGGGCGCACCGAGATCATCGCCCAGATCCGCCAGGGGACACAGCGGGACGCGATCCTGGCTTCGTGCAGGGCCAACAACGCCCACGGCCTGCGACGTACCGACGACGACAAGCGGCGAGCGGTCCAGCGGCTGCTCGAGGACGAGGAGTGGTCGCGGTGGTCGGATCGGGCGATCGCCGAGGCCTGCAGGGTGTCGCCGAACTTCGTCGGGAAGGTCCGCGCGACTGCGCACGAGGACAGTCGACCCCCGGCGAACGCCGAGTCTCGGATCGGCCGAGACGGTCGCGAGTACTCGGTGCCCTCGCGCCCCGAGCCGCAGGCACGTCAGGATCAGCGCCCGGTGGACTTTCCCTCGACTTTCCCGGAACGTCGTCCGGAGTCTGAAGGAAACTCTGAGGAGTTTCCCGGAAACTCTCAGGAGCCCGTCCGATCGCGGGTCTCGGCCCTCCTCGCCGGCGTCGAGCTCGGGGCGCCGGCGCCGGCGACGGCCCTCCCGAACGACCAGCGGGCACCGAACGACGGGTACTGGACCCCGCTCCCCTGGGCCCGAGCGTGCGTCCGCTGGCTCGACGAGCACGACCTCATCCGCGCCGACATGCCGGATGGCTCGCCAGGCTTCAAGCCCGGGAACGGGGCGAAGTCGGCGATCGAGCCCGCAGTCGGGGGCGGTAACTGGGTCACGGCGTTGCGCGAGGTGAAGCCGGACTGGACGGTCGACCGATTCGACATCGACCCGACCGTCCCCGGCCTCGAGCTCGACCGACGAGAGACCGAGGACGCGATCCCGAGGTCTTGGCTCGAGCTGCTCGACCGACCTCACGTGGCGAAGCCGCGACGCTGGGTCTGGGACCTGTGCCTCGGGAACCCTCCGTACCGCGACGCGCCCGACGGGGACCTGCTTCGCTTCCTCGAGGTCAGCCTCGGCCGGAGCTGGACGTGCGCGTTCCTGCTCCGCGAGACGTACACGGGCACGGCCGATCGGCTGCCGTGGTGGACCGAGAAGCACCGTCCGGCCTGGATCGTGAAGACCGTCGGGACCGGCGAGAACTCGAGCCGGCCGAAGTGGGAGGGACCGGGTCGTCGCGACACGAGCGACTCGTGCGACACCGTGCTCGTCGTCTGGACTCAGGGCGTCGTGCTCAAGACCGGAAAGCCGATCAAGACCACGGAGACCCGCTTCGACTGGCTCGAAGTGCCCGGATGACGGCGCTTCCAGTGAAGCTCACCTGGTTCGCCATCCCGGAGGCCGCGTCGGCCGCGGTCGGCCGGGATGGCAGGATCGCGCTCATCGAGATCTACGAGCGTGCCCACCGCACCGGGTACGCCCTCCGCGAGTTCACCGAGCGCGAGCTCGCCGACGAGTGGTGCTGCGGTCGAACCGTGGCCGTTCGGATCCTGAACGCCCTCGCGGCGATCGGGCTCATCGAGGTTCGACGCTCCGAACCAGGGAGCCGGAAGCCCTCTTTCATGCAGGTCTGGCCCGCGTGCGAGGCGACGCGGAACGAGCTCCGCAACCAGCTGCGCAGCCAGAACAGTGACGCTCCGAAGCGTAGAAAGACGGACCATCAACCAGACGCGGATCCACCGCGCGGGGAGGTTCACGCGCGCGCCTCTGGTGAGATCGAGACGGAGAGATCGATCGATCGATCCCCCAAACCCCCTCCCGTCGGACGGGAGGGGGCTGCTCCGGTGAAGGCAGCTCGCCGGCGACGGAAGGCCGAGGTCCCGCCCGAGCAGCTCGAGCTGCCGGAGGCGGTCCCCGAGCTCGCCTCCAGCGACCCGGCCCCTGACCGACCCCCGCCGCCCACGGCCGAGGAGCGGCAGTGGCTCGTCGATCGGCTCGCCGAGCACTTCGACGGCATCGACGACGGCGAATGGCAGCGCGTCCGACGGGGCGATCTGAAGCTCGCCACCGAGACCCGGGAGCGCTTCTGGGACCTCGGGTGGTGCCCCTCCTGGGCGAGGAGCGCAGCGAAGTTCGCCGCGGCTATGAAGCAGGCGGCGCGGCTTCACGACGTCCGGCAGGCGAACCGACCTCCCGACCCCGATCCGCCGCCCGATCCCTGGGATCTGCTCGACGAGGACACCCGGTCCGCGCTGCGGGAGGCGGCGTCGGCCGAGCTCGGGGACCTCGAGCTGCTCGACCGGGAGACCCGCCACGTGGTCGTCGACTCGACGGCTCGGGACATCCTGCGGAAGCGCGGGCCTCCCGTCGAGGTCCCGATGGAGAGTTTCAACCCAGATCTTCTCGGAGCCGTGACATGAACACCGACGCCCTTCCCCCCGACGAGCTCACCGTGCACGGCGACGCCTGGCCGCTGATCGTCGGGATGTTCCGTCCCGGCCCCTGGGAGGCGACGGCCGCGGCGACCGATCTGCAGTGGTGGCGCCGCGAGCACGGGCTCGGCAAGCGCATGCCGTCCACCCGCGACCTCGCGCGGCGGTGGGGGTGGACCGAGGCCCGAGCCCGGCAGCTCGTCGAGCGCGGCCCTGCGTTCGCGGAGCCCGACTGGCGCGGTGAGGGATGGCACCCGGGGCTCGCGTTGTCGAGGTCGACGTGAGCCAGCTCCCAAGCACCCCGATGCCCGCGGATCTGTGCCCGATCTGCGGGACGCCGTTCGACACGGCCTCGGTCGCCGTGGGCGACGATCGAGCGCCGAGGGAAGGGGACTTCTCGGTCTGCCTCTACTGCGGGGAGGTCCTCCAGTTCGGGCCGCCGCCTGATCACCGGGTGGTGGTCGCGGTGCACGGATGGGGGAAGGGCCTCACCGACGAGCAGCTCTCGCTGATCCTGGCTGTCCAGACGGCCGCCCGGCGGCTGCGCGCGAAGACCCGAGTTCGGCTGGCGAGCTCGTGAGACCCACCCCGGAACCACCCGGGGGGCCCGCCGCGGCAGATGCGGCGCCCGTTTACGGGGAGGCGGACCCGTGGCTCCCGACGAGCCCGGGCCGACCTCGGCGAGGGGGTGAGTCAGATCTGACACACCCGAGTGTATCTTCCGTGACACGTCGCCCGGCTTTCGCTTGTGCGACCTTGCACCATGACTGTCGATCGACGCCCTTCTGTCGTGGTGCGACCGCTGGACATCGGCTCGAGGTACGGGCTGATCCGGCGGCTGATCTGCGGGCACCCGGCGTTCAAAGCCGCGGTCGCCATCGGTGTCGATCCGGACGACCTGCGACAGGACGTGTTCCTGCGGCTGGTCTGCCGGCAGCTCGGCAGCGGCGAGTTCGACCCGACGAGGTCCTCGCTGTCGACGTACGTGTGGCTCGTGACGTTCTGCAGCGTGGGGAACTACCTGCGGACCCAGCGTCGCCATCGACGTCCACCGGCCGACCTCGGGGACCAGGACGGCGTCTGCTACGAGCACGGCGCGATGTCTCCTGAGGCGCAGCTCCATCGGGCGTGCGGCGAGCTCGGGCTCGATCGAGAGGCGTACGAAGTGGTGCTCGAGGTCGCGCACGGGAGGCTCCGGCGGGACGACGGGCGGGTCGTCGCACTCGGTGCGCTCGTCCGCGAGCGGATCGCGGCGCCGTGAAGGCGATCAAGGCCATCCGGGATCCGAGTCGGTGCGTCCACGACAAGCCCGTCGGCTGGTGCACGGCGTGCGAGGAGGCCCTGAAGGCCCTGAAGGTCCTCCAGAGCCGGACCGTTCACGCGGGCAGCCGGGCGGGGAAGACGATGCAGGTCCTCGGCATCCTCGACGAGTGCGACGACTGCGACGACGACGACGACGGCGAGTGGTGGCCGTGCTGGGGCTGCGACGGGGAGGGGACGGTCCACGACTGCGGTGAGGACGTCTGCAACTGCATCGCCCCCGAGCTCGACGACCAGGTCACCTGCGAGGAGTGCGAGGGGAGGGGCGGGTCGAGCGTGCCCTGGGAGTTCCGGTGAGCGTCGTCGGGGCCGTCGTCGAGGGGCTCTGCCGCGGCGTCGAGGAGTGCGTCCGAGCGGTCGAGGACGTGGTGGCGCTGGTTGCAGCCGGTCTCATGGCGACCGGGGTCACGCGGTTCCCCCGTGTACGGTGGTGCATGGATAACCTCGGCTTTGGCTCGTTCATCGCGTG
>WUUC01062257.1_pt1 | contig 13307 bp, 12 predicted proteins | sample 6278441 | NCBI WGS metagenome assembly WUUC01 (sample SAMN13675441, study PRJNA597444) | soil metagenome | isolation source: soil | place: USA: Washington | collected 2017-10 | reverse complement strand
ACTCGCTTTGGGAGCGAGGGGCCGTGGGTTCAAATCCCGCCACCCCGACTTGACGGGCCTCTGACCTGCAGAAACGCAGGTCAGAGGTTGATGTGCTTCGATAGAAGTTCGAGCCGCCCCCGAAACCCCCCGCGTAGCCGACACCCGCCTCAGGGCCTCTGCGATCCCCTCCGTGCCTGGTGGTGGGGCGAGATCGGAAGGCAAGTCGGCGTGCCCGGCAGTCGTATCCACAGGGCCTGCACCCAAGCGGCACCTGTTGCGCGAGCGCATCGACGACGCACCAGCACGCCTCGCCGCTGTCCTGGTGCTGCTGTTCGGGCAGCGCGTCACCCGCCTGACAGTGCTCGAAGTCGACGCAGTCACCGTCGACGACGACGGCCGTGTCGCGTTGGCACTGTCCAGTACGCCGGTACGGCTACGCGAGCCGTTGGCCGGATTGGCGCTGCAGGTCGCAGATGCGGCACGGGGCCACAGTTCACCGTGGCTGTTCCCCAGCAGCCAGGGGCAGAGGCCCTTGTCCGCCGAACGGTTGCGCGACCGGATCGGCCGAGTCGGACTCAAACGCGTCCTGGAGGCGCGAAACGGTGCGCTCGCCGCGCTCGCGTCGCAGGTACCGCCAGCGCTACTGGCCGACCAAATCGGACTATCACTGTCCGGAGCATCGAACTGGTCAAAATCGACCGGTACGACCCGCGGCGATTACGTGGGTTTACGAGCCGAATGACTAGTGGCACTGTGGTCGTTCGCAAGCACGCACCGCATGGACGATTGGCGCGCGGCGGTCATGCGTGGTCGGCTTGCTCGGCCGCAGCCGTTCGTCGGTACCGACTCGCGAGGCGGTCTGGCTCAACCGGCGTCCGGGAAGATGGCTGCCACCAGTCGCTGGTGTGCCAGAGCTGCCAAGGGCGTTGGGAGCACGTGTCGGATGCTTGGACAGAAGCACCCCGTCCGCCTTCCCGGCCTGGCGCGGCAGTCGCCTGCTGGCCGTGGGGACGGCCACAGACTTGAGCGAACACGGCCCTGGCGATAGGCTCTCTGGTGCACCGCATTGACGCGCCACTATGTCTGACCTTGGTGTTGGCCCCGACTCGCCCGGCTGGAGGCCGGACTTGGAAGTTATTACCGTTGCCACCGACCTGGAGAACTCCTTCCTCAACCGACTGCTGATACCCTCCTGCGCCTCACTCGGGTTTGACCTGGTTATCCTGCATGCGGGCAAGGAGGACTTCAGGCCGCGAGACAAGCGGCTAGTCCTCGTAGAATATCTCAAGCAGCATCCATCACCGGCGGATCTGGTGATCTTCACCGATGCCTACGACACGTTGTTCATCCGTGATGAGCAGTACGCTCGTGAAACGTACGCGCGCTTTTCGCAGAGAGTGGTTTTCAGTGGCGAACTAAACAACTGGCCACTGGGCGCCATTGGCTTCGCACTCGAGCACGGCCCACCCGTCCGCCCCTTTCCCTACCTGAACGCCGGTGGCTTCATGGGAGCACCGACTGATCTCCTGGAGCTTTGCTCCAAGTACCCCAAGCCACCGAGTGACCGCTTCCAGCTCCTCCGCAACCTTCGGATACACGACTTCGACACCGACGAGCGGTACGCCTTCAGCGACCAGTACTACTGGACCCTGGTTCATCTACTCGAGACAGAGACGATAGCGGTCGATCACCGCGCCGAACTCTTCGAATGCTTCTCTGCCCAGGTGCCCGCAGCCTGGGACATCCAGATTACCCTCGGCATCAACGAGTTTCGTACCCGTGGCAGGGAGGCAGGCAGCTATCATCGCGAGCGCGCGAGACTCGAGGAGCGCCTGCGTACATCGAGTGGCGCCGCGCAGCTTCATTTCGCCAGCCCGATCACCAAGGCGGTGTTGCTGGACCTGCTCGATGAAGGCCGACTTCCCGCCTGGCTCGGCGACTTCGACGCGCGCGACTATCCGGCACCGCGGGTGCAGCGAGTATCGTATTGATCGCCCGGTTCAGCATCGTGGTCCTGGCCCACAACGTGGCCGACTACCTCGATGACGCCCTTTTGTCGATCGGGGCGCAGACGTTCGGTGACTTCGAGGTCCTTGCCGTTGACAACAGGTCGCCAGACGATTGCGGCGCCATCATCGACCAGTACGCCAGGCGCGACCCGCGTTTCCGGCCGATCCACCTGAGCCAGCCGCTCGACATGGGTCCCGCGCGAAACGTGGGGATGGCGCGAGCGACGGGTGAGTACCTGCTTTTCCTGGATGGCGACGACACCTTCGCCGACAGGTCCGCCCTCGCCACGATCTCCGGACATCTCGATGCCGCAGCGACGCCGGACGTTCTCCTCTACGACTTCGATTACCGGCGGCATTGCGGGCTCAGGAAACGAAGCAACCTCAGCCGCATCCTGCCGGCGAGTCCGCGCGTGTTTCTCCTCCGGGACCGGCCGGAAGCGATCCTGGTCTCCTGGACGTGCTGGAACAAGGCCTATCGCAGATCGTTCATCGAGCGTGGTGGGCTGTCCTTTCCGCCTGGATACTACGAGGACTCGGTGTGGAGCTCCAGCTGCCTGCTGAGCGCCGCCAGCATCAGCGTTCTGGACGCCGTCTGCGTCAGCTACCGGTGTTGCCGGCCAAACAGTGTGACCCGGTCACGTAGCGACCGGCACACGGACGCGTTCGAGCAGTACGAGAGGATCTTCGACTTCCTGGACACGCATCCGGACCTTGAGTTCGACGGCGTCCGCGCCATCCTTCTGGACTCCATGGCGGGCTTTCTCAACGCGCTGGGCGGCAGCAGGATGGTCATACCAATCGATAAGCGCGACGACTTCCGGCTACGCGCGCGAGCGTACGTGGATCGCCGCCGGCGCCTACACGGGGCGGTTGGCCCACACTAGGCCGCCAAGATCGTCGCCGCCGTCGACCATGGCGCTCGCGCCGATGCCGGTGTATCCCTGCCTCGACAGGGCCTCGCGCCACTGCGCGCGGGTGCGGAACCCACCGCGGTCCCACCAGCCGTCAAAAGCGTTGAACAGCAGGTCGAGTGCCCATGGGGTGCCATCGGGACGGGTTGGTGAGCTCCCCTCGGCAAACAGCAGGATGCCGCCCGGCGTCAGCAGGCAGCGCAGCCGGCCGAGGGTGCGGCCGATGTCGGCGGCACAGTGCAGCGCGTTGGTGGCGACGATGGCGTCGAACCGACCCAGGTCCGACGGCGGCTCATGGTCGAAATCGAAAACCCGCCCGGTGCCCGGCCATCGGCCGTGCCGCACGAGCGGCAGTTCACGGTCGGTCCAGACGAGCCGTTCGCGATAGGCCGCCGCGAGACGCGCGGTGGCGTTACCAACCCCGGATCCGACCTCCAGGATGGACCCGGATCCGGTGTAGAGCCTGGGCAGCGCGGCGACGAGCGCGTCGGCGTACGCCATCATCGGCCACTCGGTCATGATGCGGTGCCAGAGCCCGGGCCGCGACCGCATCACGTCGGCCCCGTCCAGCCGGCCGGCGGCCAGGTGGGGCCACGCCTCGACCAGGGCGTCCAGTGCATCGTTCGCGGCCGTCCGCGGCGCGGTGGGTGCTGGCGGCGTCCGCGGTGGCGCGTCGAGCAGGGCGAGGGCCGCCGCCCGCAGCCGCATCGCGTGTCCGGTGACCGGCCGGTGCGTACTCGTGGCGATCCGCTCGGCGGCGGCACGCGCGTAGGCGAACAGATCGGCGTACCGGCCGATGGGTTCGGTGGGTGCCGCCGCCGCGAGAGCGCTGGCGACGTCAGCATCCACCGGCCCGTTAGCTGTCGACACGTACGGTGACCGTCTTCGGCCGTTGGTACTCGTGCAGTGCGAGCGTGCTGAGGTCGGTGCCGGTGCCGGACGCGCCGCGGCCGCCGTGCGGCAGTTCGGCGGTCTGGACCAGGTGACAGTTGATCCACACCTCACCGGCGTCGAGCCGGGGTGCGATGGTCAGCGCGGTGCGCAGATCGTCCGTCCACACGCTGGCCGCCAGGGCCTGGCGTTGGCTGTTCGCCATCCGGACCGCCGCCTCCACGTCCGTCGCGTGCTGCACGGTCAGCACAGGTCCGAAGACCTCCTCGGTCACCGCGCGGTCGTCGTCGGGAAGGTCGGCGAGGAGCATCGTGGAACGCCAGTGACCGCCGCGCTCGGCGGGCTCAGGTGCCGCCGTCCCGGCCTCGGTGACCGCCGCCTTCGAGCCGCTGAGCAATTGGTCGCACCGCGCCAACTGGTCAGGGTTGTTCAACGGGCCGAAGTCGCGTGCCGCCACCCGGTCTCGCATAGCGGCGGCCAGCGCCTCCACCACGTCGTCGTAGTTTCGGTCGAGCGTGATGACCCGGGCGGGCGCGGCACAGCTCTGGCCCGCGTTGTAGGTCGCGGCCGCCGCCAGGTTGGCGTAGGTGCGGCCGTGCGCGTCGGGCAGGACGATCGCCGGGGCGTTGCCGCCGAGTTCGAGGCTGACGCGCCGGACGCCGGCGCGGCGCGCGACGTCCAGCCCACCGGCGAGGCTTCCGGTGAAGGCAATCGCGTCGACGTCAGAGGAGACCAGCAACCGGCCTGTCTCACGGTCACCGGTGAGGCAGCTGAGCACGCCCTCGCCGAGGGCTTCGCCGGCGTGTTCCGCGAGGAGTGCCCCGGTGTCGGGTGTCGTCTCGGCGGGTTTCACCACGACGCAGTTAGCGGCGGCGAGTGCTGGCGCGCACCGCCAGGTGGCCATGAGGAGTGGATAGTTCCAGGGCACCACGACCGCGATCACGCCGAGGGGTTCCCACCGCACCCAGCTTTCGTGGCCCGCGACAAGGCCGCCGGCCGCGACCGAGGTTTGCATTCGTGCCGCCCAGGCGTAGAACCGGAGCAGGTCCACCACCTGGTGCACCTCGCCTTTCGCCTCGGCGGAGGGCTTGCCGGTGCCGGCGGCCTCCCGCCGCGCGTACTCCTCGGCGTGCTCCTCGACCAGGTCGGCGAGCTTGCCGAGCCGTTCCCCGCGGGCTTTTGGCGTCAGCCACCGCCAATGCTGGTAGGCCGTCCTGCCAGCAGCCACCGCATGCTCGGTCTCGTCCTCGCGGCTGTTTCGCGCTTTCCCGCGAACCCGGCCCGTGCGGGGATCGACAAGGTCGAGCATGCCATTCATGGCGACCCCTCGCCGGCTGAGGCGCCCTCGACGAACATCGGATCGTGGAGTAGCCCGCCGCTCCAGTTCGTCAGCTGCATCCGGTCCGGTGACTCGATGGGCTTGTGTGGCGCACCGATGGACAGCAGTACGTGGTCTTCGTCGCGGGCGGCACCGACCGCGTGCGGCACGAGCCCGTCGACCATGTAGATGTCTCCCGGGCGCACACGGTAGGTGCGGGCATCGATTGTGATCGTTCCTGAGCCCAACACGCAGTACAGCAGGTGATGCCCGGGATGGGTGTGTACGGGAAACCGCGCACCCGCGGGGACCCACAGGACGTCCGCTCCGAGGTGGCCGTTGGACAGGATGGCCGTGCCGAGCGCATCCGCCCCGTGGACCGGGACGCCGTGCTCCGGGACCGTCCGGGCGACATCCGGGAGGTTCACGATGGAGAAGCCAGGCGGGTCGGATGAATTTAGCGTAGGCATTTCTGGAAGCCACCAATCGTCGGTGTCACACCAGTCACGCTGACTCCTCGAACCTGCGCGCGAGGTCGTACGCACGCCAGGAGACGGTTCGTTGGATCCGGTGTTTCTCGGTCAGGTCTCCGTATTGCTCGGTTGCCCACTGTCGGGTAAGCGCGGCCGCGTGGTGCCTTTGCTCCGCGGACAGCGACCAGCAGGCGGACCACAGCCCCCGGTCCAACCGGTCGATGATGTCGTCCAGGCTCAGCGCCTCGGTCGCCGTCACGGTGGTCAGGGGGCGCCCGAGGAGGCCTTTGGACCGCAGCTCGGCCTCGACGACGCCATCCGCCCAGACCTCCGGCACGCGCTGGCCACTGGGGCGGGCGTGCTCCCAGAACCGGCGGCCGACCGCGCGCCATGGCCCACCCCATCCGCTGTCAGGCTCGTTGCCGAGGTCGATGAGGATCACCCCATCGGGCCGGACAACCCGGAGCATCTCGTCCAGCACCGTGCGCCAGTCATCTATCAGGTGCAGCATCTGGGAGCTCAACACCGCGTCGAAGGAACCAGACCGGAAGGGTATGCCGGTCGCGTCGGCGCGGACCACGGGCACCTCACCGGGCCGGTGAAACTTTCCCACGAGGCGGTGCAGCATCAGGGTGGACAGGTCCAGGCCGGTTACCGAGACTCCTCGCCGGGCCAGATGAAGACCGACCAACCCGGTACCGATACCGATCTCCAGGCTCCGCTTGCCGCGAACCTCCGCGGCGAGGATGTCGGTCAGCGTCCGGCGCGCCGCCGTATCCAGATCGCGGGTCTCGTCGTAGAAGGGTGCGGCTCGGTCGAATCCAATGAGGTCGGTCATGAAGCGACCACACCGGTGGGCACGTCAGCCTTCCACAGTCGACACACAGGGACGATGTCCGGGTCGGTCGTACAGGAGGCGGCGCCCATGACCAGTTCCTCCGCCGGGCAGCCACCCATGCAGGACTGGCCGACCTTGCACGATCCGCAGCTGGCGTCCCGCAGGACCGCCGTGAACAGGTCGAACTCGTTGCTTTCCTTGTTGAGCACGACCTTGCCGTCGACCATGTTGGCGAAATGCAGATCCGTGTCGAACAGGAAGCTGCAGACGTACGCCCGGCCGTCCGGGAAGATGGAGATCCGGTCGAGGGTGCGGCCGATGCAGCCGCGATACCCGTCCCGCTCGTAGCCGGCCATCCGCTCCCGCCGCGCGTAGGTCGGCTGGTACCAGACCCGGGTCCGGTGCCCCGCCGCGACGCGCTCGAGCCGCTCGTAGAAGTCGATCCACTCATAGGGTTGAATGCCCCACTCCGCCGCGCCGTGCCCGGAGCCGATGACCGAGAACACGTGGAACTTGGTGAGTGAGACGCCCAACTCGTCCGCGATGTCGAGCAGGTCGAGGCAGTCGTCGAGGTTTGCCCGGTTGACGGTGCAGATGATCCGCGTGTCGAACCCACGGGCACAGAGCTCGCGGATGGTGGACATCGCATCGTTGAACGTGCCCATACCACGGACCCGATCGTGCGACGCCGGGCTGCCACCGTCGAGGCTGATCTGCACGTACGAGAAGTCCTCCGGCACCATCTCGGCGAACTTCCGGGCGGCCGGCCGGAGCCCGTTGCTCGTCGTGATGACATGTTCGTAGCCGAGTTCCTTCGCGCCGCGGATGATGCGAATGTAATCCGGGTGAAGGGTCGGCTCGCCACCGAGAATCGTCAGCTTTGATCCGCCCATGCGTCGCCAGGTGGCGAGCGTCTCCATCACGGACGTGTACGGCATCTTGAAGGCGCGTTCGAGTCTTTCACCCATGTAGCAGTGCTCGCATCGCAGCTGGCATGCCTCGGTGATGTAAAGATAGACGTTACGGAAACGTCCGTACGGAATCTTGTCGACCCGCTGTGGTTCCACGTCGTGCGCGGACGCCGGTAAGCGAGCGTTTCCGTACGCGTCGGCGACCGCTACCCGGTCACGACGCAGAGTGGGTGTGGGTACCCTTGTGACAGTCATGATCATCCCCGAATTTACGTCGCCGAGAAAGCCGCAGGCTCCGCCGCGTTCCAGTCGAACGCGCGAATCGCCTCGCGGTAAACATCGTCGGGCGGAGGCGTGGCGTCGATCTGGCGATATGGCAACCCCCACGCCCGGGCAGCCGAGCCGATCTCGCGGCAATAGAATTGATAGCGACGCTGCCGCAGTTGGTTGATCTCAGGCCGATCGCTTTCCCGCGGGATTACCGGGCCGCCACACCGCCCACACGTCGGTTTCGGGCCGGCCCGGACGGCGGCCGGGCCGTGCCGGTCCGGCTCGCAACGTGGACACACCCTGCGCCGCCCCACACGCTCGGCCAGTCGGGCGTCGTCTGTCGTGAGCTCCAGCACCCGCAGCGGGATCGAATGTCGCAGCGTCAGGCCGCGGAGCAGCCGCAGCTGGTCGACACTGCCGGGAAAGTTGTCCAGGAAGACCGGATACGGTCCCGTGGCGAACTGCCCTTGCGCGAACGTCACCTGAAGGACCCGCTCGACCGCTTGGTCGCTCAGCCAACCGAGCTCGTCCGAGGTTTGCCGCAGGTCGTCGGCGAGCAGGCGCTGATGATTTTGAAACGCATGACGGATTCTGAAGATGGAGCCGCCAACCGACGCAACTGCCCTTGTCACGAAGGTTGTCTTGCCCGCGCCTGGTGGCCCCAATACACACGTCAGCGACGGGCGAACACGCTGACCTCTGCGGGCCGGCAGCACGCCGAAGGTCACGGCGCCTCCCCTCTTCCACCTGCGGCAAGAAAATCGAGCACGCCTTTTGCATAGACCAACATCATGTCGACGCGCCTCGGACGAAACATGGGTGTCCGTTTAGGTGGTAGCGGCAACCGTACTATGATCCACCGACATACGTCAATGGATTGAACCGGTCTTAGCAAGTCGCGAAGCACCGTTCCGAAGCTGTTGCACAGTCTCGCGTCGAGAGTACGATCACTCTTCGGTTGCTACTGCCTGAGTAATCAACACGCCAGGAGGGCTCCGCATGAAGTATGGCGACGACTTCGTCGAATCCTTCCATGCACAAGGCTTCGTCAGCGGAATCAGGGTAAAGGATCAGCAAGGCGCCGACGTCATACGCGCACACTGGGACGCACTCGAGGTGGCGGAGGACCTACGAGCCAGCGGCTACAGCACCACACACAGCAGACACCTCGACCAGAGATTTGTGTGGGAACTGGCGTGCGACCCGAAGATCCTCGATCCCGTCGAGGCGTTGATCGGTGAGAATGTCCTGCTGTTCGGCACCAGATTCTTCTGCAAGTACGGCGACTCCGGGCAACACCGGGTCAGTTGGCACCAGGACCTGGACTCGTGGGCGCTGACGCCACCGGTCGCGCTCACCGTGTGGTACGCCATCGACGACTCCGCCGAACACAACGGATGCATGCAGGTCATACCGGGCTCCCATCGCGCCGAGCTGCGCCAGCACGACACGTCCGCGGACGACGGAAACATCCTGGGCCGCGGCCAGCACCTGCACCTCAGCGCGGAAGAAGAAGCGTCCGCCGTGCCCGTCGTGTTGGAGGCGGGCGAGATCAGCATCCACGACGGGGCGCTGCTCCACGCGAGCCTGCCGAATCGGTCGAGTCGCCGGCGCTGCGGGCTGGCGATCCGGTATGTGCCGGCCCACGTGCGGCAGCATGCGGATCTGGCCAAGAGCCCGCCGTCCAAGGCCATTCTCGTACGCGGTCGCGACCACGCGAAGAACTTCGGTGTAAACCTCGCTCCTGTCTTCTCATGAGGACAGTGGCGTCGCCGTACCAGATCCTGGACCGACCAGGGCCGCCCGCCGGACGTGCTCGCATCGGGATCCGCGCCTTTCCCGCCAGCGCCTGGCGATCGCGGGCCGCGCCAGCGCCGATCTGCCTCTGGCTTCCCGGCAGGACGGGAAACTTCGACGTCACCCTGCCGGTGAACCCCAGCGATCCGCGGCGCCTGCTCGCCGACTCCGGCGTCATCGTCTACGCCATGGACTATCGGACCCACTTCGTCGATTTCACGCGCGAGAGCGACGTCGCGGCGTGTGGCGCCTGGAACACCGGTGTCCTGCTCTCCGACGTGGCCGCCGCCATCCGCGAGATCCACGCGTGGCACCCCGGCCAGCCTATCGTCCTCATTGGACACAGCATGGGTGCGAAGCTGGCCTACCTGTTCGCGGCCAGCCGGCCCGACGCACCCATCGGCGGGCTGGTGATCCTCGACGGCTGGCTGCGGAACCCACCCGATCGGGTTCGCGACCGGGACCGGCACGCGATCTCGTCCGCGCTGGACAGGTGGCGGGCCGGAGACCGCGTCCTCACCAACCCGTTCGGTACGCTCGACACCGCGGCGGCCGGCGGCCGCAACGGACGCCACCGGCGGCTCCGGGAAGCCTATCTACGCCAGATGCTGACCAGCGCCGGCGGCGCCGCCGGACGGATGGTCGGAGACGCGGCCGACGCCAGATCGATCGGCATGGTGCTGCGGTGCCTCGCGGCGGGCGACCACGCCTGGCCCGCCATCGTCGAGATCGAGGCACGCGCCATGGCGATGGAGGTGCACGGCCACGACCTGCCGTGCTACGACCGGTTCATCGCCGACGTCCGCCTCCCGCTGCTTTGCGTCATCGCCGGCGACCGCGGGCAGGATTTCACCACCCGGGTCCGGTTCACGGCCGGGCTGTTACGGCACGCGCCCCGGACCGAGCTGCTGCTGGACGGTTGTGGGCACCTCGACCTGGTGGTGGGTTGCCACTTCGGTGAGCGCGTCAGCCAACCGATCGTCGCGTGGCTGCACGACCTACCCGGCACCGCGGCGACGCGCAGATAGCTCGATGTCACCCGGCCGCATCGCGGTCCACGTCCCGGAGGTCGCCATGCTCGACGCACACGATCTGGCACGCGAGCGGGAGTTCGCCATCCGCCTCGCGCGGGTTGACGACGACGCCGACAACGACTCCCGTGTCCAGGAGCTACTCCGAAAGCCGCTGGACTGGAACTGGATCATCGTCACCGCCACCAGACACAAGACCGTGCAACTGCTGTGGCACAACATGACCCGCAAGGGCCTCATCGGCCCGGCGTTGGGCACCGGCGGCCTGCCGGAGCTGTGGACCGTGCACCTCGACCAGATATACACCGCGGGTCGAGAGCGAAACAAGTTGTGGATCGCGAACGCCGCGGAGGTCAGCCAGCGGCTGAGTGACGTGGGCCTGCGCGTTGTCGTCCTCAAGGGCGGCGCCCTGATCGGTGACCTCTACGCCACCGAAAACCGCTTCCTGAACGACATCGACTTCATCGCCAAGCGCGCCGACGCCGACAAGGTGAGGGAACGGATGTTCGAGATCGGCTACCGGTACGGATCGTACAACTACGCGACCGGCCAGATCGACGGGATAGACCGCCGCGTGGAACGCGCGTGGCTGTTCAACAACCACGTCATGCCCAACTTCTACCAGCTCTCCGGCAGCCCGTGGGTCCCGTACTACAAGATCCAGGTGGGGTTCGACTTCTTCGACCCCTTCGAGGAGTTCGGCATATCCGGGGACGCTGTCGTGGACCACGCCGTGCCCAAGCCCGACGGATCCCCGCTCCTGGTGCCCACGAAGATCGACACCTTGGTCAACCTCTGCTGCCACATCTACCGGGAGGGTGTGTCCCTCGTCTACGAGGACTACAACGTGAACTGGCAGCTCGGAAAGTTCTGCGACGTGCTCGGCTTCCTGCTCAAGTACGACGCCGAAATCAGCGTGCCGGACTTTCTGCGGAAGGTGGAAGCCGAAGGGATCCAGCATCCGGTGTACTACGGCCTCCACTACACCAACGAGGTTTTTCACCATCCGGTGCTCGGCCGATGGTTGACCGCCACGGCCCCGGAAGATCTGTCCTATCTGGACGAGCTGCGCGACGGTGACCGGCGGTTCACGGTGACCGAGCCCTTCCAGGAGCGGTTGTTCTCGCTGCGCGGCGTGCGCGCCGAACTGCGTGCCGGCTGGAACAGGCAGTTCCGGAGGGACGAGTGGTAGCGGCGGACGAAACCTCGGCGGCGGGCGGTCCGTTGACGACCCGCTCGACAGTGCCGACGACTTTGCGTTGGCTCGGGTCCATCGACACCACACCGGCGGCCTTGACCTGGTACCGCGGCGGTGAATGCGCTGGCGGCTGGTCGCGCGGGCAACTGCTCGCCGCCGTCGCGGCCAGCCAGACACGGCTGCGCACGGCGATCGGCCTGGCACCGGGCGACCGGGTCGTGCTGCACAGCACCAACCGTCCGGAGTTCGTCGCGACCGCACTCGCGGTCATGGCCGCGGGCGCGATAGTGGTGCCGGTGCCACCCGACGAGTCCGCGGCACGCATCCGATACATCGCCGCGCACAGCGGCGCGAAGGCCGTACTGTCCGAACGCGACGGCGACTTCGGCGCGCCGCGCCATCATCTGCCGGACCTATGCCCCCCGCCAGGTGAGGGGCCCGGCGAGCCGCCCGAGTGGGACGCCGTCCCACCCGACGCGCCGGCCGTACTTCTCTACACCTCCGGCACCACGGGGAGCCCGAAAGGCGTCACGTTGAGCCACCGCAACCTGATGGTGAACGCCGAAGGGCTCCGGCGGGCGCACGACCTCCGGGAACTGTCGGCCCATGTCTGCGTACTGCCGCTGCACCACGCGAACGCGTTCGGCTTCTCGATGGTCTCCACCCTGTACACCGGTGGCCATCTCGTGCTCAACGACTCGTTTCCGCTCCTCGCGATCAGGCGGGTCATCAACGACGAGCGGGCGGATGTCATCAGCGTCGTGCCGCAGATCCTCCAACTGTGGCTGCGCCGTCCGATCCGGAGCGAGGACGTGCCGTCGTTGCGATTCGTCGTATCAGCGGCGGCACCGCTCTCGGTCGACCTCGCGCGCAGGTTCCACGCAGCCACAGGGCTGCGGATCCATCAGGGCTACGGACTGTCCGAGTGCACGAACTTCGCGACCTGCGTCCCGCACGACGTCACCGCATCCGAGTACGAGCGGGCCATGCACGCCGAGCCGGTGCCGTCGATCGGCGTCGAGCTGTTCGGATGCCGCTGTGACATCGTCGACGCCGCCGGAAATCCGCTGTCCGAGGGCGTGACCGGAGAAATCGCCGTCCGTGGCGACAACGTGATGTCCGGATACTGGCGGGACAGCGCGACGACGGACGCCGCCCTGCCCGACGGCCGGCTACGCACCGGCGACCGGGGATACTGGCGGACGCTCGGCGGGCGGCGCTACTTCTTCATCACAGGCCGGATCAAGGAACTGATCATCCGGGCGGGTACCAACATCTCGCCGCGCGAGATCGAAGACGAGCTGCGTCTGCCGTACGACCACGCGGTCGTCGGCTTCCCGCACGAGTCGGTCGGCGAAGAGGTCGGCCTGTACGTGGCGGATCCGCTGACGCGGCACGCGCAGGCGTCGCTGCGCGAGGCCCTGAAGGAAGTCCCGTTCTTCCGCCGTCCGAAGGTCGTCGTATTCGGTGGCGGAAGTGTTCCGCGCACAGCGACCGGGAAGGTGCGTCGCGGTGTGCTGGCGGCACACTTCGCGCCGTATCGCGAGCTGGTCGTCCTGGACAAGGAGCCGACCTTCGCGCCGGCAGGATCGACACATCTCGAGGAGGCCGGAGGCAGCCATGTCTGAGGCGCGACCGACGAAGGAAGACATCCGCAGGAACGTGCTGGATTATC
>WUUC01001238.1_pt1 | contig 13307 bp, 15 predicted proteins | sample 6278441 | NCBI WGS metagenome assembly WUUC01 (sample SAMN13675441, study PRJNA597444) | soil metagenome | isolation source: soil | place: USA: Washington | collected 2017-10 | reverse complement strand
TGAGGACAGTAGCCACAAATTAGAACAGGCGCGGCGACTCCCAAAAGTCGCCGCGCCTGTTCGCTTATTTGACGGTTGACTCGATGCGGTTTTGAGTAGTTTCGCTGACACGCCGCCGCCCCGTCTTCGCTATCACGTCCAAAAAAAAGAAGAGTGTGGATAACGGCAGTTTCATACGACGCATAAGTAGGCTGACATGCGGCGCGTAGTGACGGTATTTGACCGGGAGTGAAAAAGGGTGATTCTTTTTCCTCCTGATTTTCGCGTTAGATAATGAAGGGTCTTGATCGAAAATTTTGTCAGGAGGAACTACCCATGAAGGCTTTGTCTAAAATTGACCGTATAACAAAAACTCTCTTGGTCCTGCTGGTGATCGGTGTGTGGGGTTTACTGCTGCAATCGGTCATACGGGTTCCGCATGTTGAGGCTCAATCGAAGACCGCGGCTAATCAACCGGGTCAGGTGTCGCCCGTTATTAAAGCGCGTGGTCTGATCATTGTTGACGAGCAGGGACGCGAGCGTATCGTGGTCGGTTCTCCCATTCCTGACACGAAAGACGGAAAGCGCATCAGTCCGGCTCATGGGATGGCGATCCTCGACCCGCAGGGCTACGAACGCTTCGGCGTAGGCTTGATGGATAACGGGCAAATGGGGATGGGCTTCGATGCTCCTCGCGGCACGGGCGATGATCGAAACACCGAACGTCTACATTTCGTCGCGGATGCCAAGGGCGGCGCGATGATCCGCTTTTTGAACAGAAAGACGAGCGTGCCCGGCTGGATACGTCTCGGCGACGACGACAAACTCTACCTGGAATTTGTAGATGTGCAGAAAGATAAAAATAAAGTCGTCAGACGCAGGATCGGGATGTCGGGCGAAGAGACTTTCGAAGAACCATTTAATAAGTAATTCATGGTCTCTTCCACACGCGCGCCAAGGAACAGCCGGTGAAGTGACATATGGTTCCCGGTAGTCGCCCGGGCCAGTCGTGATAGTGTTGCAGAAAGTATTTCGACCACAATCAGCAGAGGCGAAGCTGATTGTGGTCGAAATATCCTGTGCGGGCGGAAACTCTTTGCAACACCATCACCTCGAATGACCCGCCACTAACTTTGTAAATCACTATGCGTCGCCTGCCACACGTATGCGGGAATGGATGACAGGGTTGCTGGCAGGTGGTCGGCGGGAGCGAATTGTCAGGCAACGGTCGTTTCCAGAAGGTCTACTACCTTTCCTTTGCCGTGAAACTTCAGCACGTTGAAACGCAGTTCTTCCCCCACTCTCACGGCGCGTATTTCCAGCGTGCCAACGCCGCGCGGACCTGACAGGCGCGCGTGCAGGGAAGCACGCCTCCCACCTCCCCTGACTCCGCCCCTCACGAAGAAGCCTGCCCGCACAGGCTCCCCGATCAGCGCGACGATCTCGGGAGAACGACTCGCACGCTCCATCCCTGCGCGGTATGCCGCACTCGATCTTAAGGCCAGCATGATCGAGAAGGTGAGAACAAGCGCGAAGGCGACGGAGGCCGCAATGACGAGTAGCGCAATTGTCATACTTGCATGCTGTGATTATTAAGCCTTAGATGTGAAGCCGCCTGACGCTCCACAGTGGCAGGGCGGCGCGCGCATGCCGTTGTTAGCCCGCGCCGTTGCCGCTAAGCGCTCCGTCGCGCTTCTAAAACTATGGCGTCTGATTTCATGAAGCTTCGTATCTCTTCACTGGAGAAGCCCCACTTCCCTTCATCGCTCCCGTACTCTTCCGATAGAAACCCCAGCAACTCCTCCACCGAAAATGGTCCGACGGAGGTCATGTAGCTTTCATACTCATCCTGAATCTCGCGCCAACCGGAATATTGCTTCCGGGAAAGAAGCATGCGGTCCGGCTCCAGATAGATGAGGTGGACGCGGGAGGTTCGATGAGTCATGACCTGCGTGCCATATTCAACTCTTATCTTTAGTATTCAGAGGATCGGCGCCGTAAGGGTGATCTAAGATGTAAAGCCAGCTCCCATCCGTTTGGCGTCGCACCACCTCTGCCGTGTGGTTGTTTATTTCTAAGCGATTGCCGTCCGGTCCGGTCCCGGTTAAGTGAACCTTTGCTCGCAGCAGCGCGATGTCTCCGTGCACGAGCGCGTATTGATTTTCAGATTGCATATATCCCTTGAGGGCGAGCAACTCCTGTAAGGCGGCACGGATAGCCTGTGTTCCTTCGACCACCTGCCCCGGCATGGGAACTAGAACTGCGCCCGGCTCATAAAGCGCGATGAGATTTTCGATGTCTCCGGAATTGAATGCTTCCGCGAACGCCGAGTTCATGTCTTCCGGTTTGTACACTTTCATAAGGATGTTTGATCTCCATGTAGAGCGGAGTTTCTTAACGCAGCGGCGAATCAAGCGTGATGCCGTAGTTCTATCGCAGACGAGCAGCGGAAGAAAAAAAGAACTATCTAAAGCTATCAATTTGTTCAAAGAAAGTTGATAACTTGCGCTCATCTAATTTGCCGTCGGTTCGCACCCCGCTACAAATATCCAGCCCGAACGGCATGACCTGTTCGATAGCCTCGCGCACGTTCTCCGGCTTCAAACCTCCCGCCAGGAAGACGGGCTTCTTCACTTGCTCTACGATCCGGCGGCTAATCGCCCAATCGTGCGTGCGCCCCGTGCCTCCGAGCAACTTGACGGCGAGACGTTGATCGCCTGAATCGAGCAGAATCGCGTCCGTCTCGGGCGCGACTCGCAACGCCTCTTCGAGCGATCCTTCATCCTGAACGTGTACGACCTGCACTAGGCCGATGCCCGGCAGAGCGTCGCGTAAATCCCTGTACGTGCCGTGCGTCAGGCGATCAACGAGCTGCAACGTGTTGCTTCGTACGTAGTGTTGCTGCTCGATGATGCCGGAAGCGCACTGCCTGCTCGTCAGCAGGAACGTTGCGACGGCGGGCGGCACACTCGCGGCGATCTCACGCGCGCGTTCATCCGAGATGACTCCCGGACCTGACGGCATTTCGGAAACGAGCCCGAGCGCGTCCGCGCCGAAACTGACGGCCAGAGCGGCTTCTTCGACGCTGCCGATGCAGCAAATCTTAACTCGTAATCTCATGCGCCTAAACTTATTAGCGGGCAGCCCGCTTGTTTAACTATCGGCCTGCGCTTTTGCTCGCCCGGCACATCTCCGCTCGCTATTTCTCAGCTCTAGAATATTGTTCTCAGCTCTAGAATATTGCCGCTTGAAACTCCGAAAGCTGAAAAAACTCTCTCATAAAGCTGACGGCTTTCTCCGCATCAAATTCGCCGCAAGTGTAAATGATGGTCGAAAGAAATTTCGGATTCACCCAGACGGCGATATAAATTCCTGAGTCAATCAACGGGACGAAACCGTCGAAGCCCTGATTGACATCTTTACCTTCGCCGCTCGTACGATGAATGATCGGTTCGCCGTAGGTCCGCAGCCCAAGTTCGGACGTGATACGCGAAAAGTAGTCTCTTAGAGTTTCAGCCGTGACTTCGGATCGGAAATAGCCTTCGATCAAAAGTCGCTTCCTGAAAATATCAGGCGCGATAGTTGTCAGAGGCTTCGAGTTCATCTCTCCTGAGAAGTGTGACACCCTCTCCGCGTTCGCATCGTTCATTCCTACGACTCCTCTCTTTCCGGGCCCGTCTTCGCATAAGCCACGATGAACAGGGCTGCGAAAATCAAATCCACCAGCGCAAAGCCGAGCAGCATGAGCGAAGAAACTCGACCCAGCAGGAACAGCGCGACGACGGCGACTCCGAAGCCGAGCTTTTCCAGTACGGCCGGAATCATCGCCGGACGGTAACGCGCAGGGTCCTTAGACATCAAGAGGAAAAGCACCTGCCAGGCGACCGCCACGCCGACAAAGCCGTAGTAATACTCCGGGTGGTTGATCTGCGGCGGGAAGTCTCGACCGTTCTTTCCTTCGAGAAAATACTGCGGCAGCAGGACGGCCAGCCCGTAAATGCCCGCGACCAGAAATAAGCGTTGCGCAAATTTCATAGAGACCTCTCTATAAATTTCTTAAAGACTTCTCAAAATAGTTTGCCTGTCTGCATCTCGACGAGCGTCGCTCCCCTCCCGCGCCCCGGCGAACCATCTCTGCCCGGTCGCGTAATAGGTCCACCAGATGACGAAGAGTTGGAACGGCACTCTCACGAGCAGGTAAACCGGACCGGCATCATGCCCGCCGAACTCTACGCGATTGATTGCCGAATAAATGTTAGACGGGAGAACTCCTACGAGCATCAGGATGAGGCACAGACCCGTCAATTTCACCAGGCGCGGAATCCACACGCCTGTCGCGCCGAGCAGTTCGAGCACGCCTGTCAGGTAGATCAGCCCTCTGCGGTACGGGACGAATGGCGGCAGCATCTCCGACATCTCTTCGGCCCTGACGAAATGGCCGAGCGACGTGAAAGCGAAGAAGAGCGAGAGGCCGACTCTGGCGCGCGTAGTCGAAGCAATATTCAAAACGGAAGACCAACGGCCGATCAAGGTGAGTACCAGATAGGGGACGACAAGGAGCAGAAGTAAGAACAGTAGTTGCATGATGTTCGCTCCGACAGTGGCAGCCCGCGAGTTGCGCGTCAGCTATTTTCGATCTCTGTTCGCGGCGGCTTAAGCGTGTATCACGCGCCGGGCCCGCCGGGCAATCTCGACGCGCCCAACTTCTCCAGTGCGATTAGCTTGCGCGAAGCCATCACGAAATAGATGCGTTCGATCAAACCTTCGTCGTCGAGCTGAAACAACGTGGCTAACTTTTTAGCGAAACCTTGCGTGGCGTCTTCTCTTTCAGTTGCCAACGCGAACACGCCGTTCAATTCGATGACACGGGTTTTCGAGGTGAAGCCGGCGGTCGCTTTGTATAAATTCGACAACATCAAAGCGACTTTCTCCCTTCCGACGACAGGAATCTTCGCCGCGAAAAACTCTCCGCCGCCGTCGCTCATGCTGACGATATTTGCCGACAGCAGTTTTGCCGCCCCTTCCGTATCTCGATTGGTTAGAAACTCTACGAGTTGACCGACGACGCGCCCGGTCTTTTCGACCAGCGACTTTCGCGGCACGAATCTTTTTTCCTCATACTCGCGCATCGCGCGTCGCGCGCGGTGGTGCGTCGTCTTAATGTTCTGCTCTGTCATGTGTAAGACCTCGGCGGTCTCCGCGACGTTAAAATCAAACACGTCGCGCAGGAGCAGCACCGCGCGCTGCGTCGGCGTTAATAATTCGAGCGCGAGCAGGAACGCAAACGAAACGCTTTCGAGCGTTTCATAACGCGCCGAAGGATTAAGTGAAACGGAAACGTCGCCCCCGGCGGCGAAGTTAATCAGCGCCAGCAGGTCTTCGTTATTTTCGGTCTCAAACGGCGCGGGCAACCATTGACCTACGTAGCCCTGCCTGCGGCGGCGTCGCAAAACGTCGCGGCTTAAATTAACCGCCACGCGCACCAGCCAGGGGCGCAACGGCTCGACGGTGTTCACAGGGGGCTTTTGCAGCAGGCGTACGAAAGTTTCCTGCAAAATGTCGTCGGCATCCGCCGCGCTGCCGGTCATACGGTAACTCAGCCCCCACAGGAACCTTTGATTCTCGTTAAAAATCTGTTCGAGTTGCATAGTGTTTGAAAGATTGCTTTGGACCCGCGAGCGAAAGCCCGGCGACCGCCGCGCCCAAAACTTCGGAAACGAGGAGTAAGTAGGCCGTGAGCCGGAACATCCCGGACCAGAAGGCGGGCTGCAACTGCGCAACGTGCGCCACGTGGTCGTGGGTGTCTGCGACGAAATGATAATACAAACCGAACACTAACGAGCCGAGCATCGAGACCAACAACATAGCCGCTCCCGCCCTGCTAAATTTCGGAAGCATAAACCCCGCGATCACCGGCGCAAAGATGATCACCGGAACGATGAAGGCGAGCTGCGCCGGAGTCGCTTTGACGGATAAAATCTCGTGCGCTGCCGAATGCACGACGACCGTCAAAAAATGAAATCCGACGAGCAGCAAAGCAGTTAATTTTAACGCACGCGAATTTTGCCTGTTCATCTTTTTCTGCCTCCTCAGTTGGCAAAACCTTCGGTCCGCCATGTTCCGACGACTTCCCCCAGGCCCACGCGAAAAGACGAAAATCGCGGCGACCAGCCGACCTCATCGCGGAAGAGACGATTTGAAGTGCGCGTGGAGCGCGTGAAAAATTCGATCACGCTTTTCCCTACAAACATTCCGGCGAGCCACAGAGGAATCCGTCGCGGCGTGGACGCGCCGAGTTGTCTGGCGAACTCAAAGAGCATGTCTCTGATCGTCGTCGGGTCGTCGTCGGTGACGTGCCACAGCCCGCGCTTTCCGGCCTCCGACGCGGCGACGAACGCGCTCGCGGCATCGTCGGCATGTATGTTCGCAGAGATGGCCTCGCCCGCGCCGATGAGCGGCAGGCGGCGTTTCAACAGACCGCTGGCAAAGTCCCGCGTGTGTTGCGCGTCCGGCGCGTAAAAGCCGCCGCAACGCAGTACGGAAACATTGAAACCATATTTCTCGCCCGCTGCCAGAGCGATCTGCTCCCCTTCAAACGCCGAACGATACAGTTCGCCCGGCTGTTCAACCGGAGTCTTTTCGTCGAAGAACGAATCGTCCGGCGGGCGTGCGACCCAGACGACGCTCTGCTGTATGTAAGTTTTCGCGCCCAACTTCGCCGCCGCTTCGGTCAGCGCACGCGTGCCTTCGCGGCGCAGCCTATCGTTCAAGGCCCAGTCTGCGCGTTTACTCGAAACCCCTGTCGGGATCGCGGTCGCGGCGTGAATTACGACATCCGCCTGTTTGACCGTTGCGGCCATCGAGTCGGCGTCGAAAATATTACCGATGAAGGCATCGCCCCCGAGCCTTTTAATCGCCTGTTTCCCCTTTTCGTCGCGCGCCAACCCTACGACCCGGTGATTTTTCTCCAACAACTGCCGCACCATCCGGCGGCCTAAAACGCCTGTCGCTCCGGTGATAAAGACTCTCATACCATTTCTCCTTACCGACTCGAAAATCGCCTTCCAACACCAACACGTTTGAGCCGTGCAGAAGGTTACAAAGACAAACTATTTTTTGTGTAGGTACATCTTTTCAGGTCTCTTCAATACAGTTAGCGTTATCATTATGAACAGCGTTATCTTTATGAAGGACGACATACGCGAGGTTAGACGGCTATGGAATTTCAACTTGATCATGCTACGGAGATTCTGCGGCGTACTCCTGCAACTCTGAATTCGTTGCTGCGCCAACTACCCGAAGAGTGGATCGTTTCAAACGAAGGGCGTGATACGTGGAGTCCCTTCGATGTGTTGGGTCATCTCATCCACGGGGAGGAGACCGATTGGATTCCGCGTGCCAGGCTCATACTTGAGTATGGCGAGAGTCGCCCTTTCGCAGCGTTCGACCGCTACGCGATGTTCGAGAAATCGAGAGGTAAGTCTTTAGGCGATTTGTTGGACAGGTTCGAGCAGTTGCGCGTAGAGAGTTTGCAGGCGTTGGAGGAGATGAACTTAAGGCCGGAGATGTTGGCGAAGCGTGGGCTGCATCCTGAACTCGGGGTGGTAACGCTCAGCCAGTTGCTCTCGACATGGGTGGTGCACGACCTGAGCCACACAGGGCAGATCACGAGAGTGATGGCGAAGCAGTATCGAGAAGCGGTCGGAGTATGGCAGGCCTATCTGCCTGTTCTGGAGAAGTAGTTGGAGAGCCGCAATGCATCTCACAAAGGCATGCACCCGCACGCGAACAGCCGCGCTTTGACGAGAGGCACACAGCCGCGCTTTGATCAGCGAGACACTTGATCAGCAGGACACCGTCGCGCTTTGATCAGCGAGACTCGGATGCTTGTTCGGTTATGCGCGGCGTGTAAGGCCAGCCGTTCGCTCACACGCTTCTCAGAGCCGCGCCTTATCTCTTCGAAACGGCGACCGTGCCGGAGACTTGGTCAATGATTTTAACGAGTTCCTCTGTTGCGTCGAGACCGTCGGCCTCGGTCCAAACTCCCGTCCTGTCGTTGCCTATGAGGATGATGGGCGAGTGCAGTTGAGGGCCGGGCGTCTCGCCTGTAAATTTCCACAACAGTTTCTTCATCACGCCCTCGGCGCCGGTCACGAACGTCCAGCCGCGATCTGCGCCGAACTCTTCGCCCCACCGTTTGAGTCGTTGCGGCGTATCAGCTCGCGGGTCTTTGCTGACCGAGATGAGGAAGACATCCTTCCCCAATCTCTGCGCGAGACGCGTTTGGAGTTTGGTGAGCACGCGTCCCTGCATCGGGCAGACGAGCGTGCAACCTGTGAAGAAGAAACTCACCACTACCACCTTGCCTTTAATCAGATCGGAATAGAAACGCACTTTCCGCCCGTCCTGATCCAGCACTTCCACATCGGGGATTTCAAACTTCACGGGGCCGACCTCAATGACGCCCGGCTTCCCAGTCGCTTGGGCTGACCGCTTCTGCACATCGCTCGACGCGGCGGCGTGTTGTTCGTGCGCGCGTGGTTGCTGCGCCGGAGCATGAGTTGACAAGAGCGTACAAAGGAGCAGCACACGCGCTGCGACGCCGTGCGCGCGGACCGACGCAGCGCGCAAGTTATAAGCGTTATGAATTTGGAACACGCCTCTTCACCTCCTTAACTCATTCGCGTTTGCGGTTATCGTGTTGTGCATGTTCATTACGCCGCGCGATGGATGCCGGGCACGGCGGAATGAACACGTTTTAGGAGGCGACTAACTGGAGAATCGCCTCTCCCGATCAAGTTGTCTCAATGCCGTCGTGTGTCTGACGAGCAGACGCAACGCACATCTCAGGGCGCGCTGAACCTTATGTCGGCAAGGAAGTTGCTGACGCTCCCAGTGTTCGGGAATGTGCCGGACGGCGTGGCGTACATGGCTCCCGTCGCCTTGAGCGGCCAGTTTATTATCGGAAAGCTCATCCCGCTCAGGACTTTGGCTCCGTAGAGGTTCACATTGTAAGAGACTCTATATGTGACCCCGGCGGTGATCGAATAAGGAGTTGTCAATGCCACTTCCTGCCAGCCCGAAGCGGTCTCGTTGATGAAGGTCTGCTGCCTGAGCGGAGTGCCTGTATCGCTCCACAGGCGGCCCACGTGCGTGCCTGTCTCGCCGGGAACTTTGTAGTAGCGCAGGTGCGTGATTTTGCCGTTTATCGCGGAAGTGAATTGTGTGGCCTGTTCCCAGGTGCTGCCGCCGCCGCTCGCCGCTGTGACGGTGGCGGTGACTGTGGGGAAAAGCGACGCGCCGCATATTATTGGACGCGGACTCGAACCTAGATTGTTGCTGCTGCCGCTGAACCTCACGCTAATCGAATGCGTCCGCCCGTTTTTCAGACTTGCAGGGACGTTGAAAACGAAACCGTGGTACCCGTTTCCTTTGCCCGCATTGAGTAAATCCTGCCGGAAGATATTCGCCGCGATGGTTGTGATGTAGGTCGAGCCATCGTAAATATCCACGCTGACAGGAGCGTTTGGATTGTTTCTATCCCACGCCCAACCCCAAATCTGATTGCAATCGGCTCCGTCCAGATAGCCGTCGTCCTGTTGCACCTTGACGATTGAAGCCTTTGAAGGCACGCCGTTCGCGTTCACGACGAAGAGCATGTAATAACCAGGCGGGCATAGATTTGCCTGAGCAGGCGCGTTGACATTCAACGTCGAAGTACCGCTCGACGTGAAAGTCAAAAAGTTGATGCGCTGGTCTTGATTGAATCCGTGCGTCACAGAAGGAAGCCGTATGAGACTGACCTTCTGCATGCTAAACGCATTAGCCACGCCGACGGAGAACGTCTGACCATACGAGATGGTTTGTGGCGCGGTGATGATGGGTTGTGTGGCGGCGGAACCGTCAGAGTTAAAGAGATAGGGCGGCGAGAATATCTCCACGTCCTTGTGGCCGAAGGTGCGGCAGTTGATATCTTCACTGGCTTGTACGGGGTCTGTGCAGGGTGTGCCGTTGGCGGTTTCGCCCACTGCCGCGGGTAATCCGCCGCCGCCGACGAGCACGCGCGCATCGGGCAGCAACAACCCCACTGAATGATAGACACGCGGGATGCCCGAAGGGTTCGGAGCCATCGTGGTCCAGGTCCTGTTCCAAGAGTTTGTCTGCGCGTTCCACGTCTCGGAAAACAGCTCCGGGTGGGTGGCCGCACCTTCTGCGCACGCGATGTTGTTGCCGTTCGTACATTGCGTGCCGCCGGTTACGAGCACCTTGCCGTCGGGCAGGACTGTGGCGTTGTGATACTTCCGCTTGTAGGTCATCGGGGTGATTGGCTGCCAGAAAGGCGAGGCCGAAGCGAGGTCTATTATCTCTGCGTAAGGGAAGGTCTCGCCGCCCGTGCCGGTGCGCCCGCCGACCATCAATATCCTTCCCGCATTTCCTTCGTAGGAGACCGCCGTGCCCTCTATGTGTACGTAAGGAGGCGTAGACACGTTGCTGAACTGTCCGCCTCCGCTGTTGCCGTTCGGGTTGAAATACTTGCTCGCACCCGGACCGGGGCCAGCGGAGAACATGTTGCCGTTCGGGGCCAGATGCAGGTACGGATAGACCGGGATGGGGCTGCTGGCCGTGAATGGCCGTATGTGCCCGGGGAGCGTGAATATGTCCGGGGTGTCGTTGCGTGACGGGTAGGATGAATAGCCGGAGACGATGACCGTCTCGCCCGTGCCGAGCGTCACGTTCGACGGATACCAACGCCCCTTCGGCATGGGCACAGGTAGGCGCGTCCAGGTGTTGTTCTGTGGGTTGAAGACGTTCACGTCGTCCTCGCCGATGCCCTCTCTGCCGGGATCGGCGTTGTCGCGCACATGCCCGCCGGTGACGAGTAAACGCCCGTCGGGCAGGTGCGAGTGGCCGGAGCAGAAGAGGTTGGTCGTAAAGTTCCCGATCGTTGATTTAGCCTTGCTCGTCGGGTGCCAGGTGTATGTCAGACAACCGTCTCCTCTATCCCATTGGTCCGCTGCCTTGTCGCGCCCCCAGTAGAGCAGCCGCCCGTCAGCGAGCATGCTGATGTGCACGGGGACCGTATCGAGGTTTTCAACCGGCCCCCATTCGCCGACAAACTGCCGACCGCTCTGAAGAGGGGCTGCGGGGCGAGCGGGCGTGGCTTTGACAGTCTTTGCCGTTGCCTCGTCATTGTCGGCGTTTGCCGGGGCAGGAGCGTCTGACATGACAGCGATGAGAAGTATGCAGAGACAGCATGCAAAGCTGATGTAACGAAAAGCACGTAGACTGTTGAAGGCATTTGTATTTTTCATAAGGCGCAACTCCGGCAGGAAAACTGAGAGGGGTCCGTAAGCCTTGTCAGCCTACGGAAAGAAGGGACGAGGCGGCTACCGGACGCGTCTCCCGCAGCCGAGTTCTGAGAACATCCCTGATGATTAGATTGACGACAACCAAATAATTAAGAAACTCGGAGGCAAGACCTGCGGATAACGCAAAGCACGCACGGTCGCGCGGCAGCTTCACGTCATATCCGGGGCAGATGCTTCCATAAACGATCTGATGACTACCCACTGACTGGTATGATCTCATAGACTGGTATAATCTCAAGGTCCAGTTTTATGCTTAAAAAGAAGACCAGTTCACAACCCGAGATATTATTCCGCACGGACCTATCCGGGCGCGGCCCGATACACGTTCAGGTGGAGCATGCCCTGCGAGAAGCAGTGCGCTCGGGGCGGCTGCGTCTCGGCATGCCCTTACCCTCAACGCGCGTCCTTGCGCGAGACCTCGGTGTGTCGAGAGGGGTGGTCGTCGAAGCTTACGAACAACTGATTGCCGAAGGATATCTGGCGGCGCGTGCGCGTTCGAGAACAGTGGTCGCGGCGGGCGCGTCAATAGTTTCCGAGCAGCATCAAAACACCGCTCCGCCACAACCTAAATTCGATTTCCGGCCGGGGCTGCCGGACCTTTCCTATTTTCCACGTCAGGCCTGGGGTCGTGCGCTGCGGCGGGCGTTGCATGACATACACCCTTCCCAACTCTCTTACAGCGAACCGCAGGGCGTCATCACGTTGCGCCAAGGGCTTTGCGATTACCTCGGGCGCGTACGTGGAGTTTTGACCCGGCCAAGCCAGATCGTGATATGCAACGGGTTCGCTCAATCCCTGGCACTGATCTCGCACGCGTTTCAAAAACGCGGAGTCCGGCGCATCGCCGTAGAAGACCCATGTCAACCCGACTTGCGAGGGATCGTTTCAGATGCGGGTCTCATTCCGGTCAGTGTGCCGGTAGACGAGCGCGGCATCAGGATAGATATTCTCGAACGGTTGAAGGTTCAGGCCGTGGTGATCACACCGGCCCACCAGTTTCCGACAGGGAGCGTTTTGGACCCCGAGCGTCGGCAGCGGTTGATTGACTGGTCGGTGCGCAGTTCGGCCTTCATTGTCGAGGACGATTACGATGCCGAGTATCGTTATGACCGCGCGCCCGTGGGGGCGCTACAGGGGTTGGCTCCCGAGCGAGTTATCTACAGCGGCTCGTTGAGCAAAATTCTGGCGCCTGCGTTGCGCATCGGTTGGATAATCGTCCCGGCGGAGATGTATGCCGCCATCGAGGACCGCAAGAAGTACGCGGACCTGATGTCGCCAATCTTGGAGCAACTGACATTCGCAGACTTCCTGCGCGAAGGCGAATTGGATAGACACCTGCGTAGAATGCGTAGCATCTACCGCCGCCGTCGAGACGCTCTGATCGCGGCGCTCGCTCGTTACTTTCCCGACTGGCACACGACGGGAGCCGCCGCGGGGCTTCATCTCGTAGCCAACCTGCCGGACGGTGTTAGCGAGCAGGAAGTCGCGCGGCTTTCGTCGGCGCGGTCGGTTCGGGTTTACCCCATGCGTGGTTACTGTTTCAAAGCTTCCGCCGCTCCTGCACTGGTGTTCGGGTACGGAAGCCTTTCAGAGAGACAGCTCGGACGAGGAATTTCTCAACTTGCGGCTGCGTTAAGCTGATATCGCATACGCCGCCGCTTAATAAGGTGAGTTGTCATACTTCATGAATTGTCGTGACGAGACTTGTTGGAAGTACGTGAGGCGCGGACTATAAGCGGGTGGCAGTTCTTGTAACAGAAGCCTGCCACCCTCTCCTGCATATCCGGTGAATCGCCGGAAGCGCAAATCATCGTGTCAGCGAAGTCCGCTTGAAGCCGGCAGGCGTAACTGCCGTGGTATGTGCGGGCGCGATTGCGCCGCGCAAAGAGACCTGGCCGAGGCGCGAGAAGTTTATTGATTCGCCGAGGATGCGCACGGCCTCCTGCGGCGCGTGGAAGC
>WUUC01061004.1_pt1 | contig 13310 bp, 21 predicted proteins | sample 6278441 | NCBI WGS metagenome assembly WUUC01 (sample SAMN13675441, study PRJNA597444) | soil metagenome | isolation source: soil | place: USA: Washington | collected 2017-10 | reverse complement strand
TCGACGGCAAGGGCTCCCCGGACTGGCGCCGGTTCGGGCTGGTCGCGGACCGGTGCGGGTTCGGGCTCGCACTGTCCCGCGACGGCGACCCGGTGGAGGCGTTCACCGACGCCCTGCGCGAGATCAAGGCCGACGTGCAGGACCGCTACCGGCGGTTGTCCGAACTGCCCGCCGACCTGTGCCCGGAGGGGAAACTCACGCGGGAGATCGCCCGCGACCCGCGGCACCGGATGCCGGTGCGGCTCGTCGTCGTCGACGAGTTCCAGGAGTACTTCGACCTGGGCGAGGCATCCAAGGAGATCGCGCAACTGTTGACCTTCCTGGTCAAGGTGGCGCCCGGCGCCGGGGTGATCGTGCTCGGCGCGACACAGAAGCCGTCCGGGGTCGGAACAGGCCAGGTCGCGCAGCAGTTCACCGCCTACCGCGACAACCACCAGGTCCGGTTCGCGCTGCGGACCGGATCGTGGCAGGTGTCCGACCTGGTGCTGGGGTCGGGCGCGTACAGCGAGGGTCACGACTCGTCGACCCTGCTGCCCACGTACAAGGGCGTGGGCATCCTGCGCGGCGCCACCGACGACACCCCGACCGTCCGGACGTACCTCGCAGACGGTGAGGACGCCGAGCGCATCCTGCGCGCTGCCCGGGCCCTGCGGGAGCGGGCCGGCACCCTGAGCGGCTACGCCGCCGGCGAGGCTGCGGCCCGCGACCTGCGGGACGTGCTGGCCGACGTGCGGCGGGTGTTCTACGCGGGCGAGGCCTTCGTGTCGTGGCAGCAGCTCGCCGCGCGCCTGGCCGAGCAACTGCCCGAGCACTACGCGGCCACCACGCCTGACGCCATCTCGGCCGAGGCCCGCGCGGCCGGCGTGCCCAGCCGCAACGGCAAGCAGGCCGGCCAGGTGCTCAAGGGCGCCCGGGCGGCCGACGTCGTCGAGGCGATGGAGCGGCGGGCCATCGCGGGCGGTGCCCGGTGACCGGCCTCGCCGCCGCGGCCGCCGGTGACGGCCCGTCCGGGTGGGGGCTCGTCCTCGTCGGCCTGGTCGTCGCGGTGGTGTGGACGGCCGGGTACGCGGCGGCCTGCGCCTGGTGGCCGTTCACGGCGTGCGGCCGGTGCGAGGGCACCGGCAAACGGCGCTCTCCGTCCGGTCGGGCGTGGCGGCGGTGCAAGCGATGCAAGGGCACCGGCGGCCGGCTCCGTCACGGCCGGCGGATCTTCAACTGGCTCCACGTCACCAGAGAGGACGCAACCAAGTGAGCAGCAGCGACACGGCCCGGCAGTACGGGGCCCGTACGTGGGTGACCGACCCGGCCACCGGGGCGACCATGGTCCGGCTGACCGACGACCGGGCCGCCATCACCGGCACCCCGGTACAGGTGGGCCAGACCCTCGACCGGCTGGCCCGCACGGGCCAACTGGCCCGGGTGTCCGACCCGCAGCCGACCGGCCAGGCCGGGCAGGTACTCGTCACGGTGCAGGTGCTCCAGCCCCGCCCGGCGGCCGCCCTGGCAGCCCGCACAGGGCCGCGGCGTCGGGTCCGGCCGTGGGTCTGGTGGACCGCTGGCGGGGCCGCAGTGGCCGTCCTGGCGGGCCTGGTGTGGCTTGTGGTCGTGGCGGTCGCGTGGGTGGTGGCGCACTGGGCGCACCTGCTCGTCGGCCTGGTCCTGCTCGCCGTGCTGCTCGGCCTGGCCGGCCGGGCCGGGGTGTGCGTCGGGGTCCATTGCCCGGGGTGTCGGCACCGGTGACCGGCAACAACATGACCAACGTGACGACCCCCGGTTTCACCGCGGCCGGGCCTAGTGCACCGCGAGTGTGGGCTTGCCGGCGCTGGCCGTGCACTGAGGCCCGCGCCGCCGTGGTCGGGCAGGACCGGGACCACCCCGGGTGCCTGCCCGGCCAGGGCGGCGGGAGCGCCACCCAACGCGAGAGGAGCACCAACCGATGGACGTCCAGCTCACCGAGTACGAGCAACTGAAGGCCGAACAGCGCGACCGGCTCGACCGCCGTGACAAGCTCACCCGTGACGCATGGGTCGCCGCCGCCGCAGTGGTGGGCGCCGTCGTCGCCGACCTGGCCCACCCCGCCGTCCTGCTGCTCATTCCCCCGGTCACCCTGGTCCTCGGCTGGACGTACCTGCGCAACGACCGGATGGTCACCCGCATCCGCGAGTACCTGGTCAACGACCTGCGGTACCGGCTCGCCGGCGAACTCGGGGTCGACGCAGACGTGTTGCTCCGCTGGGAGCACGGCGACGGCCGCAGCCGACGCCGCGGCCGGAGGGCTGCCCGGGTCGCCCAGGCCGTCGCCGACGTGGTGACGTTCGCCGGGCCCGCAGTCGCCGCCGCCGTGGCGTTCCTGGCGGTCGGCGGCGGGCCCTGGACCGGAGTCGCCGCCGTCGAGCTGCTGGCCGCGGCCGCGCTCGTCATGGCGTTCCTGTCCACAGCGGACGTGTCCCGATGACCGCCGACCAGGACCGCCTGCCCCTTGACGCCGAGGACTCGCTGCGCCTTGAGCTGTCCGTGCTCGCCGGCGAGGTCGTCGAGCTGCGGCCGGTGTACGACGCCGCCCACTACGTCAGCGGCCCGGCCGGCTGCGTGGATGAGGACCCAGAATGCGACGAGGCGACGGGCGACGGCGAGTGGTGTTCGCACGTCACGCACCGGTTCGCGACGCACGCGGATGTGCTGGCCCGGACCGGGCTGGAGCAGATCGTCGCGTGGGTCATGTCTCGACTGGGCGACGGCCAGCCGGTCGCCGTGGCCGAGCTGCGAGACGAGGTCGACGAGGCGGTGTACGCCCTTGCCTGCGCCCTCAATGAGGAGGGCCCGGCCGGGGCCGCCATCACCACCGAGGCGCCGTACGCGCGGGTGGTCGAGGCCGAGCTGGACCGGTACCGGGTCGCGGGGATGGAGCGCCACATCGGGGAACAGCCGTGACCGCCGCGACGACGGGGCGGGAGCGCCACCACCCACAACGCGAGAGGAGCAACACCATGAGGAGGAGCAACACCATGACGACGATCGTCACCACCAGGACCAGGTCCACCGAGACGACCCGGCCACCGCGCGGCAGGCGCCGGGCCGGCGCGCGCAGCCGGGTCGAGCTGGGTCACCAGCTCGTCGACCTGCTCACCGACTGCCCGAAGTTGACCGTCAACTTCGCGGATGAGCTGGGCATCGGGCAGCACCACCGGAACACGTTGCGCGTGGTCCTCGACCGGATGGCCGGCCGCGGCCTGGTCGTCAAGCAGACCGGGTTCGGGACGGTCGGTAGCTGCTGGCTGCTGGCCGGCGACGTGTCCCGCCACGAGGCTCACGAGCGGTGGGCGGCCGCCTACGAGCGCGTCACCCGGCCGTCCAGCAGGGCGGGCCGTTGCGGCGGGACCCGGCCCCGTGTGCGTGCCCAGCGGTGGGCAGATTTTCTTTGATTCCGACCCCCCCAAGGGTGGCAGCATGAAGCGTGACGCTGTATGCTGGAGGTAGAAGGAAGACAACTCAACAGAGACAGACCCCACACAGGAGAAACCAAGGGGCGCCACGACCGGCTAGCAAGTGCCACAGCCGAGAGCGCAAGCCGGAACCGGGTGCAGGGGGAGCAGTGACCTCGGGGAGATCCCAAGAGGACCGAAGTGCACCACCGCTATTGAGGCGGTCGCGCGAGCGTCATGACGGTAACCATTCCGGTGTACTCACAAGCGGCGCGCTTCGGTCCTCCTGAGACCTCCCCGAGGTTGAAGACCCTGAGGCCCCACGGGAGCCGAGACATCCAAGACGACGCCACAAGCCGGTGCGAGCCCGGTGTAACGCAAGAGGTACGCAGACAGAGGAGCGGCCCCGGCCGCCACGTAGCGGTGTGAGTCCGACTACTGATCAAGCGCAGATCAGCGTAGAGATTACCCAGCCGGTGAGAGTCCGGAGACGATGCCCTCGGCTCCTCTGAGGCCCCAGGGATCTGCACCACCGCCGCCCTCCGGGCGGCACTTGAGCCCGCGACAGCGGGTGCACGCGATGCAAACGTCAGCCCGGCGCCAGGCCGGTAACCAGCGCCGCCCACGAACACTGTGGACGGTGGGCGGGCACATCGTCGAGGGTTCGACTCCCTCCGGGCTCACGCACCAGCACCACCCCCCTTGAGCAGCGCGACACCGCAGCGCACACCGCGCGCGACCGCAGCGCCGAGGGAGACCGGGCAGCCACGGGGGCTGCCTGGCCCACCACACCTACTCCCTGAGGAGAGCACCATGAACAGCAGCACCCAGGCGCAGCAGTTCGCGGCGGCGTACGCGGCGAACATGGCGACCGAGATGATGCGCACCATCAAGCGCGTACGTCAGGCCGCCACCGCCATCATGGTCATCGCCATGGTGGTCAGCTACACCCACCAGGCCCACTACCTCGCCAGCATCGGCACCGCGGTGCTCGGCGCGTGGGCCATCCCTGGTGCGCTCGACGCGCTCACCTTCCTCTGCGTGAAGGTGCTCGGCACGCCGGGCATGGCGCAGCCGGCGCGGACCATGGCCCTGCGGGTCCTGGTCTTCCCGGTCCTCGCGTCCGGTGCAATCAACTTCCTCGGCCCCGGCCAGATCGTCACGAAGTGCGTCTTCGTGCTGGCGGTGCTGATGATCCCGGCGGCCGAGCTGGTCGCGTCGCGGATCAAGCCGGACTTCGCCGCGATGGACGCCATGGAGCGTGACATCACCCCGGCCGGCCCGGCCCGCAAGCTGGACCCGCAGGTGGCGGCCGAGCGTGCCGCGAAGGCGCGCGCCACCCGCGAGGCCAACAAGCTCGCCAAGCTCAGCCCCGCCGAGAAGGCGGCCCGGACCCGCGCCCGCAGGGCCGTCGCTCCGGTGAGCCCTGGTCGAGTGCCGCTGTCGGAGCTGAACGCCGAGATGGCTCGATGACGTGGGGCGGCTCTCCGGCCGGGAGCCGCACCACCCACCAACCCTGACCAACTTCGGCGGCGCTCGCGCCCATCACCGCGAGCACCGCCGTGGCCCGTCAGGGTCCGCGTACCACCGGCGACACGGTGGAGGTCACACGGGCCGGCCGCGCACCACCAGGCCCCAGCGAGAGGAGCACCGGAGTGGCGAAGGACGGCGCGGGCAAGACGGCGGCGGACGCGATCAAGTGGGTGGCCGAGGGCGGCCGCGCACCGGAGTCCATCGCGGGACTGTCCACCAGCGATCAGGTCAAGCTCGCGCAGGCGGGCGGGAAGGTCGTCAAGGCGGTCAAGGACGCGGCGAAGCGCGCGGAGTCCTGACCAACACCCGGAGGGCCGGGCCCCAGCATCAACGGGCCCGGCCCGCCGCCCCGGGCCTCCAATCACGACAGACAGGAGAGCACCACACCATGACGACCACCACCACGGCCGGCGAGGTCGCACGGCTCCGTGCCGACCTGGCCCAGACGCGGGCCGAGATGGCCGACCGCAAGCGCACAGACCAGCTCGTGCGCGACGAGCTGGCCGAGATGACCGACCGCGCGCTGATGTACGCGGGCATGGTGGGCGGCCTGCGCGACGAGCTGGAGGGCGCGCACGACGCCGGCCACGACCAGGCGGTGACGCAGCTTCGCAACCTCGGCGCCGTCGTGGTCGCGCACCAGGGCGGCGACGCCGGGCGGTGCGGGTGCGGCTGGTGGCCGGAGGAGGCCCGCGGTTGGGCCGAGCACGGCGCCCACTACTCGGCGCACCTGCTCGGTGCCCTGGCCGACGCGCTCACCGCGACCCGGGAGGGCTCCGATGGCTGACCGTCAGTCCCCGCCGTGGCAGCAGGAGCCCGACGCGCCGCGCGCCGAGCTGCCCACCGTGGCCGAGATGCTGGGCCACACGCTCGAAGAGCTGGACAACGCGCGGAACGGGCTGTCCGAGGCGGCCGCGTGGCTGCGGTCGGACTGGAGTCCGGCCGGGTCGTCGCTCACCGCCGCCGAGTCCGCCGCGCGGTCGACCGCCCGGGCCGAGATCGCCACCGCGAAGGCAGCCATTGACCGGGCCAAGGCCGCGCTGTACGAGGCGCTGCCGTGACCGCGGTCACGCCGGCCCAGTTGCGGGAGCTGGCCGCGCGGGCCGAGCGGTTGGCGGCCGAGGTCGACGCGGCGCAGGCCGCGCTACGCGAGGCCGTCGACGAGCCGACCCGGCGCGTCGGGTTCCGCCTCGACGACGCGGCCGGCCAGATGCGGCGGGCCGTCGACGCGATGGTTGCGACGGCCGGGGACCTGGCGCGGCTGCGGTCGCGGCCGCCGGACACGTGCCCGGCCGAGTGGGGTTGCTGCCCTGAGCACGGGTCGACGCTGACCAGCTCGGGCGGCGCGTGCTGGTGTACCGCGGCGGGGTGCGGTCTGCGCTGGTCGTACGACCGGCTCGGCCTGCCGTGTGCTGAGCCGGTCGCATACGAGGTCCGCGGCTCGGGCGACGTCCAATGGGGTCCGCTGTGCGCTGGCCACACGGTCAGCGCGCGCCGGCAACTCGACGGGGTGGAGGTCCGGCCGGTCACGGCCGGGGGAGGGAGCGAGGCATGAGCACCAGGACGCGGCGCGACCCGGCCCCGGTGGAGTGGACCACGGCCGACGTCGTGGCCTACCTCGCCGAGCAGGGACAGCCGATGAGCGCCAGCGGTTGGCGGTCCTACGTCGCCCGCGGCCAGGCGCCCGCGCCGGCCCGGCGGGTGGGTCGGACCCCGGTGTGGGACGCGGCGGCAGTGCGGGCCTGGCAGGCGGCCCGGCCCGGCCGGGACTGGCGCGCGGGGTTGAGCGGCCCGGCCCGGCGGCCGCCGGGGGCCGACTGACCCGGGGGGCGGCGGCCTGGTGGTCGCCGAGCGGGTCAGCCTGCTGGCGCTCAACGCGACGGCAGGGGGGGCGAGGGGGAACACAGGAGAGGGCGGGAGTCGGAGCGCTGCGGCGCACCGGCTCCCGCCCTTTTTTGCGTTGTGGGGCCTTACCCGTTCCGGCGGGGCTGGTGGGTACGGGGCACTGCGACACGACGGAGGACGCGGCGCAGGAGGCCCTATCCGTTGCGGCGGCGCTGGGCGGCGGCGGCCGCGCCGTACCGCTGGCGGGCTGCCTGCCGGGTCATGCCGAGGGCGCGGCCCACCTCGGCGTAGGTCCAGCCGTCCGTGACGACCAGGCCGACGACGATCCGCTCCCGCACCTTCGCGGCCGCCCGGTCGATGGCGTCGAGGGCGGCCAGGGCGCGGGCCGGGCTGTCGGCCGTGTCGAGGTCGTCCAGCTTCGCGGCGAGCAGGGCCCGGCCGACCGTCACCGGGTCCGGCGCGACAACGCGGGTTGTCACGAGGTGCCGCCGTTCGGAGGTGCGGCCGGGCTCTCGCCGCGGGCGCGCCGGGCCCGGGCGGCCCACAGCGCGTACGACGGGTCCCGGTCGAGGTTGTGCCGGTCCCGGTCGTAGCGGCGGGTCGTCCGGGGGTCGGCGTGACCCATCGCGTCCTGCACGTCCTCCAGCGGCACGCCCTCCTCTCGGGCCGCGGTGGCGAAGGCGTGCCGCAGCGAGTGGGGCGACAGGTCCGCCCAGGCCGGGATGCCGGCGGCGCGGGCCAGGCGGCGCACCAGGCGCAGCACCGCATGCCGGTCCCAGCGGGCGCCGGTGGCGGTGGTGAACAGCGGCCCGGTCAGCTCGTCGACGGGCACGCCGGCCGCGGCGGCCCGGGCGGTCAGGTACACCTCGACCGCGTCGGAGCTGGCCGGGGTGAGCGCCCGACGCCGGGGCGCGCCGCCCTTGCCGGTGAACCGGACCGCCCGGTGGCCCCGCTCGGAGCGGAGGTCGGCGACGTCCAGGCCGACCAGCTCGCCGACCCGCAGGCCGAGGTCGGCGAGGACCGCGACGGCGGCGAGGTTGCGGAGGTGGGCCGGCCCACGGTCGGCGGCCGCGGCGTCCAGCAGCGCGTCGACCTCGACCGCGGTCAGGCCGATGGTGCTCGACTGGTCGCGGGACACCTTCGGCCGGTCGGCGTCGGCGACCGGGTTGCTAGGCCGGGCGCCGAGCTTGACCAGGAAGCCGTACCAGGACGACAGGCCCGACAGCATCCGGGCCACGGTGGCCGGCGACATCGGGCCGGCCCGGCCGGCCGGCACGGTCTGCTCAAGGTCGCGGGCGTAGGCGTTCACGTGGAGGAAGGTCGCGGCCATCGGGTCGAGGTCCCGGGCCCGGCACCAGTCGAGCCACCGGCCGACGTCGGCCCGGTACGCGGCCCGGGTGTGGTCGGACAGTCGCCGGTTGCGCAGCCACCCATCGGTGAAGGCGTCGAGCTGGTCGCGGTGGGCCAGCGACCCGGCCGGCAGGGTGGTCATCGCGGTGTGGTCGGTCATGCGCTGCACACTACACCATAAGCGTAATTATGGTGTCGCGGCGCGAGCGGCTGGAGAGGGCTCCGATTGGCTGCGATACGGCCGGGTCGGCCGGGGTCGGCCGAGGCTCGGCGAGGGCGGGATGGGGCGGTCTGGCAACACGTCTTGTGGGTTAACCTATTTGTCCGAAACCCGGCCCGCTGTACGCCACGCTGACGACCGACCGGGCCGGGGCCGGGGTGACGGACTGGGCCTGGTCGAGCCCTCACCCCGGCGGCGGGTCGGTCACGCCAATCTCGGCGGTCAGCCGCTCTATCTCGGCCTCGATTGCCCCCATGGTGAACACCTCGTGTCGGTGCGGCGCGTCGAGGCCCAGCAGCCGGCACCGGCGGTCAATGATCCGCAACGCGACATCGGCCGCCCGGCAGTTCCCGCCCATCGCGCTGGACCACACGGCGAGCTGGAGGCGGTCGAGGCGGCCCAGCTCCAGCGCGCGCCACACCTCGATGTCGGCGCCGGCCTCCCGGAGCGCGGCCTCGTGGGCGCGCTGGATGTCGACGGAGACGGCGGCGCGGCTGGAGTAGCCGAGCCGGTCGGCGATGGTCTGGAGGTCCGCCCCGCCCAGGCGCAGCGCGATGGCCTGGCGCCGACGCTGGGCGACCGCGGCCCGCTGCGCCCGGGAGGCCGGCACGGACTACCCGGCGCTCTCGTCGTCGTCGAGCCGGTCGGCGACGGCCCGGAGGTGGCGGGGTACGACCTCCGGCACGAGGCCCCACTGCTCGGCAGACAGGTTCAGATCGCCGAGGATTCCCCGGACGGCCGCTGCCAACAGGACGCCCTGTTCCTCGGCGAGCTTGACGCGGCGTTCCTCGATCCCGGCGGCGATGGCGTCGCGGGCCACCTCCCGCAGGTGTCGGCGTTCACGCTGGTAGAGCACGAGCCACCGGGACACGCCTGGGCCTCCGTCCTCGTCGGGGTCGTCGGCCAGGCCGACGAGCTGGGCCGGGGTGTGGGCGGCGACCCGCTCACCGAGCCACGCGATGTGCCCGGCAGTGCGGTGCACCTCTTCCAGCAGGGCGTCCCGCGGATCGATGTCGCGCGGCAGGCCGTACGTGATGACGGCCTGCCGCGCTGCGGCGAGGCCGGCGGCCGTCCGGTGGCTGCGGGTCGCGCCGCCATGCAGCCGGCACGGGCCGGTGGTCCGGCGGTCGGGGGTGCCCCAGCCGGCCTGTTTGGCGCACTCGCCACCCGCCCGGGTACGGGCACCGCAGCGGCCCCGAGGTGGGGGGCTCCATGCTCCTCGTCGTTTTTGGGCAGCTCCATGGCCCTCGTCGTCAGTCATGCCACGCTCCCGTTCCCGGTGGTCGGGGCGACCAGCTCGGCGACGGCGGCCCGCAGCGCGCCCGGGACTGCGGCCTGTTGGTCGGGGGTCAGGGCCAGGCGGTCGAGCAACACCCGCGCGACGGCGGCGAACTGGGCGGCCTGGCGGACCGCGACGCGGGCGGCGGCGGTGCGGTGGTACCGGGTCGACCCGCCGTGGAGGCGGCACGGTCCGGTGCGGGCGTGGTCCGGTGTGCCCCACCCGGCCTGTTTCGCGCAGCGGCCGCCGGACCGGGTACGCGCGCCGCAGGGCGGCCGGGTGGCGGTCACGCCGCGCTCCGGGCGCCGGCCGGTGTGGCGTCGAGGGCGAGGCGGGACAACGCGCTGGCCGGGACCCGGATCATCTTGCCGAGCCGGACCGAGGGCAGGCGGCCGGTGGCGATCAGGTCACGGGCGAAGTCGTCGGAGATGTCCAGTCGCGCGCGGACCGCAGCCACGGTGAGCAGTCCGCTCGTGGCGTGGTCGAGGGTGGCCAGTGCGGCGGCGACCGCGGGCGGGGCGTCGGTGGTGATGTAGCTGCGCAGGGTGGCCAGGGCGGCGGCCGTCTCGGCCATGGCCCGCACGTCGGGCGGGGCGGGCCCACGCCGGGCCGTGTTCGCATCGACTACAGGCGCGCCGGTCGTCACGCGGCCGGGGTCGAGGTGGTCGGCCAGGGCGGCGGCCTGGTGGTCGAGGTGGTCGGGGTCGGTCCGGACCACCCCGGCCAGCTCGTCGCGGCCGGTCACCGGGCTGTCCAGCGGCGGGCGGCGGCCTTGGCTATGCGGTCGATCAGGTCGGCCGGGTCCGGACCGGGCTGCGGTAGCCGGGTGTACCGGTCCTGTAGGCCGGTCAGGCGTAGCCGGGTCGGTACCTCCCCCGGGGCGGCGGCCTCCAGGTCGGCGCGTAGCTGGGCGTGGGCGCGGCGGTGGGCGGCAACCACCTCGACAGCGTGGTCGAGGTCGGCGCCGGCCTGGTCTACGGCCCGGTGGCCGGCATCGGCCATGGCGGGCAGGTCGACCACGGCGACGGCCATGATGGCGGCCACGCGCCGTTCCTCGACCGCGCGGCGGGACCGGTCGAGGCGGCGGCGGGCCCCTTCCTCGGCGAGCTGCGCGGCGCGCATGACTTCCGCGGGGACAGCGGCCGGGCCGTGCCGGCGGACTCGGGCCTCCAGCTCGTCCAGCTCGGCGCTGGCCTGCTCCCACGCGGCGAAGTCGACCTTGAAAGCGGCCTCCGCGTCGGCCAGTGCCACCGGGTCATGTTCGAGCGGGGCGGGGCGTACCTCGATCGCGAACGGGTCCGCGGCGTTCACGCGGCCCCCCGGCGGCCGTGCCGGCGGTGGGCGCCGCCGCCGCGCCGCCCGCGGTACTTCCCGCTGCGCCCGGCGGGGGTGCCGCTCTCGGCCTGGCGGGGCGGCGCCGCGAACGCGGCCAGGGCGGTCTCTAGGTCGACGATCAGGGCGGCGGCGAGCCTGGCCCGGCGCTGCTGGGCGGCGCGGGCGGCCATGACGGCCGGCGACAGCGGTCGGAAGTTCTTCAAGGCCCGGTCCTCTCGTCGACGGGCGGCCTGGTCGGCCTCGGTGAAGCACCGGCCGCACTCCGGCGGCGTGTCGGTCGCGGCCCCGCACACGTCGCACACCCCGGCCGGGCCGGGCGCCGGAAGTGGTGTCGGCTGTGTGGCGTTTCGATCGGTTACGTCCCGACTGTACGAGTTGCGCGGGGAGTGGCGCAGGGAAACGGGCGGTGAGGTTGGGGCCGGCGGGGCGTGCGAGGGCACGCGGCTGGCCTGTTCGTGGCCCAGTGGCCCGTACAGCGGGCCGCAGGCCCTACCGCTTCCAGGTCCGGGCGCCGTGGCCGGCGTGTGTCACCCTGTACTTAACGCTCGTTAAGTTGGGCGGCTGGGTTGGTGGTGGTGGACCGTGGCGATGCGACTAGTGCCGGTGATCCGCAACGGGGCGACCGGGCCTGAGGTGGCGCGGACGTTCCGGGCGATGGTCCGGACCGGGCAGCCGGTCGGGCGGTGCGGCTGCGGCGGCCGGGCCTTCGGCCTCGACGCCCGGCCAGGCCGTACCGGGCGATGGTGGTTGACCATGAAGTGCGGCACCTGTGAGCGGGAGGCAGCCACGCCGGTCGACCGGCCCGCGCGGCCCTGACCCGGACCGCCGGCCGGGTCACCCGCGCCATATCTCGCTGCGCCCGGCGGGTGCCAGGTTTTCGGGGGTTTCCGGAGGGTCAGGCGGTCGGCGGGTGGTCCGGTACGAACCGCTCCAGCACCTTCACCGCGGGCGGGCCGTCCCGGAACAGCCACCGCAGGGTCGGGCTGTCCTGCGCCTCACCCAGCAGCGCCAGCACGCGGTCGAGGACCGCGGCGGGTGGGGCGCCGGACGCGAGCAGCGCCGCGACCGTGCTGTCCAGCTCGTCGCCGATCCGGTCCATCTCCCGCTTCGCGTCGGCCACGGCGCGGGCCGCCGCGTCGAGGTTCGCCAGCGCGGCGGCCTGGTCGTCGTCGCCAGGGGTGGTCACGGCCGCTGGTCCAGGCCGAGCCGTTCGGCTACCTCGGGCATCATCGCCAACTCGTCCACCGTGAGGTCGGTGCGGGCGTTGCGGGCGGTGAGGTTCCGGATCACCTCAGCCCGGGTCGCGCCCAGGCCCATCGCCTCGTCGATCGACTTCGCCAGGGCCTGGCCCCGCTCATGGAAGCGGCGCAGTTGGGCGCCGTAGCGGAGCCCTTCCGTCCGGACCCCGACCCACGTCGAGTGATCGTCAGGCAGGCCGGCCGGGCGGGACCGGGATGGGGTGGCGCGGCGGGCCGGGGTCCGGGCGGCGGCCGGGACCGGGCGGGGCGGGCTGCTGGCCAGCGGCGGGGCGTCCGGAGCCTCGGCCGCGATGTCCGGGCCCGGATCGCCAGGCTCGCCGGCGTCGTCGCGACGCGGTGGGCTGGCGTTCGGGCCGAACGCGCCGGCGAACTGGTCGACGCTGGCGCGGCGCGAGAGAGTCACCCGGTTACCTCCTGGTGGCGGGCCAGCTCGTCGGCCAGCAGCTCGTCGAGGACGGCCTGGTAGTCGCCCAACGTGATCGGCACGTGGCCGGGGACACGGGCGTAGTCCGGGACGGAGAACCGCACCGCGGTAGCCATGACCGGCAGGCCGAGGCCGTCGAGGTAGGCGCGCGCGTCGGCGCCGTTGCGGGTCCGGCCGTCGACCTTGACCAGCAGAATCCGCGGGTACACCGGCTCTCCGGTCTCCTCCTGGACCTCGCTCGCGGCCTGGAAGGTGGCAGGTAGCCGCTCCAGCTCGGCCGCGTACGGGCCGACCGGGATCACCAGGTCGCCCGTCGCGGCGCAGGAGATCGCGAACAGTCGCGACGTTTCCCCACCGGAGTCGATCACGACGTGTTCGTACCGGTCGCGGACCGCGCGGACCTTCCGGCCGAGGTCGAGGGTCGACCATGGTTGCACCTCGAACGGCAGGTCATACCCGGCCTCGATGGCGCGGTTCGCCCACGTGAACACGGACTGCGAGGCGGGGTCAGCGTCGACCAGGAGGGTCGGGCCGAGCCGGCCCAACCCGGTCGCCAGGAACCACGCGCTGGTGCTCTTGGCGACGCCGCCCTTCAACGCGCCGATGGTCAACAGCATGGCCGGGCCCCGCTCACGCGGCCCGG
>WUUC01208468.1_pt1 | contig 13312 bp, 14 predicted proteins | sample 6278441 | NCBI WGS metagenome assembly WUUC01 (sample SAMN13675441, study PRJNA597444) | soil metagenome | isolation source: soil | place: USA: Washington | collected 2017-10 | reverse complement strand
CAGCTCCTCGATGTGGCGCGCGATCGACGCCGGGTCGTGTCGGTCCAGCGCCAGCACGGCGACACCGAGGCGGATTCCCGGCACCGAGCGCGCGAAGGCGGCGAGAGTCTCGAGACCGCTGGCTGCCGGATGGTCGTTCGACCATACGGAGTGATAGCCGAGCATCTCGCAGCGGCCGGCGAGCGGCTCCGCGACCGCGGGATCGAGTCCCGCGGTGACGCCGAACCCCCTCGTCATTTCCGGGACGTGCTCCGCTCCAGCAGGGCCACGCACTCGATGTGCGGGGTCTGCGGGAACATGTCCACCGCTCGCACGCGGCGCAGCCTATAGCCGGCCGCCACGAGCTGGGCCGCGTTCGGTGCCAGGGTTGTCGGGTTGCACGACACGTACACGATCGTCTGCGCCGCGCACTCGATCACCCTGCGCACCACCTTCTTCGACAGGCCCGAACGCGGCGGGTCCACGACCACCACGTCGGGACGGCCCGCCTCCTCGATCAGGGGCCGGATCCCGACCCGCGCGTCGGCGCTCACGAATCGCGCGTTCGCGATCCCGTTGCGGCGCGCGTTCTCCTCGGCGTCGGCGATCGCCGCCGGCGTGACCTCCAGGCCCCACACCTCGCCGGCCTGCGCGGCGAGCGCGAGCCCGATCGTCCCGATTCCGCAGTAGAGGTCGAAAAGCCGCTCGGTGCCCGAGAGGCTGGCGTACTCGCCCGCGATCCCGTACAGCCGCTCCGCCATCTCGGTGTTGGTCTGAAAGAAGGCGTAGGGCGAGATCCGCACGCGAATCCCCGCGATCTCCTCCTCCAGGTACTCGCGTCCAAGCACCCCGGTGGGGCCCTCCGTTCCTCCCGCGGGTCCCTCGATCATGGTGTGCAGGTCAACCGGGGGGCGGGTGATCTCCGCGGGTGAGGTGACGAGGCGCGTCTGGATCTGCCCGGTGCGCCGCCCCTCGCGCACCACGAGGTTGCGGAGCACGCCGAGCTGCTCGCGGCGCTCGTATCCCGGGATCCCCTCGGCCCGGGCCCAGGCGCGCAGGTGGTTCCTAGCCGCGTTGTTGCGCTCCGAGGCGAGCAGGCAGTCGTCGACGTCGACGACGAGGTCCCAGCGACCGCGTGCGTGGAAGCCCAGCACCGGCTCGCCGTCGGGGGGAGCCGCCCTGGATGGGCGGCGAGGGGGCGAAGCCCCCATGCCGAAGGAGTACTCGAGCTTGTTGCGGTAGCGCCACCGCTCCGCCGCCGGCTCAGCGGGCTCCAGTTCGAATCCCTCCAGGCCGCCGATCCGCCGCAGCGCGTCCGACACCTGCTCCTGCTTGTGAGCTAGCTGGCGCTCGTAGGGGAGTCCCTGCCACGGTGCGCCCGGACACGGCTCGCCCCCGTGCAGGCAGCGGTCGGGGACCCGATCCGCGCTCGGGGTCACCAGCTCGAGCGTCCGCGCCTCGCCGTAGCCGCGCTTCGCCTTCGTCAGCCGGGCGCGGACCCGGTCGCCGGGAAGCGCTCCCGTCACGAACACGACGTAGCCGTTGGAGCGGGCGACTCCCCGGCCACCGTAGGCGAGGGTGTCAACATCGAGTTCGAGCTCGTCTCCGGATCGGGGGCGTGGGACCTCCGTCCGCGTGGTGTCGTTCTCCGTTCGATCCCTCATCACGTCTCTATCGTTGCAGCGCCGTGGACCTGGGTCGCTATCGAGAGCGGGCGGAGCGCTTCTGCGAGGAGATCGACCGCGAGCACTACTTGCACCATGCGGGTCTCAAGCGCTCATACGAGATCGAGCCGATCTACGAGCGCCACGGCGAGCTGTTCTCCCGCCCCGCGGTGGAGGGACTGCGCGAGGCCACGGCGCGGAGCGCGGGGGAGGAGGACCGCCGGGTCCGCCACCTGCTCGACTTCGCCTTCCAGGGCCATCTTGGGCAGGCCGTGAAGGCCGAGACCGCAGCGCTCGCCGAGCTAGAGGCATCGATGGAGGTGGAGACGGACTCCGAGCCGATCCCCTACCGCGCCGTCACGGTCGCGCTGGCCAACGAGCGCGACGCCGCGCGGCGGGAGGCGATCGAGGCGGCGCGCAACGAGGTTCTGGCCGAGCGGCTCAATCCGCTCCACCGCACGGCGCTCGATCGCGTCCACGAGCTCTCGCGGGAGCTGGGCTGGGCCAGCTACCGGGAGGCGTGCGCGGAGCTCCGAGGTATCGACCTCGAGGCTCTCGCCAGGCAGGCGCGTGAGTTCGTCGAGGCCACGGACGGTGCCTACGCCGGAGTGGCCGATCCTGAGCTGGGGCGGGCGGGCGTGCGGGCGCTGGGCGAGCTGCGGCGCTCCGACCTGCCTCGATTCTTCCGGGCTCCCGAGTTCGACGAGCTGTTCCCAGCCGACCGCCTGATCACCGCGTTCGCCGACACCCTCGCCGGCCTCGGGATCGATCTCGCCGGACAGGAGAACGTCCACCTCGACACGGAGTCCCGGCCGACCAAGAGCTCGCGCGCCTTCTGCTCCACTCCGCGCGTCCCGGGCGAGGTCTACCTCGTGATCTCGCCGGTCGGCGGGCGCGACGACTACGAGGCTCTGTTTCATGAGGGGGGCCACGTCGAGCACTACGCGCACGTCGACGCCGCGCTGCCGGTTGAGCATCGTCGACTCGGCGACAACTCGGTCACCGAGTCGTTCGCCTTCCTGTTCGAGCATCTGACCGAGGATCCGCTGTGGGTGGAGGCCCGGCTCGGGATCGCCGACCCCGGTCCGGTGATCCGCCATGCGCGCGCGGTCAAGCTGGTGATGCTGCGTCGCTACGCGGCGAAGCTCGCGTACGAGCTGGAGCTTCATGACGCCGACCCTCGCATCGAGGCGATGCCGGCGCGCTACGCGGAGCTGCTCGGCGACTCCACCCGGGTGGCGTGGCCGTCCCAGACCTGGCTCGCCGACGTCGATCCGGGTTTCTACGTGGCCTGCTACCTGCGGGCGTGGACCCTCGAGACGGCATGGCGGCGCGCGCTGCGCGAGAGCTTCGGGGAGCGGTGGTTCGAGTCGGCCGAGGCCGGGGAGTGGCTGCGGCGGCTGTGGCGCCCGGGCCAGCGGATCGATGCCGCCGAACTGCTTCAGGAGGCGCTCGGCGAGGGGCTCGACTTTCGGGTGCTGGCCGGCGAGTTCGTCGCCGCTCCGGCCTGAGCGCGGCCGCGCGATCCGGGATAGGCTTGGGGAGAACTTCGCCCAAACTCCGAGAAAGGAAGGTCTCGATGGAATCAAGTCGAGCCCAGAAGAGCACGCGCGAGCGGGTGCAGGGTGATCTCCAGAAGGCGGTCGATGACCTGAGGAAGGCCGGCGAGAACGCCTCCGGCGACGTGCGGGCGGGGATCGAGTCCGCCGTGTCCCGGATCCGGAACGCCTCGAGCGCCGCGACACCGGCCGACCTTCGCGCCCAACTTGACACCTTCAGGGACTGGCTCCAGAACGCCACGGTCGATGTTCTCGACGAGATCGAGAAGGAGGTGCGCAAGCGCCGCCGGCAGCTCGCCGGTCAGGGCGCCGGGGGGCGGTCCGGAGGCGGCGGGGGCGGCTCGAGGAGCGGCGGGGGCGGCTCGAAGCGCACTGGGGGCGGCTCAAGTAGCGGCGGGGGCGGCTCCAAGAGCGGCAGCGGTAGCTCCAAGAGCGGCAGCTCGAGTTAGCGCGGATCGCGCGGCGGCCGCGGCTCGCTAGCGGAGCCGCGCCCGCGCCTGCTCCAGCACCCGCTCCAGGTCGCGTAGCAGCGACTCGGTCTGCTGGCGCCCGCGGCTCATCAGTCTGCTGACAAGCTCGTTGGCGTCGTCGCGCGTTATCCGCCCACGCGTCACGGCGTCGTCCATGACCTCCTGAAGCCGATCGCGCGACAGGGTGACGCTCTTCTCCAGCGCCTCGCGAAACGCCTGCACGCTCTTGTCGGGGCGGCCCGCCTCCTGGCTGGCGCTTCGCGTCTTGGAGCTGCGGGCGGATCCGGTCCCTTTCTTCGCGCCGGTGCTCGAGGCGGTCCTCTTCGGCTGCTTCGATCGTTTGGCCATCGGTTCCAAGCCTAGCCGGGCACAGTGGAAGCTAAACCTGAAGGTGAAGAAGAAGTAGCTCCAAACAGCGCCTCTACGGGTGCGTGGTCGGAGAGCCGGAGTGCGAGCCCATTCCAGGGGATCTCGCGAGCCTTTGCCGGCCACTGATGCGGTGCCTTCAGCACCTCCAGCCTGCGGACCAGCAGGTGGTCGATCGCGTCCGGGGCGGTTGGCGCGCGCAGTCCGAAGCGCTCGGCGAGCTCTTCGAACAGAGAAGAAGAGTTCGGTCGGAGGTTGAAGTCGCCGCCGAAGATGAGCGGCGCGTCTGTCGCCCATCCACTCGCGGTCTCGGCTGCGAGCCGGACCTCCTCCTCGGCAAACGCGTAGTTGTCATTGCTGGCGTGGAAGTTCGCCACGCAGACGTCGTTCCGTAGCCGGGCGAAGGCCATCGTGCGGCGCTCCGGCCGACCGGGGCGGATCACCAGCTCGCGCCGCTCCGCGATCCCCAGACCGCGGACGAGCGTCGTGTTGGAGCCGCCTTCCCACGAGCCCGGGAGGTCGGGATTCAGCCTGTGAGCCACCCCCTGCACCGAGGGCAGGTAGTTGCGCGAGGTGAGTACGCGCTGGGCTTCCGCGTCACAGGCGCGCGCGAGCGGCTCGGCCCAACGCGGCGGGCACTCCTGGAGCAGTGCGATGTCCCACTGTGCGCGGGCGAGCAGGCGGGCGAACTCGTCGAAAAGATCCTGGTTCACCTGCACGTGGGTGTCGTTGTGCTCGGTGATCCGAAGCAGCTTGGAGCGCAGGGTGTAGAGAGATGGATCGGGTGGCCCGTCGCGGCCGTGGAACAGGTTCCAGTTGAAAGCCCGGATCTGGATGCGCCGTAGTATCGGCGCCTTCGATGACGCCGCCGCGCCACTTCCTGACCGGTAAGGAGCTGTCCTCCGACGAGCTGGGGGCTTTGCTCGATCGTGCCGCGGAGCTGAAGCAGGGGCGGGAGCGCGGGGAGGGACGCGAGGCGCTCGCCGGCAGGACCGTGGCGCTGCTGTTCGAGAAGCCCTCGACGCGCACCCGCGTCTCGCTTGAGGTTGGGGTCGGCGAGCTGGGCGCGACGCCGGTGGTGCTCCGCGGCGACGAGTTGCAGCTCGCCCGTGGGGAGTCGGTGGGCGACACCGCGCGCACGCTGTCCCGCTACGTGCACACCATCGCGGTGCGCTCCGGGTTGCACGACAACGTCGTCGAGCTGGCGGAGTCGGCATCGGTGCCGGTGATCAACGCGCTGACGCCGGCCCACCATCCCTGCCAGGCGCTCGCTGACCTGCTCACCCTGCGCGAGCGGTTCGGTGAGCTAGAGGGGCTGCGCGTCGGCTACGTGGGCGACGGCAACAACGTGGCGCGTTCGCTCGCGACCGTGGGCCAGATCGCCGGAGTCGACGTGGCGGTCGCCTCCCCCGAGGGCTACCGGATCGAGGCGGGGCTGGCGGCGGAGGACACAGACGATCCGCGGGCTGCGGTCGCGGAGGCCGACGCCGTCTACACGGATGTGTGGGTCAGCATGGGAGACGAGCCGGATGCAGAGCAACGCCGCGCCGACCTCGCCCCCTACCGCATTGACTCTGACCTGGTCGCGGCGGCCTCCGAGCGCGCGATCGTGCTCCACTGCCTGCCAGCCCATCCTGGCGAGGAGATCACCGAGGACGTCCTCTACGGCCCTCGCTCCGCTGTCTGGGACCAGGCCGAGAACCGCCTCCACGCCCAGAAGGCGCTGCTGGAACTGTTGGTGCGCTGAGCCCTCAGTCCAGCCACCGCGGCTCCTCGAACCCTGCGTATTCCTGAATCGCGCCGTAGATGTGCTGGACGATGCGGGTGCTTCGCTTGACCGCGAGCGTGCAGACTCCATAGGGGAGGCGATTCTTCTTCCGCCCGCTGCTGGAGGTGGGAAGCGCATTGATCGTGTGCTTGGTAAGGGCTTCGCGCGGAAGATCGAGTGCACCTAGCCAATGACGCTCGATCGCCTCGGTCGGAATGCCATTCCCCGTATAGAAGTTGAGCGTCACTCGAAAGTCCTCCGGTCCGAGGTCAAAACAGGTGCGGAGGAATCGGCAGAAGAACCGCACCATGTGGACATCCGAGTTGACCAGCTGGACGCGGTTGCGGTTCTTCTTGCCTTCGGCCCAATACAGCATGCAGCCGGCCATATGGAGCGGGTCGCCCTCGCGCGCACGCTCCCTGCCCTCTCGTTGGTAGGCGAAGCGTTTCGCGCGGCACCGTCGTTTCCACGTCGCCGCACGAGCGGCAACGTGCTCAGGGTTTGCGGGCCCGCGTGGGCCGTGGAGGTTTCGCCAGCGCTGATCGCTCCTGAGCTCGATATCGCGCGTCCACGCATGGACGGTTCCGACAGACACCCCGAGCTTGGACGCGATCTGCTTCAGAGGCATGCCGTCCGTGCGGCGCAATCGCCGAGCCTCGCGGTATTCGGCTGGCTTGCGAAGTTGGCCAACTCGCACGAACATATGTTTGCGACGCTACGCCGGCCACCGGACGGCGAATGCGTGATCCAAGCGCTCCGTGCGCCCTTAGACTCAGGTTTGGCACGGCCCCGTCGTCTAATGGTTCAAGACATCAGGTTTTCAACCTGGGAATGGGAGTTCGATTCTCCTCGGGGCCATAGGTTCAACCATCTGACCCCCGCCGCTTGCTGCTGAGCCGCTAATGGGGCGCTCCTCCGGGCGAGCAGGAAATTGGGCTCGCGCTCGGCCTCCACCGCCGCCTTTGCCTCCACCGCCGCCTTTGCCTCGACCGCCGCCTCGGCCTCCCCGCCCGCCTCCCGCACACCCTCCGCTGCCGGATCGGGTCTCATGGAATGATCAACCTACCCCCCAATGCAGCCCGAGATCCACATCGGCCCGCTGACCCTGCAGACCTTCGGCATCTGCTTCGCGCTCGCCTTCCTCGCGGCCGGGGCCCTGGTCGGTCGCCGGCTGCGGGAGTGGGGCAAGCCGATCGACTGGGCCTACGAGATGACCTTCGCCGCGCTGATCGGCGGGATCGTGGGCGCACGCCTCAACTTCATCTTCGAGAACTGGGACGAGGTCTCCGGCGACGTGATCGGGAACATCTTCTCCGGCAGCGGCCTGGTGTGGTACGGCGGGGCGATCGGTGGCGCGATCGGCGTCGCGTTGTGGGCATGGCGGCGCGGCATGCTCGGCCTTCCCCTGCTCGACCTGGCGGCGCCGGCGCTCGCGCTCGGCTACGCGATCGGCCGGGTCGGGTGCCAGGTCTCGGGAGACGGCGATTACGGAGACGACTGGAGCGGCCCCTGGGCCATGGCCTACCCGGAGGGGACCGAGCCGATCGAGACCACGGTTCACCCCACGCCAATCTACGAGTCGCTGGCGATGGGATTCGTCGCGCTCGGACTGTGGCGATGGCGTGACCGCTTCCAGCCCGGGATTCTGTTCGCCGTCTACCTCGTCCTGTCGGGCCTCGAGCGCCTCCTGGTCGAGTTCATCCGCCGGAACGAGGTCGTCGCCGCCGGGCTCACCCAGGCGCAGCTTCTCAGCCTGGTCCTGATCGCGGCGGGGGCGCTGTGGCTCGTGGTCAGGGCACGGCGCGGCGGGCTGGAGCCGGCGCCCGCCTGAGCGGCGAAGCCTGCCCCCTGAAACGGCGAAGGGCCCCTTCCGGGACCCTTGCGCGTCTCCCCTGGGAGGGAGCGGTATCTGCGTCAGTCCCTCCCTGGAAAAGAGGTGGGACTCAAACGGCGTCCGGGACGAGATACCCGGAGGGGTAAGCGGGCAAACCTGCCTCACGCTGAGCGAAGCAGGCCCCCGTCGAGGGGGATCACGGCACCGGTGAGGTATGAGGCGCGCTCCGAGCAAAGGAACGCGACCAGATCGCCGTACTCCTCGGGCGTCCCGAGGCGCCGCGCCGGGACGTCCTCCCGCGCTCGCTCCTCGGCGACCTCCAGCGAGCCGCTGGAGTCGGCGAGGCGCTCGGTTGCGAAGCGCCCGGTGGCGACGGTGTTGACGGTGATCCCTTCCCCCGCCACCTCCGACGCCAGGGTCTTGAACATGCCCACGGCGGCCATGCGGTGCGCGTTCGACAACGCCAGGCCGGGTATCGGCTCCCGCATCGAGCTGGACCCGACGTTGACGATCCTCCCCCAGCGTCGCCGTCTCATCTCGGGGAGGGCCGCCTCGACGAGGGTGCGGGGCGCCAGCACCAGGGTCCGGTACGCGGCGTCCCACTCCTCCTTCGGGTGGTCGAGGGTCCCGCCGAGCGGAGGGCCGCCGGTGTTCGCGACCAGGATCTCGACCGGGCCGAGCGACTCGGCCACCTGTCCTGGCAGCGCTGCGAGACGGTCGAGATCCTCGGTGTCCGCCACGAAAGGCGTCACGTCGCCATCTATCTCCGCCGCGGCAGCCTCGATCCGGTCCCGGGAGCGGGAGGCGATCGCCACGCGGGCGCCCTCCCGGGCCAGGGCGGCGCCGATCCCGCGCCCGATCCCCCTGCTCGCGCCCATCACGAGCGCGGTCCGCCCCTCGATCCCGAGGTCCATGGCGCCACCCTAGCGGCGCCGCCATAATCCCTGTGACGGGCGGTTAGCTCAGTTGGGAGAGCGCCTCGTTTACACCGAGGAGGTCGGCGGTTCGACCCCGTCACCGCCCATCGCCCGCCTCCAGCCCTCTAGCGACGCGAGCGCCCGGCCGTCGGCGCGACGCAGGATCTGCGCGCGATTGATCCCCACGCTTACTCGAGCGCTCCCCAGTGGGTGCAGGCGCGGGCGCTCGCCTCGACCGCGGGGGCAAGGGCGGTCCGGGCGGCAGCCGGATCCCACCCCGCCGCCGCCAGCCCCGCGATCAGCGTCCCCATGAACGCATCCCCGGCCCCCAGAGTCGAGACCACCTCCACCTCCACCCCGGGCACCTCCGCCTCAGCCTCGCCGCGCATCACCGCGCCGTCGGGGCCGCGCGTCACCACCGCGATGCGCGCGCCCAAGTCGGCGATCCTGCCGCACGCGTCCGCGGGATCCTCCGCGCCCGTGATCGCTCGCGCCTCCTCGAGGTTCGCCCTCACGCAGAACGCACCGTCGCAGAGCTCGCGGCTCAGCTCGAATGCGGCATCGACCCTTTGCCAGCGATGCTGGCGGACGTTCGGGTCGTAGAGCACCGGGACGCCGTCCTCCAAGGCGAGGCGGCGTGCCTCCAGGCTGAGCGCCCGCTCCGGCGCTCCCACCAGCGTGTTCGATCCGACGACGAGCGCCGAGCATTCGCCAATCGCCTCGGCGAGGCGGCCCTCGAGACCACGGACGCATGCCTCGATCCCCTCCCCATAGACCTGGAAGCTCGGCTCGCCTGCCGAGTCGAAGATGGCGAAAGCGATCGGGGTCCGCACTCCGCCCACGAGCGAGAACCAGCCCAGGTCTACGCCCTCGCCTTCAAGCCGCGAGCGCAGCCAGCGGCCCCACGGGTCATCGCCGGCGCCGCCGCCCAGCGCCACCTTGGCGCCCGCCCGTCGGGCGGCGACGGCGACATTGGCAAGCGCGCCGCCGAAGTGTGGTCTGAAGGAGGAGGCGTCCTCGAACGACGACCCCCGTCTCTCGCAGATCAGATCGACGATCGCCTCACCGAGGCACAGCACGGGCACGGCGCGAGCATATGCGCCTAAGGTTCCGACCACGCGCATGGCTCGATCCGACCCCAAAGCGGAGACGGCACCAGGGCCGGACGAGCAGCTGGCCAACGAGCGCCAGCTCCTGGTCCGGTATCACCGCGACCGCGATCCCACGGTTCGCGAGGAGCTGGTGGCCCGATTCATGCCGCTGGCGCGCCGGCTCGCGGCGCGCTACCGGGGCGATCGCGAGCCGCTCGAGGACCTGGTTCAGGTCGCCAGCCTGGGGCTCGTCAAGGCGCTGGATCGCTTCGATCCCGAGCGCGGGGTCGCGTTCTCCAGCTACGCGGTCCCGACCATCCTCGGCGAGCTGAAGCGCCACTTCCGGGACCGTGGGTGGTCGGTGCGGGTTCCGCGCGATCTACAGGAGCGGATCGCGCGCGTCGACCGCGCGATGGCGGAGCTGCCCGCCAAGCTGGGCCGCGCGCCGTCGGTGAACGAGATCGCGGAGAGGCTGGAGGTCGATCCCGAGGAGGTGCTGGAGGCGATCGAGGCGGGCCAGGCGCATCACGCGATGTCCCTGGATGCCCAGGCGCAGACGGAGGAGGGTGAGGGGATCCCGCTCACGGAGCGACTCGGCGAGAGCGATCCGGGCTTCGACGTGGTCGAGTACGGAGCGACGATCGAGGAGAGCCTGGGGGAGCTGTCGGAGCGGGATCGGATGGTCATGCACCTGCGCTTCGTGGAGGACATGACGCAGACCGAGATCGCCGAGCGCGTCGGCGTCTCCCAGATGCACGTTTCCCGGATCCTGCGTGCGTCGGTGGAGCGTCTGCGCGGCGAGGTGGACAAGAACAGGTAGTAGCTACCTCTCGATCCCGACCACGAGGTACTCGGCCGGCTCACCCTCGGGTTCGCTCGGCTCCCGCTCGATCGAGATCTCGCTTGCCAGCTTTCGCAGTGACCCTCCACCCGGAAGCTCGAGCCCGCTGAGGATGCGCTCGGATGCGCCCTCGATCAGCGGCCCCACTCGCACGTCGAGCCGCCCGTCTCCGTCGAGGATCTCAATGCCCACCGTGCCGTCACGGAAATCGGCCGCGTCGTGAGCCGACACCGCGTCTCCGATCAGGATCGTGTCCGAGAGCCGATCGACCGAGAAGTCCGCGCGCGCCGCCAGGGCGCTGATCACTCGGGCCAGCACCGGTCGGACGAAGGTGCCCGCGGCGATCGACATCACGGTGCCCTCGGTCCTCTCGGGATCGGCGGCTTCGCCACCATCCCCGTCGCGGTCTCCGTTGTGGGTGAAGCCCAGGACCATTCGGACCTCGGTTCCCTCACTTCCGCCGCGGATCTCGAACTGGTCGGAGAGCGTGGCGATCAGCGGCAAGCCCAGCCGCAGCCCCCCCTTCTCGGGGTCGGCCGGGCGCGGCTGAAAGCCCGACCCGTGGTCCCGCACGGCCACCTCCAAGCCGTCGGCATCGTGGGGCTGCGCGCTGACCTCGAGTGGCCCCGTGCGGGCCTCGGGGTAAGCGTGGACCACCACGTTCATGCACGCCTCGGTGACGATCGTCTTCAGGTCGGCGATCGCGTCCTTGTCGAACCCCATCGCTTCGGCGTATCCGGCCACTGCCTGGCGGACCACGGCGAGGTTCTGCGGCGTAGCCCCGACGGTCAGGTTTAGGCCCTGCGCGTTCACTTCCTGGGTGGGCCGGCCTGCGCCGCTTTGATCGCAGCCGCCCGGGTCGGGTGCACCGGAAGGGTGGAGCTGAGACCGGTGACCTCCAGCACCCGTTCGACCGGCTGGGCGCCGTCCGATAGGGCGACGGCGAAGCCCAGCTTGCGCTCCTCGGCCTGGCGGCGTGCGTCCAGCATCGCGCCCAGGATCGAGGAGTCGATGAACGCAGCGCCGGAGAGGTCGATCACGATCGGAACGCCATTCGCAATCGCGGTCTCCAATTGCGCGCGAAGTTGCGGTGCGGTATTGAGATCGTGCTCGCCGCTGAATGTGATCACGGTTACCCCCGGTTCTGCCCGCTCCGACGCGATTTCCCCTGGTCCCATGAGGCGAGAATACCCCTGCTTACACGCTTCGCAAACCCAGCGGCCCCCGGGGAGGTTGCGCCCAGGGGGCGCTCCAACTAAGGTGCAGACGGATCAGGCAACCGGCCCGGTCCGGGGGGTAGCGTGAGCAGCGGAGTCGAGGAGACGTCACTTCTACCGCGGGGCAAGGCGATCGCGCCCGAGCGACGCCTGGCCATCCAACACGCTGCGGTCAGCGCCCTGGCGGAGTCCGGGAGTCTCACCGAAGCGGTGCCGCGGCTGCTGGAGGCGGTGGGCACGGGGATCGGGTGGGACTTCGGCGCCCTGTGGATGCCGAACGGGAGAGACGCCCTGCGTTGCATTCAGACCTGGTCGTCGGGGGCGATCGACTCGCGGGCCTTCGAGGAGGCCAGCCTCGAGATCGAGCTCGACCGGGGAACCGGCCTCCCGGGCCGCGTGTGGGCGTCGGGCGAGCCGGGATGGATCACCGACGTGACCCGCGATCCCAATTTTCCCCGCGCCCCCGCGGCGAAGCGCAGCGGCCTGCATAGCGGATTCGCCTTCCCGGTGGTCCGGGGAGACAGGGTCCTGGGCGTCCTGGAGTTCCTCAGCCACAAGATCCGCGAGCCCGACCAGGCCTTGCTCGCCGACTTCGCGATCTTCGGGTTCCAGATGGGCCAGTTCATCGAGCGCGAGCTGGTCCAGCGTGAGCTGCGCGAGTCGCGAGACCAGCTCGACGCGCTCCTGAGCAGCGTCCCCGCGGGGATCATGGTCTTCGACCAGGACGCGACGATCGTGTTCGCCAACGACACCGCGGCGGAGCTGGCGGGGTACGCATCGATCGACAAGCTGATCGGCATGGACGGGCGCGAGGTGCTCGCCGACTGGGAGACCTTCGACGAGCACGGCAACCCGGTCCCCGACGAGGACCTCCCGGGGCTGAAGGCGCTGAGCGGGATCGAGAGCCCCGCCGTGCTGCTTCGAATCGGTGAAGCGGATGGGGAGGATCGGTGGCTGATCGACCGCGCGACCCCGGTCCCGGACGGGCGCGGCGGCCTCCTGGCGGTGAGCGTGTTCGAGGAGATCAGCGAGGTCAAGCGCACCGAGGCGGCGCTGCGCGAGAGCGAGGCGCGCCACCGCGCCATCTCTCGCACGCTCCAGGAGGGACTCGCGCCGCCGGGAGCTCCCGAGGTGGCCGGCATGCAGGTGGCTGTCCGGTTCCGGGCGCACGGGGAGGCCAGCGAGCTGGGCGGTGATTTCTACGACCTGTTCGAGACCGGAGAGGGACGTTGGGGGGTGCTGATCGGGGACGTCTCGGGCAAGGGCGTGGAGGCCGCCGCCGTGGCCGCGCTCGCCCGCCACACCGTCCGGGCCACGGCGCAGCACAACGACGATCCCGAGTACGTGCTCCCGATGCTGAACGAGGCGGTTGGACGCCAGCTGCGGGCCTCCCGGTTCTGCACCGCCGTGTACGCGACGATGGAGCCGGGGGAGCTGTGGGTGCGCATGCGGATCGCCTCGGCGGGTCATCCCGCGCCCCTGCTGGTTCGCGGCCACGGCGGAGCGGAGGAGGTGGGCAGTCACGGGCCGCTCCTGGCGGGCTTCCACGACTCCAGCTACGACGCGGAACCGGCCCACCTCGCCGCGGGTGAGTCCCTGGTCCTGT
>WUUC01112680.1_pt1 | contig 13314 bp, 9 predicted proteins | sample 6278441 | NCBI WGS metagenome assembly WUUC01 (sample SAMN13675441, study PRJNA597444) | soil metagenome | isolation source: soil | place: USA: Washington | collected 2017-10 | reverse complement strand
CGAGGATGGATTCGAACCATCATTAGCGGATCCAAAGTCCGCCGTCCTGCCTTTAGACGACTCGGGAAAAGCTCGGGGGGTGTACTCGAAAACCGATCGTGCTGCAAAAGCGCGGACCAGCGATTGTGCGAGACCGCGCCCGTCGGCGCCTATGGGTCCGCGCGCAGCGCTCTCACGTGCGCGATCAGCGCGGCGATGCCCTTCTCCGTAATGTCCGCGCCAAAAGCGGGCATCAGGCCGCGACCCTTTGCGATGACTTCGTGCAGTTGCGCGTCGCTGTGCGCGCTCTGAAACGCCGCGCTGCCGAAGTCGGGCAGTTGTGCCCCCGGCGGCCGCGCGGAGCCATCTCCGCGACCAGCTTCGCCGTGGCAGCTCGCGCAGCGCATGGAGAACAGAGCCGCAGCCGCGCGTGCGACGGGGTCGCCGGACTCTTCTGCGGCCCCCTGGCCTTCCGGCATCACCGCCGGGGGCGGCTGGTGATCCTCGGGACGCCACTCGCGCAGCTGGGACGTGTCTTTGCCGCAAGCGAGAACGGCCCCGAGAGCGAGCACCACGACGGCCTTTGGCGGATTCACGCGCACGTTGGCTGGCGGTTTTACCCTGTCCGCGCACTTCGCGCATGCGCGAAAGAACCGAACCGCTGGATTCGGTCGCCACCGTTTGGCCGCTTGGGGGCTCGAAGCTAGCCGCCGATCGAGCTCATGCCCACGTGCGTGTGCTCGTCGGCACTCGCATCGGCGAACAGGTGGCCCGCGAGCTTCGAACCGAGCGCCTCGTGCATGGCCCAGGCAATCGCAGCATCGGAGCGCCCGTCGCGCAGCAGGTCGCGCAGCGACACGGCCTTACGCGAGGCCAGGCAGGCGCGCAGATCGCCGCGTGCGGTCACACGCACACGGTTGCAGCTGTCGCAGAACTCGTTCGAAACGGCGGTGATGAAACCTACGCGCCGGCCCGAGCCGTCGGCCGCAGTCAGATAACGTGCCGGCCCCTGCCCCGCGACCGCTTCCGCGCCCACTTGCAAGAGACGAGCGCCGAGCAGCGCCGAGAGCTGCGCCTGCGAGACGAAGCGCGCCGCCGGCAGCTTTGCGGCCTCGCCCAGCGGCATGAGCTCGATGAAGCGCGGTGTGATGCCCAGCTCCCACGCCCAATCCACCAGCGCGCCCGCGTCGACATCGTTGATGCCTCCGAGGACCACGGCGTTGATCTTGACTTCCAGCCCGGCGGCCAGCGCTGCATGCACGCCGGCCAGCACACGCCGCAGGTCGCCCCCGCGCGTCAGCTCCCGAAAGCGCCCCGGGTCGAGCGTATCGATCGATACGTTGACACCTGCAAGCCCGGCTGCGCGCAGCGGCACGGCCAGTTCGCTCAGGCGGCTGCCGTTCGTGGTCATCACCAGCTTGCTCAGGCCGGTGGCCCGCTGGACCAGCTCGACCAGTCTGACCACGTCGCGGCGCACGAGCGGCTCGCCGCCGGTAAAACGGATGCGCTCGATGCCCGACTCGGCAAAGATGCGCGCAAGCCGCGCCGACTCCTCGAAAGAGAGCAGGTCCGGCCGCTCGGCGTGATCGTCCTCGCCGCCCGGCGGCATGCAGTAGACGCAGGCGAAGTCGCAGCGATCGGTCACCGAAAGACGCAGATAGCTGTACCTGCGGCCCTGGCGGTCCACCAAGCGCGGCAGACCCGCGCCGCCGAAGTCGGGCGGCGCCTCACGTAGCGGGGCGTTTTGACGGGCGTCGACCCGTGCACCAGCCTGCTCGACAACATGCAGACGTCGCCTCACCCGCTACTCATGCTGCCGAGTCCAGACGCGGTCAAGCTTCCTTGAGGCGCGCCGGCGTTCTACCGTTGCGCCACGTGCACCGCCGGCTCTCACTTCTCGCCCTGTGCTGGCTGTACGCCCTCACTCCCATCGCAGCACGCGCACAAGTGCGGGAGCTGGACGATGCGCGCCAGCTGTTCTTCGAGGGTGTTGCACACGCCAAGGATGGCCAATGGGAGCTAGCGCTGATCGCTTTCCAGGCGGCCTACTCCTTGGCTCCCAGACCGCACGTGCTGTTCAACTTGGCCTCCGCGCAGCTGCGCTCCGGAAAGCTGCTGGCGAGCAATGCCAACTTTCGCCGCTTCATCGCGAGCAGCGATCCAGCGGTCACACCCGTCGCCCGCCGCACGGCCGAGCTTCAGGTCGCGCGCATCGAACAGCGGATGCCGCGTCTGCGCATTCAGATCGACGGCTTGCGCGATGGCGACAGGATCCTTCTCGATCAGGCGCGCCTGTATCCTGACGAGCTGGGACACGACATGTGGCTCGACCCCGGGATCCACACGGTGCGCGTCGATCGTCCGCGCGGCGACCAGGAGATCCGCACGATCGCGGTCAGCGAGGGCCAGTTTCGCGTGTTGGCCTTTCGCCTCCCATAAAGGAACGGAGACAAACACCTACACGTTGAGTTTACAAGCGAACACGAGCACCCTTGTGCGCTTACACCTCGACAGGCTAGCGGAGGGCTGCGCGGAAAGTAAGCGCGCTAAACTTGAGCCATTGCGCGCCCCAGGTGTGCCCCCTATGATGGCTACCTCGGAGCGATGGGCAGACATGCAAAAAGCCAAGCGGCAGACGACGCGGCGCCAAGTAGAACGAGGCGAACGGCGGCGAGAAAAGGGAGCAAACGGAGATGTCTCCGAGCTCGTGCCGGTGGTGTTCATGACACGTTCAGTGCTGGTGGTCGAAGCGGATCCCGAGGTGCAAGCACGGCTTGCCCGCAACCTGAGCCGGCGCGGCAACCGAGTCGTCGGTACCGGCTCTGGAGATGGGGCGCTTGCGCTGATCTCGCAATGGGAAGTCGACCTCGTGTTGATCAGCGACAACCTCCCGGGGCGCACCGGCGTCGAAGTCGCGCGCTTGGTGCATCTGGCTCGGCCCAACGCAACCATCGTGCTGATGTGCGACAACCTGGAGCCGGGCACGCGCGCGGCGGCCCGGGCAGCGGGGGCCACCGAATGTGTGCGCAAGCCGCTGCTGGACGAGCACATCGGGTACTGGCTGCGGTTTCGCGCGACTCTGCCCACTGATCGCGGTGCCGTGGCACAATAGCGGCCTCGTGAGTCGTAGTCGTCGCTTCGGGCAAGCGGGCACGCGTTCGTGCCGCCGCAAATCGTGGGTCAGCGCCGTGTGCCTGAGCGCTAGCCTGCTGGGCGCGGCCGTCGGCGCTGCGTCCCCTCCGCTGAAGCTGATGAGCGTGGCAGAGATCCGGCCAGGCATGCGTGGCTACGGCCTGAGCGTGTTTCGCGGCACGGAGCCGGAGCGCTTCGACATCGAAGTGATCGACGTTCTTGAAAACTTTCGTCCCGACCAAGACTTGGTTTTGATCAAGACGCCCCATCCTCTCCTCGAGCGGACCGGTTCCGTCGCTGGCATGAGCGGCAGCCCCATCTACATCCAGGACCGTCTGGTCGGCGCGTACGCGTATGGCTGGTCGTTCGGGAAGGACCCTATCGCCGGCGTCACGCCCATCGCGAACATGCTCAAGGAGCTCGATCGGCCCATCAGGCCGGTGCTCGGTCCGCCGCTGCCGTTGGCCAAGAGAGCGGTCCCGCCGCGCGAAGCAGCGTCCCGGCACGAACGGCGCGACGCTTTCTGGGCGCTCTCTCGACGTGCCGAGCAGGGTTCGGCGCAGGGCGCGGCTTTCCAGCCGGCGGCGACGCCGTTGCTGGTCGGCGGCATGACTGGACCAGTCGCCGAGTTGCTGCGCGAAAAGCTCGCCCCGCTGGGTCTGCACGTGTTGGAAGCGGCGGGCGGAGCGCGCAAGCGGCCGCACGAAGCCTCGCCGGCAGGCTACGTGGAGGGCGGCTCGATCGCGGTCACCCTGGTGCGCGGAGACATCCAGGCCACGGGTGTGGGCACCGTCACGCACGTCGATGGCAAGCGCGTGATCGCTTTCGGCCATCCGATGCTCGACGCAGGCGAAGCGCACCTGCCCACCGCCACCGCCCGCGTGCTCCATGTGATGGCCAGCGAGCGCAGCTCCTTCAAGATCGCAGAGGCGCTGAGGCCGCTGGGCTCGCTGGTGCACGACCGGCAGTCGGCCATCGTGGTCGACACCGACCTCACGGCGCGCACCATCCCGGTGCGCATCCAGCTGCGCGGCCTCGGTGAGCTGCCGCGTGACACGTGGCAGGTCGAGGTGGCCAGTCATCGCCTACTCACCCCGTCTCTGGTGCTATCTGCGCTGAGCAGCGCCCTCGGCGCCGCCGTCAACGACACGGCCGACATGATGTACCGCGCGGAGAGCGTCGTGACCCTGCGCGGGCACGGACCGCAGCGCGTCGTCGACGAAGGCTTTGCGCCGCTCGGGGTCGCCCAGGCTTCTGCGCTGGCGCGCCTGCGCCTGTTCGACCTGATCGACATCGCCTACGCCAATCCTTTCGAGAAGGCGGAGATCGAGAGAGTCGACATCAGCCTCGACCTGCGCTTCGGTCGTGACGTCACGGAGCTGGTCGGTGCACAGCTCTCGGAAGCAGAGATCGACCCCGGTCAGCCCGCGCGTGTGGTGCTCTCGCTGCGTCCCTTCAACGGCGAGATCGAGCAGCGCGTGGTCGAAGTGCCGCTGCCCGCAACGCTGGCCGGAGAGCACATCGAGATCGAAATCTTGCCCGGTAGCCAGGCGCGCCTCGAGCAACCGGTGCCGCAGAGGTTATCCGACCTGCTGCAGATCGCCCGCTCCGGCCTGCCCAGCACCAGCCTGAGCATCCACGTGCAGCGCCGCGGGCGCGGCATCAGCCTGGCGTCGCACGTGGTCAAAAACCTGCCTGGCTCGGTGGTGGACCTGTTCTCGACGTCGCGCGATACCGCGCGCAGCCCCGCGTTCGTGACCGAAGAGCGCACGACCTTGCCGATGGGTCGGATCATGTCCGGCTCCGCCAAGCTCTCGCTCGAGGTACGCAAGGAGAAACGATGAAGCGCGTGCTCGCCTGGCTTCTGCCAGCCCTCCTCGCACCGGGCTTGGCGCTCGCAGTCACGACTCAAAGCTTCCTGATCGATACCAGCGAAGCCTTCGAAAAGGGCAAGCTCGAGGGCGCTGCGGTGCACGCCGACGGCAAGCTGACGCGCGCCGTTACAACCAGCCGCAGCGCCATCGACGGGGCGACCGTGGCCTATGCCAGCGCCGTCGGACCCGACGGAGCCATCTACCTCGGCACGGGCAACCAGGGCACCGTGTATCGCGTGGACGGCGCGGCGCACAAGCCGTTCGCGCGCACGCAATCTGCCCTGGTCTCTGCATTACTGTGGGTGGGCGACACGCTCTACGCCGGGACGCTCGAGATGGGCAAGGTGCTGGCCATCGACCAGAAAGGCGGCCTCAAGGACTTCGCCACGCTGCCTGGGGCAGCGCATATTTGGGCGCTCGCCTACGACGCCAAGCGTACGACCCTGTACGCGGCCACCGGACCCGAAGGCAAGCTGTTCGCGATCGACAAGGCCGGCAAGGCCAAGCTCGTGCACGACGATCTCGCCGAACACCTGCTTTGCATCGCGCTCGACGCCGACGGGCGCCAATACGTGGGCACCAGCAACGGCGCGCGCCTGTTGCGCCTCAGCGCGAACACGGCCAGCGTCCTCTATGATGCGCCTGGAGAGGAGCTCGGCTCTCTGGCGCTCGGTCCGGGCTTCGTGGCCATCGCGAGCAACGAGTTTCCCGACCCTGGCGCCGGCGACGCCGCCAAGGACATGGGCGGCCGCGGCAAGCGCAGCAAGCCTGGCAAAGGCAAAGTTTTTTCCATCTCCCTGGACGGCGGCGTCGAGGAGCTGTACCGCGCCGACAGCGCCCACGTCAGCGCGCTCGAAGTCGACGGAAGCGCCGTGCACGTGGGCCTGGCGCAGGAGGGCCGCATCGTGCGCGTGCAAAAGGGCCAAGCCGCCGCGACCTGGGCCGACGCCGACGAGCGTCAGATCGTAGCCATTCATCTGACGGCAAAGACCCCGCATTTCGTGAGCTCGGACGGTGTCGCGGTGTATCGCGTCGCCCAGCCGGGGGCCGAAGGCCAGTGGACCAGCGCGGTGCTGGACGCCAAGTTGCCCGCGCGCTTCGGGGAGCTGCGTTTTCGGGCCGCGGGCAAGGTGCGTCTCGCCACGCGCTCCGGCAATACCGAGATCCCCGATGCCACTTGGTCGGCGTGGTCCTCGGAGCTGACTGCGCCCGGGCCGATACGCAGCGCCCAAGCACGCTTTCTGCAGTTGCGCGCGACGCTCGTGCAGGATGCCGAGCTGTACGCAGCGGAAGCCTATTATTTGCCGCAGAACGCCCCCGCCTATGTGCGCAACGTGCGCGCGACGTCGGAGCGCTTCGCCGACAAAGCTGCCCCGAGCTCAGCCAGCACAACGGGCGGCAAGACCGGCATCACGCTCAGCTGGGACGTCGACAATCCGGATGCGGATCGGTTGCGCTATCGCCTCTACTATCGCCGCGAGGGCCACGACAGCTTCCTGCCTATCCTTCCGGAGCACGAGCTGCTCGAAAAGAACGAGTACCGCTGGGAGACGCTGCCGGTGCCCGACGCCTACTATCGGGTGCGCGTGGAGGCGTCGGACGAGCTGGCAACGCCCGAACCCCAGGTGCAGAAGACGCAAGCGCTCAGCGCCCCCATTCTGGTCGACAACCACGCGCCGCAGATCGAAGCCCTGCGCGTCGAGAATGGACGTCTGTTCGGCCAAGTCAGCGATGCGCTCGGTCCGATCGCGCTGATCGAGCTCGCCGTGGACGGCGGGAACTTCCGCCCGATCAGCGCCAAGGACGGTCTCCTCGACACGGCGCGCGAGAGCTTCGATGTGGAGCTGGGCGTTCTCACTGGCGGTACGCATATCGCTTCGGTGCGCGCCTCGGACGCAGCCCGCAACAGCGGAACGAGCGCAATCGAGTTCGCAATCAAGCGCTGAGCGAGCTCGACACGACGATCGCGGGCCTCCGATTTGATTGACCTCACTGCCCTGATTCCGCGCTCACCGGGCCTTGGCGCGTGCTGTCAATTCGATGCAAGTCGTCGAAATAGAAAGTTTTTAAGTGCTACCGAAAGGGGCTGAGCGCGGAGCCACTGAAGTCGGTTCCCCGCGTATGGGCTGGAGATTTCTCCGACGATTCCACGTCAAATCGGAGGTGTCTGTGCGATATATAGGGGCCCGATATGTTGAACCCCGAGGCCGCGACAGGTCATGCCTCCGCCCCTGCCGGGCGCATTGCGTCCTTCGGCAAGTATTTGCTGCTGCAACGCGTCAGCGTGGGCGGCATGGCGGAGGTATTCAAGGCCATCCCGGAGGGGGCGACCCGAATCGATCAGATCATCGCGATCAAGCGCATTCTTCCGAACATCGCGGAGGATCACGAGTTCATCGGCATGTTCGTCGATGAGGCGCGCCTGGTCGGACAGCTGGCGCACCCCAACATCTGCCGCATCTACGAGCTCGGCCGTGTCGGCGGCGACCATTACATCGCGATGCAATTTCTCTGGGGTCGCGACCTGCTGAAGGTGATGAACCGCTACAAGAAGGCGGGCATGTTGGCGCCAGAGCCGATGGCCGTCTTCGTGGCAGCCAATGCCTGCGCGGCGCTCCACTACGCCCACAACAAGTGCGATGCGTCAGGCGCACCCCTGCACATCATCCATCGCGATGTCTCGCCGCAGAACATCATCGTGGGCTACGCCGGTCAGTCCAAGCTGATCGACTTCGGGGTCGCGCGCGCCGCGACGCAGAGCCAAAAAACCCAAGCCGGCATTCTCAAGGGCAAGTTCGGCTACATGAGCCCCGAGATGATCCGCGGCCTGCCCGTCGATCACCGCTCGGACGTGTTCGCGATGGGCATCTGCCTTCACGAGGCGCTCACGGGCTCGCGGCTGTTTTACGGCGAGACGGATTTTGCAACGCTCGAGCTGGTGCGCGATGCGCGGGTCGTACCGCCCTCCACCAAGGTGCCCACGGTGCACCCGGAGCTCGACGCAATCGTCATGCGCGCCCTGACTCGCGACGCCGAGCAGCGCTATCAGACGGCGCAGCAGCTGGAGGATGCTCTGCTGGGCTTTCTCGACGCGCACTACCCCGGCTACGGTGAAGCACAGGTCGGAGCCTGTATGCGCGAAGCCTTCGGGCACGAGCTGACGCGCGAGAAACTGCGCCTCGACGCCTTCTCCCGCATGTTGGAGCGCGGGGAGCTGGTGCGCGGCGCGATTCTGCCGGCGCTACCTGTCGAGCCGCCACCGAGCGGCGAGCGAAACGCCGCCGCGCTCGACGAGGCGGCCGGCGCACGCGCCGCGGAGAAGGTCAGTCAGAGTCAACCGGGCTTCGACGAGCGCCCTTTCGCCACGGGAAAGCAGCCCGAGCTGCGCGAGGAGCAGACCCACATCTTCTTCAGCGCCGCCGAGCTCAGCGAGATCCGCCAGCTGGAGCCCCTGGACGCCGAGCTCTCCAATTGGTGGACCAACTCGCGCTCGGCCGACGCAGCGCAGCCCGCGCCAAGCCGTCCCAAGCTCACACCGAGCGGCACGTACCCACGGCGCTTCGACGAGCACGGACGCGCCGCACACACGCCCGCCCCTCAGGGTCGCCGGCGCGATGAGCGGGGCGTTCCAGCCCAGACCCTGCGCGCGTCGGAGAGCTCCTCGCGGGCGTACCGCGCGCGAGACATGCGTGGTCGCGGGTTGGTGCGCGCGTCGCTGCTGGCACTCTCTGCGCTGGCCCTGGCGGTGTTCGGCTACGGGGCCGTTCGGCTCGGCGCGCACCGCACCGCCACCTTGGAGATCGGTGCGGTCGATGACCCTGACGCTCTCGTGCGGGTCGACGGCATCGTGCGCGGCAATCCTCCGCTGATCGTGGAGGGGTTGGCGCCGGGCAGTCACTCGCTCGAGCTGGAGGCGCGGGGCTTCGAGCTGGCGCGTGCGAACATTCGTGTCGAGGCGGGCGAGACGCGGGCGGTGGATCTCATGCTGTCGCCCAAGCTCACGCCAACCACGACTAGCACCGAGACCACGCCGAGCGTTCTGCAAGAAGGCGCGCAGCGGGCGGGCGAACCGAGCGGCAGCCGCGAAGCCGACAGGGCGCCGTCGCGCGCGCAGCCGCGCGCGCGTAGCGGGCTCGCCGCCGGCGCTAAGTCTGCCCGCCCGCCCGAGCCGGCCGAGACCGACGAAGCCCAGGCGCTTGCCCCGTCGGTCAGCCCGGACCCCGCGCCGCCGCAGAACGAAGCAGCGTCAGGTTCCGACGGCCCCAGATCCGGCGCCGCACCCGAGCCAGACGCGGAGCGAACCGTCCACGAATCGCAACCCGTCGCAGGGCAAGCAGCCGATGCGGTGAACGCAGATGCCGCGGCAGCCGGACAAGGTGAGCTGCTGATCAGCACCGTGCCCTGGTCGCGCGTAATCATCGACGGTAACGACACCGGTCGCGACACACCGGTGCGCGCGCTGCGTGTCGCCGTGGGACCGCACCGTGTGGTGCTGCGCACGCCGGATGGACCCGAGCACGAAGTCAGCGTCATGGTGCTGCCCGGCAAGACCATCCGCATCATCCATCGGTTTCCCGAGACGCTTTGACCGACCCGAACCGGGTGGTCAATCCTGGGGTGGCTCGCCCTCTTTGGTGCGCGCCTCTTCCAGGCCAAGCTTGAGCCGACGCATCACCGCCTGCCGCTGGCGCTGTTTGTAGGCCGCATGGCTGGCCTCGCCGCGCTCGTTGCCTTGCTCCGTCTCGCGATCGATGATCTGGAACTCTGCCTGCACGAAGATCACGGGGCCGAGCGACCAGCCCGCTGGGGGCACCTGCTCCAGCATCGCTTTCGAGAGCCGCACGGGCATGTCGACGACGAAGTGCACCACCCGGTAGCTCTCGGACGAAAAGTGATTGTCGGACGGCGCGTTGCGCTCCATATCGGCGCTCAACTGCAGCCGTGGCAAGAGCTTCTGCAGCACCGGATTGTCCTCGCAGTAGCCCTTGAAGTCGAACAGGGTGTTGGTGGATTGCCCTGGAATCACGTAGTTGAAGGGAAAAACGTTGCGCATCAAGTGGTCGAGCGTCGGCCAGATATCGTCGCGTGTACGGGTGACGACGCGAAAGCGCAGCTTGTCGAAGATCTGCGCCGCGATGGTCTCGCGCTTCGATAGCAGCTTGGTGTACAGCGAGTCCTTGTTCTTGCGGCCACCGATGAACTCGAGGATGGGGAAGCCTCTGGCCAGCATGTTGCCGACCACGCGGTACACCTTCTCTTCGACCAGATGGAAGACCTCCTGATCGGCGACCGGCAGCATGAACAAGAGCTCGCGCGCGTCGAGGTGATGGATGATGTGCATCACCTTCAGAATCGTGCAGGCGCAGAGCTGTCGGTGTCCTCGCGAGGAAGCTAGCTCGATCAGGTCGGGCAGGTCAGCCTGCGCAACTGGCTTCGGCACGGGAAAGTCGAAGTTGCGTCGCAGATAGCTGATGGCCGCGTTTTTCACGGCCTCGCAGCGCGCGATGTCGGCCGGGTCGTCCATGCGCAGCTCTTGCACGGTAACGAAGGCATCGATGTCCTCGCGGCTTTCGAAATTGGCCCGATGCCAATCGATGACCGAACCCCCGCGCAGCGCGAGCCGGACGGCCTCGACATCGGCCAGCGTGAGCTCCTCGAGCTTTCGGTAGAGCCGGTCGGTATCGGACATGGACGCCGCGTCAGACTAGGTGCGCGTGCCGTCGGCAGCGGAATTGGGGCTCGCTCCCGAGCTGGTGGGCGAGAGCGAGCGCGACGCGCTGCGAGTGGCTGCGCTGCTGCGGCTCAGGAACACCGTACCCAGGAAAATGCCGACGGTGACACCCAGCACGCCGATGTTGCCCCACAGGACAGCGTTGCACCCCGTCAGCAGGAACAGAGCCGAAAACAGCAAAACCATCGAGGGCACTGGGGCCGCTCGATTAACCATCGAGGGCATTTGGGCCGCTCGACTAACCATCGAGGGCATTTGGGCCGCTCGACTAACCAACTTGCGCAGCGCCGACATTAGCCCTCCGAGTGACGCGCAAACGCTCTGGGATGAGAGCGGCTGAATTCCGTCGAGACCCCCCTGGGAACGCTCGATGGCTCTGTATGCGATTCCGTCGAGGCCCCGGGCGCTCGATGGCTCTGTAACAGTGTAAGATAGGCTCGCACAAGCTGCGGAAACGGTCAAAGGATCTACTACAATGGGGAGCGGCCGCCAAGCGCCTTGTGCCCGTTCCACTCGCCACCAGTGAGTCTTCTTTCCATGCCGCGCAAGCTGGGGGAAACTATCCGACAAGTCCAATGTCCGACTCCATGATTCCGCCCAGAAGTCCCGAGGCACTCGCGATCCTGCCATTGCGTAACTCGGTATTGTTTCCCGCATCCGTCGTGCCCGTCAATGTAGGCCGGCCACGTTCGGTACGACTGATCGAAGATGCGTTCGGAAGTGAACGCCCAACCATCGGGGTAGTCGCTCAGCGCAGCTCCGACGTCGAGGACCCACAATTCAGCGATCTTTTCCAGGTGGGAACTGTCGCGCGCGTGCTCAAGGTGATCCGGCTCAGCTCTGGCAACTACAGCGTGGTGCTGCAAGGCGTGGCGCGCATGCGCATCCTCGAGCCGGTCGAGACGCGGCCCACCCTGCGCGCTCGAGTCGAGCGCATTGCCGAGCGTCCCGAACGCCAAGTCGACACCGATGCGCTGATGGTGCATCTGCGCGAGTCGGCTCGCCGGCTGCTCAGTGTGCTGCCGCAGCTGCCGCGCGAAGCCGCCCAGGCGCTCGACAACGTGCAGGATGCCGGCGCCTTGGCAGATCTTGTCGCCTCCAATCTGCCCATCGCGACGGCGCACAAGCAGAACGTGCTCGAGCTGCTGGACGTTCGCGATCGGCTGCGCAAAGTGATCGAGCTGCTGGGCCGCCAATCCGAAGTGCACCGCGTGAAGCAAGAGATCTCGACGATGGTGCAGGAGGAGATGTCGCGCACGCAGCGCGAGTTCTTGCTGCGCCAGCAGATGCGGGCCATCCGCCGTGAGCTCGGGGAAGGCGAAGAGGACGAGGACGAGCTCGAGCAGCTTCGCGAGCGCATCGCGCGCGCCGATCTGCCCAGCGAAGCCGAGCGCGCCGCCAAGAAGCAGCTGAGCCGCATGCGCACGATGGCGCCGAGCGGCGCGGAGTATCAAGTCGCACGCACCTACGTCGAATGGCTTGCCGAACTACCTTGGGGCAAGACCACCCTCGATCGGCTCGACGTGGCAGAGGTGCGCCGCGTGCTCGACGAGGATCACCACGGCCTGGAGCGTGCCAAGCGGCGCATCGTCGAGTTCATCGCGGTGCGCAAGCTCAAGATGAATCAACGCGGCCCAATCCTGTGTTTCGTGGGACCGCCAGGCGTGGGCAAGACCTCGCTGGCGCGCTCGATCGGGCGTGCCACAGGGCGCAAGTTCGTGCGCGTGTCGCTCGGCGGTGTGGTCGACGAGGCGGAGATCCGCGGCCATCGCCGCACCTACGTGGGCTCCTTTCCGGGCCGCATCATCGGGGCGCTCAAAAAGGCCGCCGCCAAGAACCCGGTGATCGTGCTGGACGAGATCGACAAACTGGGCAGGGACAACCGTGGCGATCCAGCCAGCGCGCTGCTCGAGGTGCTCGATCCCGAACAGAACGCTGCGTTCGTGGACCACTACCTCGACGTGCCGGTGGATCTTTCCTCGGTGCTCTTCATCGCCACCGCCAATCGCCGCGACACCATCCCCGGACCGCTGCTGGATCGCATGGAGGTGATCGAAATCCCCGGCTACACGCGCGAAGAGAAGAAGTCGATCGCGCGACAGTTTCTCATTCCAAAGCAGCTCAGCGAGCATGGTCTGACGCCGGAGCGACTCGACTTCACCGAAGGCGCCATCGACTTCATGGTCGACAACTACACGCGCGAGGCAGGCGTACGCACGCTAGAGCAGCGCGTGGCAGCGCTGTGCCGCCACGTCGCGGTGCGCCTGGCACGCGGTGAAGACGTGTACGTCACCTGCGAGCCCGACACGATACAAGAGGTGCTCGGCCCCCCACCGCACGAAAAAGGCGTGGTCGAGCGCGCCGCCGCAGTAGGTGTCTCCGCGGGTCTTTCGTGGACGCCGGCCGGTGGGGACTTGATGTTCATCGAGTCGATGCGCATGCAGGGCAAGGGCACGGTGCACCTGACCGGACAGATGGGCGACGTGATGAAGGAGTCGGCCGCAGCCGCGTTCACGTACCTGCGCGCGAGGGCGCGTAACTTCGGACTCGATCCGGACTTCCTGGCGAAGACGGACGTGCACATCCATCTGCCGCAGG
>WUUC01230379.1_pt1 | contig 13315 bp, 16 predicted proteins | sample 6278441 | NCBI WGS metagenome assembly WUUC01 (sample SAMN13675441, study PRJNA597444) | soil metagenome | isolation source: soil | place: USA: Washington | collected 2017-10 | reverse complement strand
CACTGCGATGGGTCGCAGACGGGGGTCTCTCACCCCCATTCGGAACAGACAGCGCCTCGTGGCGCACGTGGCAGGAGGTGCAGACCACGAGGGTCTTGCGCCGCCGGTTCGCCATGGCCTTAGCCCACGCGGGTTGAAGCGGTCCGGGTATACCGAGATCTGCGAGCTTGCGGACATGATGGACTTGAACATTGCCCACGTCTTGGCAGAGCTCGCATGTGTCCGCGAGGAGTCGGGTGATGAGCTCCTTGCGCGGATAGTCGACCCGGATCGGTTGACGGTCGATAACCGCCGCTGATTTCTGCCGTCGGAGTTGGATATCGCCGAACCGTGCGACCAGTGACAGCCTCCCGTCGCGTTCGATCCGCGCTTCGAAACAGGTTCGCAGCCCATGCGGTGTCGAGATCTTGGTCTTGTGTTTCGCCGCCATCTTCGACACCGACGAGCGGTGTTTGCCTGCCAGGGTTTTGAGCACCGAGGTCCGGCTGACCTCGAAGATTCACCTGATGGCCGATTCCCGGTGCCGCCCGTTGGCCCGGGTCATCACCGCCGGGCAGCGCCACGACGGCGTCGCCTTCGAGCCCTTGATGAAACGGGTGCGGATCCGCCGACGCGGGCCCGGTCGACCGCGCACGCGTCCTGACCGGCTGCTGGCGGACAAGGCCTACTCGAACCGGGCCATCCGTTCCCACCTGCGGCGACGCAGGATCAAGGCGACCATCCCGGAGAAGGCCGACCAGCTGAAGGCGCGTGCCGCGAAGGGCTCCGCCGGCGGTTGACCGCCACGCTTTGACACCGAGGCATACAGGCAGCGCAACACCGCCGAGCGCGCCGTCAACAAGCTCAAGGCCTTCCGCGCCGTCGCTTTGCGCACCGACAAACGCGAGTACGTCTACCAGGGCACGATCGACATCGCCTCGATCAGGATCTGGCTCCGCGACCCAATCAAACAAGATCCATCAGACACGCCCTAGTGCCTCGTCGGGCAATGTCCGGTAGGTGATCGAGGACGGACGTCACGGCGCATCCGAGGGGTGTCCCGCGCTGACTCGGGAACGGATCCGAGTTCCGTCGTGTCCGACGAGCAGCAGGACCTCCACAGGGCCCTCCCCCGTCGATCCGGTCCAGTGCGGGCGGCGAGTGTCGATCTCGGCGACCTCGCCCGGCTCCAGGACGACATCCTGGTCGTCCAGCACTACACGCAGCCGCCCTGCCAGCACGTACATCCACTTCCAGCCGACGTGCGTCGGCAGCGGGTTGGGCGGGGTCGCCTCGGTCTGCGAGTAGACGATCTTGAAGGGCTCCGGGCTGATGTCGCTGCGGGTCAGCGGCCAGACGATCACATCCGATCTGTGCGTCCGCGGTGCGGCGTGCACACGTCGCTCGTCGAAGCCGGGGAAGCCCAGCAGCGCGTCGAGGGTCATCCCGTGGACCAGCGCGAGCGGTAGCAGTAGCTGCAGTGTGGGGCGCCGGGCGCCGGACTCCAGGCGGGACAGTGTGCTCACCGAGATGCCGGTGTGCTCGGCAAGCGTGCTCAACGCGATTCCCCGTTCGTGGCGGAGCGCTGCGAGTCGGTGACCGAGCCCGTCGAGGACACGGGCGATCGTGTCCTCGTCTCCGGGCACGCGCCCCCGGAACGTCAACCGTTCTGGCATGCCCCCCGTCGGGTACGGCGTCACCGGATCGCACCCGGCGCGCCCGAGCAGCACGCAGTTGCCTGTCCGCTATGGAGCAATCGGCTCATGTTGTCGGCCAAGGTCGCACCCCCTACATGCTCGGCGCATGCGTCGTCGCGGCCATACTGCAGCCTCTCAGTTGCTGATCAGGCAAGTATGCCCGGATGCAGCGAGCTCCGGCCGGCGCAGCTCGGTGGAGACGACGCACTCCGAGCGGGAGTGCGCCGTGTCGTGCGGCACCGGTGGCAGGCGGCGCGGGCGGGACCTCGTGGATCAGCGGGAGCGGCGGAAGCTCGTGCGCACCTCCTCGGTGAACAGCTCCGGCTGCTCCCAGGCCGGGAAGTGCCCACCTGCGGGGAGCTCGTTGTAGTGCACGAGAGGGGGTAGCGCTCCTACACCAGCGGCGACTGGCCTGGTGGATGTCGCGGGGGAACTGGCTGAAGCCGACCGGCACCTCGATCGCGTGCTCGGAGAAGCTGCGCGAGTTCTGCCAGTAGATGCGCGCGGAGGAGGCCGCGGTCGCCGTCAACCAGTAGAGCGTGATGTCGTCCAGCATCTGGTCGCGGCTCAGCGTCTGCTCCGGGTCGCCGTCGTGGTCGGTCCACTGCTGGTACTTCTCGTACAACCATGCCGCCTGCCCCACCGGGGAGTCGGTGAGCGCGTACCCCACCGTCTGCGGGCTCTGAACCGCCTCGACTCGGTAGCCCGACTCGTTGTCCTCGAAGCCTGCAGCCGCTCGAGCGCACGCTTCTCCTGGGCGTCGATCGCCTCCATCGACTCGAAGATGGGGAACATGTTGAAGTGGACCGCCGAGACGGTGGGCGCGCCGATCGAGCCGAGGACGTTGGCGACGGAGAAGCCCCAGTCGCCGCCCTGGGCGACGAACTGGTCGTAGCCGAGCCGGCGCATCAGCTCGACCCAGGCCTGCGCGATCCGCTCCGGGGTCCACCCAGGCTTGTCCGGTTTCCCGGACAGGCCGAAACCGGGCAGTGACGGCAGGGCGACGTGGAAGGCGTCTGCGGGGTCGCCGCCGTGCGCGGCCGGGTCGGCGAGGAGCGGAGCCACCTCCAGGAACTCGAACACCGAGCCGGGCCAGCCGTGGGTCATCACCAGCGGTGTCGCGTCGGGCTCGGGCGAGCGCAGGTGCAGGAAGTGGATGTCGACTCCGTCGATCCGCGTCATCGACGGGACGAGCGCGTTGAGCCGCGCTTCGGCTGCGCGCCAGTCGTAGTCGTCGCGACGCCGAGCACCTGCAGTCCGGCGTGACGTTCCAGCAAGGTCAGACCGGGCTCGCCCGTGCCGCAGGCGATGTCCAGGACCGAGACGCCGTCGGACAGCCCGGTCGCGTGTTCGGCAATGCCGTCGACGACCGGTTTCGTGATCGGCAGGACCAGATCGAAATTCGCCGCATTCTTGTCGAATTCGAAAGCTTTCTCGGGCATCTGCACCTCTTTGCTCGTCGTGTCGGGTCTTCATCGGACAGGGCGCGTACGTACCGATCCCGGGCCGCCGGAATCAGGCCGCCGCGACGGGCTCCGCATGTTCGATGAGGGCACGATCGTGGTCCTCCGCCGCGAGATACGGGGTGAGTCGCGCGTGTCGGATTCCGACATGCAGATCCCGCCAGAACCGCTGCAACGGGTTCGACACGGCGAAACTGCTCGAGCCGTGGAGGTCCAGGAGCCGGTCCACGGCCTCGCGGGCCTCACGGGCCGCAGTGACCAGCTCCATCCTCATCCCCGCTCGATGGACGGGTGTCGCGCTGTCGCCCGGTGCGAGACGGTCGATCTCGTCGGCGACCCGGTGCACGCGCCTGCCCGCGCTGTCCACGAGCCGGGTGGCCTCGCCGAACCACTGGCGCGCGCCCACCGAGGAGCTGAGAGTCGGCAGGCTGCTCCCCGGAGGGCGCCGGGTCTCGAGCACCGACGCGACGACGTCGTGGGCGCCGCGCGCGGCGCCCAGCACCGGCGCCAGCAGGGTGGCCGTGTTGGCCAGGGTGAGCATGGGTCGTTGGGCGAGGTCGAAGCCTTCCGGGCCGAGCCGCACGATATGACTGGTCGGAACGAAAACTTCCTGCGCGAGGAGGGTGTGGCTGCCCGTCCCCCGCAGCCCGGCGGTATCCCACGTGTGCTCGATGTTCACGAGACCGATCGGCACGGAGGCCAGCGCGGCGCCGGCGGGGCGCCCCTGCTCCACCACCGCGACCATGAGGCCGGCCCAACTCGCGTGCTCGCACCCGGAGGCGTAGTTCCAGCGCCCGGAGACCCGCAACCCACCGTCCACGACGTCGGCGTGCCCGGGCGGTGCGCCCGTTCCGCACAGCACCGCGTCGGGATCGGTCAGCAGGTCGTTCTGCGCCTCGTGTGACATCAGGGGCACGAACATGCTCTTGGCCTCCGTCGAGATGCCCGCCAGCCATGCCGTCGACGTGCATCCCCGCCCCAGCTCGGTGAGCACTGCCACAGTCGTCCGCAGGTCTGCGCCGTACCCACCGCGATCCGTCGGGGTGCGCATCCTGAAAGCCCCGGCTTGCTGCGCCGCCACGAGGCTCTCCGGAGCGACCCGGCGATCCTGCTCCGTCCGCGCCGCGTGCGCGGCCAGCGTGGGCACCGCGGCGCGGGCACGCTGGAGAAGGGTGCCGGCCGCCGCTCCCTGCACCCGGTCGACCTCCGAGTCCAACGACATGTCGATTTCCTTCCCTACGAAGGGGCCCCCGCGGCCCCGTACCTCGCCACTCCAACATCGATTGCGGTGCACGGCTCCCAACTCTTGCCACATCGGCAACGCCGATCGGCTACGGCGGCGCAGCTGCCCGCCCGGCACGGTCCCCGAAGCCGGACGGGCAGTGCCGTGCTGCGTACCGGGCCGCCCGCCGGGAGATCTCCTCGACGGCGTCGACCAGCCAGTCCGGGGCCTCCTCGGCCGAAGTGCCGGGTGGGTGCGGCGCGGCCGGTGACGTCGGGAGTGTCGGGCTGGCGGGTCTTCTCCCTAGCAGGTGATGGCGACCGAGCGGTAGACCATGGAGACTGACCGTGGTCGTTCGGACCCCGATCAGGCCGGGTCGCAGCACAATGGCACGTACGTCGGAGGCGCGCCGTCAGGCCGCGAAGGCGGGCGGTTCCCCGCCGTTTGCGGAGATTAGAGACCTAACCCCGTCGTCGAGGTCTCACTGCGGATCTCACTCGTCGCGACGCGCGCAGGGTGGTGGGACAGGGGCGGCGGCTCTCGGCCTCGGGAGGGCAACGGAGCGGGGGCGACCGCGGCGCGGCCGGCGAGGAGATCTGGTGCCGCCGAACGATGGCGGCGAAGAGCGGATTGGACTACATCTACGACCGGTACATGAGACCGCCCGCAGTCGCGTTCACCCCTGTTCTCGACAGACTCATCGATATCGGCAGAATTCAGGGCATGCCGTCCGATTTGCTGTACTTCCTCATCAACGGGCCCGCAGCGGCCTTGGTTCAGCGGTCACTCGCCCCGGGCGGCGGGCACGGAACCACGACGCGAGCAGAACTCGAGAGTCTCGCGACCTCACTGGCACGGCACGTGGTCGCCGCGCTGATGCCCGACGTGTCCCTGGGTCAGCGACTCGACGCGGCGCCGTGACGTCCGGGGCCGTACGTGCTCGCCGAGGGCGATCTGACCTGTGGAAACTACGCACCGGCGCACCGTGGCGCGACTTTGCCCGAGCCCTACGGACCGGCCTACTCCCACCCCTCGACCCGGACAGCGATGCGAGCTCGCGGGATTGCCTTCACAACCCGGAGAAAATCGACCAGATCGCAGCCGCTGAGCGTACTTGTCAATGGGTCATCCGGCGGCCCGGGTGATCTCGGCGAGTTCGTCCAGGTCGGCAAGCGTCTCGGCCTCCGGGCGGGTCGGCAGGAGGAAGGTGACCTCCTCGACGCCGGCCTCGGCGTAGCCGTCCAGCTCCGCGCGGTCCCGACCGGCGCCGAAGATCGTGAACGGCACATCCGGTCGACCTTGGTCGGCCAGCCAGCTCCGGACCCGGCTCAGCTCGGTGGCCGAGGTGTGCGCCCCGGGCAGCCAGGCGTCGCCGAGTGTGCGCAGCCGTTCGAGCGCGGCCGGGCTCTCCCCACCGATGACGACCGGCGGATGCGGACGCTGGACCGGCTTGGGCCACGAGAAGATCGGGTCGAAATCGACATGCTTGCCGTGGTACTCGGCCTGATCCTGCGTCCAGATCGCCTTCAGCGCCGCCACCTGCTCGTTCATCTTGGCACCCCGGGTGGCCGGGTCGGCGGCGTGGTTGCGCATCTCCTCGCGGTTCCAGCCGACACCGACACCGAAGGCGACCCGGCCGTCGGAGACCAGGTCCAGGCTGGCCACCTCTTTGGCCAAATGGATCACGTCGCGCTGCGGGACCAGGGCGATCCCGGTGGCCAACACCAGGGTGCGGGTGGTCGCGGCGGCGGCGGTCAGCGCGACGAACGGGTCCAACGTGCGGTAGTAGAAGTTGGGCAGGGCACCGCCACCGGGTACGGGCTTTCCCTGCTGGCCGGGATGTGCGAGTGCTCGGCCAGGTACAGCGAATTGAAGCCTCGTTCCTCGACTGCGGCTCCGAGCGGGCCCGGGCGGATGCCTTCGTCGGTCACGAACGTTGCGATTCCGAACCTCATGTACGGATCATCTCGCTCTCACTCAGGGGGCGTTGATCAGCCCCGTTGCACGCGCGGCTCCGGGCGATCGAGTTCACGAAGTTCCTTTAGAGAATCGACAGCGAACCCGGACCCAATGCTGGACCAAGACCGCCGACCAGGTCCTCGACAGCATCGCCCGTTACGCAGCATGGGAGCGGGTGGGTGCGTGACTCGGGCAGTCGAGGGAACGGGCTCCGGCGTCGCTCGTGGTATGCCGTTGCGGGAATGTCGCGTCCGGGTGAGGGAGAGGAGGAGGTCTCGGAGCTACTGAGCCTTTGCCAACCTGATCATGAGCTGGCGATCATGAGGGTTTGAACTGCGGCGATGAGCTTGTCGGCGGCGTTCGGGCTGGAGCGGATCTTCCGCAGGACCCTCCAGTTCTTCAGCTCAGCGTTGACCCGCTCGCCCGGGCCTCTGCGACGGGCGTGAGCGGTGTTCACGTCCTTCTGGTTCTGGGAGAGCTCGTGGTAGCGGCCGGTGTCGGGATCCTTGCGCCGACGCCGCTGTGGGACCGCGACCGTGGGACTGCGCCCTGGTAGGCGGTGTCGGCGGCCGCAGGGATTTCATGCTCGGTGAGCGCGTCGGTTATCCCGTGGTCGCGGGCGGCGCCCATGTCGTGGCGCGCGCCGGGCAAGGGTGGAGAGATCCACACCAGCCTGCCGATCGGGTCGGCTATGACCTGCACGTTGAGCTCGTGGGCCTTATGCTTGCCCGAGTAGAACGCTCGGTCGTAGCCCGAGGCCATGCCGATGCGGTCGATGCGCAGCAGGGTGCCGTCGAGGATGACGAACGCCTTCCGCCGGGCGACCTCGATCGCCTGTTCCAAGGACGGAGCCATCGCGGCGAGCAGCGTGAGGGCCTCGCGGATGTAGCGGTAGACCGTGGAGGTGCCGATCTCGAATCCGCAGGCTAGATCGGCGTAGGTCTCGCCCTTACGCAGATACGCCACGACCAGGAGGGCCTGTCGGCCGACCGGCAGCTTGCGCCACCGGGTCCGGCGCTTGTTGCGGTGTGCTCGCAGCGCATCGGAGAGCACACCGAGGGCGCGGCTGGACACGGTCATGCCGGACGGGTAGGACAAACACCTTGAAGCTCCTGGTTGGACGGTCGGATCTAGGCAATTGCCCGTCTACCAGGAGTTTCACCCAGTCGAGGTCACGCCACGCCGCACACGCCCTGACCTGGCTGTCCGCAGGTTGGTGACGGCTCGGTGTCCAGCCTAAGCTCATCCCGCTGCTGCATGCTGCTCCATCGGAGCCCGGGCATCCGGTGGCGCTGCACTCCGCCGCGTCAGGGGAGCCGGACGAAGGAGTCGACGTAAGACAGCGCCGCGTTCATCGACGCCCGGATTGGTGCGGTGTCGCGCAGGGTCTGGGTCAGTAGCGTTCCCCCCTGCAGCCCAGCGAGCAGAGCGTAGGCGAGCTCCGCCACGTCGGCCTCGGACCGAAGGTCCCCTCGTTCCCGCATGCGCCTGAGTCCCTCCTCCAGGACGGACTTCCAGCGCAGGAATCCCTGGGACAGCTCGGCGCGGGACTCCTCGTCGCTGCCGCTGAGCTCGCCGGCGAGGGTCGCCAGGCTGCAGTCGCCTTCGGGGTCCTCCTGTCGTTCGATGGCGGCGTCGGCCCAGGCCCGCAGTGCCTCCAGACTGTCCAACGGGCCGAGGTCGGACAGGAGAGCCAGGTCGGCCTGGCGCGTGATCACCGCTCGGATCAGTGCCTGTTTGCTGTCGAAGTAGTGGTAGAGCTGCGAGCCACTGACCCCGGCGGCGTGGCGGACTTGTTCGGTGTTGGTGCCCGCGACCCCGTGAAGCGCGATCAGCTCGGCCGCCGCGGCCACGATGCGATCACGGGTCGCGCGACCCTTGCGGGTGAGCCGGCGTTCGACGGGTGCCTCGGTCATGCTCGCACCCTACCTGTTGTGGGTTGCGAAACCCATTCCTTCGCGGTAGAACTGGGTCAGAGAACCCATTTTGAAGGAGAACGCTATGACCACGAAGACGCTCACGGGACAGACCGCCCTCGTCACTGGGGCTACAGCCGGGATCGGCCGGGCCGTCGCACTCCGGCTGGCCGGGCTGGGCGCCGAGATCGTGGCGCACGGGCGGGACGCGGTGCGCGCCAAGGAGCTGATCGAGGAGATCGGCGCGTCGGGCGGGCGCGCCCGGTTCGTCGAAGCCGACCTGACCGATGCCGCGGACACCCTGCGCCTGGCCACCGAGGCAGGACCGGTCGACATCTTGGTGAACAACGCCGGCATCTACACGTTCACCGGCACCCCGGAAACCGACGCCGCCGAGTTCGACCGGCAGATGGCGATCAACGCCCGTGCGCCGTTCCTGCTGGTCGGGGCCCTCGCGCCGGGGATGGCGGAGCGAGGCGCTGGGGCCGTGGTCACCGTCAGCTCCACAGCGGCGACCCTGCCGGCCCCGGTCGGCACAGCGTACGGGGCGTCGAAGGCCGCGGTTGAGCTGCTGACGCACTCGTGGGCCACCGAGTTCGGTCCCCGCGGCGTCCGGGTTAATGCCGTCTCGCCCGGCCCGGTGCGCACCGCCGGCACCGAGCAGATGCTCGGGGAGAACGTGGACATGCTCGGGCGCGGCACCGTGCGCGGCGTGGTCGGCGAGCCGGACGAGATCGCGGCGGTCGTGGCGTTCCTGGCCGGGCCGGAGAGCTCCTACGTCAACGGCTCCGTCTTCGTGGTCGACGGCGGCGCCCTGAGCGCCATGCCGTCGTGAGCCGGGAGGTCCTCGTCGTCGGGGCGACGGGCTTCGTCGGCGGTGGCGTCGCCCGGCACCTCGCCGCGGCCGGGGATCGCGTGCGCGGGCTCGCCCGCACCGACGACGCGGCAGAAAGTCTGCGCCGCATCGGGATCGAGCCGGTGCGCGACGCCCTCGCGGCAGCCGGGAGCGTCGACACGGTGGTCGTCGCCGCCCAGATGCCCCCCGACGTCGAGCACCGCACCGTCTCTGCACTGCTCGACGGGCTCGCCGGCACCGGGAAGACCTTCCTGTTCACCTCGGGGTCGGGGGTTCTGCTCCAACGGACCGACGGTGCGTGGAGCCCGGACAGCTACGCGGAGGACGACCCCTTCGCCGTCGAGCCGCTCGCCACCGCCCGCAAGGCGGTCGAGGACCTCGTCCGCGGGGCCGCCGACCGCGATGTGCGCGCAATGGTGGTCCGGCCCGGCACGATCTGGGGCCCGGGCGACCACGGCCACGTCTCGCTGGTCTACCGCTCGGTCGCGCGGACCGGGTCCGCTTGCTACGTGGGCGAGGGGCTCAACACCTACGCCCATGTCCATCTCGACGACGTGGCTCAGCTCTACGGGACGGCGCTCGACCGCGGGACACCGGGCGCGCTCTACCACGCGGCCGCGGGTGAGACCCCGACCCGCTGGATCGCCGAACGGGTCGCCGCCGACCTCAGGGTCGGTGTGCGGAGTGTGACCCCGCAGCAGGCCGCCGAGATCTGGGGCGAGTTCGACGCGCTGATCATCAGTGGTTCGAGCCGCCTGCGCGCCCCCCGGAGCCGAGCTGAGCTGGGGTGGGCGCCCCGGCACACCGACCTGCTCACGACCGTCGGCGAGCCCCGACTGCGCGACCTCGCCGCAGCCTGAGCCCCGGGACGCGATCCCCGGATGTTGAGTCCCCGCAGTTCGTCGGCGTCGGCCCGCTCGTCCGGCCCCGCGGCGGCGGGCGTGGGCGGTGTTCACGTCTTTCTGGTTCTGCGACAGCTTGTGGTAGCGGCCGGTGTCGCGGTCCATGCGGCGGCGCCGCTGCGGGACCGCGACCGTCGCCCCGGCGCCCTGACAGGCGGAGTCGGCCTCGGCGGGAATCTCATGCTCGGTGAGCGCGTCGGTTATCCCGTGGTTGCGGCGGCGCCCGTGTCGTGCCGGTGCCGGGCAGCGGCAGGGAGATCCACACCACGCGGCCGATCGGGGTCCGCGATGACCTGCACGTTCAACCCGTGGGCCTTGTGCTTGCCGGAGTAGAGGCGCGGTCGTAGCCCGACGCCATCCCGACCCGGTCGATGGACCACAGGGCGCCGTCGAGGATCACGAACGCCTTCCGCCTCGCGACCTCGATCGCCTGGGCCGGCGTCGGGGCCATCGCCGCGAGCAACTCGAGGGCGTCGCGGATGTAGCGGTGCACCGTCGAGGTGCCGATCTCGAATCCGCAAGCCAGGTCGGCATAGGTCTCGCCCTTGCGCAGGTACACCAGGACCAGCAGGGCCCGGCGACGTGCGGGCAGCTTGCGCCACCGCGTGCCACGTTCGGTGCGGCGACCGCGCAGCAGGTCGGCGAGCAGGTTGAGTGCGCGGCTGGACACGTCATCCCGGACGGAACGACAGCACCTTGAAGCTCCTGGTGGGACGTGTTGATCTAGTCAATCGCCGTCTACCAAGAGCCTCACCACTCGAGGGCACGACACGCCGCACCACCCTGACCCGCAGGTCCACCGAGGTTGGCAAAGGCTCACTGCTTCTGCAGCCCGAGGAGGGCGGCGGCCTCGTCGACTGTGGCGACTCCGAGGTCGAGGCTGCTGGCGAGTTCGACGGTCCTCTCGACTAGGGGCTGGTTGCCGGGGCTGAGTTCTCCCTTGCGCAGGTAGAGGACGTCCTCGAGGCCGGCGCGTGCGTTGCCGCCGAGGGCCAGACCGATGGCGGTGAGTTCGAGGTTGCGGCGGCCGATGGCGATCACTTGCCATATCGCGCCGTCGGGGAGCCGCCGGACGAGGGTGAGAAGGTTGTCCGGGGTGGCGGCCATTCCACCTGCCACGCCCAGCACGATCGAGAACTGCAGGGGCTCGTCGTCGAGCAGGCCCTCGTCACACAGCCGCAGGCACGCGTCGAGGTGCCCGGTGTCGTAGATCTCCAGCTCCGGTTTGACCCCCAGGTCGCGCATCCGCCCCGCCAGGCGGCGCACGTCCGCCGGTGGGTTGCGGAACTCGCCCGAGCCGAAGCTCATGCTGCACGGGTTGAGCGTCGCCATCTGCGGCCGCAACCCGACCAGAGCCTCGCGCTCCTCGAACGGGACGGTCAGTCCGACCCCGGTCGAGAGCTGGATGAGGATGGGACAGCGCTCGGTGATCAGGTCCATCGTGCGTCGGGCGATGTCGAGGTCCGCGGTGGGACGGTCCTCGCTGTCGCGCAGGTGGATGTGGGCGACAGCGGCGCCCGCGGAATGGGCGAGGGCCACCGCGTCGGCGATCTCCTCGGGCTGGGTGGGGAGATTCGGGTTGTCCTCCTTTGAGGCGATCGGCCCAGTGGGTGCGACGGTGATGACAACGCTCATGTCAGTTCCCCAGGACGGCGACGGCGCGAGTCCACCCCGCCGAGGCGGCGGCGATCTTCACGGGAAAGCACGAGACCTGGAAACCCTTGTCGGGAAGACGTTCCAGGTCGTGCAGCTTTTCGAGGTGGCAGTAGCCGATCTCGCGGCTGGCCTTGTGACCCTCCCAGATCACCGACGGGTCGCGGTCGGCCGCGTAGCGGCGGGCGGTGTGCACGAACGGGGCGCGTCCCAGCTCCACGCGTCGGTCCCGGTGACCCTGATCCCGCGCTCGAGCAGGTAGAGGGTCGCGTCGCGGCCCATCCCGCAGCCGGAGGAGACGTAGTCGTCCTCGCCGTAGCGCCGCCCGGCGGAGGTGTTGACGACCACGATCTCGAGCGGGGACAGCGTGTGGTCGATCCGCGCGAGCTCGGCCTCGACGTCATCGGCGGTGGCGACATGGCCGTCGGGGAGGTGGCGGAAGTCGAGCTTGACGGCGGGCTGGAAGCACCACTCCAGCGGGACCTCGTCGATCGTGATCGCCCGCGCTGCTCCGTCCATGACGGCCGAGTAATGGTAGGGGGCGTCGAGGTGGGTGCCGTTGTGGGTGGTGATGCGGACCCGCTCGATCGCCCAACCCTCGCGGTCGGGGAGGTCGTCGACGGTCGCGCCGGGGAAGAAGGCGACGACGTCCTCGGCGGTCTGCTCGTGGGTGTAGTAGTCGATCTCCGGGAGATGTCCGGGCGGGTCGGAGGCGATACCGGCCTGCAGCGGAACGGAGATGTCGATCAGTTCACGCATGGAGTCCTCGATTCGGGGCGCCACACGCGCCCGGCGCCGGACCGGGGCCGACGCAGTTGTCGGCCTCGAGGATCGCCTTGAGCAGCACCTGGGCGTCGTCGGTGTAGCCCTTGCTGATCTGGCGATCCGGGATTCCGGTGCGGTCGAGCATGAAGTCGCGGAAGCGGCGCACCGGCCACGGCGCGTTGTGGAAGATCTTGCCCAGGGCGCGGGCGAACGCGGTCACGCGGTTGCAGTAGTCCACTCGCTGCTCGTCGTAACGCCCGAATCCGCCCGCGACCTGAGCGCGGTCGGCCAGGTTGCGGTCGCCGAGGTACTTGCCGAGGAAGAAGCCGTCCTCGACGGCCATGCCTGCCCCGTACCCGGCGTAGGGGGAGGTGGGGTGGGCAGCGTCTCCGAGGAGCGTGACCCGGCCCTTGGACCAGGCCTCGAGCGGGTCGCGGGTCTTGACGACCCAGCGGAAGAGCCCGTGGTCGGGGTCGGTGGCGTCGAGGAGCTCGTTGACCGGGTAGGCGAACTCGCCGAGCCGCTCACGCACGTACTCCAGCGGCTTCTCCGGCGCGGCCTGGGTCTCCGTGCAGGGCTCGACGAACCAGTACTCGAAACAGTTCTTGTTCCGGTAGCGCAGCGGTGCGTAGCCGAGCTGGTAGAGGTCGTTGTGGTGCATCACCATGTGGGTGCGCGGCGGACCTTCGAGCTCCGCCCAGCCCAGCCACACGGCGATGCCGAGATGCTTGAGTTCCGAGGGGCCCCACAGTTGCGGGCGGACGGCCGAGTTGATCCCGTCGGCGCCGATCAGCACGTCGGCGGTGTAGCTCGTGCCGTCGGTGAAGTGCAAGGTGACGTCGTCGTCGGTCTCGTCGTAGCGGCTCAGCGCCTTCGAGGTGACGATCATGTCGTCGGGGACCA
>WUUC01224008.1_pt1 | contig 13315 bp, 18 predicted proteins | sample 6278441 | NCBI WGS metagenome assembly WUUC01 (sample SAMN13675441, study PRJNA597444) | soil metagenome | isolation source: soil | place: USA: Washington | collected 2017-10 | reverse complement strand
CTGACTGTGGGGATGAAACTCCAACGTGTGCTTTAATGCGTCAAAAGCTTGAGAAGCATAAGAAACTCATTGAGGATGAGGCGACTTCTCACGATAAATTAACTAACGCGCACTGGAACATTTTACATTTAGCTTTTGAAGGACATTTAGGTTGGAATGAGGCTATTAATGAACTTGAAGAACACTTTATTAACATCACCGTTGGTCGTGGGAAGCGAGGATTATCGGAAGTTGAAGGAGAAATCTTTAGATCACGAATTCAAGCTTTGCGACAAATCAAGGGAAAATCAGACGAGCGGCTTGGTAAAGGGATGGTCGCGGTTGACCCGTTGTGTGTCAAAATGGGAGGCGTATGTGCAAGAGAGCTTTCCAGGGATAAAAATAACTTGCGCTTGGTGGATGGGGATGACTCTAACGCCAGCAATGTTACTGGTTCAGTAAATAATGACCCTCCTGGGGAATTAGACGATATTCCCAAAGGCCCAACAGGTCCAATTGAGGAATATAAAACTCATGATGATGACAATGCTAGATTATTTAAAGCTTTTTACACAGATATAAATACTGGTTTTCCTTCAATGCATTTCGCCGAAGGACACGGGTGGATCGTTTGGCATTCTGGGAAAGAGAATATTGCTCAACCTCATTGGGAAAATGATCGTAACGGCGATCAAGTTATGAGGCGAATGTGGCGAGTAATTCGGGATATTCAATACGATCATGCAGAGCAATTGCAGTCTACTTTTGATATAGATTTACTGGCTGCTAATGCGGCTGGCAATGTTACTGCTAGCGGAAATCCTGTTCCTGGCTCTGCTTTATCTGCTCAGAAAAATGAATTGATGAAAAGAAAAAATTGGGCAGAACGTTCTGGAATGAAGGAGCCTGCTGAAAAAGCTATAGAAACACTAAAGACTTTAAAAGAAATTACCATTGAAGCCGAGGCTTTAGATGGCAATGATTTCTTGTTGGGTGTTGCAAATGGCGTTGTTCAACTTGACGATCAGGTTGATTTGAGGCCAGCACGGCAATCCGATTTAATTACTCTGAACACCCATGTTGAATGGCAAGAACAGCCATCTAATTATGCTAGAGATAAATGGCAAGAATATTTAGATAGGTTCTTGCCTGATTCAGAGTTACAAAAAGCTGCTCAAGTAGCTTTTGGATACTGTCTTATTGGTGGCAATAGAGAGCAGAAGATATTTGTCCTCAAAGGTGGAACCAATACTGGTAAGTCAACTTTCATTGGTGCGCTAGAAGCTTGTTTGGGTGATTACGCTCAAACAGTTAACCAGAGTATTTTCCAGCATCATAAACTTAATCCTGTTTTAGCTAATGCTTTGAGTAAAAGACTGGTGTTTTGTTCTGAGTTCGGTACTCAGAATGAACTCTCTGCTGCACAAATTAAACAGATTACTGGTGAGGACAAAGTACAGGCAGAGCTTAAAGGCAAAAATGAATTAGTGGAAAGTTATGCAAAGTTTGTTCCTATTATTGCCAGTAATATTGTCCCAAAGATCATAGATGCTGATAAAGCTTTTGAGAACAGATTGCATGTTTTTCCGTTTGATGTGACTGTTAATGACAAGAATCTTGATAGTAGTAAAAAGAGAGTTCTTGAAGAATCTTGTCAACCGGCTGTACTTAATTGGCTTATTGAAGGATACAAACAATACAGAAACATTGGTTATTTGCCGGTAACCGCGGCTATGAAACAGGCTAAGAAAACTTTTGTTGCTGATTTAGATGAGGTTTCTGCCTTTAGAAATGAATATATTTATGAGCATCCTCAAGGTTATGTTTCCAGAAAAGCCATGTATGAAAAGTTTAAAATGTGGTGGATGGAGCAAAATGAGCAATATAATAAAATTCCATCCATGAATAAATTCACGAGGATGATGAAGGCTCAGGGGGTCGAGACACGCGATGCCAAGTTTCGAGTCAACGGTGAGTTGGCCTACTGGTGGGTCGGAGTGCGGTTGAGTAAGTCCGATTCCAAGGTTGTGAAGCTGCCTGTACCAGAAAAAGTGGGACAAACCGACGAAAGTGGTACACCAAAAGGTGGGGCCTGACCTGGGCTTTGTACTACTGTCCTACTTTGTACTACTTTTTTAGTAACTATGTATATAGAGAATATAGATATAAGAGATACATTGTATTAATACATACACATTACGTGTGAGGGGCGAACCAACGAAAAAAGTAGGACAAAGTGGAACAGTGGTACAAACCGCAGGTCAGAGTGTGTTTTTGGAGGAATCAAAAGTGGTACAGAAACTAGTACGTGCAGGTCAGTGCCCTTTGTGCGAGAAACGACCGGCAGAGGTGCATTTGAAGGTAGGAAGTGGAAAATCTTTAAATGAAAATATTTGCAAAGAATGTTTAAAACCTTTTTATAAATCCGGCGGGTCGCCTATCACTGTGAGTGAATTGAAGGTATCCTGATTTCATGAGCGCACCACTTTCAGCAGACGTGCCAGGGCGGTCTGAGCTAAGCCACGGGACCAGCCGATATGCCCACCCTGATAGTGACTACCAAAGTCAACGCAAGCTGCCCTGGGAGGTCGCTCAGCGCAATGGGGGAGCCAAGAGAGGTGGATACACTGGGGAGATGGCTTTAGCTGCCCAGAAAAGAACCGATGTTACGAGAAGTGACGAGGTTATTGAGGAAATGTTGTACGTGCGAGGCAATCCGGATATGTTTGGGCCGGATCAGCCGCTTGTGCAAGAAAAGCCGGTAAGGACTCCAGCGAAATTCAAGCAACCCGTTATTCGTACTTCGGTAGATCGTCAAGAGTGATGAAAACTAAAGTTAATTCTCGCTCAGAGATAGAATTTTTTAGTAGTCCTTCTTCTAATAGAAGGACTAATCGAAAGCATTTTTATTTCATGTATCAAAATGGCCCAGCCAATTTTTCAGAAAACTGGCGAAATATTCGTGGCGCTATTTTGTATGTTTTTGGTCGTAAGACTGGTGTTGCATACTGGCAACAGGTTCGTTAAGGTAATTCTGTGACTGATGTTTCAGTGGCGGGTATTGACACTGATGACCCTTATGAGGGTTTAAAGAAGTGTAAAACGTGTGGGGATAATAAGCCATTAGATGATTTCTATGATAATCATTCTGCTGCTGATGGTAAATTTGCTGAGTGTAAAGTATGCGTTCAAGCTAGGCGTAAAGAAAAATATGCTGAGCGTCATAAGGTTACTGACGTTGAGGTAGCACAGTTAAATCGTGCTGAGAAATTGGTTAAGGGATTTTTAGATGTTGCTGAGTTAACTGACTACGAGATTAATAATCAGTGCATTGAAGTTGATGAAGGTACCGGAAGATATATAGATTTTAATAGGCTTGAGAATCGTCCTGGTAACCGGTGGCGGGATAAGGTTAATAAAGAACTCTCCAATAGGATTAACAAGTATATTAAATCTAGGTCCACTAGAGCTGTGCAGGTTATTTTTGAAATTGCTGATTCTGAATTAGTTGAACCATCAGATAGATTAAAAGCGGCTACATGGTTGGCCGAGCGAGTTATTGGTAAAACTCCAGAGGTTTTACTTACCGGAGATGCGGGCAAAGCTTATGAGCAGATTTTTGATACGTCCATTGAAAGCGGCAGTCGGGAAGATTTTCGCAATCGTGTTAACGGTGGCGGTCTTACCGCTCTTGGAGAAATTGAGTCAGGACTTAGGGAACAGAATCAACGAAGCGGAGATAATTCTGCCAGTGAGATATTGGACGTTGAAGTTGAAGAAGATGTTCGTCCTGAATTTAAAGTTCCAGAAGATAATCTTGAAGGTGAAGGTAAGGTTGTCGGATATGGGAATAACGGACAAGAGAGTAATTCAGTATCACACGATGAAAAATTATCCGACGAACTCCGACGTGATAGTGGGGGGTCAATGGATAGTGAAACCGGGTTTACTGTCAAAGGTCAGGAAAAGTCTGAAGCGCTTTTGGATAAAGAAAGATTACGTAAAGCACGACAAAAAGCTAAACAACGCCGATTTGCTGCTAGAGCGCTTGGTATAACTTCTTTAGATCGTATGCCATATCAGTTAGAGTTTTCTTTAATTAAGACTGGTGCGATGGCTGGGAAATTGCGGTGTCGGCTGGTGTGTCCTAGCGAGCTAACCGAGACTCGACTTGCTAAACTGGCTGAGACCAACGCACTGACCGATGAGGCACTGAAGTTACTATATCCGCAGGTTGAGGGTGAATCTGAGGATGAATTCGAGGATGAGTCTGTGGTGGGAGAAAACACAGAATCGGAATCGGATTCACAAGACGATTCTGGGACGCCAGAATTGGATAAAGAAATAATTATTTCTGAAAATTCAGAGGGAGAAGATGAGAATGGCAACGAATAGAACGGTTAGCCCTAGCACTCAAGGTGTGCGACCGAAAATGAGTAAACTCTATGATGGCCGAAATACCGCGACTCGTCCGATTCCAATTATTGTTGACGAAAGTGAACGCAGAGCTATTGCTGCTGCGGCTGCCGATCAGAAGCCGAAAACTTCTGCTGTTAATTTCCCGACAACTGGACCGCGACCTGGCGGGGCTGACGCTATTTTTGGAACCCCCGTCACAGGAGCGCCTGGAAACGTAATTAATGGGCGCAGTGGTACATTTAATCCGGCCACGGGCACAGATAATTTTGAGTGATGTGCTGGTTTAGAAAAGAACCACCGTGGGTAGCTAGGTTAGAAGGAAAAATAGATTTCCTAGCTACTCAAAATCGTAATTATCAAGTACAAGATTCTAGAAGGGATCAAATAATTATGGCACAGGTACAGATTGCTCAGGAAGATTTAGATGCCACGGCAACGGCATTGCGTGGATTAGTGGATAAAGTTAACGAATTAGATTTAACTCCACTGCCCGCAGCAGATCAGGCTGCTTTAGTTTCTGCTGTTGCTGATTTAACGAGCGCGGTTAATACTGCCACTGGTGAAAATGTCGAAGATGTTCCGGCTCCTAATCCCGAGCCAGAGCCTACTGAAACGCCCAGTGAGGAAACTGGCGATGATGGTAGTTCACCAGTTGGTCCCTAAAAAGTTTCCTACCACCACGTAGGTAGCACAAAGCCTCTAGGTATTGCACCTAGGGGTTTTGTGCATCTAAGGTAAGAGAATGGGAAATCAAGATCAGCCCACAGCCGATATAAAGATGCAAGAAATAGTCATTACTAAAAAACTTAGTGCTGACGGGAATTATATATGGATTACCTCATTCAAAGATTTCACCACTAATGATGAGGATAATAATTTAATTCCATTTATTGATGGGCTTGGGCTATTAGAAGCTGCTAAGGCTGACTTTCTATATCGACATGATTTTGGTGGCCCACCTGATAATAATGGTGATGACTGATGGGTAGCGAGGGATTTCGTCAGAAATTACGAGAAAGTTCTTCGTCATGGGTATGAGTAAATGGGCTGTGTTGGATAGAAACTATGTGAATCCTGAAAATGGTCGGGAAGAAAAAGTTTTTGATCCGCATGACGCACAGTTACAAATGATGGAAGACCCATCTCGTTTTATGGTAGCTGCCTGTGGTCGTCGCTTAGGTAAATCTAAAATGGTGGCTAATGAATTATTGCCAGAAGCTAAATTGACAAAAGATATGGCTTCATGGTTGCAGTCAGAGGGAAGACGACGAGAGTTTTGGTCAGTAGGACCACAATACTCTGACAGTGAGAAACCATTTCGTGTCTTTTGGGATTTGTGTAAACGTTTAGAAATTCCAATGGATAAGCCGGGGAGCTATTTCTCTAAAGCATCTGGGCAAATGACTATTTCTTTGTGGGATGGCAGATTTATTTATAGTGCCAAATCAGCAGAGCATCCTGACACACTTGTTGGTGAAGCCTTGGCGGGTGTGCATATGGAGGAAGCGGCGAAGTTAAAAGAAGAAACGTGGAATACCTATGTAATGCCCTCTTTGTCTGATAATGAGGGATGGGCTAAGTTTACTTCTACACCAGAAGGAAAGAATTGGTTTTATAAACTATTTATGGATTCTAGGAGAAAAGAAGGTTGGTCAGGGCACCGAGTTCCTAGCTGGAAAAATCAGTACGTTTATACGAAGACTGGTCGGCGAATATTTCGTGGTGAATTGCCAAAGGGTACACCAATTCCAGACCAGGATTGGACTGTAGATTCACATGTGAAACAATTGTTGTATATGATGCAGGAAAATCCTGAGTACACTGCATCAGAAATAGCAAGAATGCAAGGATTGACCATTGACTCAGAGATTATTGTTCAGGCAGACGCGCTTACAATTCCTAAATTCCAACAAGAAATTGCCGCTGACTTCACGGACTTTGTGGGTAAAGTATTCAAAGAATACGACGAAGAAACGCATAGTCGCCTTCTCCCATATAATCCAAATTGGGAGACTGTCGCTGCTGTTGACTATGGATACCGTAACCCATCTGTATGGCTTCTCATTCAAATTGGTCCGTGGGGAGAAATAAATGTTATTGATGAGTTGTATCAGGACCATTTATCACCCGACGAGTTTGCACAAGAAGTATTGCGCCGAGGATTATTACCCGATTCTTGTACTGAATTCTTCCCTGACCCCGCATTGCCTGGAGATACCCGCACACTCGAAAATATATTTATTAGAGCTGGGAAAACCATTACGGCTAGGCCCCACACTGGAGGGGATTTACAAGATCGGCTCAACCTTATCCGACTTGCCCTTAAAGATAGAGTTAACGACACAGAGATAAATAAACCATTGTGGAAATCCCATCCTCCGGTCAAGGATCAGCGTAGACCAAGATTAATGATTTCTACGAAATGTCCACATACGCTCTTTGAATTCGGTGAATATCGCTATCCTGAAAAGAAAGACGAGCAACAAGAAACTTCGGTTAAAAGATTTGAATTACCGATGAAAAAGGATGACCATACGCCAGAAGCGCTTGGAAGATTTTTAGCTTCTAGATATCACAGTGCCTCAGAACAATATGGAGGGGGAACTAAAATCTCTAAGGCCAACTTCTTATCTTCTCTGGGTAATACACGCTACCGTGGTGGCGATGGTATGGGGAGTTCACCAGCAGGAATACCAACGCGACACACCTCCAAGAAGCGTGCTAACTGGGTGCGATGAGCTAGGATTGGCAAATGCCTTATAACAATAAGCAATATGAAGCGGCATTAGATTTCTTTGCGACCGGTGATGATAATATTACTGATCCTTGGGATTTAAAGCGTATTCAGGCATATGATTACTACGAAGACCTTTATATTAATGCTACGCAGAACTTAGCACTTAATCTTCGCGGTGAAGATCAGGTTCCTTTATTAGTTCCTAATGCTCGCAAAATTGTTGAGGCAACCCATAGGTTTTTAGGAAAGAATTTAGATTACTTTGTTGATGCTACTGGTGATGGTGGCGCACAAGAAGAAGTAGATAAATGGTGGAAAGATTTTTATAAGCGTGAAGCCATTAGGTCTAAGTTTGAGTCTAATAAGCGTTGGGGATTAATTCGTGGTGATGCGTGCTTCTATGTGTATGCGAAGCCTCAGAAAACTTCGGGTAAGCGCTTATGTATTGAGGAATTAGATCCTCGTTTTGTCTTTGAGATTAATGAAAGCCCTCATGATGCTAAGGAAACAAGTGGATACCACATTGTTGAAAAAGTACAGGACTTTAGAGAAGAAGATAAACCCGATAAGCAGATTGCTAAGGTACGCACATTCCGTAAGGTTTATGATGAGACTGGAGCGGTCACAGGTGTTACTTCAGAGCTTAAATATTATGAAATAGGAAAATGGGATGACCGAACAGTTAAGGCCAGGGAAGATCAAGAACCAATCCCAGGTAATAATGACCACCCTGACGAAGACCCAGAGTTTATCGGGTCGGAATCAGTACCGATTACAAACTTACCGATTTACAAATGGCGTACCCGTGCTCCGCAAAACTCAAGTTGGGGTCATTCCATTCTTACGGGTCTTGAAACACTTCTTTACGCAATAAATCAAAGCCTTACGGATGAAGATTTAACCATTGTTTTCCAGGGCTTAGGTATGTATGTCACTACTGCCGGTCGCCCACGAGATGATAATGGTAATCCCACAGCATGGAATATCGGTCCTAAACAAGTTATTGAAATTGGTCAAGAACAAGACTTTAAAAAGGTTACGGGTGTAGATAGCGTTACACCATTCCAAGATCACATGAATTTCATTGACGAAAAGGGAATCAGTGAGTCTTCGGGTACGCCTGAAATTGCGATTGGTCGGGTTGATGTGGCGGTTGCTGAAAGCGGAATATCGCTACAACTTCAAATGATGCCACTATTAGCATCTAATAGTGAACTAGAACTAGAGATGATCAATGTTCTAGATCAGATGCATCATGATATTACTACGCAATGGTTGCCTGCATATGAAGTAGAAATGTTTGGCGAGATTGAAACAATGGCAGAATTAACGGTTGTCGTTTTGTTTGATGACCCCATGCCTAAGAATCGTGATACTGAGATTACTGAAACTCAGTTACTTTATACAAATAACATGATTCTTACCGTTATGATGATTCAGAAATTGCGTGATTTAGGTTGGCGTTGGCCTACCCATGATGCTTCTGGAATGCCATTAACTGATGATGATTTAGCATTAATGTTAAATGACCAGCAAGCCCAACAGGCTATAGCGATGGACCCTTTTAGCGCCGGTGGGGGTGCTCAAGGAGGGGAAACCGTCGATGAGCAGGGCAATCCGGTTCCCAACACGCCCGATGAGCAGGTCATTGATTTGGGTACTACTACTGTAGAATAGCTTTTGTGATTAATACGGGAGCTGATATATGGCAAAGAAAAAAGGCCGTAAAAAGAACAAGGGCTACCGGAGTAAAGCGCAAGTCCGTTGGGCGTTTGCAAATAAGAAAAGCTTCGCTCGTCGTTGGGCGCACGAAGCGAAAATGAAGAAGGGCAAGAAAGTCTGGTATCGCAGACTTCCGGAGAAAAAACGAGGTAAAAGAAAGAAGCGTTAAAAATGCTTTATATCCTTATTGGTATTCTGCTTCTAGTTCTTGTCCATGTCCTTCCCGTTACCTATATTATTTGGCTCCTAGGTGTAATCTTTGGAGTCATTTTTATTCTGTATGGCATTTGGATTATCTTCCCTCGTGATCGCTCTGAGCCTAGGCGTGGTACTAGGTGGCGCTAAAAATAACGTAAATGGCAATTTTCTAGGGAGCATTAATGGCTGCACACAGAATGACGCCAGCACGTAGAGCGGCATTAAAAAAGGCTCAAATTGCCAGTGCGCGTAAGCGCAGAGGTATGGGGTATGGCAATTTAGCTAAAGCTAATCGCCGTGGCGTTATTCGTAAGCTTAAATACGCTACTCTAGGACATTACTAATGAGGTATAAGTTAACACCTAAAAGGCGTTCTTCTATTCTCAAAGCACAGCGTATTAGTGCGCGTAAACGCAAGAATTCTAAAGATACCGTTGGTTATTGGATTGCGCGTGGGGCACGTATGGCTGGTAATAAAGGTACTTTAGGCGTGGCGGGTATGGTCGCTGACTTAAAAGAATTAAATGATGCAGCAGTAAGGTCGAAGAAACGACGTAGGCGTGGCTAAGTATCGTATGACACCTAAAAGGCGCGCTGTATTAGCAAAGGCGCAAAAGGCGTCTGCGAGGAAAAGACGAAAAGGTCGCAATAAACGAATAGCTGCTATTGGAATTACCAGTGTTGCCGTATTAGGTGTAGGTGTAGCAGGATATGCGGGGCGAAATTATATTGCTACTGTTGCCCGTGGTGGACCTAAACGAGATTACGTTAATTTACCTACACAACTTGCTTTGCCCCCTGGAAGAAGTGTCACAAAGATAAAGGGAAAAAGTGTTAGGCCAATTCCAAAGCGTTCAGGCGCTTTTAGAGTCGATTCTGGTGGAACTGTTGCCTATGTTCGTCGTCCTCGTGGGTTATATGATGCGAAAAGACGTGCTGGATTAGTTTCAGGATATGAGAAAAAGGTCCGTTCTAAATACGATGGTATGAGTCCTAGGACACAAAGACGTAGAAAGGCAAAACGTGGCTAAGCGTAGGAGTCGCAAAGGCTCATATAAATACACAGCTAAGCGCCGTGCTGCGTTAAAGAAAGCTCAAAACGCTAGTGCGCGTAAACGTAAAGCTGCGCCTAATAAGCGCAAATCTAATACTCGTCGTAATATTGCCATTGGTGTGAGTGTGGGCGCATTAACCGCTGGTGGAATTGTAGCCCGTCATAGGCTTTCAGGATCAACGTTTTCTAAAACTAATCACCCTATTGTTTCTGGAACGATGAAAAAAGTTAGTGGTTCTCGTGCTGCTAGTTTATCCACAGGACGTTTATCAAGTGGTCGGCAATTCTCTTATCATTCAAGAAAGCAAGGACCACTTGGAGATTCATTTACTGCTACGTATAGCCATGAGAAATTGACAATGAAAAAGGTTCTTGGAGCCACAAGCAGTAATAGATTGAATAGTGCCTTAGATAAAAGACGTAATCGTAGATTATCTAGAGAGCATTTCGGTACTCAAGGTGTGAAGCCTTATCTTGGTCCTCGTAAATATGTGGGTAATACTGAATTGTTTACTGAAATTGGAGCTAATGGCAAAGTTATTCGTAAGGGCTTTACCACTATTGGCTCTGCATATTCAGGAGTTAAAGGATAATGGCTAAGAAACGGAGTCGTCGTGGGCGAAACAGAAACTATCGTTACACAGCTAAGCGAGCGACGGCGCTTAAAAGAGCACAAGCAATATCTGCAAGAAAACGTAAAGGCCGCAGAGTCGCTATTGCAAAAGGTGTGGTCACGGGAGCTACTCTCGCCGGGGTCGGGGCTGCCGCCATTTATGGTTATAAAAATCGCTCCACTATCGGGTCTGATATACGTAGTACAAAAAATCGCTGGCGTAATGCGGTTCAGCCAGGGTCGAAAGAAAGAGTCAGAATAGCTAATGCTATTACTGGTGGCGTCAAGAAACCAACTAAAAAGCGTCCTGCTACTAAGGGCGCTAAAACAATGACACGCACTGATCTTGGTAAAGTTAACCCTAACACCGTTGATCCCAATAGAAATAATGCATTTCCTAAACAACAACGTGATGTTGAGGTAGCTAATAAACTCATTTCTGGTTCTGATCGTCCCTACAATATTGATAAGTTTTTACCAAGGGGCGTTAAAGGATTGGTTCACGGTAAGCGAGTTACTGGGGCTGCTGCCGGTCGTGCTGCAAAAGAACATTCTAAAGCAAAAGGTGCAATGGGTGTTGCCGCAGACGATGCTGCTGGAATTTTGCACGATATGGTTAAAGATGGTGAAGTCTCCAGAGTTGTTTATGGAAAGAAAGTTAAAAAGAAGGCGAAATATTATAACGATCCTCTTATGACACCTAGTAATAGACGTGCTGGATATACTCGTCGGAATAATCCAAAGCCAACATTCATGGATAAGGTGATGGATCAATATATAGAGGATTTTGAATAATGGCTAAACGTTATCGAATGACACCCGCTAGACGGGCTGCATTACGTAAGGCCCAAAAAGCCTCTGCTCGCCGAAGGCGTAAACGTGCAGTATTGAGTGGAGTTAAAGCCGTTGGCTCTGTGGTGGGTACAATTGCTGTAGGTGCTGCAATTCATCATGCAAACAATTATGCGAAAGATCCGGCAAAAGCCGTAAAGCATGGAAAAATTGCACATGGTTATGTGAAATCTAAGTTTGGCAAAGGGCTAAAAGTTGATCCTAATGCCCCTGGAGTTGCATTAAAGTCTAACCGTAAACCATTAAGATACTACGGTACTAATCATCGTCGTCTGAATGCTTCACATGGAACAAGACTTCGTAGTAGGGTGCGATAATGGCTGGCCGCTATGTCTTTACACCTGCACGGCAGGCGGCTTTAGCCAATGCTCGACGGGCACGAAAAAGAAAATCTAAACGGCGTTACTCAAGTAATCCTGTAGCGAGGGGGCAAGGAAAAAGTGGCTTCCAAAAGAATTTCGTCCCGTACTTACGAGTTAATAAACGCTCTCAGACTGCCGGATTCAACGCGGGTTCAATTGTACCTGGCACTGGGAAGCGGCTTGTTATCGGAAGCTACTTTCGTGTCGAAAATAAAGGTAGCAAAGGGGCTTTCGACCGTGCCATTACCAGAGGGGCAAATGTTGCGTTCCCGCATGGCACAACTCGTGGCAGAGTAAGAAAATATGTTAAAAATAATGTCACGATTACCAATCCTGCAATACGAGCGAATGTCGGAAAACACCAGGCTCGCCTTAGCACTTCTCGGGGAGCCGGTCCTACGATTACTTTACGTCGTGGGAAGCATAAAACACCGCTTTCTAAAAGCCGTGCAGGAGTTAAAAAGTATGATCGTAGAATGAAAAGTATTGCGGGTAAAAAAGCTCGCCCGCAACGAAGGAGTGTGAGTTAAAGTGAGATATTATGTCAATAATGGATTTGAATGATCCTGCACATATAGGGCATTCCAATTACCTTATATCGACAAACGGTAGGCAAGCAGAACAAATCTTTTACCCTGGTACACCGCTGCCAGAATCAGTACGCTCTGAATTACTAGATATTGGATATAATAATTCAACAGAGCAATGCGGTTTTGTTACAAATGATTGGGACATAGTGCCGGTTCAAAATTCACACCTTGAACCGCGCACTAATTTTTTTATGGCCGATGAAGATGTGATACCAATAGCCTATGAAATTTACGAAATTCGAGAAACTGAAATTATGGGTATTTACCATACTCATCCTAATTCATACCCTTGGCCCAGTCCACGAGATGTGGTCGGGTGGCCCAATCCTGCCCTAGCGTGGCGCTACTTCCTGGTCACCAGGGGTGACGTGACGGAGTGGAGGCTACTCGGTGGCTAGGCCGATCCCGTTAGATACAGATGATTTTGAGACTTTGAGAAAAAGATGGCTAAATCGGTATCTCACAGTTCAAAGCAAACACGACGCAAAAACAAGGACCGCTTTGATACAAGCGGCGCAAGATGCGTCAGACGAGATAGAAAAACTTGCGAACAAACCGAATTTTTCAAACGGTGTCCGTACTGCCCAGCTACGAATTGTTATGAAGATAGTGAGTGGAGTGCTTGGTGAATTCTGGAAAAGACAAATCCCCCAAATCACTATCGGACATAAACAATCCTCTCTCGCAGCCGTTTCGGCCTTCACAGAGACTGACCGGGATTATCTTGTCAAAGCCTTTAGGGCGTCAGGCGACGTGTCTAGTTTCATACGAGGACAAGAGATTCAAGCA
>WUUC01166881.1_pt1 | contig 13316 bp, 8 predicted proteins | sample 6278441 | NCBI WGS metagenome assembly WUUC01 (sample SAMN13675441, study PRJNA597444) | soil metagenome | isolation source: soil | place: USA: Washington | collected 2017-10 | reverse complement strand
AAGCGGGAGATGAAGACCCAGCAGGTCGGCGTTCGCGAGTTGCGCCAGCATCTCAGCCGTTACCTCCGGCGGGTGACGGCGGGGGAACGCTTCGAGGTGACTGAGCACAATCTTCCGGTGGCGATCCTGGCACCGCTTCCGGGGCGGAATTCAGCACTGGAGAGGATGATCGCCGAGGGCCGCATCCTGCCAGCCCGCCTCGACCTGATGGAGTTGGGTCCCCCGCCGGAGCGCCCCCGGGAGATGACGGTCTCGGAGGCTCTCGCGGAGCAGCGCGGGGAAGACTGAGGCATGAGCGGTGAGCTTCTCTATCTGGACTCCTCCGCGCTTGTCAAGTTGGTTCTGCCCGAAGCGGAGAGCGCCGCTCTGCTGGAAAGCCTCTCGGCCTGGCCGGTGCGTGTCAGCAGTGAGCTCGCCCGCGTCGAGGTGATGCGCGCCGTCCGCCGCGTCATCCATGATCCGGCGGTCGAGCAGCGTGCCGAGGAGGTTCTGGCCGGCCTCCATCTGATGAAGATCGACAGCGACATCCTCGTCCGGGCAGCCCGCCTCGAGCCGCGAACGCTGCGCTCTCTGGACGCCATCCATCTGGCCTCGGCCCTGTCCGTGGGCGCAGACCTCGGGGCGATCGTGATCTACGACAACGGTCTGGCAACGGCCGCGGCCGACTGCGGGTTGACCGTGATGGCCCCGCGATGACTCGCCCTCAGCTCACCCAGGCCTGACCGCGTGGCGTCTGTGACGGCGGACGAGCCTGCGGTGTCTCAGGCTCGCCGCTCCGTCAGGTTTCACCTGCGGTTACCGGATCTTGTAGGTGAACGCCAGCATCGCGCCGCTCTTCCAATCCCGATCCACCGGAATGGTGGTGACGTCGTCAGGGACGTCCTCTCCGATTTTGTAGCCGCCGCCCAGTGAATCAACCCTCGCCGCATGGTAGCCGAGGACGATGATGAACCGATCGTCGAGCAGCCCGAGATTGGGGCCGACGATGAACTCGGCCTCCGTGGTGTTGTTGCGTGAGGTCAATACCAGGCCGGTGCTGATTCCCCACGAGGTTCGGGTCGCGCGACGCTGCTCTTCCGGGTCCTCCTCCCGAGCGTTTTTCTTCCAGAATCGTCCGAGCTGAGCGTTGAGCATGAGGGTCAGGCTCGGGCGCAGATCGGATTCGTTCTCTTCCGCGAATTTGTCCCCCTGATTGACGACGGTCACGTCCTCGATCGTGCTGAAGCCGAACCCTCCGGACAGGGAGAACCGGCTCCTGCCGACTGTCAGGTCGACTTGGCCCACTTCCTTCTCCTGGGCATTGTCTTCCCTCAAATTCTTTCGGAACAGAGTGACTTTGACGCTCGTGGGATCACCCTGGGTATAGGGGAAGTGCTCCTCGGACAATGCGTTGTCGTCGACCAGTGTTCGCTTGATGACCTTGCTCATGTTCTCGATGGCGGGCTTGGCCTCTTTCAACTTATCGAGACTGGCGAGATTTTCCTTCGTCGCTTTCTTCACGGCATCAACCCGGCCCAGGATCTCGGCGAGCTCAGTGCCGAAACATTTTGGGAATTCCCCTCGGAATTTGGCGACCTCCTTGCCGAGGTTTTCCGTCGAGGTCGCAAGGCCTTCGATCTGCTCTTGGAGAGCCTTCGGATTCGTCAGTCGTTCCACATTCTGCCCGACGACTTCCGCGTCCGTACAAATGGCTTCGCAGGCTGCCGCGTCTCCCAGGTTCTCCTTGTTCGTGTCCGCCATGAACTTCAGAAACCCGTCGTAGGCAGCTTGCGTTTTACCGGCTTCGATCTTGGTCAGGTCATATTCATTTTCCAGTTGATCCTTTGACCTGGTGAGCCCATTCAGCCTATCTCTCCCACCATTGCAATGAGGAGGAGCAGCAGCTGGAAAATCCGACGGCGACTCTGTAGACCGTGCCACGGCGGGTCCTGAGGAAAGACCAGGAAAGTTGAAGAGACTGGCGCCGGGGACCAGGTTCAGGAAAGCGCCGAAAAGAGCCGTGTCCAGGGGAGACGCCTTGACCTGGGTCCGGTAGGCATATTTGAACGGATTTTTTCTCACCACGACGACCTGCACCTTCTCCCTCTCGGAGAACGTCGTGGCACCTGACAGGATCTCGCCCGTATTCGCATCGATCTCGACGAAAGCCGGTTCCAGCGTGCGAGGCCGGCAAAGTGCCTGGCAGGTTTGCGACTGGGCCTGAGCCGGCACCCAGCCAACGGTGAACAAGGTCAGCAGCAACAGAATGGGGACAATGGATGCCGGACCTCGGCATCCGCGGCGCTGGACATGGATCGGCATGGATCGGCTCCTCTCGGGAGGATCACCGCGTATCACGAGGCGATGGCCGTGCATGGCCGCTTCGGCAAGCTCTGCCCGGTCTGCGGCACGCCGGTGCAGCGCCTGGTCTACGCGGACAACGAGTCCAACTACTGCCCCGGCTGCCAGACCGGCGGCCGGCTGCTCGCCGACCGAGCGCTCTCCCGATTGCTCAAGGACGACTGGCCGCGGACCCTGGAGGAGCTCGAGGCACGGAAGCGGGGGTGAGGGGCGGAGGTCTCTTCAACAGTTGCAACGTAGCTCCGGCTGCGACATGCTTCACAAGTCCATTTTCCAGGAGGCCGAGCATGCGTCGAGGATCTGTCGGGCTGGCGGTCGGACTCTCTGCCGGACTGCTTCTGGTCATCGCGGGCTCTCCCGCCACCGCAGCTGAAGCTCCCGCGGCGGCGTCCGAGCCCCTCGCGATCGTCGGCGCCCAGGCCGGCGGCCTGGAGATCCAGGCGCCGTTGCGCAAGATCGAGCACCCCTTCACGATCGAGGCGACCGGCGCGGCAGTCGCCGACGTGACAGTCGCGGTGGCCCCGCTGGTCGGCCCGGACGCGCAACCCGTCGTTCCCACCTGGACCATCGACGGCAAGCCCGGCAATCAGCCGTTCACGGTCCCCGCCCTGCGCGCGGTCACTCTCGTGCTCAAGGCCGAGCTGCCGGTCAGCGGCGCCTTCACCAGCGCGATCACGCTGATCCACGGCGACCGCCGCAGGAGCACGAACCTCGTCATCCAGCGCACGCGGCCGGTCCTGCCCGTCGAGATCCAGGGGATCGAAAAGGTGCGCGGCAAGGCGGGCGACGTGACCCTCTGGCTGACGGCGCAGTCCATCAGCGACCGGCAGGTCAAGGTGCGCCCCCCCGTGCTGGCCACTCTCGCCCGCGAGGAGACGGACAAGAGCCGCACGCAGGCCCGGTTCAAGAAATTCCAGGTCCACGACGAGGACGGACGCCCTCTCGACCGGCCCTTCGACCTCGCTCCCGGCGAGCTCAAAAGACTGCGGCTCGACCTCGACGGCCTCTCGGACGCCGGGACCTACGTCGGCAAGGTGCGGATCTCCGCCGAGGACATGCAGGCGGCCGACGCGGACATCACCCTCCTGGTACGCAAGGGGGCGTGGCGCGCCGGATGGCTGATCTTCCTCGGCGTGCTCATCTCCTTTCTGCTGCGGCGCTATCTCGGCGGCGTCCGCCCCCGGCTGGTCCGCCGCCGCCGGCTGATCGGTTTCCTCGCCGATCTCCAGCGCATGGTGGAGGGGCTCGATGGTGGCCCGCGGGGAGCGGAAAGGGCGATGCTCGACCGCCTGCGGCAGGACATGGAGAGCCTCGACGAGGACATCGGCTTCGGGTCGGACCGCAACGCAGACGCCCAGCTCGACTCGTCCGAGCGCAAGCTCCGCCTCCTCCCCGGCAGGCTCAACCTCGGCCGGCAGGTGGAAGCGCTGGAGCCGCCGGGTCTCCGCCCCCCCTTGCGGATCAGGCTCCAGGCGGTGGAGACGCTGCTTGAAAAGGATCTCCTGACGGATGCCGAGGCGCAGCAGGCCCAGGCCGCCCTGACGGAGATCGAGACCGCGATTCCGGCCGCCGTCCGGCAGGAGATGCTCGACCGGATCGCCGCCTTCCGGACCCAGTCCGGCCAACCGACCGCCCTGGTCACCACCGAAGCAAAGCTCCGCCTGACCCAGGAGGTGGAGCCCGACCTCAAGGCAGCCGAGGAGCACGTCGCGGCCGCGCGGATGCCCGAGGCCCGCGCCGCCCTCCAGAAGGCGCGCGGCCGCTACGCCCGCGTCCTCGCCACCGACCTGACCGCGACCCTCGCGACCACCCCGCAACCAGTCACCGCCAACCACGTCGCGTGGAAGAGCTGGAAGGACAGGGTCCGCGAGAAGCTCGACCAGGCGCGGAACGAACCGGACCCCGAGCGGGCGATCACCGCCTATCAGGCGGCCGCCGTCCTTTTCCTTGCCGAGATCGCGCGGTTCTGGCTCCCTGAGGTCGAGCAGCTCTCCCTCCGGGTTCAGGCCGACCCCAAGCTGAAGCCGGAGCAGAAAACCGAGCAGACCAACATCCTGCGGGAGGTCGCCGGGCATCTGCGGAACGCGGCGGCCCGGGCGGAGGCGCTGGAGACCGGCCCGGCAGCCACGGAGTATGCCGCCGCCCAGGAGAAGCTCGCTCCCCTGCTGCGGGATTTGAAGAACCAGGGAATTCAGATGAACGCGTCGGGGGACCCCGACCCGGAGCTTCCCGGCGCTCCCGGGCAGATCCCGGCAGGGATGGAGGCGAACCCGATCTTCCTGCTCCCCTCGTTCTCCGCCCACCGGCGGCCTTCGGTCAGCGAGATCTCCCGGCGCCTGCTCTGGTCGGATGTCCTGTTCACTGCCGCCATCCTCCTGATCGCCGTGTTCCTCGGCCTCAAGCTGCTGTGGATGGACGACCTGACCTGGGGCGATCCCAACGACTACCTGGTGGCCGTGCTGTGGGGGCTGGGCATGCACCAGGTCTCCGGTGCCGCGTTCGAGGGGGTCAACACTCTGGCGGACCGCTTCCGAAGCTGAGCCCATGCCGCCCATCACCGTCCGCCGCATCGACCTGCGCATCATCCTCCGCCGGGAGTTGGAAGGTGGGGCGCGGGTGCGGATCGAAGGCGAGGGCGACGCGGTCGAAACGGTCCTGTCCGCCGAGATCGTGAACGCCTGGCTGGCCCTGCCGCCCGATCGACCCCTGCCGGACGTGGCCGCGGCCCTGGGTCTGGACGCGCCTCTGCGGAGCTTCCTCGCCCACGTCCGGCGCGGCCGCCCGGCCCCTTCGAGCAACCGGCGTCACCGCCTCGCCCTGGAGATCGACGACCCCGAGCTGGCTGCCCTCGCCTGGGAAGCCTCGCTCGCACCGGCGCTCCCGGCCGAGCCCCAAGTCTCCATCGTCCGGGTCTCTCCGGTACGCCCGCGGGTCCTCTCGATCCCGCTCACGCTCCCCGTGCGCATCCTGCAGGTCGATCCTCAGGCCGGGGCTCCGCTGCCGCCGATCCTCGGCCTGATCTTCGGTGGGCGCATGCCCGCCGATTTCGCCCGGGCGGTCGAGGTCAGGACCTGCGAGCGGAAGGAGATCCGCGACTGGCGGCCGCCGTTCGACCTGCCCACGGTGGAGATCCTGCACTTCGATCACCTTCCGCTCCCCGCCGACCTCCTCACCACGGCGGCGCCACGCCGGGCAGGTACGCTGGGCTGGCTCTGGCGGCTCACCGATCTCTGCCAGACGCGCCTGGTCGTCCTGCGCTGCCGCCCCGGAAAGGCGACCGCCGCGGCGCGCCGGCTGGCCGCCGCCCTGGTCGCCCGTGGTGGTCCCGCGGTCCTGGTCGGTGACCTGGAGGCAGGGCTCGACCACTGGCTCTACGACCGGCTCGTCCACGACTTTCCCCTGGACGATGCGCTGCTTCCTTTCCCAGGGGGCCAAGCCTCTGCACCGATCCCCAGCCTGTTCGCCGGCAGCGGGCGGGAAGAAGCGCTCCGGGTCTCCAGCGTCGGAGAGGAGCTCCTGAAGCTGAGGCACAGGTCCGCGGAGCCCGCGGTCATCATGCCGCCGGGCGACGGGGCTCTTTCCTTCGGCGGAGGCCCCCGGCGAGGAGGAGGAGCCACCCGGGGATCCCGCGAAAGAAGATTGCCGATCCCTTCCATGCAAGGTTTCCAGGCCGAGCTCGAGGAGCTCGGGGAGGACTGGAAGCACTTCGAGTTCTCGTATTCCGAAGGGGCCGCGCTGTTGCCATTCTCCAAGCGGCTGGAGCACGTGCGGCGCAAAGCGGGAGTCCGCGGTCCGGTTTCAGCCTGGAAGCCCCCGGCAGGGACTGGCCCGGTCGAGCCGCGGTACCTCAACGCCAGCCTCTGGCGGGATGGCAGCCGCGGCAGGCTGACCGAGCTCGACGCGCGGCGGACGTGGCTGCGCGCCGCCGCCAGCTACCAGTTGGGGCTCCAGATCGGTCCCCAGGGCCGGTCCGTCACGATCTTCGGCCAGACCGCCCTCCTCGAAGAGAAGATCAAATGGGACAGGGAGAGCGACGGCGCCCACCTGGAGATCGCCGTCACCGGGATCGGCTTCGACGTGATCGGCTCTCCCGTGCAGGAGCTCTGGCTGCCTCGTCACGGTCCGAGCGAGCAGATCCACTTCACCGTTGCCCCGCGCGAGCCCGGCGTGGCCGTCCTGCGCGTCTGCCTCTACCAGGAGAATGACGTCCTGCAGTCGTTCCGGCTCGCGGCGCTCACCCTCGCCCCCGGCGCCAAGGAGCCCGCTTCCCCCACTGCGAGCGCCCGGGGGCGCCTCGCCCGGGCGCTTGACCTCCCCCACAAGCAGGTCGAGGGGCTCACCTACGCCGCGCGGCTCGAATACAGCGTGACCGGCCTCGACCGCGTCCGCGCCCGGCCGGACCGCGCGCTGAGCATCGTGGCCAACGACCTTGACGGCACCCCCGTGGTCACCGTCAAAGGGCCGGACCTCTTCGCCGCCACGGTGGACACCAACAACACCCTGCCAGACCACGTCATCGCGATCCGCCAGGCGCTCCAGGAGATCGCGACTCCCCCCGTCGAGGGTCTGCTGGCGCGTTTCTGGCTCTACGGGTTCGGCAGCTCCGAAAGTCCGAACGCCGGCTCCGCCGCGGTGTTGGAGAAGGCCCTCGGCCGCTTGGCCGACGTCGGCTGGACGCTGTTCCAGCAGATCATCCCGCTCGCGGACCGGCCCCGTCTGCGCGCGCTGCTCGCGCCGGAGCGGCAGGTCCTGCACGTGGCGCACGTGCTCCTGGAAAAGGTGATCCCCTGGAGCGTGATCTATGACGCGCCCTACGACCGCGGTCAGACGGAGGACGACGACGGACACCCGGTGACCCACACCGCCTGCCTCGCGGCGCTCCCAGGTCCGGACGGCAGCCTGCCGGCGACGGAATGCGGCCAGCACCCCGACTGCCTGCTGCACCCTGGCCAGATCGAGAGGAGGCGGCAGACCGGCCCCTGGATGTGCCGCGAGACCGTGGCCTGTCCACTCCACTTCTGGGGCTTCAAGCACGTCATCGAGATCCCTCCCCAGCAGGTGAAGGACGGCACCGGCGAGGCTGAGCTGCGGGACGAGGTGACGGCCACCGGCACGGCGCGGCTGGCGGCCGGGGTCAACGCCACGCTCAAGCTCGCCGACCAGCACCTGCGAAAGCTGGAGGATCTCGCGGCGCAACCGCAGGCACCCTCGGTCTGGGTGTCCCGCTCCTCGCGCCGCCAGGAGCTCCTCCGCCAACTGCGCGACCGGGACCTCGACCTGATCTATTTCTACTGCCATGCCCGGGGCGGGCTGGCCGATCCGGGCATCAAGCCCCCCTGCCTGGAAGTGCAGGTTGCCGGGAACCCCACTCCCGAGCAGATCCAGCCCGCCGCGCTCCAGCACGAAACACCCTGGAGCCATCACCCGCTGGTGATCCTCAACGGCTGCGGCACGGTCGCCTTCAGCCCGGACGCGCTGTCGCCGTTCATCACCACCCTGGTCCGCGACCGCCAGGCGTCGGGTGTCCTCGGCACCGAAATCCCGGTCTGGGAGCAGCTGGCCAACGAGGTCGCGGTCGAGTTCCTCGGCCGGTTCCTCACCGGCAGGCCGGCGGGCGAGGCGCTGCTGGAAGTCCGCCGCGCCCTGCTCGCGCAGCACAACCCGCTGGGTCTGATCTACACGCTCTACGCCGCCGCCGAGCTCACCCTGGTCCGCCGCCCCACCCCGCCTAATCCGGAGGACTGAATCCGCGGGACTGACTCCGGGGATTGATCCCGCCGCTCAGGCGTGGACCGCCGCTCCCGCCATCTCCGCGCAGGACCGCGCGCAGCGGCGGCAGGTCTCGGCGCACTCGCGCATCTTCGCGTCGTCCGCCATCCGCTCGCAGTCGTCGGCGCAGCGCTCGCAGACGGCGGAGCAGGCGCGGCAGGTCTCGGTGTGCAGCTCCGACCCGCGCAACATGAAGTTGGCGCTCGTCAGGCAGATCTCGGAGCAGTCGATCAGCAGGCGGATGTGGTCCGGCTCGGCGTGCATCCCCCCCTTCTCCAGACAGTGGCCGATCATCTGCAGGCAGATGGTGTGGCACTCCTGGCACATCTCGATGCAACGCTGCATTTCCGGGCTCTGGTGCTTCGCCATGGGAGACTCCTTCCGGGTCGGATGTTCAAAGGATTCGCGTGCAGGGTGCGTACCACCGCGCGGAAACAGTCGGCTGGCGGCGGAGGTATAATGAAGGTTGGCCGTCAGTCTTTCAGAGGAGAAAATCGAATGAAAACCATCCTCCGCTTCGGAGTCGCCTCCGCCGCCATGGCTTTCCTGGCCCTGCCGGCCTGGGGCGACGTTCAGCCCGCAGGGCGTGAGATCCGAGTCAGCCGTCAGGTCGACTTCCAGCAGATCAATCCGGTCGCCGCGTTCGCGGCCTCTGGCAGCTCGGCGGTGGTGTGGGAGAACGACCAGCGGGGTCTGCGCGCCTTCTTCTACGGTCCGAACGGCCGCGCCACCGGCCCCGAGGTGACCCTGGTCGCGAACCGCTCCCTTCCGGGCATCCCGGCGTCCGGCGAGACGCTGAGCCGGCGTGAGCCGGCGGCCGCCTTCCTCCCCACCGGCGATCTCGCCGTCGCCTGGACCGAGGAGAAGGCCTTCGTCCGCATCGAGCAGTTCCACGAAGAGCGCCGGGTCCTCGATTCGGAGATCGGATTTCAGCTCTTCTCCGCCGCCGGCAAGGCGATCGGCAATCCGGTGACCCTCAATGCGACGGCGGCCGGCTTCCAGCAGCAGCCGCGGATCGCCCTCCTGGGCGGCAGGGTCCTGGTGGTCTGGCAGACCGTGGAGGGCGGCCTGTCCGGCCGTCTGGTCAACGCCGCGGGGCGGCCGGTCGGCGGCGAGATCGCGATCGCCGAGGCTGGCGCGACGCGGCCGGCCCTGGCGGTCAGCGGCAACCGCGCTCTGGTGACCTGGGAGGCCGCGGACGGCAGCTCGACCGGCATCTTCGCCCAGCTCCTCAACGCGGCCGGCAACCTGGTCGGTTCCTCCTTCCGGATCAACGCCGACACCGCGGACATCCAGCGGCGGTCCGCGATCGCCGCGGCTCCGGGCGGTGCCTTCCTGGTGCTCTTCCAGAGCCGGACCACCCTGCCGGGAACGGACGCCGAGCGGATTCATGGCCAGCTCGTCGGAGCAGCCGGCAACCTGGCGGGCCCGCAGTTCCTCCTCGAGACCGGCGAAGCCTCGGGTGAGGTGCAGATGGCTCCGGCGGTCGCTCCGGCGCCCGGTGGCCGTTTCGTGGTGACCTGGCTGTCCTGGCCCAACCATCAGGCGGGGCTGAAGATCGCCGGCCGCGAGATCGACGCCGCCGGTCAGACCTTCGGCGACGTCTTCTGGCTGACCGAGCAGCGCATCCAGCGCAACTTCCGCAGGACTTCGATCGCGACGGACGGCGACGGCAACTACCTCGCCCCCTGGGAGACCATCTTCCGCCGCCGCAATCAGGTCATCGGCGCCCGCCGCCTCGTCGCCGACTAAAGCCGACTAAAGCTAACTGAGACGGTTCCCCGAAGTACCGGAGGCGCTCTTCCTTGCGGAGGAGCGCCTCTTCGCTTTTCTGATCCCCCTACTTTTAGCCTGCTCATGCCGCTCTCTCTGGTACTCCTGGCAGAGGCGTATGAGGCCATCCTGAATGCGGAATCCCTGATCACCAAGGAGATCACCCGGGATTGCTCGCGACGATCCAGGAGGACAAGGCGCGGCTGCTGAAGCTCGACCGGAGATACGCGGTTCCGGGCCTTCACAAGCTGTCAGGCGTCTTGTCTTCCAGGACGATGCCCAGCTTCTGCAGGAAAGCCTTCCAGTAGGCGTTGGGAACACTGCCGGGCTTGTAGACCTCGTGGGTCTCAGACTTCCCGTGGACCTCCTCCTTGTGCATGTGCTTCTGGCTGGCCCCGGGGACAGGCCGCGTATCGAAGATCAGGTGTGTCTTCGCCGCCTCCCAGAAAGCCAGCCGGTGCTCCTGCAGCACCGCCAGGCATGCGGAGCAGGGCTCCTTGACTCCGGAGACCAGGACCTGCTTCGGCACGATCCCGCTCTTCAGGAGCTGAGCCACGACCACCAGCAGGTACTGCTCGGCATGCCAGCCGCCCTCGGCGGGGGGCGTGAGGACGATCATCTTGCTGCTCCCGAGCTTCGCGGCGGCATCCTTCGGAGAATTCACATAGGCTACGGAGAGATCCGCCGTCGCGACCGCCTCGACCTCTTTTTCCGCCTTTTCGGTCTCCTTTTTCAGGGAGCCGCTGTTGAGCGCCTGCAGGTCGCCGATCCGTTTCGTACGGGCGCCCTCCTCCGTCCTGCTCGTCTTGTCCAGCAGGTTGAGGCCTTCCTTGATCTTGTACAGATCGTCCGACTGCACCCTGGCATAGGTCTTCGACTGGGTATTTCCTCTGGCGGTCTGATACATGGCGTTGAGCTTGCCCGAGCTCCAGGTGGCGTCGGCGCCGACGGCGCCGGTGAAGTCCGCGGGAGATCCCATCGAGTTCCCGGTCACGATGATCGTGCCATCGATCAGAATGCTCTGTACCTCCTCGAGAGGGGAGCCGCTCTCGTCATACTGCCCCTTGATCAGCTTGGCCATGGAGCGCAACATGTCGAGCATCGCTATCTGCTCGCCTTCGCCGAGATCGGTCCGGCGATTCTTGACGCCGTATTTCCTTTCCAGAGTGCCGAGATATGTTTCCAGCTCCTTCAGGGTGGCGTCGGCTTCCGTGATCTTCTGCGCGATCTCAGCGTCGGATGACGGCTCTTCGGACTCGTCCAGAGCCTTGAGCCTGCGAATCGCCGCCTTTTCTTTTCCGAGCTGCACGAAATAGGCATTGATGGCTGCCTGCTCACCTTTGTCCGGTGGCGTTTTGAGATTGCTCAGGCGGGTCTTGATCTGTTCGCCATCCTGCTCTTGAATACGGAGCAAGCTCGACAGATTTCTGCCCAGTCCGGCGGTGAGGCCCTGGGAGACGATCTCGGTCAAGGCGGAGTCGACCTGCGCATCGGTCAGCCCTGCGACGGCATCCCTCCGGAAGCGGCGAACCACGGCTTCCCGGCGGTGGTCGGCGACCGCCTGGCCGTTCATCACGATGTACAGGGCCTCGAACAGACAGTCGCCCCGGGGGGACGTCCTGGATACGATCTGGACTCCCGCGGCCGGGTCTCCATCGTTCGCATTGCGGATCACCTCGTAATGGCTCCCGCGGTGGATGAGGTCCCGCCCGCCCCGGCGGGCTCCCGTACCGATCTGCTGGATCAGGACCAACTGATTCCCGATCACGGTGTAGACCCGGCTGGAGAAATCGTAGGCCCGGGCGACATGGTCGGCCTCGTCGAGGCTGCCCCAGGTCCCCAGGCTCAGCATGTCCTGACGGTAGGCCCGCCGCATGGCCGGTGTCAGGACCACCGGCTGCCGCGGCGCCGCCTGCTCCGGCTTCTCCACCTTCTTCCCGCTCTGGAGACCGATCAGCTTGTTCCTCAAGGCGTCGATGGCCGCCTGCGCGGATCTCCTCTCCTCTTCCTTGGCCAGTGTCCCGGCGCGATCTTGTGCGCGGTCCAATTGCTCGGAGAGCCCTGCCAGCTTGAGGGATAGATCCTCGCTCTTGTCATTCAGCGCGGCGATCTCGGTCCGCACTTTGTCCAGGTCCGGAAGCGAGCCCTTTTCTTTCTCCCATTCGAGAAGGACGGCGTAGGCCAGATCGAGATTGCCCGAAGCCTTGATCTTCTCGACCAGACCGCTCCGCTTCCTGTCGCTGAAGACCGTCGCGGTATCGACGATCGTGTCGGCTTTCTGGACCTCTTCCTGACTTACCCTTTCGAAGGACTCCGCTTCGCTGGCGCTCGTCACCTTGAGGAGCATGCGCTGGACGGGCGCCGCGGCCGGCAACCGGCGGATGCCCACATACACCGGCGGCGCCGCGGCCCCCCGGGTCGGAGCCGCGAAGGGACGGGTCTGGCCGAATTTCGTGGCTGGGGTCGCGGCTCGTGGCGGCCGCACTGCCCAGAGACGGCCTGGCGGGGTCACTCTTCTTTTCCTCCCGCCTCCAGGATCTCTCCGGACATTTGTCGGACCCGGATTCCGAGGTTTTGCCGAAGATTGCCGATCCCGGCATTTCCCTCCTACGGCCTGTTCTGCTCGCTGGAAGCGGACCCAGTATACCGGCCGCGGACGTGCTGGTGGTACGCCGCGCGGAGCGCCTCGACGAACCGCTCGTCCACCAGACCGCGGGGGTTGCCTTCGAAAACGAGGTTGTGGTCTTTCCGGAAGGCGTCGACCGCGTCGATCGCGGCGGAATCGTAGAGGGCGAGCTCTTTCGTGTAGCTGTCCAGGGCCTGGCGCCGCTCGTCGAGCTGTTTCTGGTAGCGCTCGGGATCGGTGCGCAGGAGCGCCGGGTCCACCTTGACGACCGGCTCCTTCGGAAACTCCTGGAGATCCTTCCGCCAGTAGCCGAGAGCGTGGAGCATCCGCTTCAGCTCGATGACGTCGCGCCCCTGGACTTCCGAGAAGGAGCGGTAGCCCAGCCGCCGCTGCGTCGTCCGGTAGATCCGCAGCAGCTCGGCGACCGGCTCCTCGTGCTGGCCGACGTCGATCGAGACGCTCAGGTGATCACCGCCGCGGCCGGGATCGTTTGGGTCCGCGACGCGGATCGCCGCCGACTGGAAGAGCCCCCAGCGACGATCACCGCCTTTCGCCTGGCCCGCCGCGAGAGCCAGGATCAGCCGCTCGGCGAGCGGCATGCCGCTCCCTTCGGTGCTCTCGAAGTAGTCGGCGACCGCGTCGATGACTTCCCGTCCGACCAGGATGTTGCCCTGAACCGTGTAGTTGCGCCCCTGGCGGCTTCCCGCCCAATTCCCGTTCTCCTTGCCGGTGTGGGCCGCGGTGCGCCCCTGCATGTCGATCATGCCGATCTGCCGGCTCTCGCGCCCCTCGTCCTCGGCGAGGAGCC
>WUUC01157737.1_pt1 | contig 13316 bp, 10 predicted proteins | sample 6278441 | NCBI WGS metagenome assembly WUUC01 (sample SAMN13675441, study PRJNA597444) | soil metagenome | isolation source: soil | place: USA: Washington | collected 2017-10 | reverse complement strand
CTTGGCCGCTCGCAATGGCGATTCCTGCTCCGTCGACCTGGTTGCAGGACGTGCCTCGTACCTGCCGCACGGCCTCCGCGACGAGCTGCATCCCCGGCATGCCGGTCTCCGACAATAGCCCGCCGCTCGTGTTCATCGGGAGCCGGCCGCCGACCTCGATGTTGCCGTCGGCCAGGAAGTCGCCGACCTCACCACGGGCGCAGAAGCCGTACTCCTCCAGCGCGATGATCGGGACGATCGTGAAGCAGTCGTAGAGCTGCGCGACGTCGACACGGCTGGGTTCGAGGCCCGCCATCTGGAACGCGCGGCGCGCCGATTCACGCCCGAGGGTTTCGGTCAGCTTAGGTCGTTGGGCCACGTCCCAGGACGTGTGGCCCTGACCGAAGCCGAGGATCGGAACCGGATCGGGGACGCCCAGCTCGCGGGCCCGGTCTGCGCTCGTCACCACGACGGCCGCAGCGCCGTCGGAGACGAGGGCGCAGTCGTCGCGCCGCAGCGGCTCGCTGATCATCGGCGAGCCGTGGTGGTCGTCGAGTGCGATCGGCTTGCGCAGTTGCGCGGCAGGATTCGCGGCGCCGTGCCGCCGGCAGGCAACCGCGACACGCCCGAGATCGTCCTCGCTCGTTCCGCGGTCGATCATGTGTCGCCGCGCGATCAGGGCATAGCCCGGGGCGATCCCGCTCCAGCCGTAGTCGGCCGCCTCGCCGTACGGCTTCGCGTAGGCCGCGCGGGTTCCGCTGCGCGGGTTGTCCGCGCTCGTGATGAGCGCGACCTCGCACATGCCGACGTCGATCGCCATCGCCGCGGCAGAGATCATCGCGATCGGCGAGGCTCCGCCGAGATCGATCACGCCTCCGGCTGCGGGCTGGATCCCCAACGCCTCCGCCACCTTCGGGGCGTACAACAGCTCGAGCGCGGAGGTTGGCACCTTCGCCCAGACGCCGTCGACGGCGTCCTTCTCGATGCCGGCGTCCCGCAGTGCCTCACGACACGCCTCGACGTTCAGTGAGATCGTCGAGCGGCCCGGGAGCTTGCCGAAGGCGGTGTGGCCGATTCCAGCGATCACGCACGAGCCGCTCATGTGTCCGGCGGCCATCAGCGGCCTTCGAACCGCGGCTGACGCTTCTCGCGAAAGGCGGCAGGTCCCTCGACGGCGTCCTCCGTCGTCTGGAGCAGCCGGAGGATCGCCTGCTCGAACCTCAGGCTTGTCGCGAGGTCCATGTCGTACGACCGGATCGCGAGCTCCTTGGCGGCCTGCACGGCGAGCGGCGCGTTCGCCGCGATCCGCCGGGCATAGTCGAACGCGGTGTCGAGCAGCCGGTCAGCCGGCGCGATCCGATTGATCAGCCCCCACCGCGCTGCGGTCTCGGCGTCCATGTTCTCTCCGAGCAGCAACATCTCCATGCCGATCGCATGCGGCAACTGGTGGAGGATCCGCTGCGAGCCCCCGTTGCCCGGGATCACGCCGCGCTTGACCTCCGCGAGGCTGAAGGTCGCATGGGGCGCCGCCACTCTGATGTCGGTCCCGAGCAGCAGCGTCAGCCCGCCGCCGAGGCAGTAGCCGTTCACGGCGGCGATGACGGGCTTCCAGACCTCGAGCCCGCGGTTGAGCAGAAGGTCGCGCTGCGTCTGCCAGAACGTCGACATGTCCGCCGGGGCTGTAAGGAAGCTCTTGATGTCGGCTCCGGTCGTGAAGGACCGGTCGCCGGCGCCCGTCACGACCGCGCACCGGATCGCGGCATCATCGCGGACTTGCACCCACGCCTCGGAGAGCGCGGCATAGTGCTCCGCGTCCATCGCGTTCAGTCGCTCGGGGCGGTTGATGGTGACGACGGCGACGCCGTCGTCGACAACGAAGTCGATCGACACGGCCCGGGCAACGCTAACGAGCGGCTTGCCTGTCGGTCACTGGCGGATCTGCCAGTGGCCGCTCACAGCGGAACGCTCGCCGTCAGCTTCGTGCCCCCATGGCGCCCGCGGCTTAGCCGCAGGACGCCGCCGTGACTACGCATCGCGCTGCGCAGCGAGGCGACGCCGTGCCCGCTGGAGGCCCCGTTCTTGGGCGCCGGTAGCCCCACGCCGTCGTCGATCGCGCTGAGGATGAGCCGCCCGTCGCGGCTGATGTCGACCTTCAGCAGGACGCGGCACGGCGCCGCATGCTTGGCAGCGTTGACGATCGCCTCGTTCGCGACTCGAATCAGCAGGTCAGCGATCGTCTTGCGCATCGACCGGGTGGCGGCCGCCACGCTCGGGGAGATCTCGAGATGCACGTTGATGTCGTACTCGCGCTCGAGCTCGCGGACGAGGAGCGTGACACGCGTCGCGAGGTCCGCGCGCTGCCGCTCCGACAACTCGTCGATGACTTCGCGGATCGCGGTCTGGCCGCTCGCGACGAGGCCGCGCGCGTGCGTGATGGCCTTGCGCTCTGCTGCATCCAGCGTGTCGCGCTCGAGGAGCGACTCGAGGGTCAGCTGCCCCGAGAAGAGCAGCTGCGCCACGGTGTCGTGGAGGTCGTCGGCGATCCGCTGGCGCTCGAAGATCCGCGCCATCTTCGCGCGCTCCTGCTGGTAGCGCTCGGTCGTCCACGTCAGCGCCACCAGATCGGAGAGACGCGCAAGTGCCGCGGTCTCGTCCGGCGTGAACGGCAACCCGCGCTGGCGAAGCACCGACAGTCCGGCGATCCGTCGCTTGGAGACCAGAACCGGCACGTGCAGCGACGACCAGCCGGGATCGCCGGCGCCTCGCGGGGCGGCGAGCGCGGAGCGAACGGCCTTCCCGCTGTCTCCCGCCTCTTTGATGAAGGCCTGCTCGAGCTCCGCAGGCACGGGCTTGTGCCTCGTGACGGTGGCCGGGCCGTCGTGCATGCGCAGTGCGACGATGCTTGCGTCCGTGATCTGGCCGTACCGCTCCATCGCCCGGACCAGGAAGCGGTCGGCGCGCCCGCCCGAGGCGATCTCGACCGCCAGCTCGCTGAGGACGGCCTCGACCTTCTCCCGACGGCGGATCTCGAGCAGCAGCCGCGCGTGCTCGACGGCGATGGCCACGCGCGGCGCAAAGATCTCGATCTTCCCGACGTCCTCGACCGTGAACGGGGACGGCTTGTTGGCGATGTGCAGGATGCCGATCGTGCGCCCGGCGAAGATGAGCGGGGTGGTCACCAGCCGCTTGATACCGAAGGCCTCGACGTAATCCTGGAGGATCGCCGGGTCCTCCTTTGCCGCGTTCGTCATATATGGCTGCCGCGTGACGAACACCCGCGCGGCGTTGCTGCGGGCGTCGTACTTGTCGATCTGGTAGGACGCCGCGACGTGCGCTGTCGCGCCGAACGATCCTGGGAGCATCTGCAACACGCCCCGGTGGTCGTCCGCGATCATGATCCCCGCGAGCTTCGCGTCGACGAGCGGCGCGAGGGTGTTCGCGAAGCCCCTGGTGAGTTCCTCGTAGCTCTGCGCGGCGAGCGCGAGCTGGTCGAGCCGCGTCGAGGTCTCGAGCGCGGCGCTCATCGTCGCCGGATCGCGACGGAGTCCGCGGTGCTCCCTCGCGAGCGCGGTCTGCCGGGCGAACGCCGCCAGCAGGATCTCCCGCTCGCGGCTGTCGCCGGCTCGAGGCGCAAGCACCGCGTGCATGGCACCGGCGCAGCGGCCCTTGACGACAAGGGCCGCTGACATCGTCGAGTCCTCGACGCGACAGACTTCGGCCGCACACGCCGCCGATGCGGCCCCGTACGCGCCGATCACCGCCTGCGTCGCGCGCACCAGATCCGGGCGCGCCTCCGGCCGCGAGCTCGTTGGCCAATCCTCGCCGAGAACCTCGACGGACCCACGGTCGTGCTCGTCGACGGCACAAAAGGCGACGCCGTCCGCGTGGAGAGCTGCTCGCGCAACGCGGGCCATCTCGTCGAAGTCGAGCTGAGGCGCGGCAGGGTTGACGTGTCCCGGCATCCGGTGTGCCTAGTAGCGGCTCTCCTCCATTGCGGGGGACAGAAGGGAGAGCCGGATCGCCTTCGCCACGAGCTCGGTCTTCGTCCGCGCGTCGAGCCGTTCCTTGAGCTTCTGCACGTGGAAGCGCACCGTCGACTCCGAGATGAAGAGCCGGCGGCCGATCTCCTGGTACGTCATGCCGGCCGCGAGCAGCTCCAGGACCCGTTCCTGCTGCGGCGTCAGCCGGAACTCGCTGCTCCGTTCTGCGACGACGTCGTGCAGTCTACGGACGATTTCCGACTCCGTCCGGGAAGCGGTGTTCGCTTGCCCGCTGGTGAACTCGCGCACCACTCGCCGCAGCTCCGAGAGGCCGGCGGCCTTCGTCACGTAGGCGTTCGCGCCGGCCTGGAGAGTGCGTCGGACGATCTCCTCGCTCAGGTACGTCGTGACCATGACGAGGATCGCGCTCGGGAAGCCGCGGCGCAGGGCGCCGCAGAGCTCGTCGCCGGGCATGTCCGGAAGCCGGAAGTCGAGCAGCACGATGTCGGGCGGGCAGCGACGCGCACGCGTGAGCGCGGTGCGACCGCTGTCCGCCTCATCGATGTGGTCGATGCCGTCCTCGGTGGAGAGCACCGCGCGAAGCCCCTCCCGCACGACCTCGTGGTCATCGACGATCAGCAGCTTCATCGGAGTCGGCCTTCCGTCGACGAAGGCGCGAGGCGGTCCCACGCGCCCTCGGTTCCCGATTCCCGCAACTGGAACTTCCGGACACGTTCCGTCGCCGTCTTCGGCAACGCGGGCATCGCCTTCACGTAGCGCGGGACCATGAACGCCGCCAGTCGCTCCTCGCAGTACGCGACGAGGCCCTCGGGGGAGAGTCCATCGCTACGCGGAACCACGACCACCATCACCTCATCCTCGCCTAGGTCCGACGGGACGCCGATTGCCGCGCTCTCCTGAACGTCAGGATGCTCGTTGACGACCCGTTCGATCTCGTATGAGGAGATGTTCTCCCCGCGGCGCCGGATCGAATCCTTGATACGGTCGATGAACGCGAAGTACCCGTCCTCGTCCTGTGAGCCGCGGTCGCCTGAGTGGAACCAGCCACCGCGCATCGCCTCCTGCGTCGCGGCGTCGTTCTTGTAGTAGCCCAGCAGCATCGTCGCGGGTCGCTTCGAGCGGATGCAGATCTCGCCCGCCTCGCCCCGCGGCAGCTCATCGCCATCCGGTGACTCGATACGGACCTCGGCCCAAGTCACAGGCGTTCCGATCTTCCCCGGCCGGATCTCGTCCGGGGGGTTCGACAGGCAGAAGCAGGCCGTCTCCGTCAGCCCGTAGATCTCGAGGATCTCGAGCGCGAATCGGCGCTCGAAGTCCCGCCATAGCTGCGCCGGAGCCGCGCCTCCGATCGCCATCCGTGCCGGGTTGTCGGCGTCGTCGTCTCGCACCGGCTGCTTGAACAACATCGTCAGCATCGCGCCGATGTAGTTGAAGATCGTCGCGCGGTGGCGGCGCATCTCGTCGAACATCCGGGAGGCGGAGAATCGCGGTGCGAGGATCATCGGCCGGCCCGAGACGAGCGATCCGATCGTGGTCAGCGACTGCGCGTTGATGTGGAACAGTGGCAGGCTCGTGTAGAGGACGTCGTCGGGACGGACCCGCACCGATGCATCGACGAACTCGTGGCCGGCGGTCAGGTACGCGTTGTGGCAGTTCATCACGCCCTTGGGAAGGCCCGTCGTGCCGGACGTGTAGAGGATCGAGGTGAGGTCCTCGGGACGATTGGTGGCGCGGACCGGGTCCGGGTGTTCGCCGGCGACCACCTCGGCCAGCTCGGCGTATCCTGGACGCCCCTCTCCGCGCACGAGCGACGTCGGCCGCGTGGCGCTCCCGAACGCCGCGTCGACCGTGTCCGTCAGCGCGGAGTCGACTACGAGCACCTCCGCATTGGAGTGCTCGATGATGTACCGAAGACCTTCGCCCCTGAGTCCGGCGTTCACGGGCACCAACACGGCGCCGAGCCACGCCGCACCGAACCACAGGTCGAGGAACTCCAGGCAGTTCGGCATCATCAGCGCGACCTTGCTGCCGGCGCGGACGTTGAGCGAGGCGAGGGCGGCCGCTGCTCTCGCGGCGCGTTGCGCGGCGTCGGCGTAGCTCATGCGCTCGCCGCCGAAGGTCACGAACGGCGCATCCGGCGTCGTCGTGGCTCGCGTTTCGAGAAGCACGTCCAGGCTCATCCGGTCGTCCGGGCCTCCGACGTATCTCATCGCTGTTCGCCCACCGCTTTGACCCTCCTGCCGAGATCGCGGCGCATCCGGACGGGGTCGCCGCCTAAGTCCGGCCGCGCCCGCATGACCTTCGTGCCTGGCCGCCCAGGACGGAACTGGCGTTTGCGACAGTGCCCGTCGACGCTACGCGGTACGCAGCGCGGCTCGTATTTGGGCGGCGATGCCGTTGATGGCGGTGCTGGCCTGCGCCCATAGTCCGACCATCGGGAGGAAGCCATGGACCATGTCGTGGTAGCGGTCAACGGTGACGCGCACGTCAGCATCAGCGAGGCGTGCGGCATACGCGATGCCCTGATCGCGCAGCGGGTCGCACTCGGCCACGATGACGTACGCCGCCGGGAGGCCGCTCAGGTCCGGCGCGCGAAGAGGCGAGACCAACGGCTCATTGTGTTCCTCCCGCGTCCGTGCGTAGGCGCTCCAGAAACGCTCGAGCCTCGGGCGGTAGAACGAATGCTCGGGGTGACGCACGAACGCTTCGGGTGCGACGGAGCGGTCGGTGAACGGATACGCGAGCACCTGGAGGATCACCGAGGCATCGCCGTGATCCCGCAGTCGCATCGTCGTCACGGCTGCGAGGTTGCCGCCGAACCCGTCACCGACGAGCACGAGGCGCCGGCCTGCGTCCTCGGCCGCGAGGCGGCGCACGGCGTCGAGCGCGTCGTCCGCGGCCGCCGGGAACCGATGCTCGGGTGGAAGACGGGGTGAGACGGCCACGACCTCACGTGAACACGCGACCGCAAGCGTTCGGCAGATGCCGTCCGCATTCTCCGGCAGGTGCAGGAGCGGCCCGCCGCCGTGGAACACGACGATGACCGCATCGCGCCGAAGCTCGTCCGGCCGGTAGCGCTGCAACGGGATGCCGCCGTCCGCGCCGGGGAGCTGGACGGCCTCGACGTCCGCGACGTTCGGCCGGCCGACCGCGATCCGGCCCCCTGGCACTGAGGCAGCGACGCGCAGACTGTCGAGCATCGACTCGACCTGCGAGGGGGGCGTCACCTCAACCAGGTCCCGACTGGTCAGTCGTCGACCGCAGCGGTCGGCTGCAGGAGCTCGCTGATCTCGCCTTCGGCGAACCCGAACTCCTCCAGCAGCTCGCGCGTGTGCGCGCCGAGCGCCGGGGGCCATTGCATCGCACCGTCGCTATCGGCGATCGGGAGGCGCAGGAGACGCCTCGCGCCGCCGTGGGGGTGACGCACGCTCGGCAGCAGTGAGCGCTCCTCGACGATCGGGTGCTCGGCCGCCTGGACCAGGTCATTGACCGGGCCGATGGGAACGCCGGCGCCGCCGACGATCCGGATGGCCTCCTCGGCCGACCACGCCCGTGTCCGCGCCTCGATCTCCATGTGCAGTTCGTCGCGGTGGCGGGTGCGCTCCAGCGGCGTCGCGTACCGTGCGTCGTCGAGCAGGTCGGGGCGTTCGATCGCCCCGCAGAGCCGGCGGAAGAGATCGGGGTTGCCGGCCGCGATCATCACCCAGCCGTCGTTCGTCTCGAACGCCTCATAGGGAGCCGTGATCGGGGAAGCCGATCCGAGTCGCTCGGGCGGCTCTCCGGTCGCTAGCGTCGCGAGCAGCTGGTGGCACATCAGCATGTAACCGGTGTCCACGAGCGAGGCCTCTACGTATCCGCCGCCGCCCCCCCTCTCCCGCCGTGCGAGAGCGGCCATGACGGCCATGGCTGCCCACATCCCGGTCGACACGTCGATGAGCGAGGCCGCGACTCGGATGGGCGGCGAGTCCGGCTCGCCCGTTGCCGCCATGATCCCGCAGAAGGCCTGTAGGACCGGGTCGTAGCCCGGCAGGTTCTTCCCCTGCTCGCCGCGTCCGAACGCCGAGACCGAGCAGTAGATGACCGCAGGATTGCGTTCGGCGACAGCCGCGTACGAGAGGCCGAGACGGTCGACGGTCCCGGGGCGCAGACCCTGGATGAAGACGTCGACGCCCTCGGCCATCCGCAATGCGGCCCGCTGGCCCCGTTCCGTCTTGAGATCGAGGGCGACGCTGCGCTTATTGCGGTTGAACGCGAGGAACACCGCGCTCTCGTCGTCGATGTGCGGCGGCATCGCCCGTGCGTCGTCCCCGCCGTCGGGTCGCTCGAGCTTGATCACGTCGGCCCCGAGGTCGGCGAGAATCATGGACGCGCACGGACCCGCGATCGTGGTCGTGACGTCGAGTACACGGACGCCCGCATACGTCTTGTCGGTCGGTACGGCCGGCATCGTCTTTCCGGCGCGAGCAAACCACAGATGCCGGGGTCCTCCGACTGACGGTAGCGCTAGTGGCGTCCGCGCAACGCCGCGAGGGACTAGCGCATCCGCCAGTTGGCGCGGCACAGCGCGTCCAGTGCCATTCTGGACGAGGCGACGAGCGGCCGACGCGCGGCCGCCCGATCGGTAACTGGGTCAGGAGGGTCAAGTGAGCGGCATAGATCACGCGCAAGCGATGCGGGCGCTCGAGGCAGGCCTCCAGAAGGCGGAGGAGATCGGGTCCCCGTCGAGCGTGGCGATCCTCGACGCCGGAGGCAACCTCGTCGCCTTCGCCCGCCAGGACAACTCGCTGCTCGGGAGCATCCAGGTCTCGCAGAACAAGGCGTTCACCGCGTGCGCCTTCCGGTTCGCGACCGGCGATCTCCAGGGCGCGGTGCAGCCGGGCGGCCCCTTCTACAGCCTCGAGGGCGCCCATGGTCGCCCGCTCGTCTTCTTCGCGGGCGGGCTGCCGGTCACGATCGACGGCGGGTTCGCCGGAGGCGTCGGCGCCGCGGGCGGCACGCCCGAGCAGGACCTCGAGGTGGCGCAGGCGGCTGCATCGGCCATCACGGGCGGGGGCTGATCGTGGACCTCGATGACCGCCGCGTCGTGATCACCGGTGCGGCGTCGGGCATCGGCCGGGCGGCAGCTGAGCTGTTCGCCCGGCACGGGGCGGCCGTGACGGTCGCCGATCGCGACGTGCAGCGCGGCAAGGAGGTGGCCGGCCGGTGCGGCGACGGCGCGCGGTTCGTCGAGGTCGACGTCAGCGACGAGGCGTCGGTCGAGGCGCTCATGAAGGCCGCGGCGGCCGGGGACGGGCTCGACGCCATCGTCAACGTCGCCGGCATCCAGCGTGCCGGCAACATCACCGAGTTCCCCCAGACCGACTGGGACGAGCAGATGGCGATCAATGTGCGCTCGTGCTTCCTTACCGCGAAGCACGGCGTCCCGCACCTGCGCAAGCGCGATCACAGCGCGATCGTCAACGTCTCGTCGCTCGCGGGGCTGAAGGGGTTCCCCGGAGCAGCGGCTTACGCCGCGACCAAGGCGGCGATCCTCGGCCTCACGTACAGCCTGGCGCTCGAGCTCGCTCCCGACGGGATCCGGGTCAACGCGCTGTGTCCCGGGTGGGTCGACACGCCGTTCAACGACCCGGCAATCAATCTGTGGGGAGGGAGGGAGAAGGTCGACGCGATGGTGGCGGAGACGGTGCCGCTCGGCCGGCAGTCAGAGCCGCCAGAGGCTGCCGAGGCGCTGCTCTTCCTCGCGTCGGACAGGTCGGCGTACATGACCGGAAAGCCGCTCGTAATGGATGGCGGGTTGTCCGCGTGACGCGGAACAGCGCGATGGGCCCTAGCGGCCAGCGAACGATGGAGAGAGACATGTGGAGCAAGGAGTGGGCGCGCCGGGTCGCGTCGATGATGGTGATCGCGCTGTTCGCGACGGGTGTCGCGGCATGCGGTGACGACGAGGACGAGGGCGGTGGCGGTGGCGGTGTCCAGGCCGAGTCCGGTCAGCTCGAGGCCTTCGACCAGAAGGTCGACCAGCTGGTCGAGGACGGTTCCAAGCCGCAGGAGCGCAAGCCGCCGGCGGAGGGTCCCGCGCCCGAGACCGGCAGCTCGCTGCAGCTGATCTCGTGTGATCAGCGAGCCGAGGGCTGCCGCCGAGTCATCTCGGCGACCGAGAAGGCTGCCAAGGACGCCGGCTGGTCGACGTCACTGCTGAACGCGGAGTCGAACCCCGCGCGTATGCAGGCAGGCCTCCGCCGCGCGATGGACACGAACGCCGACGGCATCGCGGTGACGAGCATCGACACCGCGTTCATGCCGGACGTGCTCGAGCGCGTGAAGAGCGCGGACATCCCGATCGTCTGCTGGGTGTGCGGGAACGACCCGGAGATCTACGATCAGCACGCAGTCATCACCGATCCGGCGACCTACGTCGACGACGGGTACCTGCTGGCTGCGGCCGCGTACAAGCTCGCGGACCGCAAGCTCCACCTGCTGATGATGGAGGAGAAGGACTTCGCGGTCGTCCGCGACCGAGGCATCGGCACGCGGAAGTTCGTCGACGAGTGCAAGGCCGCCGGCGGCGACTGCAAGATCCTCGGGTCCGCGGAGTTCGGCCTCGCCGACATCACGACCTCTGCGCCGCAGAAGGCGACGAACCTGGCCCGGCAGCACCCGGATGCCAACGTCTTCTGGAGCGCCTACGACGCGGCCGCCGCCTTCCAGTGGCAGGCCATCGAGCAGGCGAACGCCCAGGGCCAGATGTTCGGCGTGTCGTTCGACGCGAACGAGGCGAACCTCGACATCATCCGCGAGGACGGGTTCCAGAAGCTGACCATCGGGCAGCCGGCGACGTGGGTCGGGTACGCGTTCGTCGACAACCTGAACCGGAAGATGCAGGGTCAGGACATGGTCGACCAGGGAGTCCGCACGAAGCTCCTCAACAAGGACAACGTGCCCGAGTCCGGGCCGTGGGAGGGCGACTCCGACGTTGCGCGCGTCTACCAGGAGCTGTGGGGCAAGTAGCCATGGCGTCGCCCGGAACCGTTCTCGCGATCGATGACGTCAGCAAGACGTTCCCCGGTCAGCGAGCCCTTCAGGGGGTCTCGTTCGACGTCCGGCAGGGAGAGGTCCACGCCCTCGTCGGCGAGAACGGTTCCGGCAAGTCCACGTTGATCAAGTGCCTCGCCGGCTTCCACGAGCCGGACGAGGGAAGCCAGATCACGCTCAACGGGCGCCCGCTCACCCACGGGGGAGTGGGCGCCGAGCGTGGCAGTTCCCAGGGGATGTCGTTCATCCATCAGGAGCTCGGCCTCGTACCGTCGCTCTCCGTCCTCGAGAACTTCGCTCTCGGGCGCGGCTTCACGACCGGGCGGACCGGGCGCATCAGGTGGAAGGTGATGGCGGCGGAAGCGCGCGCGCTGCTGACCGACTTCGGGCACGGGGAGATCGGCCCCGACATGCCGGTGTCGCGGCTCTCGCAGGCCCAGCAGACCGTGGTGGCGATCGTGCGCGCGCTCCAGGACGCGGGCGAGCAGGGCGAGGGCCATGTGCTCGTGCTGGACGAGCCGACCGCCGCGCTGCCCGCCGTCGAGACGGAGCGACTGTTCGCGGCTCTCCGGCGAGCGGTGGCACGCGGTGCCGCCGTCATCTACGTCTCGCACCGTCTCGAGGAGATCTTCGAGCTCGCCAACCGCGTCACGGTCCTGCGCGACGGCCGCAAGGTTGGAACGTACGAGACGGCCGACCTCGATCAGGGCCGCCTGATCGAGCTCATCGTTGGTCAGCCGATCGACGCGTACTACCCGTCGGAGGAGGACACGCGCCGCGGCGACACCGTCCTGGATGTCCACGGTCTAGCCGGAGCCGGGCTGCGCGACATCTCGTTGACGTTGCGCGAGGGCGAGATCGTCGGTGTGGCAGGCCTGCTCGGGTCGGGCCGAAGCGAGCTCCTACGCCTGATCTTCGGCGCCGAGCGGCGCACGGCCGGCGCGGTCGAGCTCGCCGGCCGGCCGATCGACCCGAAGAGCCCCGCGGATGCCATCCGGCGCGGCATTGCAATGATCCCCGAGGACCGCCGGGAGGACGCGGCGTTTCCCGAGATGTCGCTCGAGGAGAACGTCCTCGTGTCGGACCTCCCGCGGTACTTCCGCGGCGGCCGGCTCCGAAAGCGCGACGGGCGTCGCCGTCTCGTGGAGCTGATGGATGAATACCGGATCCGTCCGCCGGTGCCGGAAAAGCGCTTCTACCAGTTCTCGGGGGGCAACCAGCAGAAGGCGATCATGGCGCGCTGGCTGCCGCTAGGGCCGAAGCTGATCATGCTCGACGAGCCTGTCCAGGGCGTCGACGTGGGCGCGAAGGCCGAGATCTACGCGGCGATCGAACGCGCGGCGGCCGCCGGATCGGCGGTGCTCATGGTCAGCTCCGACTTCGAGGACCTCGCCCACGTCTGCCACCGGGTCCTCGTCATGCGAGGTCGCACGATCGCAGGCGAGATGTCGGGCGCGGATCTCGACCGTCAGCGCATCCTCGGCGCTGTCTACTCAGGAGAGAGGGAAAGAAATGGGAACGGCCGCCACGGCGCCAGGGTCTGATACCTCCACCGGGGTCCAGCCGCCCAGCCGGCGGGAGGCGCGGGACCTGACCATCGCGCGTTTTGCACTCCCGCTCATCCTGCTCGCGTTCATCGCGTTCTTCGCGATCGCGCGCCCCGACACGTTCTTCACCTGGAACAACGCGAAGACGATCCTCATCACGCAGTCGGTGCTCGCGATCCTGGCGATCGCGACGATTCTGCCGCTGATTATTGGCCAATTTGATCTCTCCGTCGCCGCCAACCTGGGTCTCGGCGCGATGCTGGCCGCCGGCCTGCCATCGAAGGAGGGATGGGACTTCCTGCCCGCGTTGATCGTCGCCATCTCCGCGTGCACGACGATCGGGATCATCAACGGGCTGATCGTCGCACGGATCGGCATCAACGCCCTGATCGCGACACTCGGGATGAGCTCGATCCTCGCCGGCGCGGTCCTGTGGTACTCCGGCGGCGTGATTCTGTCGCGGAACATCCCAGACCAGCTGACCGACATCGGCCAGGGTGAGCCGCTGGGGATCCCGCTGCCGGTCATCTATCTCGCGGTCATCGCAGCGATTGTCTGGTACGTGCTCGAGCAGACGCCTTTCGGGCGCTACCTATACGCGATCGGCGGCTCCAAGTCTGCGGCGCGGCTGTCGGGCGTCCGCGTCGACCTGCTCACGGTGGCCGCCTTCGCGGCCGCGGGGTTCCTCGCGGGTATCGCCGGCGTGCTCGCGTCGGCGACGCTTGGCGCAGGCAACCCGAACGTGGGCCCGCCGTTG
>WUUC01109146.1_pt1 | contig 13317 bp, 12 predicted proteins | sample 6278441 | NCBI WGS metagenome assembly WUUC01 (sample SAMN13675441, study PRJNA597444) | soil metagenome | isolation source: soil | place: USA: Washington | collected 2017-10 | reverse complement strand
GCGGGTAGTCACGCGCGAACAGAGCAATGCCGCGGCGGTTGTAGAGCCGGAACCCGGAGGTCGGGTCGCTTATACGCTGGCCGATGATCCGCGACAGCAGGAAGGCGAACATGTGAATCCCGGTACGCCGGCTGATCGGCGCGGGATAGCCGTGCTCCTTCGACAGGAAGCGGGAGCCGCAGACCATGTCGATTGTGGGCTCCTCGCGCATCGCCCGAATGAGCTTGGGGATCTCATCGGGACAGTGCTGGCCGTCGCCGTCGACCTGCACCACGTAGTCGTAGCCGTTCTCGGACGCGTACACGAAGCCGGACTGAACGGCGCCGCCGATGCCCAGGTTGAAGGGATGCCGGACGACCTCGGCCCCGGCCGCCGCGGCCAGCTTCCCGGTGACGTCGGTCGAGCCGTCGTCGACGACGAGGACGTCCAAATCGGGAACGTGCTCGCGTATTGCTCCGACCACTCCAACGACCGTGTCGGCCTCGTTGTACGCGGGGACGACCGCGAGGTATCTGGTGTTCGTTCTCACCTTTGGATGAATGCTTTCAGTGCCCTCGAGTTGCGGCGACCCGGGCATATATTGCCCGGTGGCGCAGAGCACACGCCTTCCATGAGAGCTCGCGTGCGCGCCGGATCCCCGCGTCAGCGAGACGCTCACGCAACACGCGGTCGCTGCAGAGCGTGTCGATCGCGGCAGCGATGGACTCTACTGACTCCGGCTCGAGCTCCAGCACGGCCCCTTTACATACCTCCGCCAGGGACCCGCCGGAGGAGGCCGCCACGGGGCAGCGGCAGGCCATGGCCTCGATAGGCGGAGAGCCGAAGCCCTCGTAAAGGCTGGGAAACACCATTCCCTCCGCCAGCCGGTAGAGAGCTGGGACCGCGTCGCTCGGGACATAGCCGAGATGCCGTACGCGGTCGTGGACGCCTAGTTTCCTTGTACGCCCGACGAGTCGGTCGAGCCGTCCGTACGTCTGTCCGGTGAGCACGAGGGCGACTTCGCGCTCGCGGGCGGCCGCAAGCGCCTGCAGTAGCCGTTCATGGTTCTTGTGCGGCCATAGGTTGGCGGGATAGAAGAGGAAGCGCTCCGGTAGGCCGAAGGCGTTTTGGATGTCCGAATCTCCAGGCAGGGACTCAGGGCTGAAGCGCCGTTGGTCGACGCCCATATGCACAACCTCCACGCGTTCCGGCTCAAGGCCGAGCAGCGTAACGAGGCGCTGCTTGGACCATGCGCTCGTGGTGACCACTAGGTCGGCGGAGCGCGCAGCGTCGTCGTAGGCCCAGCGCCTATAGGCCCGCTCGACGCGAGAGAAGAACGCAGGCAGGTCGTGGTGTTGGACGTCGTAAACGGTGGTTACGCGCGGCACGTTGGCTGCCGGGATCGGGACAGTCACGGGGTAATGAATAAGGTCGATCACGGGCCGGACGTCGCGTGCCGCCCGCGCCGGTGCAAGTCGCGATGCGGCCATCGCCAGAGCACGCGTGGGCGTGCTCCTGCCTGGGCGGTAGGACCGCACCTCGTGGAGCTCAACTGGTCCGTGCTCGAGTTCCCGGTACGCCTCCATCACATACCGGTTGGCGAGCACTGTCACGACCTTCGGGCCGTTGCCGTCCGCGAACTCCGAGAGTAGCCCGCGCACGTTGGACTCGGAGCCGCCAACCCGTCCCGGGAATAGGGTCAGGAGGCTGAAGCCCACATTCACCGGCATTACCCTAGTTCGTGAGCAGGTCCGACAGCCTGCTAGACATGGCCGTCCGTGGAGATGCCCTCGATCACCATCATTACTCCTTGCCTGAATTCGGTTGGCACCGTGGAGGAGTGCCTTCGCAGCGTGCGCGAGCAGGAATATCCGAGGATCGAGCACGTAGTAGTCGACGGCGGCTCGACCGACGGGACGATCCGGGTTCTCGAGGTGGCGGAGGACTTGCGCTTCATCTCGGAGCCCGATGAGGGCCGTCCCGACGCAGCGAACAAGGGAATACGCATGAGCACCGGCGAGGTCGTTGGCTTCCTGAACGCTGACGATCGCTACGAACCGGGAGCACTATGGACGGTAGGGGAAGCCTTCGCCAACGACTCCCGGGCGATGTGGGTCACGGGCTACTGTCGCATCATCGGCGGCGACGGCTCAGAAATCCGCAAGCCCATCACGCGCTACAAGAACTTCCTGCTCCGGCGCTTCTCCCTTCCGCTGTACCTGACGCAGAATTTCGTTTCCGATCCGGCCACTTTCGTCCGCCGCGTGGCGCTCGACCAAGTGGGGCTGCTCGATAAGCGCTACCGGATCTCTCACGACTACGACCTCTGGCTGCGGGTGGCCCGGCGCTGGCCGCCGGTCGTTTTGAAGAGCTATCTCGCGTCCTTCCGCATGGTCGAGGGGACGTTGAGCATGGCCGGCTTCGATCACCAGTTTCGTGAGCATGAGGAGGTTGCGCGGCTACAGGGCGACGGCCATCGCCTGTCAGTGGCCGCGAACGCGGCGATGAGCCGCCTGATACCGGCCTTCTATCGCCTCCTCCGGCTACGCCGGCGGCTGAGCTCGATCTGAACAGCCGGCGCCCGAAGGCCCGGGAGTGGATGCGCGTGTACCCCCGCGGCCGCATTCTGGGAGAAGCGTAAGGTGCAATCGAGTCCGCGAGCGCGCAGTCGTCCGCGCACGTTCGTCGTTCGAGGTGATCCGCTCGAGGCCCTCGGCGATCGAGCCGACCGACCGGCATCTCGCTCGAGAGCGAGACCACTGGCCCGGCGACGTCCGCCTCGGTGCCCGAGGGGGCGCGAGCTCCGTGCCCTGCCGCGGGCGAACTCGCCGAGATTCCGCGGATGTCTGATTCCGACCCCCTCACGCGCTCGGGAACGGGTCAACCGGCTGCTTTCTGACATGCATCGAAGCCGCCCGCCCTAGCGCTCGAGGGCACGCCTGTATGCCGCCAGCGTGAGCTCACCGCAGCGACCCCAGCTCAGCTCGCTCGCCCGGGCCAGTCCCGCCTCCGACAGCTCGCGTCGCCGGTCGGCCGAAGACAGCAGTTCGGCTAGCGCCGATTCGAGCGCGCCGTGGTCGCCGGGGTCGACCAGTGCCGCCGCTTCGCCGGCAAGCTCGGGCAGGCTGGTGCGGTCGGCGCAGAGGACGGGCGTGCCGCATGCCATCGCCTCGAGCACCGGAAACCCGAAGCCCTCGTAGAGCGAGGGGAACACCAGGCAGTCGGCGCCCCTGTACAGCTCAACGAGCTCCCCGTCAGAGACCCTTCCGACGAAGCGGACCTGCTTGCGCGCGGCCGAACCCGCCAGCCTCTCCAGGATGCGCTCGTCGTGCCATCCGCGTGCGCCGACCACAACCAAGGCGTGCGGCGCTCCCGCGGCCGATACGCGCTCGAAGGCGCGCAGAGCTGCCTCCAGGTTCTTGCGTGGCTGCAGGGTTCCCACGCTAAGGACGTAGGGCGCGCTCACGCGAAGACGCTCGAGCGCCGCGCCCGCGGGCCGGCCCGGTCGGAACGGAGCGCCGACCCCGTAGGGGATGACCTCGACGCGCGCCGGCTCGAGGCCGCAACGTTCCACCAGGCGGTCGCGGGTGTATTGGGACGGGCAGAGCACGCGCGTCGCACTCCGCACGGCGTGTGGCAGCAGCATCCGCTGCTGGAAACCGTTCGCCCGCGTGAACCACTCCGGGTGCTCGAGCGCCATGACGTCGTTGACCGTCACGACCAGCGGGAGGGGGCTGCGTACGGGGGCGACGCCGAGCGGGCAGTGGAGCAGCTGCGCGCCGGCCGCCGCTGCCCGCCGGGGCAGCTGGAGCGGCAGGTAGAGGAGCTCACGCTGCAGCCCCCGCCAGACCCGACCGGCGGCCCAGCGCCGCCGGGGACGAGGATGCGCGAGCGGCAGCAGTTCGACCTCAGGACGGCGCTCGAGCTCGGCCCGGAGCGCCGTGATGGCGCGGGCCGAGCCAGCCTCGTCGAGCTCGAGGCCGGTGAGCTCGAGCGCGACGTGTATCGACGGGGCGGCGCTCAAGCAGCGTCGACGATTACGCGGCCGCCGATGCCCTCTCCGACGGCGGCATCGAGCGAGCTCGCGAGCGCCGCGGCGTTCGAATTGGAGGAGTCGACGAGGACCGGCGCGCCCGGGTAGCAGCGTCGCATCGCGGCGTGGAGGAAGCGGAGAATGCGCTCCCGGTCGGGCGAGAAGCGGAGTAGCGCCGGTACCTTCTCGCGGATCTCCCGGAAGCTGTCGACGTCGAGCGTTAGCCCGTAGCCCGAATAGAAGGGCTGACCGAGTGTCAGCACCGGCCTCGCGTACAGCAGGGCTTCGAGACCCACCGTGGAGCTGATGACCGCGACCGCCGCGGCTTGCTTGATCAGCTCGTGCGAGCTGGCGTACGGGTCGAGCAGTCGTACGTTATCGATCCGGGTCAGTCGCCTGAGCAGCGCCAGGCGGTTACGTCCGACCGACATCGGATGCTCCTTGAGCACCAGGTCGTGCCCCTGCGGCAACGCCCCAGCGACCTGTTCGATAAGGGAGGCTTGGTCCACGCAGTGGGGGATCACGCGCTTGATCTTGTAATCGTCGGTTACGTGCAGCGGGAAGTAGACGAAGGGTCGCCCCTCCCCGAGCTGCGAGTAGAGTGGGTTGGCGGCGAGCGCCCGTCCCTTCTCCTTCGCGTAGTTGCTCACGAACCCGGACGGCCGCAGATACTCGTTGTCACGGTCGTAGAGCAGCCGGACCCAGATATGACGGACGAAGTCCCGGAGCGTGCGCGGCGTGACCTTCGGGTTGCGGTGGGGGCGGATCGGGCTGGCCCTGCTCGTGAACTCCCTGATGAACGCCTCAACCTCCTCCCGCTCGGCGGCGCTCAGCTCGCGCACGTCTTCGTCCGGGACGATCGGGGCGTGCATCGTGTTCACGTACAGCCTCAGCGGTCGCGGGAACAGCGTGTAGAAGAGGAAGAGGACGGTCGCGCCGCGTCGGAGGCCGATCAGGTGAGCCGCTGTTCGCATGGTCTCGCTGCCCACCTCCGGGACCACGACGTCGGGTTGAACCTCGTTGCAGACCCGCTCGAGCGCGAGGAAGTGGCGCACAGTCCGCTCGACGCACGAACTCTCCAGGCGTCCGGCGCAGGCAACGTCGGTGCGGTATATGTCCCGGAGCGTCGGGGTCTCGTACTCGCGCTCGATTCGCTCGACCTGTCCCTGGAGATCGGCGACCCCGCCCAAGGCCGCCATGGTCTCTGGGAGGCACTCCGCGACAAATCCCCTCCGGCGGAGCAGCTCGGCGGAGCGGCGCGAGAACGTCACGTGCGCCACCTCGTGTCCCCGCCGCTGGAGCTCGGCGCCCACGCGCCCGTAGAACTCGCTCTCAATGAACTGGAGCGTTGTAAAGAGAAACCGCACTGCCGAAGCACTAGCATACGGCGCCGGCGGGTATCCCCCACGCCGATGGTGACCCGCCGCCACCGGCGAGCGCAGCACCCGTGTCCGCAGGGACCTCGGGGACGCGGCTCTGCCACGACACCGGGATCGCCAGCTGGAGAATTCGCATGATCGTCGCAACGGATGACCTGCGCCGCTATCGCGGCGAAGTCGCCATGATCGATGGCGGGTTCGATCCGCTGCACGCTGGCCACATCCAGTACATGCGCGAGGCGGCCGGCCTGGGGGCGCCCGTTCTCTGCAACGTCTCATCCGACGAGTGGGTGGTGCGCAAGCACGCTCCCCTGCTTCCCCAGCATGACCGCGTGGTCGTGATCGACGCGATCCGCTTCGTCGACTACACGCACCCGTCGCGGTGGGAGACCGTCGACGTGCTGCGCGAGCTGGGCCCCCGCTTCTACGTCAAGGGGGCCGACTGGCGCGGGCGACTCCCGGACGACGAGCTCGCCGTCTGCGCGAAGCAGGGCACCGAGATCGTCTATCTGGACACCGTGCTCAACTCGTCGACGGAGGTGCTCAGGAACTACGTCAATGCTCTACAGGGGTGCGTGGAATGACTGTGCGCGAATTCGCCTCGTCGGTGCAGGACTTCGAAAAAGCCGTCTTCAGCCAGCAGCCGACGCCGCCGGACCACTACGACGACGACTACTTCGTCAGCGAGTGGCGGGAGGGCGACAACAAGTATGACCTCGAGACGCGGCGCCGGATCGAGGGACGCAACCCCGCGCTGATCAAGGAGGTGTTCGAGCCGCAGCGCGTGCTCGACATGGGGTGCGGTCCCGGGGCGCTGATGTATCTCCTGCACGAGCTCGGCGTCGACGTCCGCGGCATCGATTTCAGCCCGCGGAGCGTGGAACTCGCGCCCGAGGCGGTGCGTGACCGGATCGTCGTCGGCTCGGTCACCGAGGCGCACGTACCGGACCGCTCGGTGGATCTGGTCATCTGCCGCGAGGTGTTCGAGCACCTGACCGTGCTGCAGGTGCGCCGGACCGTGGCGAACATCTGCAGGGCCTCGTCGCGCTTCGTCTACGCCACGACCCGCTTCCACCCCGATCCGCCAGACCTGCTCTCCTTTACGACCCAGTTCGAAGTGGACCCGACGCACATCACGCTGCTCAACAAGGAATTCCTACGCTGCCTGTTCGTGCTCGAGGGCTTCAGGTCGCGCCCCGATCTCGAGGAGCGAATGGATTGGGGGAACAAGCAGCGTGTGCTCGTCTACGAGCGGCAGGCGATCGACGGGGACTGATCACTCCATGTCCCCGAACCCCCACACCCAGGCCCCTGAGCGTCTGACTCGCGATCGGATGGCGTCCTCGGTCGAGATCGATGCGGTCGTCGGCGACCACATGAACCCGTACGCCTCAGGCGCCGCGCGCTTCAACCAGATCCTCGCCGAGCGATTGGGCGTCCCGTTCATCAGCGTGGTGGACCAGCTCCTCGAGAGCAGCAACTTCCCGCTGATGTCATTCAAGGAGCAGGAGCTCGACGGGGCGGAGCGTGCCGCGCTGGGCGCGGCCCTCGACCGGCTCGACGGGAGGTCCGCCCCGCGCGTCTACTTGCACGACTACGGGGGCTCGTCCCTCGAGCGGCGCCTGGTGACGAGCGCGGCGATCGTCTACTGCGGAAATGCGGAGATCGCCGCCAAGGTGAGTGCGCTCAACCGGCGGGTCCACACGGTCTGGGCGCCAGGCCTGATCCTCGACGACCGCGTCTTCTCGCCGGCGGTCAACTCGGTGTTCTCGTTCGGGATGGCGCACAAGGTGCGCTCCGAGATGTTCGCCCGGCTACGAGGGCTCCTCGAGCGGACCGGCGTCAGCTACTCGCTCTACATGTCGAACGCCAACCATGCAACCGCTACCTTGCGCGAAGCGCAGCTGGTGTTCGACGAGATGAGCGAGGTGTTCCCCACCAACCTCTACTTCATGGGGAACCTCTCGGACGTCGCCATCTACAACTACCTGCGCACCACCACCTTCTTCGCCGCCTTCTTCAAGAACGGGGTTCGCGCCAACAACACGTCGGTGCTGTCCGCCATGGAGCACGGGTCGGTGGTGATCACCAACCTGGACGAGTACTCGCCGGAGTACCTCGTCCACGGGGACAACATGCTCGACATCGACCGCTGCGACCAGCTGCCGTCCGATCCGCTCGAACACAAGCGGCTCGGCCTGCGGGCAATGGAGACGGCCCGCACGCTGTCCTGGGACCGGCTCGTCTCGGTGATCCGCAATCCCGGCGCATGCGACTGATCCCCCAGCGCGAGACGTTCCGCGTCTGGCGGCGCCGCTTCAAGAAGCGGATGCGCCGCTCGCGCCTGCGTCCGAGCAAGCTGCGGATGCAGGGTGCCTCTCAGCGGATCTTCTGGCGGCGCGAGGTCGCCGTCCACGATCCGAACTCCCTCTTCTCGCAGCAACGATGCGCCGAGCTGCGCGGCCACATACAGCGCCTCGTCCATCGCGACCGGCAGGCGTTGATGCGCCTTTCGGAGCCCCGCATCGGCGGCGTGAGGGACTGGGAGTACGCCACCCTGCTCGGCGTTCTGCAGGACCGCGGCGGAAATGGTCGATGGCGCGCGCTCGACGTCGGGTCCGGCACCAGCACCTTTCCGCAGTACCTCTTGGCTCAGGGGTACGTCGGCGAGATGACGACGCTCGATCTCGCCCAGCCCCTCGAGCGCGGCAAGGGAAAGCAACGGCCCGCGGAGCGAGTGCGGCGAGTGGAGGGCAGCATGCTGGACCTCCCGCTCGAATCGGAGCAGTTCGATCTGGTCACCTGCATCTCGGCGATCGAGCACCTCGACGGCGACCGTAAGGCCCATGGCCGAGATCCGGACGGCAACCCTCGGCTCGCCTACGGGGAATTCCTCAATCGAACCCGGCAAGCCCTCCGTGAGATGGCTCGAGTGACAGCCCCCGGAGGGCTGCTGTACGTCACGACCGACGCCTACATTCCGGAGCTTCAGCGGACCGACGCCTGGTCCTCGCCGGACGGAAGCCGCCCGATCTGGTCCGCCTATCGCTTCGAGGACATCGAGCGGGCGTTCGTCGACACCGTTCGCTCCGCCGGCCTCGAGCTGGTGGGCGAGCCAGACTTCCGGGCCGATCTCCTCATCCAGGACCCGTCTCGCAGCAACTATCGAGGTCGCTACTTCACCACGTTTGCGGTCGCGGCCACGAAGGCGGCGTGATGCGGAAGCTGATCCTGATCGGCGCGGACAACTACGTCCGCAACTTCCTGGAGGCGGGCGCATTCGACAACATCGAGGATGAGGACACGTTCTACGTGGCGGCGGCGCGGGGCGTAATTCACGCCGAGACGCGCGCGCTCCTGGCGAGCCGATCGAACTACCTCGGCGAGATCGCCGACTCACCGCGGAGGGCGCGTCCCTACGCGAGGCTCCAGCTACTGCTCCTGAGCTCGCTGCGCGACCGCTCCCGCACGATGAGGGAGAAGGTGCGCCTGCTGCCCGCGCTGCAACGGGTTCGCTACGGGATCGCCTCCCATCCGCTTCTGCGCGAGCGGTTCGTCCGGCGCTACCTCAGGCGTGCCGGCCTGAATCCTCCGCTCCACCGGCAGATGGCTTCCGTTCGGCCAGACGTGGTGATCGCCCCGTCGGGCGGGATCGATCACTTCGTCACGGACGGACTCCGAAGCGCGCGCGAGCTCGGCATCCCGAGCCTCGTGCTGGTGTTCAACTGGGACAACCTGTCGAGCAAGGGGGCGTTCGCGGTCAAACCCGATCACCTGGCCGTCTGGGGCGAGCAATCCGTCGAGCACGCCGTCCGGATCCACGGGTTCGAGCGGGAGCGCGTGAGCATCCTCGGGGTCCCCTCCTTCGACTCGTACTTTCGGCATGTGCCGCACAGCACGGCCGCTCCGTTCCCGTTCCGGTACGCGCTCTTCGCCGGCTGCTACGCGCCCTTTGACGAGGCCGAAGCGCTCGAGCGCATCGACCGGGCGATCGAGGCGCAGGGGCTCGAGTTGAAGGTCGTCTACCGACCGCACCCCCACCGCCGTCCTCGCAAGCGTCCAGACCGCGTCGATGACGACCGCCTTCGCCACGTGGTGATCGACCCGCAGGTGCGAGACCTCTACGAGGCTTCCTTCGACGAGTACCGCAGGGGGGTTGCGAGGCCGAAGCCGCGCTATCCGGCGCTCGACTACTACCCGGCTCTGCTGGAGAACGCGGAGTTCACGGTCTGCCCGCTCTCGACCATGATCGTCGAGTCCGCGATCTTCGAGCGGCGGGTGATCGTGATCGCATACGACGACGGCGTGCACCCCGACTCACCGGCGCTAGTGGTCAACTACGACCACTTCGAGGGGATCGATCGAGTCGACGGATTCGAGCTGTGCAGGTCAGCCGACGAGCTGCCGCGGCTGTTCGTGAGGATGGCGACCGAGGACCGCAACCCCGCGAGACCCCTGCGCGAGCAGATTAGCTGGTGGCTCCACCACGATTCGAGGACCTACGCGGAGCGGCTCGCCGAGCTCGTCGAGGACCTCGCTGGGCGAGGCCCCCCAAAGACGAACCGTCAACTGGGCGCTCAGCCCGCGAAGCCAGCAAGCTGGGCCCGCTCGTAAGCATTGGCGACCTCGTCGACCGGACCGAGAAGCCTCACGCGACCGTGGTCGAGCCACATTGCTCGCGTGCAGATCGACTTCACCAGCGGCAGCTCATGACTAATGAAGATCACGGTGCGTCCCAACTCCACCAGCCGCTCGATCTCCTTCAGGCAGATCGCCTTGAAGTGGTCGTCCGCTACGGCAAGCACTTCGTCGAAGATGTATATGTCGGCCCTCAGCCGGAGCGCCGTGGCGAACGACAGGCGCGTACGCATCCCCATCGAGAATCGCTTGAGCGGCGTTTCCAAGTGCTGGCGGTCGATCTCGGCGAATTTAAGGATCTCCGGCATTGCGGCGAGGACCTCTTCCCGCCTCATGCCAAGGACCGTTCCGAACAGGGTGACATTCTCGTGGCCGGTCAGTTCGTTGTGGAAGCCGGCGCCGATTCCGAGAAGCGGCAGCACTCGGCCCCTGATCCGTAGCTGCCCGGCCGTGGGCAGCGTGATGCCCGCGATTATCGTGGACAGGGTCGACTTGCCCGATCCGTTCGCGCCCAAGATGGCGAAACACTCGCCAGGCTCGAGACGGAACGACACGTTGGACAGCGCCTCGAACGGGTCCGGCCTCTGCGCGCGTCCCGTGGCGCGCGCAGCGAGTGCCTGGGCCGTTCGCTTGAGGCTGACGGTTTCGCCAAGCTCGTAGACCTTCCCGAGCCCCTCGACCTCGAGTGTGTAGCGCCCGTCAGATGACATCGGCGAACTTGGGTTCCAGGCGCTTGAAGACGAGCCAACCGCCCACCGCGAGCACCGCGGTCCAGCCCAGCGCGATCAGCACCGAGAGGATGCTCACCGCCGAGCCCAGCAGGCACCAGCGCCACGTCTCGATGAGGCCTGTCAGCGGATTGAGGGTGAGCACCGTGGCGATGCCCGGCGGCGCCGCTGACGCTGGGTACCCAATCGGGGAGAGGAAGAGTGCACCCTGCAGGATGAACGGGACGATCGAAGATACATCCCGGAAGCGAACGTTCAGAGCGGAAAGCGCCAGCACGAGGCTGTACGACAGAACCACGAGCCACGCGATGCAGAGAGGAAGCAGGACCGCGCCCGCGGGCGGGACGCCGGTAAGTGCCACGACGGCGATGAGCAGTAGGACCAGGGTGAGTGCCAGCTGCGGAACCGAACCGGCGACCGTTGCCGTGACGAAGGCGATCCGCGGGCAGGCGACGCTGTTGATGAGTCGCTTGTTGGACGTATGACAGCGCACCCCGAACGCAAGCGAAGGTTGGAAGAACGACCACACCGTGACACCGACGAGCGCGAATAGCGCATATGGGATCCCGTGCGTGTCGACCTTGCTGACCCCGTTAAAGATGACAGTGAAAGCACCGAGGACGCCAAGGGGCTCGATCAAGAGCCAGAGCGGGCCGAGCGCCGACTGCTTGTAACGGGCTTTGAAGTCGCGCACCGCGAGCACGCGCACCACGGGAAGGGTCGTCCAGATGTCCCGTATCCGCACGAGGCTCTTCGCCGGTGCGATCACCCGGACCCCGGGCGGGAGAGGGGCGGCCGGGACGGGTCTAGGCTCTTTCGGCTTCGCTCCCGCTGCGCGTGTCGAGACGACCGGATCAGCCATCGGGGGCCATTTGTGCCTCGGCGCCGAGCCGACCTTCTTGCGTCGCGGGTCCCGTCAAGCCGTGCCTTTCCACTATCTCACTCACTAGGCGCTCGAGACGCTCGCCGTAGGAACGTTCATCGTGATACAACCATGGCGTGACCTGTCCCCGCATGCGCCGCCTGAGGGGCGGCCGGGGATCCGCCGCCAGTTTGAGGAACAACGGCACGAGTTCATCCGCCATCCGGCACATCTCGAGCCCTTCAAGATGATCCATGCCTTCGAAGTGGTCGTAGTTGACGATCACACCGGGCGAGTCCTTGTGAATCCCATCGTGATAGGCGATCACGATCACCCGTCGCTCGAAGATCGCCGACTCCAGGATCATGGTTGACAGCGGGCAGATGACGAACTCGCTGTTCTCCAGAAGGGCCGGGTAGTAGTCGAGCGAAGGCAGCGGTGGAGGAGGACCAGCTGTTCCCTCCTTCCGTCCGTCGAACGAATGCAGATAGAGCTCGCGGACCTGGGGATCAACGACGACATGCTGGAAGCGGCTCTCGTCGACGAAGTCCGGTCGCTTCCGCCGGCGACGCTGTGGATGTGGGCGGTAGACGATCTTCAGATCCAACCCTCGCTGCTCAATGAGCTGCTCGAGCACTTCCAGAGAGGTGAGCTCGTCGAACGGCATGTAGCAGCCCGCGAAGAGCACGTAGCGGAAGTGAAAGGGGGACCGCGTGCTGTCTCGTTCTCGGTGGAAGTAATGGTCGATGTAGGGACTGCCAAGAACCCGTACCCGCTCCCGCGGGATCCGATGGATGCGCCAGGCGTGATCCACGCTCTGCGGTCCCACGACCCCGATGTAGTCGGGCTCGGCCGGGAAGGTGCCCTTGCTCGAGAGGTTGTCCCAGTTGTAGACGAGAACCAAGGTTTTTATGCCGAGCGCCTTGGCGCTTCGGATGGCGTCAATCACCAGGTTGTCTGTCCCGCCGGAGGGGGCGATTACGAGCTCGGGCCTCAGCCGCTCCATGATTGCGTGAAGCCGGGGATTGAGGCCGGTGCGACGGAGGAGTCGCCGTACGAGCAAGTGCCTCAGGCCCGGAAGAGACGAGACCTTGAGGAGCAAACGCTCGAGCGGCGGCACAAACCGCAGCTTGATGCGCTGGGTGCGCGAGCGAAAGCGAAAGGAGGCGAGGAGCAATCGCCGGAGCCGAATGTAGTCCCCGCGTCGTTCGGCAGACCCCCCGATCTCACCCAGGTAGCGGCCCGTGGCCTGCAGCTCACTAGCATCTCTCAGCTCACCCGAGACGTAGTAGGTGTGGTCATCGTCGATCCGGTCGAAAGCGCCCGCCGCTACGAGGTTGCGGACGTACTGGTCCTCGGCAATAACGATCAGCTTCTTCACGGTTCGGTGGGAATCAGGGTTGGGCTCGTCGCGCCCCGAGCATCTCGTCGAGCAGGGGAACATCCGCAGTGTGCAGGTTCACGAACGCGACACGGTAACCACGGTCGCGCAAAACCTTCGTGGCCCGCCTCATGACGGCCATGTGACCCGGAACGAAGTTCTCGACGGAGTAGAAGGCGCAGGAGGGCACGCCTAGGAAAGGGGCGAGGTAGGAGAAGCCGCCGTAGGTCGTGACGAGTCCGCGAGCGTGGCTGATGATCCTGCTCTGAACCTCCAGGTTGTTCCTTGGCGTTATCAAGTGCTCGATCCCCAGGAGC
>WUUC01105838.1_pt1 | contig 13324 bp, 10 predicted proteins | sample 6278441 | NCBI WGS metagenome assembly WUUC01 (sample SAMN13675441, study PRJNA597444) | soil metagenome | isolation source: soil | place: USA: Washington | collected 2017-10 | reverse complement strand
GGCTTCGGCGCGCTGCCCGGCCGTCGCAACGAGCAGCGTGTTCTGGATCTCGACGAACGTCGAGCCAGCGGCCTGCGCGTCGTTCGCATACCGCTCGATGGCTTTCAGATAGTCGTTGCCCAGCCGGCGCAGCGACTCGTTGGGGGTGTCCGCCACGGCTTCCTGCACCGCTTTGCGCCGCGCCTCCCAGGCGCCGTCGGGCGGCACGCCGACATGCGCGACCGACACCGGGAACAGCTGCACGGACAGCGGCTCGATGCCATTTGCGGCAAACAGGCCGGGCACTTGCGGTCCGACGGCCGTCGCCGCGGGTTCGTCGCGGGCCACGGCGCGCTCGTCGAAGAAGCGGCGTCCCAGGTCGAAGGCCTCGGTACCACTCGGTAAAGAGCTGAACCAATACACCGCCGCGTTATCCGGCTCGACGACCAGGATTCGACCGTTCGGCTTCGTCACCCGCGCGATCTCCGCCAGCGCCTGGCCGATGTCGCGAATGTGCTGCAGGACGGCCACGCAGTACGTCGAATCGAACACGCCGCCGCGGAACGGCAGCCGGCACGCGTCCGCCGCGGCATAGATGGCGCGTGCATTGATCCCCCGCGTCGCCTCGCGCGCCTGGCGCAGTCGTTGCAGCAGGAGATCCACACCGAATAATTGAATCTGTGAGAGACGGAGACGCGACAGACTCACTTCGCCGGTGCCGGTACCGCACCCTACGTGCAGGATCCGCTTACCCGGGCGAGGGCGCAGCGATTCCTCCAGGAACGAAGCGAACGATTCGTTCCACCAGCGCTCGCGGAGATGCCGCAGGGTCGTAGACGTCAGTGCGTCGATTTCACGGATCATCTGGGCTCAGAGGGACGCGGACGGCGCGGGCAGGGCATGACGCGGCGGGCGCGGATTGTAGCACGAGGCTCGCATACGGGCGCTCATGCGCTGACCAAATTGTAATGCGTGTGCCGTCCAGGTACGTGGAAGTTTGCTGGAAGAGCGGGGCGTTCGATCCGATATAATTTGATGTGTTCCCCACAAGTCGAATCGAACGACGGCTCCCCACAGGATTTCGGGGTGATGCCATGAAACCGCGAGATCGGTTTGCACGGGTCTGTCTCACGGCGGTCGTCCTCGCGGGGGCAATCCTGTGCCATGCCGCGAACGCTCCGGCCCAGACCCCGGCGACGCACGCGACGTTAACGGCGCATGCCGGCGCGATCACGGGCGTCGTCCGCGACGCGGCCGAACGGCCACTCGCCGCACCACGGCTGCGCCTGCGCGATCTCACGAGCGGCCGTCTCGTGATGACGACGCGCGGCAATCAGGAGGGCCAGTTCCGGTTCGTCGGCGTCGCCGCGGGCCCGCACGTCGTCGAGCTCGTCGATGAGCAGGGTGGAACGTTGGCGTTGTCTCCAAGCTGTCCCGTCCGTGCCGGCGAAACGTTCGCTACCACGATTCGCCTCCCGTCGCGAAGGAGTTGGTACACCGGGTTCTTCCGCAACGCGGCGACCGCGGCAATCTCCTCGGCGGCAGCCCTCGGGATTACTGCAGTGGGCACCGGCGTCCAACCGGCAAGCGGCCGGTTCTGATCCGTCGGCATGCTCAATTCCCGCCAGCTCAGTCCTGCCGCCACGCCGGATCTCTCGGCGACGGCGGCGGCGTCGATGCTCGACACCCTGCCCGAAGTCCACGTGCTCGATCGCCTCGCCGTCGTCTTCAGGCACCTGCGTCTCATCGGCGCGGTCTTCGCCGTCGTCGTCGCCATCGCCATGCTCGAGTCGTACTCGGCGACGCCGATGTACCGAACGCAGGCGCGGATCGTAATCCAGGACGAGCGATCGGCGTCCGTGGCGAACCTGAATGCCAGCGAACCCGCGTACTGGCAGGATCCAGAGCCGTACTTCAACACGCAGTACCGGATCCTGCAGAGCCGCGGACTGGCGCGGCGGGTAGTGCCTCATCTCCCTCCTGCGCCGGTGCCGCAGCCTGGCACGCTCGCGCGCGTGCTGTCGCTGCCGCGGCAGGCGCTCGCGCGGCTGCGCAAACCGGCCGCGCCTCCGGCGACCGAGGCGCCGGCGCCCGACGAGAGTGCTGCCGAACTGGCCGCCGTTGGCACGTTCCTCGGAGGCGTCGAGATCGTTCCGGTGAAAGGCACACGGCTCGTCGAAATCGGGTATGCGTCGCCGGATCCGCAGTACGCAGCGGTCGCGGCCAACACCCTCGCCCGCGAGTACGTGCAACAGAACCTCGATCTGAAGCTCGCCAACACCACGAACACGATCACGTGGCTCGGTGAAGAGCTGGCCAAGCAGCGCCAGAAAGTGGAAGCGGCCGAGCGTGCGATGGCCGAGTATCAGGAGGGGCAGAATGCGATGTCCCTCGACAATCGCCAGAACATCGTGATCGCGCGCCTCAATTCGCTGAACGATGCGGTCACCAAGGCCAAAACCGTCCGGCTGCAGAAGGAAGCTGCCTACCGGCAGCTCGGGAACGTCAAAGGGGACAGCGCGAACGCCGACACTTTCCCCGCCGTCGCACAGAACCCGACCATCCAGGAGATCAAACAGCAGCTCGCGAATCTGAACAGCGAAAAGGCGAAGTTGTCGCAGCGCTACGGCGCGAATCACCCGCAGATGGCGGAGATCACCAAGCAGATCGACAGCACCACCGCACGTCTCCGCGCCGAGACGTCCAAGGTGCTCGAGTCGATGGCCAACGATTACCGGTCGGCGGTGGCGGAAGAACAAAACCTGAGCGCGTCGCTCGAGGAGCAGAAACGCCACGCGATCGATTTGAACCGCAAGAACATCACTTACAGCATCCTGCAGCGGGAAGCGGAGAGCGAGCGTCAGGTCTACAACGCCCTGCTCCAGCAAGAAAAGGAGCTGCGCGTCGTCAGCAACAGCCGCGCGAACAACGTGCAGCTGATGGACGAAGCCGAAGTGCCGGGTGCGCCGTACACACCAAACCACAGCCGCGACTGGCTGATGGCGCTGGTCCTCGGGCTGGCGCTCGGCGTGGCGGTCGCCTACACGGTCGAGTACCTCGACGACACCGTCAAGCTCCCCGATGACGTGACGCGCCGTCTGAAGCTCCCTTTGCTGGGCCTGGTACCGGTCGTTGGCGACAAGCTGCCCGTGCTCACCAGCACCGTGCCGCACGAGTTCGGCGAGGCATTCCGATCGCTTCGCACGTCGCTCGTCTTCACCAACGGCTCGCCAGGGAACCGGACCATTGCGGTCACCAGCACACAACCGCTCGAAGGCAAAACGACGACTGCCTGCAATCTCGCCGTCGCGCTCGCCCTCGGTGGAGCCCGGGTGATGCTGATCGACGCGGACATGCGCCGTCCCGGCCTGCACCGGACGATGAGCCTGCCGAACGAGGTCGGCCTGTCGCATGTTCTGACCGGGCAGGCGCGCGTCCGCGACGCCGTGCAGCGCACGAGCGAGAGCAACCTGTTCGTGATGACGGCGGGCCGCGTGCCGCCGAATCCGTCGGAGCTGCTGTCGTCACAGCGGATGCGCCAGCTGATCGGAAACCTCGAGGCGGGCCCGTTCGAGTGGGTGATCATCGACACGCCGCCGGTGCTGGCGGTGTCGGACGCGGTGATCCTTGCGCCCTACATGTCGGGACTGGTGTTCGTCATCGGCGCGGAGATGACCCGCAGGACGCATGCCGAACGCGCGATCCAGACGGTCCAGGGTGGCAAGTCGACGATCATCGGTGCGGTGCTGAATCGGGTCGATTTGAGCCGCAACAAGTATTACTACTCCCGTTATTACGGCTACCACTACAAGAGCTACTACGGAGACAGCTCGACAAACGCGGCCTGAGCGCGCCGCCGCAGCCGCGCTCGCGGCCGTCCTCCTGACCGCCGCCGGCCTGTTTGGCGGTGTGTATTTATGGGGAGCAGTCGCGCTCTCAATCGCGATGGCGGCGCTGCTCGCCGTGGTCAGGTCGCGGTTACCCGGATCCACCTCACGCCGCAGCGGCGCGATGCGGTTGATTGACGCCGGCCTCGCGGCGCTTCTCGCAGGCGTGTTGCTGCAGATGGTGCCGCTTCCGGCGGCTGTCGTTCGCGCCGTTTCACCCGGCCGTGACGCGTATCTCGCGGCAGCCTCGCTCCAGCCGCCGGTCCCGCCCGCGTTCGCCCCGTTGACCCTCGACGTTGCGGCAACCGCACACGCGTGGCTCACGTTGTTCTGCATTGCGGCCACGTTCTGGACCGCACGCGCCATCTTTCAAACGGGCGGAATCCGGACTTTCAGCAGCGCGATCGCCTGGGGCAGCATCGTCCTCGCGCTCGTTGCGTTCGCGCAGCATGCCTCAGGAACGGCGCTCGTGTACGGCTTCTGGCAGCCTCAGGACGCAGGCACCCGTCCGCTCGGGCCGTTCGTCAATCGCAACCATCTTGGCACGTGGAGCGTGATGGCCGCCTGCCTGTGTGCCGGATACCTGCAGTGGCGCGCAGATGGACGGACTGCGCCCAGGACGTGCCGCGCCCGCGTCGCGGCGGCGCTGGATGGCCGTGGCCTCGTCCTGTTGCTCGCCGTCGTCCTGCTCGCGGCCGTCATTGCGCTCGGCGCGTCGCGATCCTCGCTGGTTGCGCTCGCGGGCGCAGCCGTATATGTTGCTTTCGCGGCCGGCGAAGGCCGGCGGGCATCACTGGGGATTCTTGCGGCGGTCTCAGTCGCTGCGATGCTGGGGTATGGAGACGCACAACGCCTGCTGCTGCGCGTGGACGAGACGCGGATCGGCGGGATGGCCAACCGTGTGGCGATCTGGCGCGACGCGGTGCCGGTGGTTCGGGACTTCCCTGTCACCGGCGTCGGCGCTGGCGCGTTCGGCCGCGCGATGCGCGTCTACCAGACCACTCCGCGCGCCTACTATCACAACGAAGCGCACAATCAATACCTGCAGCTTGCTGCCGAAGGAGGGCTGTTGCTGACCGTGCCTGCCGCGGCTGCTGTCGTCGCACTCGTGCTGGCTGCAGGAGCCCAACTCAGGCGACGCGGCGACCGCGTTCGCTGGATGCGGGTCGGCGCTGCCGGCGCACTGGTCGGGGTCGCCGTTCAGTCCATCTGGGAAACGGGTCTGACGCTGCCCGCCAACGGGATGTTCGCGGCGGCGCTCGCAGCTCTCCTCGTGCACACGCCGCCTCCGGCAACAAGCAAGGAGTCTCGCTAGGGTGCTCCGGCTCGGGATGGACGTGGATGGCGTCCTTGCGGACTTCCGGAGCGCGTTCCGCACGCTCGCCGCACGCGAGCTGGGCCACGCCGGTGAGAACGTGGAGGCGGAGCTGACGAAGGGAGACATCGACCGCCTGTGGAAGGCGGTCGCGCGCGAACCGAACTGGTGGGCGGCGCTACCGGCGTACGAGCCGGACCAGGTCGCGCGGCTCTACGATGTGTCGCGGAACGGGCGCTGGGAGGTGTTCTTCATGACGAGCCGTCCACCGAGCGGCGGCGACACCGTCCAGCTCCAGACACAGGTGTGGCTCGAGCAGTATGGGTTCTACATGCCGTCGGTGCTGACGGCGCCCGCCGGGGCACGTGGAGACGTTGCGCGCGCCCTGCGAATCGACCTGGTCGTCGACGATCACCTCGTCAACTGCATGGAGATCCTCGGCGCCAGCAATGCGAGGGTCCTGCACATGTCGCGCGGCGCTCCGGACCAGACCCGCCAGGAACACGCCGAGGCACGTGGCATCGGGATCGTGGCCACGCTCGGCCAGGCGATTGACGCGATGGAGCGGTTGAGCGAGATCCTGACGACCCGCCAGGGTCGTCTCGTCCGTCTCAGCGACTGGTTCCAGCCGAAGCGAGACGAGGCCCGGCTGCCCCGGGATCCAAGGAAGAACCGTCCGCATCGCTGACGCGAATCGTCAGTTCCGGATCCAGTCGCGGAGTCCGAGCGCGAGCCGGCTCGCGTACTTCCACGGCAGCGGTGCGCGGGACGGCGACGTCGCCTGCATGTAGCTCGCGGGCGGGAGCACGTGCTCGCGAAGGAATGCGGCGCGGTCGCGCCAGCCGAGCGCCTGGAGATCCAGCCAGATCCGTTTGAGCGGCGAAGGCGCGTTCAGGTACGCGCGCGTCGGCTCGCATGCTGACGCGCCGCGGCGCGCGAGCAGGGCTGGCACGTCCACGTCGCCGAACATGTCGGCGGTCCGGACGCACGCATCGTGGCAGATCGCATTCACGCCGGCAGCATCGGCCAGGAGGCAGAACTCGTCAATGTGGTCGGATGAGGCGGCGCGCAGCAGCAGCCGCATGTCGAGCAGCCAGATAAGGCGGTCGGAGTTGGCGTGGTGAGCGACGCGGTGAACCGCCGCCATCACGAGGGCGTGCGGAATCGAGGGGGCGAAACCGTTCGCGCCGAACACGTCAATCGCAACGGCGTGCGCGCGTACTTCTGAAAACGGCAACAGTCTACGAAACACCGCCGGGTCTGCGATCCTCCAGTGCACGTCGTAGGTGTGTCCGCCGCCCGTTTCGCCGTCGACATAGTGAAACTGCGACGTCACGAACCGGCCGGTGACGTGCGGCAGCAGCCGGTGCCCGGAGCGCTCGAACACGCCGCGTGCGGCATCGACATTCCGTTCGTCGATCAGAAGATCCGTATCGACGTGCGGCCGGAGGGCAGGATCCGGATAGTGTGTCTGCGCGAGACTCGCGCCCTTGAACACAACGGCTTGGACCCCTTCGCTGGCAAGCAGGTCAAGGAGCCGCGTCAAGCGCGGACGACGCGCGAGGTGGAGCGCGGCCTGAGGGCGAAGCTGCCCCTGGTCTCCGGCGAGCCACAAGAGAAAAGGCAGGACGCCTTCGGATCGTGCGAGCTCACGCAAGTTCAGGTCGAGCGGCCATTCCACACGACCGGCCGCAATCATCCGCGCCAGCGTCCGGCGATGATCGCGGCGTGTGCTCACGTCCACAGCGTGTTGAGGACGATCCGGCGAAAACCGGGGTTGCGCAGGAGGGCGAGCGCCGTTCGCCGGTGCCAGTTGAAGTCCGCCGTACGGCGGAGCAGAGGAACGATCCCGTCGACCGCCGCCAGGTCGAGCAGCGCTGCGACCGCGCGGTCGTCGAACCGGGCGGCCAGCGTGCGAAACGCAAGCCCCGCCCGCAGCTCTGGTCCGAGCCGCCGACGCCACTCGGTCTCGTAGACACGGAGCGCGTCTGCGGATAGCCGATCGTCGCGCAGACGCTCTCCCAGGACGCGCGCGGCGATACTTCCGCTGAGCAGGCTGTAGTAGATGCCTCCGCCGGTCGTCGGCTTCGCGAGACCCGCCGCATCGCCTACCGCAAGTACGCGATCCCCATATGTGCGCTGTACCGGACCGAGCGGCAGCACCTTCAGGCGTGGCGACTCGAACGATACGGCCGCGGGCGGCAGCGCAAATCTGCGCGCGAGCGCCTGCGTGTAGCGCACGAAGCGGCCCGCCGCGCTGCTCGATGCCATCAGCCCGACGCGGGCGGCCGGCGTGCCGTCCGCGGTGAACGGCACGATCCACGCGAACCCGCCAGGAGCGATCGAGCGATCGAGGTCGATCTCGACGGTGTCGAGCGCGGCAAACGCGGTTTCGAGCTGGGCTGACTGAAGGTACGCGCGCGGAATCCCCAGTCCGAGTTGCCGGTTGAACCGGTACTGCGCACCGCACGCCAGGACGCACGCCCGTCCGCGGAACGTCCGGACCTCTCCGTCGGCCGCCAACGAGGTCACCGTGACGCCCGACGAATCCACGGCCACGCCGCCCACCCGGTGGCCGCAGCGGATCTCTGCGCCGTCAGCCGCCGCTCGAGTCGCCAGGGCGCGGTCGAACGCCGCGCGCTCGACGACAGCCGCGGCAACTCCCTGCGCGTCCACTGCTACGCGGCGTCCGCCGGGCCCGCGAAAACAGGCGGAGCGCAGGACGGTCCGAATCGTCTCCCTTGGAAGATCGAGCTCGTCGAACGCCTCGAGGCCGAGGAGACCGGTGCAGTGCACCGGCTGGCCGACGACGGCGTGCTCTTCGAGGACGAGCACCGCGCGTCCGTCTGCGGCGAGGGCTCGCGCGGCACTCAGGCCGCCAGGCCCGGCGCCGATCACGACGACGTCGAAGAGATCGCGGCGGCCGGAAACCGCGCGCCGGTTGCCGGTCAAAACTTCCGCTCCCGCTGTTCCCAGGTGCCGCGCAGGCTGATCCAGAACGAGAGCAGTATCAATCGGAGGTCCAGCCAGAACGAGCGGCGTCTGACGTAGACGCGATCGTAACGGAACTTCTGGCGGCGGGCGACGTCGCGCGGCGCATAGATCTGGGCGACGCCGGTGAGCCCCGGCTGCACGGCCGCCCGGGCCTGATACCCGTCGATCTGTTCCAGCGCCACGATCCGCCCGTCGCTGGCGGCGTCGATCTCTCCGGGCCGGAGCGCCCGCGGACCCACGAAGCTCATGTCGCCGCGAAGGATGTTCACGAGCTGCGGCAGCTCGTCCATCGCGGTGGCGCGCAGCAGCCTTCCTACACGCGTGATCCGCGGATCACCGTCGGTTGCCTGCAGCGGGCCCACTCCCCGCTCGGCGTCGGGCACCATCGATCGAAACTTCAGAACCGTGAATGGGGCTCCTCCCGTGCCGACCCGTTCCTGGCGGAAGAAGACCGGACCGCCATCTTCGAGCTTGATGAGCAGCGCGGCGAGACCCCAGACCGGCGCGGAGAGCATGAGGCCCAGGCTGGACAACGCGATGTCGAACGCCCGCTTCAGGACCGGCACCGCCTCGGCCGCGGGCTCGACCACCACTTCTTGGTACAGGTCCGTAGTGCGATCGATCATTCGGCCGTACGTGAAGTGTTCGAGGAAGCGCCGCCGCGCTGCCGCCCCCATGCGGGCCTGCAGCTCGTCGCTCGCCAGGATCCGCACGATCGCTTCGCGTAGCGCGCCGGCATCGCCCGGTGGGATCGTCAGTCCCGTCACGCCGTCCTGGTTGACCCATGGCACGCCGGACGCGAGCCGGGTGCTGACGACCGGCTTGCCTCGCGCCATGGCTTCGAGCTGCACCAGACCGAACGCCTCGGCGCGCGTCGTCGAGGGAAGCACGAGCAGATCGCACGCGTGGTACCAGCCCGCGAGCGCCTCCTCTGAAAGCGTGCCGAGGAAGAAGACGCGATCGGCGACGCCGAGGTCCGCCGCCAGCCGTTCGAGCTGCTGCCGCAACGGCCCGTCGCCGACGATCACCACGGCAGCGCGCGCATCCCTCACCGCGCGAAGCAGGACGTCGACTCCCTTGTACGGCACCAGGCGGCCGACGAAAAGCACGATTTGCCCGCTCCACTTCGCGCGTACCGTCGTTTCGGTCGGATCTGGCGCTGGCGCGCGGCGGTCCTGCGGAGTTTGCGCGGGATCCGGCAACCCGAACGGGATCACGACGGCGCGATCGCGATACGGCGCGAGCGCCGCCGCATGCTCGACTAACGCGGGCGACGACACCACGATGCGCGCCGCCCGCCGAAGGGCAAACGAGACGAACGGATGATAAAAGGCGCGGTAGCGCCAGCGCGGACGGATGACCTCGCTGTGGTACCACACGATCAGCCGGTGGCGGGGGCGCGCCAGCGCGTACGCGACGAGCGCCATCGGATTCGGCTCGTGCAGGACGAGCACATCGCTCGAGTCTCGCCGGAGCCACGGAATCAACGCCGCCGACAACCACACCGAACCAGCGCGCACGATGGAGCCCGCGCGGGTGACCGGGACGCCGTTGACTTGCTCGCGAAGCGTCGCCCGTCCACTGCCGATCACGAGCGCACGGCTGTCGACACCCAACATCCGCTCGCCCTCGCAGAGGGCCTGGACCACCCGCTCCATCCCGCCGGGCACGGGCGGATAGAACTTGCCGAGATGCGTCACGCGCACTGGCTGACCCCCAGCAGGGTGTCGCGCACTTCGTCGTAGACGGGCAGCAGCCCCTCCACGTGCGCGTCCCACGTCAGCGTCGCCGCATGCGCGCGCCTCGCATACTCACCCACCGCCACATCGTCGGGCTGAAGCGTCTGCTTGATGGCCTCGATCCATCCAGGGATGTCGTCGGGCGCAACCCAACGCGCCAATCCAGCCGAGACCTCGCGCAGCGCCGGGACGTCGCTGATGACGGCAGGCCGCCCGGCGGCAAACGCCTCGATCACCGGCAGGCCGAACCCCTCACGGTCCGACGGCATCAGCAGAACGGCGCAGCGCGAATACACGGCGCGCAGCACGTCGCGATCGAGATAGGGGACTTCGACGAGCGACACGTTCAACCGCCGCGCCAGGCGTTTGTGCGCCGGCGTCAACGGACTGCCGACGCGCACCAGCCGGAACGGCTGACCGGTCTCGCGCAGACCGGCCATGATGCGCAGCAGCCGATCGACCCGCTTGCGCGGGATGTCGTTGCCGACGTGGAGAACGTCGATGGTGTCTCCCGTTCGGCCCAGATGCCCGCTCGCCCACTCGCGCGCGAGCGCGGACGGCTCCGGGAGAAAGTCGGGATCGATCCCGTTCGGCACGACGCGAATCCGCTCGGCCGGAACGAACCCGTACCGGACCAGGTCGTCCTTCGCGGCGGCGCTGACGCACACGACGCGCGCGGCGCGCTGCAGTCCGCCGAGGATCCGCCGCGTCATCGCGCGAAACGGCGGGCTGCGGCGTTCTCCCGCGGGGGACGCCAGGCACCTGAACGTGTCCACGTCGTGGCACGTCACGATGGTCGAAGCAGCAGGCAGATCGTGGACGAGGTGCGCATAGCTGTGGTCGACGATGTGGTACAGGCTGTATCGGCCCGTGACTTCGCGGCGGATACGGCGCGGGTAAATCACCATGCGGTTCAGGATCCGGTCGGCCATGAGCGCCTTCGACCCAAGCGGAGTGCGCGAGGCGACGCGGACGAGCTGATGCCGCACGACGGTGGTCTGGATGTGCGTGGAGTGCAATGGGACGCGAGTGGCGATCAGCTCTCCCATCTGGTCCATGCTGAGCCAGCCCTCTTCCGGCATGTCGTGGATCACGGCGAGTTTGAGAGCGCGTGAACGCATGGTTTTATACGCGTGGTGCGCCCGCAGCCGCGATTGGGGCTGCGAGCAGGTCTGCAAGCTGGTCGAAGGCACGGCGGCTGTCGAACCGCTCCCTGACGATTGCCGCGCCCGCCGCGGCGCGGCGCCGCGCGTCCTCGGGCCGGTCGAGCGCTTCGCGCAGCGCGTCGGCGAGCGCGCCGGCGTCGCCCGGCGGCGCGGTCCAGCCGGTGACGCCGTCCTGGACGACTTCCCTCAATCCTCCGACCGCGGTCGCCACGACCGGCGTGCCGCACGCGAGCGCTTCGAGGACCGAGAAGCCGAGCCCTTCCTCGCGGCTGGCCTGCACGCACACATCGGCCGCGATGTAATCGAGCGGCAGCTCGCGCCGCGGATCGACGGCATCCGCCGCGATCACCCGCGATCCCACGCCGGCCGCCTCCGCCAGCCGTCGGAACTCGACGTGGCCGCCGCTCCGGTGCAGCAGGTACACGTCGCGGCCGTCCGCCACGAGATGCCCGAACGCGGCGATGAGCGTCTCGACATCCTTTTCCGGCGCGACACGGCTGCTGTTGAACACAATCGAAGCGGTCGCCGGCAGCCCGCGCGCGCGCCGTACCGATGCGCGATCGCGCCCTTCGGGTCTGAATACCTGCGCGTCGACTCCGTAGACCGGAATCACGCGAACCTGACGTCCGCGCCCATAGCGCGACACCACGTCACGCAGGTAGTCGCTCAGCACGATGTAGCCGCTCCCGAGTCGTGCGTTGAGCCACGCAAGCATCTGAATCGCCGCCAGCGCCGTTCGAGAGAACCTGCCGCCAGCTTCCCGACGCGCGGCGTAATACTCGGCTGCCGGGCTGCAGACGAGCATCCAGCAGCGGCGGCGGCGGATCCGGCTCGCCAGGTTGGCTGCGAGCGCCGCCACGCCGTATCCCTGCACGAGCACGGCGTCGCACGGATTCGCCATCAACCAGCGGAACGCCGTCCACGCAAAGGCGATGCGATTCCCCGATCCGATCCGGACCGTGACGCCCGTCGGCTGGCTGATCGTGCGTCCGCCAGGCACTTCGCGCGCGAGGACGGTCAGGTTGACCCGTGGCGCCAGCCCTTCGAGCATGCGGGCGTCCGTGCCGCTTTCGACGATGAAGCAGACCGATGGCTGCTGGTGAACGGTCATGCCGCCTCGGCGCGCGCAGGTCGCACTGCGACGGTCAACGAGTGCAATCCGAACGCTGAAAGCCAGCTCACCTGCTCCTGGAGGAGAATCGGCGCACGACGCGGCCACGGCAGGTAAAGCCCGGTCGTCCTGGTGCTGACGATCTGCAGGCCGGTCCGGCGAACCCAGCGCCGCAGACGAGGGGCAATGAGGAATCGATTGATCGGCTGCCCTTCCTCGGAATACCGCCGGCCGCTCAACCGCAGGTAGCCCCGGTATGCGCCCATCGGGCCGAGGTAGTTCGGCGCGGTGAGAAACAACCGCCCGCCGGGACGCAGGACCCGCGCGAGCTCGGCGAGCGCCGCCCGCGGCTCGAGAAGGTGTTCGACCGTCTCACAGCAGATCACGGTGTCGAACGCCGCGGACGCCACTCCAATCGCCTGAGCGTCTCCCTGAAAGAACGCGGCGTGGGCCGTAGCGCCAACGACCGTGCGAGCGGCCCGCACCGCGACGGCGGAAAAGTCGGCAGCGACGAACAGCGACGGCGGTGCCGGCAGCGACGCGCACCACATGGCGAAATCACCACGGCCGCACGCGATCTCGAGCACGCGCTTGCCGGCAAGGTCGCGGCGAACGTCGAGCGCGTCCTGGACCATCCGGTGCCACGGGGTATCGAGCGCCGCGCGGCCGCCGACGGCGGCGTGCCACGCGTCGTACGAGGCGCGGGGGTCAGCCACGGTGCTCCCGTGCGCAGCGATAGGCCGACGCGAATGCGTCGGCGGTGCGCGTCCATGTGTACTGCTCGACGGCGATCGTATGAGCCGCGGTCCCGAGCCTGCGGCACAGTCCCGGATCCGCGGAAAGCCTCTCGATCGCGCGCTCCAGATCGCCGACGTCTCCGGGCTGCACGAGCAGGCCATCGGTGCCGTTCCTGATGACGTCCTTCATGCCGGCGGTTGCCGTCGTGATCGCCGGCAGGCCGCTCCACATCGCTTCGATCAACGTGAGCGGCGTTCCCTCGAACAGGCTGGGCAGGACGAAGATGTCGGCTGCTGCCATTGCCGCGGCCGCTTCGCGATCGTCACGAGCGGCAATGACGCTCACGCGATCGCGGATCGCCTGCGGAAAATCGGCCCGCACGCGATCCGCTGGCG
>WUUC01211269.1_pt1 | contig 13325 bp, 17 predicted proteins | sample 6278441 | NCBI WGS metagenome assembly WUUC01 (sample SAMN13675441, study PRJNA597444) | soil metagenome | isolation source: soil | place: USA: Washington | collected 2017-10 | reverse complement strand
TCGTTGCCGGTGACGACGACGCCGGCGACGCGGTTGTAGGCGACCGGCCGTTCCTCGTCGTCGGTCTCGGCGATCATCGCGTCCATCCGCTCCAGCACCCGCTGGGCGACGCTGGAGGGGCGGCCGAGCCAGGTCGGCGTCGCCACGACGAGGATCTCGGAGTCGAGGATCCGGTCGTGGATCGCCGGCCACTCGTCGCCCTCGCCCATGTCCGTTTCGACGCCGGGCGGGATCGCGTGGTCGACGGCACGGATTTCCGCGACCTCGGCGCCCCCGCCTCGAAGCGCCTCGGCGACGACACCGGCCAGAGCCTCGGTGTTCGACGGTTCCGGGCTCGCTTTCAGCGTGCAGTTGACGATCAGGGCCCTCACAGCCTCGGCAGGACCTCGCGCCCGTAGGTGGCGATCGCGGCGTGGGGGTCGGCCCCGGAGTTGTTCATCAGGGCGACGGTGGTGGCGCCGAGCCCTTCGACCTCGCGGATGCGCTCGACGTGCTCGGCCGGGTCGGCGGAGATGATCATCGCTTCGCGCAGCTCCTCGTCGCTGACCTGGCGCTCGCCGTGCTCGTACATCGCCTTCGGGTCGTGCCAGTCGTCCTTGAAGAACTCCTTCGGCTGGGCTCCCTTCCAGACCCGGGCTCCCTCGAGCGCGGCCTCGTCGTCGCCGGCCCAGGAGAAGGCGGCCTGGAGGACGATCTCACCCGGCTCGCGGCCGGCGTCCTCGGCGGCGCCGCGGTAGGCGTCGAGGATCTCCGGCACCGATTCCGGATCGCCCAGGGTCCAGAGCCCGTCGCCGAGCCGCCCGGCCACCGCGGCCGCCTGCGGGCCGAAAGCCGAGACGTAGATCGGCGGGCGCCTGTCCTCGGGAAGGGTGTGGATGAAGGCGCCGTCGGCGCCGAAGTGCTCGCCCTGGCCGTCGAGCTTCTTGCCGTCCCAGAGCGCCCGGATCATTTCCAGCGCCTCGGCCATGCGCTCGATCTGGTCGGCGGTCGAGGGCCAGCCCTGGCCGAGCGGCGCCTCGTTCAGCGCCTCGCCGGAGCCGAACCCCAGGTAGGGGCGGCCCGGGTACATCACCTCGAGCGTCGCCCACGCCTGCGCGATCAGCGCCGGGTGGTAGCGCGGCCCCGGCGGCGTCACCCCGGTCCCCAGCGCCACCTTCTCGGTCGCCTGGGCGGCGGCGCCGAGCCAGATCCAGGCGTTGCCGGAGTGGCCGCCCTCCCACCAGGGCTGCAGGTGGTCGCTGCAGCCGATCCCGTCGAACCCCGCCTCCTCGGCCTCGACCGCCTGGCGCAGGAGGTCGTCGGGTGGGAACTGCTCGTGGGCGCAGAAGTGGAGATATCTCACGCCCTGCGGATACCCGTTTGGGCGCCGGCAAACCGTGGGTACCAGGCCTCCATCGCCAGCGATGACCACAATCCGCTCACCGTCGTCCTCGACATCGACGGCACCCTCGTGGACACCAACTACCAGCACGCGATCGCCTGGTTCCGGGCGCTCCGCGCCCACGGCCACGTGGTCGCGACCTGGGAGATCCACCGCCACATCGGGATGGGCGGGGACCAGATCGTCGCGGCGCTGATCGGCGAGGAGGGCGAGCGGGAGCAAGGCGACGAGATCCGCGACGCCGAGGGCGAGGCCTACGCCGAGCTGATCGGCGAAGTCGAGCCGATGGAGGGCGCGCGCGAGCTGCTCGTCGACCTGCACGAGGACGGAGTCGCGACGATCCTCGCCAGCTCCGCGAAGGAGGACGAGGTCGAGCACTACCTCGACCTGCTGGAGGCCCGCGAGCTGGTCGCCGGCTGGACCACCTCCGCCGACGTCGAGCGCACCAAGCCGCACCCCGACCTCGTCCACGCCGCGCTCGAGAAGGCCGAGGGCGAGGGCCCCGCGGTGATGGTCGGCGACTCGACCTGGGACGCGAAGGCGGCCGAGCGCGCCGGCATCCCCACGCTCGCGGTGCTGACCGGCGGCTTCTCGGAGCAGGAGCTGCGCGAGGCGGGCGCCGCCCGGATCTTCGAGTCGGTCGCCGAGCTGCGCGCCGACCGCGCCGCACTCAGGGACCTGGCCCGGCGGTGAGGGCGGCTGCGCCCCGCGGCCGCCTGCGTCGCTCCGACTGCCGCGGGGAGGGGATCGCGCGGCGCCGCGCGGGCAGCGGCTTCAGCTACCGCGACGCCAGCGGCGAGCGCATCGGCGACGAGGAGACCCTGGACCGCATCCGCGAGCTGGCGATCCCGCCGGCCTGGAAAGAGGTCTGGATCTGCCCGGACCCGCTCGGGCACCTGCAGGCGACCGGGATCGACGCCGCCGGGCGCAAGCAGTACCTCTACCACCAGCGCTGGCAGCAGCGCCAGGCGCAACGCAAGTTCGAGACCGTGCGCGAGTTCGCCGACGTCCTGCCGCGCCTGCGCCGGGCGGTCACCGCGGACCTGCGCCACCAGGGGATGCCGCGCGAGCGGGCGCTGGCCTGCGCCGTGCGCCTGCTCGACCTCGGCTTCTTCCGGGTCGGCGGCGAGGTCTACGCGGAGGAAAACGAGAGCTTCGGGCTGGCGACGGTGCGCCGCGAGCACGTCACCCTCGGCAAGAGCGAAGTCGTCTTCGACTTCCCGGCCAAGAGCGGCCAGCGCCGCGTGCAGTCGATCCGCGATCCGGCGGCGGTGCGGGCGATCGCGACGATGCGCAGGCGCCGGGGCGGTCCCGAAGACCTGCTCGCCTGGCGCCAGGGCCGCGAGTGGCGCGACGTCCGCTCGGCTGACATCAACGACTACATCAAGGAAAAGATCGGCGAGCGCTTCTCGGCCAAGGACTTCCGCACCTGGCACGGCACGGTCCTGGCCGCGGTCGAGCTGGCGGGAGAGCCCGAGCCGAGCTCGGAGACGGCGGCGAAACGCTCGGTGAAGGCGGCGATCGCCCGCGTCGCCGAGGCGCTCGGCAACACCCCGGCCGTCTGCCGGCGCTCCTACGTCGACCCGCGCGTGATCGAGCGCTTCCGCGACGGCGAGACGATCAGCCCGAAGGTCTCTCTGAACGGACGCCTGAGCGCCCGGGCGCGGGTCAAACTGGAGCGCGAAGTGCGCGAGCTGATCTCCTGATCAGCCCTGCTTGGCCGCGGCGCGCGCGACCAGCCGCAGGTCGTCGATCAGCTCGCCGCGGGCAAGCTCCCGCTCCTCGTGGTCGCGCAGGCGCAGGATCGCCGAGGGATGGGCGGTGATCGCGGCGACCGGGGCCAGCGGCGAGTCGAGCAGCTTGCCGCGGTCGCGGCCGACCCGGACCGAGGGCCCGAAGACGGAGCGGCCGGCGCTGGCGCCGAGGGCCAGCAGCGCTGCCGGCCCGACCGCCTCGACCTCCGCCAGCAGCCACGGCTTGCAGGCGTCGATCTCGCCGGCCCGGGGCGTCTGGTGCAGGCGGCGCTTGCCCCGCGGGCGCCACTTGAAGTGCTTGACCGCGTTGGTCACGTAGATCTCGTCCGGCTCGATGCCGGCCCCGGCGAGCGCCCTGTGCAGCTCGGCCCCGGCGGGCCCGACGAACGGCTCTCCCTCGACGTCCTCGCGGTCGCCCGGCTGCTCGCCGACCAGCATCAACGTCGCCTCGCGGGGGCCGGCCCCGAACACGGTCTGGGTCGCGTCCTTGTAGAGGGGGCAGCCGCGGCACCCGGCGGCCGCCCGCCGCAGCGTCCGCAGGGAGCGGCTGCCGGGTACGAACTCGGCGGCCGAGCTCATCCGCCGCCCGCTCCAGAGAGCTCGCGGGCGTTTGCGGGAGCGAAGCCGCGCCAATCGTTGTTGAGGTAGACGAAGACCTCCCGGCGCGAGCGCCAGGCGGCGACCCGTCGTCGCCAGCGCTCGAGCTCGGCGCTCGAGTAGTTGCCGTCGCGGCCGCGGCTGCCGTAGTGCAGGCGCAGGTAGGCGATCTCTCCCGCTGGAGCTGCGTCCGGCAGCGGCCGGCGCTTGTCGTCGCCGATCGCCAGCGAGGCCCCGTGCTCGGCGAGCAGCGCCCGCACGTCGCCGGTGAACCAGCTGGGATGGCGGAACTCGAAGCAGTGCCGGGCCGGCGGCATCGCGCCCAGGGCGCCGGCGAGCAGGTCCTCGTCGCGTTCGAAATCCGCCGGGAGCTGCCAGAGGACCGGGCCCAGCCGGTGACCGCGGCGCAAGGGCTCCAGCGGCTCCCAGAAGCGGGCGACGCCGTCGGCGATATCCCGCAACCGCTTCATGTGGGTCAGGTAGCGGCTGGCCTTGACCGCGAAGAGGAAGTCGCCGGGCACCTGCTCGACCCAGTTGGCGACCGTCTCCCGCTTCGGCAGGCGGTAGAAGGTGGCGTTGATCTCGACCGTGTCGAAGACCTCCGCATAGCGCTCGAGCCAGCGACGGTGCGGCAGGCCCTCTGGATAGAGGCCGCCGCGCCAGTCGTCATAGCTCCAACCCGAGCAGCCGATCCTGACCCGCTGCACCGGGTCAGCTGGCCCCCGAGACCGCGTGCTGGAGTTCGTTCTTACTCATCTTCGAGCGGCCTTCGATGCCGAGCTTCTTGGCGTCGTTGTAGAGCTGCTCGCGGGTGCGGCCACCGGGGCCGTTGCCCGACTGCTTGCCGCCACGACTCGAGGCCGAGCGGCCGCTGGTCGAGGTGCGCGAGGCGCTTTTCGATTCGCCCGAGCGCGCTTTTTCCTTGTTCACGGCGCGAGCGGCGATCTCCTCCGCTTTTTTGTTCGAGCGGCCGGATTCCTTCTCGCTCTTTTTGATGTGTTTGTACTGGCGGTCGCGTTTGCTGCCTTTTTTCACTCCACGAGGTGGCATCGTTTCCTCCCTAGTCGCGATGGTCAGGGACGTTTCTCTCTTGAGCCAATACCCCGGCCCACCGCGCTTATGCCTGCATGGGGCGGGTACTAGGTGGCGATGAGCGACGGATACTCAGTACTGCAAGCCGACCGCGCCGATGACGCTTACGCCGATGACGCGAGCGTTCCCGGCGAGTTCCGCAAACTGACCGAGGGCCTTGGCGCCGAGCAGCTGTCGGTGACCCTGATCCGGGTTCCGCCGCACTCCGACTTCGAGCAGGGCAGCGGTCACTTCCACGACGAGATCGAGGAGATCTACCTGGTCACGCGCGGCACCGCGACCTGGCGCTTCGGCGACGACGTCGTCGAGGTCGAAGCGGGCTCCGCCGTCCGGGTCGCTCCCGGCACCGTTCGCTCGCACCGCAACCGTGGCTCCGAGCCGGTCGAGATCTGGGCGCTCTCCCGCCAGCTCGACCACGGCGACGCGACCAAGGTCGACGACTTCTGGGATTCAGACTGAGATTCCTGGGTAATCCAGATCCCAGCATGGGAGCGGTGATCTACGAGTTTCAACGGGAGTCTGCGGACGGCGAGTGGGAAGCCCTCGGCCTCTCGCGCGGCGTCTCCGAGGAGTTCGACGTCGGCGACGCCGTCGCCGCTCTGCGCGCGACGCAGGAGCTGGAGCCGGGCGCCTACCGGGTGCGGGCCGTAGAGGAGGAACAGCGCTGGCACTTCGGCGAGGTCGACGACAAGGGCGAGTTCCGCCTGGTCGACGAGCCCCGGGTCGTGGAGCGGCCCTGACCGGACTCCGTGCTCGCCGCGGGCAGTTTCACCAGCCCGCGTCGGGGTAACTCGCAGCTATGTACATCATTCCCCTCGTCGTATTCATCCTGCTCGGCATCATCGCGGTCGCCTGGACCCCGATCTTCGCGATTCCCATCTTCATCCTCTTCATGATCGGCTTCTTTGCCTACGTCGGCATGCGGCCCCGGGCCGACGAGAAACCCGAGGCGCTCAATCAACCGGGAGCGACGCCGCACACGGAGGAGAGCGGCGGCATCTGGGGCGAGAAGCGCCCGGAGTAGCGGTCGCGGCCGGGAGGGCGAAACGCGGCGGCCCGAAGCACGACGGGCTGAGCGAGTACGAGCGCAAGCGCGACTTCGAGGCGACGCCGGAGCCGGCGCCGAAACGGCGCCGCCGCCGGAAAGCGGCGCCCCGCTTCGTGGTCCAGGAGCACAGCGCCCGCCGTCTGCACTGGGACCTGCGCCTCGAGCACGAGGGCGTCGCCGCCTCGTGGGCGATCCCCAACGGAATCCCCGACGACCCCGGGCAGAACCGCAAGGCGGTCCACACCGAGGACCATCCGCTCGAGTACCTCGAGTTCGAGGGGGAGATCCCGAAGGGGGAGTACGGCGCCGGGACGATGAAGATCTGGGACCGCGGCACCTACGAGCTGGAGAAGTGGGAGGCGGGGAAAGTGATGGTCCGCTTCGACGGCGAGCGGGTCAGGGGGCGCTACGCGCTCTTTCGCGCCGGCAAGGAGGAGAAGGACTGGATGATCCACCGCATCGACCCGCCGACGGAGGAACGCGACCCCTTCCCGGAGTCGGTGCTGCCGATGCTGGCCAAGCCGGCGCCGCTGCCGGCCAGCGACGAGGGCTGGGCGGCCGAGGTGCAGTGGGAGGGAGTGCGGGCGATCGCCTACTGCCGGCCGGGGCGGATCAAGCTGCGGGATCGCAACCTCGACGACGTCACCGCCCAGTATCCGCAGGTGCGGCGCCTCTCGCGCCAGCTCGGCGCCCGCGACGCGGTCCTCGACGGAGTCCTGGCCGCCTTCGCCGACTACCCGGTCACCTACGTCATCTTCGACCTCCTCCACCTCGACGGTCGCGACCTCACCGACGAGCCCTACGAGCGCCGCCGTGAACTGCTGGAGGAGCTCGGCCTGGAGGGGGAGGGCTGGCAGACGCCCCAGCACTCGCTCGGGGAGGCCCGGGAGCTACTGGCGGCCAGCGCGGAGCGGCGCTTGGCGGGAATCGTCCTCAAGCGGCTCGACAGCCCCTACGTCCCGGGTAAGCGCAGCGGCGCCTGGCTGCAGGTGAAGTCGGCGGTCCGCGCGGAGGAGGATCCGGACCAGCGATCGGAGCTGGCCGAGGCCGTCGCCGCCGGTCGCAAACGCGCCCGCGTCCACGTCGGCGGCCAGGAGCTCGGCCTCTCCAACCTCGACAAGGTGCTCTACCCGGCTACCGGGTTCAGCAAGGGCGATCTGATCGAGTGGTACGCGCGCATGGCCGAGGTCCTGTTGCCGCATCTGCGTGGCCGCCCGCTGACCCTGAAGCGCTATCCCAATGGCGTCGAGGGCGGCCACTTCTACGAGAAGCGCTGCCCCAAGCACCGGCCCGAGTGGGTGCGCACGGCGCCGGTCTGGAGCGAGCGCCACAAGGAGGAGATCGACTACTGCCTGGCGGAGGACCTGCCGACGCTGGTCTGGGCGGCGAACCTGGCCGACATCGAGCTGCACACCTCACTCTCGCTGGCCAAGGAGATCGAGCGGCCGACCGCGGTCGTCTTCGACCTCGACCCCGGCGCCCCCGCCGACGTGCTCGACTGCGCCCAGGTCGCGCTCTGGATCCGCGGCATGTTCGACCAGCTCGGCCTGCGCAGCTACCCGAAGACCTCCGGCTCGAAGGGCATCCAGCTCTACCTGCCGCTCAACACCGAGGTCACCTACGAGCAGACCAAGCCCTTCGCCAGGGCGGTCGCGGAGACGCTGGAGGCGAAATTCGGCGACCGCGTCGTCTCCCGCATGACCAAGGCCGAGCGCCCTGGCAAGGTGCTGGTCGACTGGAGCCAGAACGACCCCCACAAGACCACGGTCAACGTCTACTCACTGCGGGCCAGGGAGCGGCCGACGGTCTCGACCCCGCTCGAGTGGGACGAGCTGGAGGCCGCCTGCGAGGCCGGCGAGGCCAGCCGGCTCGTCTTCGACCACGCCGACGCCCTGCGCCGGGTCGAGGAGCGCGGCGACCTCTTCGCGCCGCTGCTCAGCGAGAAGCAGGAGCTCCCCGCATGACCTCGGCCAGGAGCTGGCGGACCTTGTCCCGGGCCGCCTCCTCGGATTCGAAGTTGTGGTGCAGCAGTTTCAGCACGTCGTCGCGGCCGAGCGCGTTGGCGCCGATCAGCAGGTTTTCGTAGACCGCGAGCTCGTGGTGCTCGATCTCCAGAGCGCCCTGCAGGATGACCGCGTCGACGAGCTCGTCGTCGGTCTTCTTGACGTTCGCCTTCGCCTCCTTCTGCAGGCCCTCGATCGCCGGGCAGGGGGAGTCGTCGACATCCGCGCCGAGCAGGCCGAAAGCCTCTTCGACGACGCGCACGTGCTGCTCTGATTCGCCCCGGTGGTCCGCCAGCAGCGCCTTCACCCGCTCGTCCTGGGCGCTCTCGATGCTGTCGTCGAGGATCTCGAGAACCGTCTGCTCCATCTTCAGGGTCGCACCCAGCTTGAAGCGGAAGGCCTCCTCCGGCGTGGTCAGTCGCTCGAACATCACGTCTCCCTTCGTCGCGGTCGGCTGGACACCGATTACCCCGGCCCCGTCTGGGAAAACGGAGTGAGACTTCCGCAACGACGGGTAGTAGGTCGAAGATGAGCAACGGAGAGCTTGCAGAGACGGCGGCGACGGACACCGAGCGCTCAGAGTGGGAGAACTCGGTGCGGGCCGAAATCTCCCGCCAGATCACCCGCCTCTACAAAACCCAATTCGGTCGCGGGCCGAACAGGGTCAAAACCGACTTCGCCGGGCCCGACCTCGTCGTGGTGACGGTGGAGAACAGCTTCACGCCCGCCGAGCGGCGCCTGGTCGAGATGGGCGAGGACCAGCGGATGCGTGATACCCGCCTCTACTTCCAGCATGCCACCGAGTCTCTCTTCAAAGAAGCGCTCGAAGAGATCCTGGGGCGAAAGGTGCGGGCCTTTCTCAGTGGCCTCGACACGACCGAGGATGTTTCCGCCGAGATCTTCTATCTCGAGTAGGGCGAAGCCGCCGCTGTTGCCCTCGCTGCTGCTGGGCGTCGGCTTCGGCGGCTTCATCGACGGCATCGTTCTGCACCAGATTCTGCAGTGGCATCACATGCTGAGCAGCGAGGGTTGCTGTCCGACCTCGACCGTGCTCGGCATCGAAGACAACACGCTTGCCGACGGCCTCTTCCATCTGGCCACCTGGATCGCCGTCTTCGTCGGCACGGTGATGGCAATGCGTGCCTGGCAGCGTGGTGAGCTGGCGCCGCCGTGGCGCCTGCACTTCGGAGGGCTGTTGCTCGGCTGGGGCGCCTTCAACCTGGTCGAGGGGATCGTCGACCACCACCTCCTGGGCCTCCATCACGTCCGTGACGACCTCGGCGCGCCGCTGGGATGGGACCTCGGCTTCCTCGCCTTCGGGGTGCTGCTGGTGGTGGTCGGCCTGGCCCTGGTTCGCTCGGCGATGCCGAGCGCTCGAAGAACCGTTTCGTAGCGCTGCCCCGGGGTAGCACCCGACCATGCGGGCAATGGCGTTCGTCTGGGCTGTGATCCTGATCGGCGGCATCGGCTACTACTCGGTCGTCGGCCTCACCCACCACTGATGGCGGCCAGGCGCTTCATCCGCGAGAACTCGCTGTCGCTCTTCTTCCTCGCAATCTTCCTCGCCGCCCTGATCGGTCAGGCGATCGCCGGCCACGCCGCCTACAACAACGAGCAGCTGATGCACCACGAGGCGACGGTCGGGTTCTGGAGCTACGTCACCTCGTCCAGCTTCGGCCAGGCGGTGATGGAGAACTGGCAATCCGAGTACCTGCAGTTCGCGCTCTTCGCGCTGGCGACCGTGTGGCTCCTGCAGCGCGGCTCGCCCGAGTCCAAGGAGCTCGACAAGGCGGGGACCGAGTCCGACCGGGAGCAGATGGTGGGCAAGCACGCCCGCAAGGACTCGCCGTGGCCGGCGCGCTTCGGTGACTGGCGGACGACGATCTACTCGAACAGCGTGATCATCGTCATGCTGCTCGTCTTCTTCGGTGCCTGGTTCGCGCAGTCGGTCACCGGCATGACCGAGTTCAACCAGGAACAGGTCGACCACGGCGAGCCGCGCCTCTCCTGGCTCGGGTACGTCGGCAGCGCCGAGTTCTGGGAGGCGACCCTGCAGAACTGGCAGTCCGAGTTCCTCGCCGTCGGCTCGTTCGCGATCCTCGTCGTCTTCCTGCGCCAGCGCGGCTCGCCGGAGTCCAAGCCGGTCGGCGCCCCGGTCGACGACGCGACCGGCGAAGAGGGCTGAGCTGGAGCAACGCGGTGCCCCGGCGCTGAAGGGAGTGCGCCGGGGCACCGCAGCCCGCATGGCGGGCAGTTAGGGGGTGACGGCGTCCTTGGCTTTGCGCAGGAAGCCGTTCTCGGCCGGCACCGGCGTGCTGTGCAACTCCGGGCGCGACTCGGCTGGGGCGAGTTTCGGTACCTCGCCCATCGGCTCGGCCTCGCGCACGCCGAACTCTCCGTGGGAGTCGACCGAGCTGCCGCTGGCCCAGCGGGCGTCCTCGGGGACCTCGCCGTCGGAGTGGACGAAGAACTCGTAGGCGAACTCCTGCGCTTCCTGCTCGCGCGGGAAGTCGGCCGGGACCGGCAGCCCCATGTCCTTCTGCTCCTCGAGCACCGCCATCCACTGGTTCTGGTGCATCGTGTCGCGGGCGATCAGGAAGCCGAGCATTTCTTTCATCCCCGGGTCGTCGGTCATCTCCCAGAGCCGGGTCGCCAGCAGCCGGCCGCTGGCCTCGGCGTGGACGTTGGCCAGCATGTCGGAGCCGACGTTGCCGGTGGCGACCACCCAGGAGCCGTTGAACGGGTTGCCGTTGGAGTCGACCGGCATCGCCGCCAGCCCGGCCGAGAGCACGTGGCGGGGGTCCTGGCCGCCGAGGATCGCCTCGACCGCGCCGTTCTGCCCGGCGATCTCCTCCTGCAGCGAGGAGGAGGCACCCTCGAGGTTGAGGGCGACCGCGGTCGCCAGCATCTCGATGTGGCCGATCTCCTCGGTGCCGGTGTTCAACAGCATGTCTTTGTAGCGGTCCGGGCCGCGGTTGCCCCAGCCCTGGAACAGGTACTGCAGGCAAACCCGGATCTCACCCTCGACGCCGCCGATCGCCTGCTGCAGATGCTTGGCGAAGATCGGGTTGGGCTCGTCGACGCGGACTTTGAAGGCCAGCTGTTTGGTGTGCTTGAACATGTGTGTCGGTTCCTTTCGTGGTTGGTTTGGACTAGTGCGTCAGGCTCGAGCGCGAGCGGCGGTCGACCGCAGACTCCTCGGCTTCGAGCGGGTCCCAGCGGGTCGCCAGCGCGGTCAGGATCTCCAGCGCGCCCGCGATCACGGTGAAGCGGGTGGCGCCGCCCTGGTCGCTGAAGCCGAGCACGAACGGCGCCAGGATCAGCACGGCGCCGAGCAGCAGGTCGGTCGCCATGTGGACCCGCAGTGGGATTACACGGGCGATCGAGAGCCGCCAGTCGGTCATCGAACCGGCGGCCAGCATGATCGCCCCGACCGCGATGCAGACGACCTTGGCGTCGTCGGCGGAGCTGAAGCCGAAGATCCAGGGCGCCGCGATGATCACGATCGCGATCAGCGGCTCCAGGGCCGCGTGGGTGTTCAGAGGTATGGGTCCTCGTCGCATGGGGGTGTCCTCCTGGTTCAGGGAGTGGCGGATTCGTTTGTCCCTTGGCCCGCTGCGGCGACTGATCGATCGCGTGCGTGCCGTGGGTTAGGAGGAGCGCCGTGACAAGAACCCCGGTGCCCGTTCAGCATTTACCCCATCCTGCGAGGCCCAATCCGGGGATGCGCTACGGTGTTGTTCGACGTCCCGGGACCTGTGCCGGCCGGCGTCCACCCACTGAAGAGACACGCGGACCGGGTTGACCCGAGGCCGCGGATTTCTCCCCACTATCCACGACGGGAGGAACCATGTCTCAATTCAAACTCAGTGAACGGCGCATCTGGCCCGGGTGCGTAGAGATCGAGCTCGAGGGTGAGCTCGACTTCCAGGTCTCCGATCGGCTGCGGTCAGCTCTGGAGGCGGCGGGGGAGGAGCCCTGCCACGTCCTGGTCAGCTTCGCCGGCTGCGACTTCATCGACTCCAGCGCCCTCGCGGTCCTCGTCGATGCGGATCGTGAATTCGCCGCCCGCGGGAAGCAGCTGCTCCTCTACGGAATGCGCGGCCAGGTCCGCCGCCTGTTTGCGGTGATGGGGTTGACGGAGAGCGGAGAGCTCTGGACGCCGCCGTGGGATCAGGAGGCGAGGCCGAGGGGGACCTCGGGACGGTCCCAGCTGGCGGCGACCCGGTTGGCCGCCTGACGCTCCTCGCTGAGGATCCGCTCGGCGACGGTGACGATCTCCTCGTCGCCGGCCCGGGCGGCGATCCGTTGCAGCAGTTCGTAGGCGGCAATCTCCAGGTTCTCGAAGGCGAAGGCGAAGCCGGCCAGCTTGGTCGTCGTGTCCGGCTGCGCCGCGAAGAAGGCGGAGAGGTTGAGGCCACCCGCTTTCAGCAACGCGTCCTTGGCCGTCGACGGCGAGCCCCCACGTGCCTCCAGGAGGGACGCGACCAGCTCGCGATGCTCGCGGGTCTGTGCCAGGTGCTCGCGGAAGGCGGTGGCCAGGGCCTTGTCCTCGACCCGCTCCGCGGAGGCTTCGAGCAGCCCGATCGCCTGACCCTCAAGCGCGTGTACGTCGGCCAGGTAGGTGTTGAGCGTCTCGCCGAGGTCGTCCGGCTCGATCGCCGCCAGGCTGGCCTCGACCGCGGCGTCGAAGGACTGCTCCAAGCGCTCGGCCATGCGTTTCTCCTCGGCCCCGATGTCAGCCGCCATCCGCGCGGTCTCCGCGTCCCCGGCCCGCTCGGCGAGCCGTTTCAGCAGTTCGTAGGCGGCCAGCTCCATGTGCTCGTAGGAGTAGGCGTGCATCGTCAGCTTGCCCGGCGTGTCGGGCTGGCTGGCGGCGAAGGCCACCATCGCCCAGCCGCCGGTGGTGCCGGCGACGTCCTTCAGCTTCGACGGCTTGCCGCCGAGCGCTTCGAGCCGCTCGCGCACCCGCCGCTCATGGCCTTCGGTCTCCTGCAGGTGCTGGGTGAAAGCCTCCGCCAAGCGCTCGTCGCCGGCGATCTGCGGGGCCTTGTTCAGCTGGGCCAGGGCCTGCAGCTCGATCGAGTGGACGTCGGCCAGGTACTTGACCAGCTGCTCGGCGCGATCGCGGTCCCACTGGCGAGCGCCGACACCGGTCCTGACGTCTTCGACCCGGGCGCCGAGGCTGTCCTCGGCCAGCGGCGGGGTCGGGTGCCCGTGGCCCTCGCGCATGCCGGCCAGCAGCTCCGCCAAGGCCTCTTCGCCGCTGTAGGTGGGCTCCCAGCCGAGCTCCTCACGGGCACGCCGGGAGGACATCAGGGGAACGTTGAGAGCCATGTCGAGCCACCCCGGCGGGGTTGGCTGTAGGCGCAGTCGCCAGCTCAGGTCGGCGAGGGAGCGCACGATCCCGGCTCGCACCGGGAAGGTGCGGACCCCGATCTCCGCCGCCA
>WUUC01002857.1_pt1 | contig 13328 bp, 10 predicted proteins | sample 6278441 | NCBI WGS metagenome assembly WUUC01 (sample SAMN13675441, study PRJNA597444) | soil metagenome | isolation source: soil | place: USA: Washington | collected 2017-10 | reverse complement strand
CGTCATCGGTGCGCCACACACCGCCGCCCGCCGCGGTGATGTACATCGTGCACCGGCGGTGACCGCAGGACTCGGCGATCGCCACCGATGTCGTCCGCCCGCCGGCCACGTACTCGTTCGGCAGGTAGTCCTCGGGCCTGCGCAGCGGCTCGAAGGGGTACAGCGCCGTGGTCGGGCCGAGCTGCTGCCAGGTCGCGGAGTTGTCGTCATCGCCGCCGAGGCGCCGGCTCTCCGTGGCCTCAAAGCTCGATCGGGCCGCGTTGACGGCGGCAACCGGGATCGTGCCGGTCGGGTAGGCCCGGGCCAGGAAAGCGTCCGCCGCGCCACCGTCCGGGTTGTCTCCGGGCGCCGCCTGCCGCAGCTTCGCGAGGTGGGCCGACAGCGCGGGCGGGCCCTCCCCGCCTGCCGCGACGGGTGCGGGGTCTGCACCCATAGAGTGAATTGCCGTAGCGACAAGGGTGGCCGCCAGGCCTGCAATGGCAAGCCCGGTGAGAGCTTGCCGGCGTCTCCGCATGTTCGCCTCCGCCCGTGAGTGACACTCGATTGGGGGGATTCGAACACGCTGTGGTGATGTTGGGCAACGGCCGAACGGAGTCGATTGTTGGCGACTTTTGCGGCCGCCTCGTTGCGGACAGCCGGGGCAGCTCACCGCGATGGCGTCCCGGTGACCGTCTGGACCACGTACCCGCATTGATCGAGGAAGCCGCCGATAAACCCGACCGCGCCACTCGCGATGGGTGGACGACTGTCCACTCTGGATTGTCGTGGCGGTGTGGGCGGTGCCACCCTCGCCGCCGTACTCCATAGCTGATCACGAGGCGCCTATCAGGATCCGACGCAGGTGCCTGCCGCGGTCCTTGAAGGCGTTGCGTGAATGAAGTGTGCGCCAGTTGTCCCAGATCAGCATGTCGCCGCGGTTGTAGTCCATGGCGATGTGGTGAGCATCGAAGAATTCGGCCGCGCGCCGCTGCAGGTCGACGGCGAGGGGGTCGTCGTGGTGGACCATGTTGACGCAGGTGAAGCGGACGATCATGGCGTGTTCGGTGTCTTCGAGGATGGGGTGGCTCGTGTGGAGATCGAAGCCCTGCCGCACGATCCCGTCGGCCGCCTTCCATTCGACGACGCGGTCCTTCAACACCTTGAGCTCATCGTCGGAGAGCGTTCCGAAGAACTCGTACGCGTCGGCCAGCGTGGTTTCGCCGCCGCCACTACGGCAGGGCGTTACGCACCACAGTGCCACGTACCGGGGTGGCAGGACCCTGAAGTCGTATCCCTCGGTATGCGGCACGAGCCCTCGGGTGTTGCCGGCATGGTAGACGTCGTCCATTCCCGGCTCGGGTCGCACGTCGCTGACGACCGCGCCGTTGTAGTTCGGCACGAACGGACCGAGGCGGCGGCAGAACCCGACCGGATCAAATCCGTCGTGGACGTTGCAGACGTGCACGTATCCGTGCTCTGCCATGAGTTCGTCGAACGTCTTGTGCACCACCTCCCCTGGCAACGGGTCACCGTTGAAGTCGGTCAGGGACAGGATGCTGATGAGCGGCTTGGACACGACGAGCCTCCTTTGTGGCGACCTGCCTCGAATGCAGCGCCGGGAGTAGGTGATCGGCGACCTGGTGCAGCACCGCGGTCGAACCGACGAATGGTGGCTCTCGTCGAGGAAACGGCACGACGAGGTCGGTCACGCCGCAGTCGGCGTAGCTACCGGCGTCGGCCATGAACCGGTCGACCGAGGTGAGCGGGGGATTGTTCCGGTTCACGTTGAGCAGCAGAATCCGCAGCGTCGCGGGATCGCGCCCGCGGGCGGTACAGATGCGCCGAAGCCGGGCGACCTGGCGGCCGACGATGTCCGGGGTGGCGACCGGAGCGTCCTGACCGCCTCGAGCCGAAACGCCGTTGGTGACCCAGATGTCCGCGTGCGCGACGGCCACCTCCATTCCGCGCGGGCCGGTGGCCGCGACCGCGAACGGGACGCGGGGCCGCTGCCGGCATCGCGGTGCGGTCCGCGCGGAGTTGGCCGAGTAGAACCGTCCGGCATAGTCGACCACGGGCTGCCGCAGCAGGGTGTCGGTCAGGGCAACGAACTCCGCGAACCGTGCGCCGCGTTCCGCAGGCGACCAGCGCGGCTGGCCGAGTACGGCGGCGTCGGCACCGGTCGCCCCCGCGCCGATGCCGAGGATGAACCGACCGTGCGAGATGTCGTCCAGCGTGATGACTTCCTTGGCGAGGGACACGGGATTCCGGAAGTTGGGCGACGAGACGAGCGTGCCGAGGCGGATCCGCTTGGTGACGGTCGCGGCGGCCGCCAGCGTTGGCACCGCGGAGAACCAGGGCGTACCCGCCAGCTCGCGCCAGGCGATGTGGTCGTACGCCCAGGCATGGTCGAATCCCAAGTCGTCCGCCAGCCGCCACTGATCCGCCGCGTGTTCCCAGCGCTCGGTCGGGAGGATGAGGATGCCGATGCGCATCGCCTAGGCTCCGACGACCGCGACGTTCATGTGGGCACCCAGGCTGCCCATGCTGATGTTGCCGGTGCCGCCGTCAGGCCGGTACCGCACGAAGCAGCCGGCCGGTTCACCGGCGAATATGAACGGGCTCAGAACGGGCGCGACCTCCGCGCGGTAGGTGCCCGCGTCGGACCCGTCGGTCAGCGGCAGGTCGTAGCGCGCGGGCTCGACATACTCCTGCACGATCACGTCTTCGGTACGCAGCGCCGCCTCGACGGCCGACACCCAGGTTCGGCGGTCGGTATCCCGGCCGATCATCACATCCAGCCCTTTCATGCTGAAGGAACCTTTGAGCACGAACGACTCCCGTGTGGACACGAGCAGGTCGGCGAGGTCAAAAACCCGGTCGCGCCACTCGACCTTTCGTTCGGTGACGATCCGGGTCCACGGCAGGTAGCGCCGGACGAGCGCGTGGTCGGTACCGGTCATCCACGGTTGTCCCTCGGACAGCCAGGCCAGGACCTTCTTGTTGTCGAGGAAATGGCAGGTCTGCGGGGACAGCAGCAGGCAGCCCCGGCGCAGGGCGGCGGCGACCGGCGCCCAGTCCACTCCGCGCTGACGCCATTCGAACGTGGTCAGGTGCCGCAGTCCCGTCCGGTACCGCGGGCGGCCGGGCTCGCCGAGCGTCTCCAGAAGGTCCTCGGGTGCGGCGTACTCTGCCGCGAGCCCGTGCCGGCGCAGGTACTCCACCTCGACGTCGTAGTAGCGCGTGCTGGCCATCTCGGCAATGCCCCGGATGCTGCCGACGAGGACCACGGCCGGTGGAGCCCCAAGGTGTCCGCAGACGGACCGGAACATGCGCGCCCGCACCTCGAACAGATCCGGGCCGGCGAACGGAGCGACTCCGTCGCGGGCGTACAGCGTCTGCCACGCCGCGGTGAGCAGCCGCGTCTGGACGGCGTTCCCCACGGCTCCGCTGATGTTGAACTCGCAGAACTTGGGGCCCTCCGGACCGATCACCACGTCCGGGCGCGCCATGACGGCGCAGTAGCGCTCCTCGGCGCGGTCGTCGGAGAGGAACAGTTCCGGTGGGTAGCCGTGGTCGTCGGCTCCCAGCGCGGCGATCCGTCCCGCTCGCGTCGGCGCGCTCGCCAGCGCCGCCCGGCGCACCAGCGCCAGCAGCGCCGTGCTGGTGGCGACGAGCTCCCGGTACGGTCCGCGGGAGAGCACGAAGGGCCGCAGCGGGGTCGGCGTCGGTGTCCACGGCACGTCGTGCATGGCCTGCCGGATGTACGAGGCCGCGGTCCGGACCCGGACCGGGAGTTCGGGTACGACCCGGTCACCGAACCAGGGATGGGTGCTCATCGTGCTCACCACCCTGCGCCCGGACCGGCGCCAGGAAGTCGTCGAGATCGACGAGGCGACGGCCGAGCACGCCCGGGCAGTCACCGACTAGGTCAGTCCGGGGTGGACGGTCCCGGTCATGGAAGTACACCGCGTGCAGACCCTCGTCGCCGGTGCTGGCAAGCACCGGGTTGGTGTGCAGAAAGTCCCGTATCCGCGGCGTGTCCCGGGTGGCGTGCAGCCACAGCCTGCGGCGGGCATAGTTGTTGCGCGGTAGTTCCACCGCCGGGTGGAACCGCTGCTTCCACTGGAAGATGCCCCGGCCGATGAAGGGCTCCGTGTAGTGGAAGTCCACCCGGTCCACCTCGACCGTGCAGGCCCAGTCGAGGAGGAGGTGGTACCAGAGCTTGAACGCACCGTTGTCGTAGTACTCCGGCTCCCCGTCGAGCACACCGAGCAGCCGGGTGATCATGGTTCTGGTCCGTCGCTCCCAGCGGCACAGCCCGCCGGCCACGCGCTCGCCTTGCTCCGTAACGAAGAACAGCACACCGTGCCGGAAGAGGCATTCGTATGCCACGTCGGGATCCTCGGTGCGCGCCCGCTCACCGTGCCGGCGGATCACCGTCGGCCGGTGCATCCGCTCGTAGAAGTAGCGGAACGACGCTTCGTCGGTAGCGCGCTCGAACCCGAGGTCGCGGGTGCGCAGGCTGCGCGAGAACTGCCACCGTTCGCGTCGGGAGATCTGTCCGCGAAGCGTGTCCGGGTCGCAGGTGGTGTCCACCACCAGATGAACTCGGTACGGGAGAACGAGAGCCGACGCCCGGGGGAGCCGTGCCGCCTCCGTCGCCGTGCAGCCGATGGCCACGATATCGGCCTCGGGCAGGCGCTCCCCGCGGAGCAGGTGCCGCCGGCCGACCGGCGTCGCGCGCCGGCCGGAGGTACCCGTGCCCAGCCGCTCCCGCAGCTCTTCCAGCGTATGCAGCACGGGGGCGCGGCCACCGGCGAGCCCGGCGTAGCCGACCGTCACCGAGTCACCCTCGGGGTAGGAGACGGAGGATTCGAAGGTGCGTGGGAGGACCCGGTCCCAGTGCGCGCGGGCCGCGGTGAGGGCCGGATGCGGCGAGTTCTGCCAGGCGTAGTGCGCCCGTGTCCACATGCGACGCCACATCGCGCACCCCTCCTAGATCTGTTGCCGGGTCGGCCGGATACGAATCTCGTCGAGATGGACGTGCGGCGGTTGGTGCACGATGAAGTCGACGGTCCTCGCCACATCGTCGGGTTTCAGCATCGGGCCGATGTCGGCCTCCAGCGCGCCGAACCAGTTGGGGTCGTAGCCGGCCGTGGCCTGGAAGCCGGACTTGACGAAGCCGGGTTCGACGAGGGAGACCCGGATGCCCCGGCCACACACCTCCTGCCGCAGCGCCTCGGTCAGCGCGTGCACGGCGAACTTCGTCGAACCGTAGACCGGGTTGGCGGCCGACACCTGGCGGCCAACGGTCGAGCCGATGACCACGATGTCGCGTACGGTGACGGCGTCGTCCTCGGCGGCGAGAAACAGGGTGGCCGCCTCGCGCAGCTGGTGGAGCATCGCCGCGTAGTTGACGTCGATCAGCTCACGCCACCGCGTGCTGTCCGACGAGAGCACGGTGCCCGGAAGGCCGCGCCCGGCCGAAAGCACGGCGATGTCCGGGTGGCGATGCCACCGCCGGCGGGACGAGGCGAACAGTTCCGCCACGGCGCCCGGCACCGTCACATCGCCCGGCACGGCAAGGACCTCGAGGCCTTCGGCGCTCCACTCCTTGGACAGGGCGGACAGGCGTGCGCCATCGCGGCCGGCGAGGACCACCCCGGCGCCGTGCTCGGCCAGGACCCGGGCGGTCGCCCGGCCGATGCCCGAGCTGGCGCCGGTGACGGCGGCGATGCGGGTGAGGCTCATGCTCGGCCTCCTTTCTGGACAGTTACCGGGGATAGGCCAGGTGCGGCGCGGCCGCCGGCGGGTTCGGGTAGGTGGCCCTGCTCGATCAGATGGCTCAGATACCGCCGCAGCCATGAGCTCGTGATCGGGTCGAAGCGCACGCCGAGATCGCGCAGCAGCCGCAGGGTCCGCGTGCGATCGACGATCACATTGCGGGGACCGCGGTGTGCCCAGAAGTAGCCGAGGGTGAGATCGGGATCTCCCGTGCCCGCGTGGCGCTCCAGGAGCGTCCCGAAGTCGGGAGCCGCGCACGGGGTGAGCGGGAATCCAAGCTCCCGCAGGACATCGAAGATCCGCGAGTAGGGCACGGCGCGATCGGCGTCCACGTGAAAGGTGCCGCCGGTAAGGCGTGCGCAGGTCGACAGGGCGAGCACGGCTGCCACGACCGCGTCGACCGGGCTCAGGATGACCTCACCGAGATCGCGGGGGACCTCGCCCGCCTTCAGTACGGCCCGGAGCAACTGCACGAACCGGTTGTCCCGCCCGTTGCGTTGGAACCGTCCGGTTCGGGTGTGGCCCGTGACGTTCCCCATGCGGTAGATGAACGCGGTGCCACCCTGGGCCGTGAACTCGTGCACCAGGCGCTCGGCATCGTGCTTGCCGCGCTCGTACTCATTCAGGAACTCCTGGCCGATGTCGAGGTGGTCTTCGGAGAACGGCACCGGGTCCGGGCGGGGGTTGGTGCCGCAGACGGCGAGCGTGGAAAAGTAGTGCAGGTGCTTCGGCTTTCCGGTGCTCGCCAACCGGATGACCGTGCGCAGCGAGTCGACGTTGACCCGATCCGGGCTTCGGCCGTCGGTGACCAGCCGGGTATCGCCGGCAAGGTGGTAGATCGCGTCGGAGTTGGCGGCCAGCTCGTCGACAACACCGGCCGAGAGCCCGAAGTCCGGCAGCGACAGATCCGCCGCAATCACCGTGCACCGGTCGGCATCGAGGCGGTCACCGGGGAAGTACCACTCGTACGCCGACCGGAGCCGCTCCGGCGCGGTGCGACCGCCGCTCGGCCGGACCAGGCAGTACACGTGTGCGTTCGTGTGGGCGAGCAGCTCGTGCAGCAGGTGGACGCCGATGAAACCGGTGGCGCCGGTGAGGATCACCCGGCGATAGTCGCGGACCCGGCCCGCCGGCGCGTCCATCGGCAGGCCGCGCGGAACGTACACGAGCAGGCCCGCGCTGGAACCCGGCTCCAGGAGGGTCCGGTCCGCCGGTTCGGATCGCGCGTCCACCAACTCCAGAAGCAGCCGCCGGGTGTCGCGGACCGCCGCGGTCACGACGTCCCGGGCGTCCCGGTCCGGCGAGAACGACAGGTCGAGAACCAACTGGTCGTCTAGCACGCGACCGGTCAGCCGAAGGTCGTGGACGCGGTCGTTGTCGGGGCCGCGCGCCGGCCCGATGGCAAACCGGGAGGGAGACAGGTCGAGGCGCTGGTCGCCGCCGAACGCGAACCGGCCGAGGAAGTTGTAACAGATGCGGGCCGCCGACGGGTAGCGCAGGTGCTCGGCGTGCAGACCGAACCCGACACCGAGGTCCGGCACCCCGCGCAGGGAGCGCACCGTCCGGTGTGCCGTCTCGCGCACCGTCCGTCCATGTGGGACCACCACTGGAAAGGTCGAGGTGAACCATCCGACGACCCGCGAGACGTCGAGGTCTTCGTCGAACGTCACGCGGCCGTGGCTCTCCACGTCCACGACGGTCCGTCCGCCGGCACCCGACCCGAGGGCGTGCAGGAACGCGGCCAGGACGGCGGCGTCCAGGGGTAGGCCACCGCGGCGCGCGAGCCGCTCGGTCAGGCTGAGGGTTTCCGCCCGCGAGAACGACATCCACACCGTCTCCGCGGTACGTTCCCGGCCTCCCCGGGATATGGCACCGGCCGCACCGCGCAGGCTCGCCAGCGCCGCCCGCCACGGGGTCAGGTCCGGCGGGTGTTCCCGCGCGTACCGCTCCATGTGCTGTGCCCACTGCCACGCGGTCGTCGACGTGTACGGCACGGCGGCTCGCAGGCCACGCTGCCGCGCGCCGAAGATGCGTACCAGGTCGGTGACGATAATGCGCCAGGACACGGCGTCGACGGCCAGGTGATGGCCGACGAGCAGCAGGTGGTTCCGCCGGTTCGGAAACCGGAACAGGTGCACCGCGAAGACCCGGCCGGCGGCGAGGTCGATGCCGCGATGGAGGGCGGCCGCGGTGGCCCGGATGTGCTCGCCGATCGCTCGGTCGTCGTCCAGTCGACGGAACGACTCGGTGAAGACGTCGTCGGCGACCGACGTATGCCAGGCGCGCCAACGGTTCTCAGCGCCGTGGTAGGCGGTCCGGAGCATGGGGTGGAGCACGACGAGCTCGCGTACCGCGCTGGCCAGCACCTCGGGATCCACGGTGGTGCTGGATTCCAGGAGGAGCGCCTGATTCCAGTGGTCGGGTTGGCGGAACCCCTGGCGAAAGAACCACCGCTGGGCGGGGGTCAGCGTGGCCGCGGAGATCTGGCCGTTGCCGGGTGGCCGGTCACCGGCGGCCGGCATCGAACCGGTGAGGGTCGTGACGAGCGCGCCGAGCGTCGGCCGGGCGAGAAACGACCGGGCGGAGATGCGGTAGCCCTTCAACTGGAGGTCGGCGATCAGCTGGATCGCGTCGAGCGAGCTGCCGCCGAGCTCGAAGAAGTCGTCGTCGAGTGTGCGGCGCCCGGGTCCGAGGCATCGCTCCCAACTGGCCCGCGCGTCGTGCAGAACGCGGTTGGACACGGCCTCCGGTGGATCCGGCATGGCCTCCCGGGCGTGTTCCCGGCTGGCCTCCAGGAGGCGATGCAGCTCCTGGTAGTCGGTCTTTCCGTTGGTGGTACGCGGAAGGGCGGGCAGGCGAACGATGCGCCCGGGAACCATGTACCGCGCCAGGACGCGGCCGGCACCCGCCCGGATCGTGTCGATCGTGGTGTCCGCTTTGGTCACCACGGCCGCGGCCAGGGCACTGCCGCCGTTCTGCCCCGCCTGACACACCGCCGCGCCGAGCACACCGGGCAACTGGCCGAGCACCGACTCGACGTGATCCAGCTCGACGCGGTGCCCGCTCACCTTCACCTGCCGGTCGAGGCGGCCGAGGAAGGTCAGCACACCACGTTCGTCACAGCGTACGAGGTCTCCCGTGCGGTAGAAGGTCTCCGGTCCGTCGACGTCGGTGACGAAGGATTCGGTTGTGGCGGTTGGGTTTCCCCGGTACCCGGCGGTCACCGACGGGCCGCCGACATACAGCTCGCCGGTCGCGGAACGGTACCGGTAGGCACCGGAGAACGTGCGTACGGCGAGCCGGGTCCTGCCGAGCGGGGTGCCGATCGGTACCGTGCCGTCCGCCATTCCCGCGAGCTCGCGGACGTTCGTGATGAGGTGTACGGCGACCCCGATCGTGGTCTCGGTGGGTCCGTAGTGGTTGGCGAGTATCTCGGTCACGCCGGAGCGCAGCGTCTCGGCCGCCAGCCGCGGCAGCAGGGGTTCACCGCCGAGCACGAGGTATCGCAGCCTGGGTCTGGCCGGTCCGGCGGCGGGCAGGGCACGCAGGACGGCGTTCCAGTGCGACGGAGTGATCTTGAGGAAGTCGACGCGCTCGGCCGACAGGTAGCCGAGCAGGGCGGCCGGGTCACGACGTGTGGCGTCATCGACGAGATGGATCGTGCCCGCCGTCCACAGCGGCAGGAACAGGCAGGTGTTGCCGAGGTCGGCGGCGAGCGAGCTGACGTGGGCGTAGGCCAGCGGTTCGCCGATCGCCAGCCGGTCGAGCACCGACTCGACATAGTGGCGGATGTTGTCCCGGGTTACCTCAACGCCTTTGGGCACGCCCGTCGAGCCGGACGTGAAGTGCACGCATGCGGGCCCGCTGCCGGTGATGTCGACGCCAAGCTCCCGTTTTCCGGTGGCGCCCGGCGCTTTCGGTTCGCCGTCGACGGGGATGGCGCGGATACCGTGCGCCCGCAGGCTCGGCAGGCGGTCGGCCGCCGTGACGACGATGTCCGCTGCGATCTCCCGCAACCTGGTGAGCACGGCCGCATCCGCCGCGTGGTCCTCGACGATCGTGTACGCGCCGCCGGTGTGCAGGGCCGCCAGGACGGTGACGATCACCTCCGGTGTCCGGGGCAGGAGAATCGCGACCAGGCGTCCCGGGCCGATGGCGTGTTCGTGCAGGAGGACGGCGAGCCGCGTCGACCGCTCGGCAAGCTCGCCGTAGCTGACCCGCGTCGCGGCACCGACGACCGCCGTCCGTGTTGGATGCGCCAATGCGTGGCGGCGAACCTGTTCCTGCAACATGTTTGCGGCGTCAACTCCACATGAAAAGCGGTTCCTCCGGCTGCTTGCACCCGATGAAGGCGGCCATGCCGACCCGGTGCGTCCCGTGTGCGGGGACGACCGCGTGCAGCATGGCCGAGCTGAAGATGATGAGGTCACCGGGTTCCGGGTGAATGGTCAACCGCGGCGGCTCGATGTCGCTCGGATCGATCCCTTCGACGTCGAGGATCACCCGCCGCTCGTCCTCGGTCGGGTCGCGCAGCCACAACTGGAGATCGCCTCCGTCGTTGGGCACCTGAAGGTAGACGTTGGCCACCAGCTGCTCGATCATGCCCGCGATCTCGGGGGCGTCGGTCTCCTGATCGATCCTGTCGTTGTGCGGGTAGAACTCCGAGGTTGTCGGTTGGAAGACGCGGAACGCCCCGACGAAGCACGCCCGGCCACGCAGTCGCAGCAGGTTCGCACCGCCGGGCCACAGCTCCTGGAGCAGCAGGCGCAAGTGATCGATGGGGCACAGGTACGGGTAGAACGACGCGCGCACCTCGTGGATCGACGCCAACGCCTCGTCATGGTATTTCGCGATCTGCGCGGGATCCCATTTCGTGTCGATGTGTGGCATGTAGACCCGGCCGACGCTGCTGGTGAACTTCTTGTGGTAGTGCCCAAGCGCCCGATGGCCGATGGCCGTCTGGGCGGCACGCTCGGCGATGTCCCGCGGGTAGAAGCCGGCGACGTGGATGGCGCCGACCTCGCGCTGGACGAGCCGCAGCAGGCTCTCGCCGCTGAGCTCGGTAGCGACGTCCGCACCGGAAACGACGGTAGTCAAAGGAGTTTCCTTTCAACAGTCCTGGACGTGGCAGCGCCTCACGCCGCGATGTCGTGGCACCGCCCGATGACACGGTTGGCCGCGTCCACGGACACGACCGTGGGCCGCACCGCCTCGGCCTGGTTGCCCGGGTACTCACCGAAAGCCAGGACGGTGACCGTGTCACCCGGACTGATGAGCCGGGCGGCGGCCCCGTTGATGCCGACGACACCCGAGCCGGGTGGACCTTCGATCACATAGGTCGACAGGCGCGCGCCATTGGTCAGGTCCACCAGGTCGACCTTCTCACCGGCCAACAGGTCCGCGGCCGCCATGAGGTCACCGCAGAGCGTCAGGGAGCCCACGTAGTGCAGGTCTGCCTGAGTGACGGTGGCCGCGGAGATCGCGGATTTCAGCATCGTCCGGTACATCTGAACTCCCTGTGATCGGCATTACGCCGGGGCTGCGTGCACGGCCGCGAACACCGCGTCCGTCACCACGCCGGCCAGGTCCCGCGCCGTCTCCACCCGCCTGGTGGCGGTGGCCGGCAACGGTACGAAGTCCGATGTGGAGTAGCTCCCGGATCCGTGGATCACCATTTCGGGCGCGGTGCACAGACCTCGGTCGATCCCGTTCAGGACACCGGTGAACGCCATCACGAGGGACCATTCGCGAAGGTCGTCCGGCCGGACCGGCAGCACGACGTCCGCGGCCTCGAGCAGGCTACGGATCTGGGCGTAACGCTGGAGGCACTCGTACCGCGACACGACGATTCCGCCACCGCCCTGGCGAGCGATGATGGCGTTCATCTCCGTCGAGGTGGGTGGCCGGTGCGTGTAGAACGTGGCATCGAGGTTCTCGAAGGGATCGATCGTCTCGGTGGGAAACCCTTGGTCCCGCCGCTGGACGTACCGCCCGGTCGCCTCGCGCGTGTACGCCGGACGATCCTCCGCACGCACCTGACCGTGGCCCAGGGACAACACCATGTCGGGTGCGCCGAGATGCTGCACCAGGAAGTACCGCGCCGGTTCGTGCGGCGTAGCGAGCAGCGTCCGGCCGAAGTGGTGCCCGAGCAGGCCGAAGGCGCTGGATACGGCGTGCGCGTGCATCCGCGCGACGCCATCCCGCGGCGGCAGGTACTCGATCTCGAAGAAGGCCCGAACCGCGTCGGCCACCTTGTAGTTGTCGATGGACAGCGTGTACCACAGGTCCGTTCCGTCGCGGGCCAGGAGTGGCCCGTACTCCTCGGCCACCCGCCGCGCGATCTCCTTCACCCCCGCCGGGTCCGGACCGCGGTAGCGGGCAACGGGATTGCCGGCCGCCCACTCTGGTTCGTCGTCCAGCCCGCACCGCCAGAACTTTCCGGCCGACACCTCCGGCACCACCGTGACGATCCGCAGATCGTCGGCGGTGGCCAACCCGCACTCATAGGCGCGCAGGACGGCATCGCGCAGCGCGGTGCCCTTGTTGGCCGACGTCGGAGTCAGGATCATGATCCGCCGGCCGGAGCGCCGGATGTGGTGGACCGCTCGGGCAACCATGATCAGAGATGCGAACGTCTTGGTGGTCCGGGTACGGGGATTTCCCATCAGATCGAGCAGGATCAACCGGCGACCGGCGTACTGCGGCAATTCGACGAACCTGAGGTCGGATGGCGCCAGGAATCGACGCATCGGCTCGTCCAGTTCGGGCAGTTCGAGGCCGGCATGGAATGCCTCGCCGGGACCGCCCGCCGGCAGCGTCTTCAGTGCTTGCGCGATTCCGTCGTAGTAATACGCCAGCGCCGCGGACTGCGTGATCGTCCGGGACGGGCTCACCGTCGTCATTCGCGATCGACCTCCTGCGAGGAATTGTTGATCGGTCGATGCCTACCGCACCGCCACCCGGTCTCCGCGAATGGTGTCGAGTCCGGGAACGCTGTCGGCCGGGTCGTCTCCTGTGCCGGTAATGCGATTGTGCGAATCTACGAAGACGACCCGGGGGTCGCTGATCGCCTCGCCCTCCAGATAGGTGCCGTAACCTATGACGATGATCAGGTCGCCGGCCGCGACCAGGCGTGCTTCGCCGCCACCGAACCCGACGACGCCACTGTCCACATCGGCCGGTGCGACATAGGTCGACAGCCGGGCACCGTTGTTGATGGCGACGACGTCGACCCGCTCGCCCGGTAACAGATCCGCCGCCCGGAGCAGCTCGGGGGAGAGCGCCAGACCGCCGACGCCGCGTAGCCCAACGGTGGTGACGGTGGCGCGATGTACCTTCGACTTGACCATGATCCGGTGCATCACGAACCTTCCATCGTGCCGACTCCCACAATGACAAGCCGCCGCCGGCCGAGGCAACAGCAGTCCACGTATGTTGAGCCAGCCCAATTCATGTGGCGAGAAACGTGACCCTTCCCGCGAGGAACGGAATACTGGGTGACGTTATGTGCGGAATTGTCGGATGGGTTGACTTCGACCGTGACCTGACGTTGGAGCACGGCACGG
>WUUC01038150.1_pt1 | contig 13331 bp, 8 predicted proteins | sample 6278441 | NCBI WGS metagenome assembly WUUC01 (sample SAMN13675441, study PRJNA597444) | soil metagenome | isolation source: soil | place: USA: Washington | collected 2017-10 | reverse complement strand
AGGCGATCTTGGGTGCTAAAAAATACAGCCTTCTTAACATAGACAGATTTAGGACAATATAGGTATTTGGGAGGAATTCAGCGTTTAAACAATCTGTTGGAACTTCGACGGCGCGTTCTTGGATTTGCCGGCCATCGGCGTTTACTTGACCCCTTGTTTTTCATCAATTGACCAAGACATTCCATATATATAGATCGTCGGCAGGCTCGGGAAAAACCCGGACACTCGCCAAGCGATACATCCTGCTGGCACTCAGCCAGCAGCCCGAATACTTCCGGTACATCCTGGCCGTCACGTTCGCCAACAAGGCCACTCAGGAAATGAAGAGCCGGATCCTACAATACCTCGACGACTTCGCCAACGCACGCGCCAACAATCTCTCGGGCGAGATCAAAGCAGAGCTGGGTATCGACGATAAAAAGCTGGTGTCGAAAAGCAGGGAGGTACTCGCACATATCCTCCATCAGTATTCACAGTTTTCCATCAGCACTATCGATGCATTTTTCCAGCGCGTCATCCGTTCGTTCACCCGCGAGGCAGGGCTGATGGGCAACTTCCGCCTGGAGGTTGACAACGACTACGTGCTCGACGAGGTGATCGCGGCCCTGATGGATGATCTCGGCCCGAACCGCCCGGATCTCACGCGGTGGGTAGTGGAGTTTTCGCGAGGACGACTGATGGAAGGAGAGAACTGGAACGTCGAGGCGGCCCTGAAGAGTTTCTCCCGGGAGATATTCAAAGAGCAGTTCAAGGAGGTCGAAGATAAAATTCTCCGTTCCGACAACATCCAGGAAGACAACCGGAACATGCTGGAGTTTCTTCACAACGAAGAAAACAAGTACATGACCTTTATGAGGTCGAAGGCACAGCAGGCTATGAAGGTGATCGAGGACAACGGTCTCCGGGTTACGGACTTCAACTACGGTGACGCGGGCACGATCTATTCTTATCTCCGCGATTTTTCGTTGGGCAAATACAAATCCCCGGATGGGGCGCGGATACAATCGCATCTGTTGGGAACCAGCGACTGGTTTGGAAAGAAGCTGAATGCGCCGAAGAACAAAGCGCTCGCCGACGCGCAGATCATGCCGCTCGTCCGGGATATGGTGGCGTACGACAAGGAGAACGTTGTCATTTACCGGACTGCCCGCGAGGTATCTAAAAACTTTTATGCCTTCGGTCTCCTTACCGATATCACCCGGAAGCTGAAAACCTACCGCGAGGAGAACAACATCATGATCCTCGCCGATGCTTCGAAGTTCCTGAACGGAGTGATCAACAACAGCGATACGCCTTTTGTCTACGAAAAAGTGGGATCGTATTTCCGGAACTACCTTATCGATGAGTTCCAGGACACATCGTTGTATCAATGGAAGAATTTTACACCGCTGCTTCGCGAAGCCGGGGACCAGGGTTATTTCAATCTCATTGTCGGGGACGTAAAACAGTCGATCTACCGGTGGCGCAGCGGGGACCTGGAGATACTGCAGAAACATGTGGTGCGTGACTTCGGACCGGAGCGTATCGAGATCATTCCGCTCGATACCAATTACAGGAGTGCAGGTAACGTAGTTGAATTCAACAACAAGCTGTTCAAATCTGCAGCTCTCAAGATCTCACAAACGGTGGGCGACGAGCTTCCGGTGGAAGTGTTTTCCGAAGCCGAACAAAAGATCTCGCGATGGCACGGGGGCGGATTTATCCGCATGAAGTTCCTGGAGCGGAGCGAGGAAGAGGAAGGTTGGGAAGACCAGGCGATACGGATGATACCCGGTTGGATGGAGGACCTTCAGGACAAGGGAGCCAAGCTCAAGGACATCGCCATACTGGTCCGTAAGAATGACGAAGGTCAGCGCATTGCGTCGTTCCTTCTTAATTTCCGGAACACACCCGATGCGAAGCCGGGTTATAACTATGAAGTGGTATCCAACGAATCGCTCCGGCTCGACACATCACTTTCGGTCAACGTCATCATTTCGGCTTTGCAGTTCCTCAAGAATCCGGAAGACAAAGTTGCGCGTGGACAGCTCGCCTATGAGATCGCAAACAATCCCGCCGACGATCTGTTCCTGAAAGCCGGCGCAAAGACCGGGCTGTCGGACATCCTTCCCGAAAATTTCCTGGCACAACTGAAGTACTTCAAAAAACTTTCGTTGTTCGAGCTTATTGAAGAGCTGATCAACGTCTTCAGGCTGGGCGAGAAGGAGGAAGAGCTTGCATACCTGCAGGCGTTCCAGGACCAGGTGCTGGAATTTTCGGCACGTGAAAGAACCGATGTCGGCTCGTTCCTCGAGTGGTGGGAGATGTACAAGGCGAAGAAGTCCATCAAGGTCTCGTCGAGCATCGAGGCGGCGAACATCATCACGATACATGCTTCGAAAGGCCTCCAGTACAAGTATGTCATCCTCCCTTTTTGCAACTGGAAACTGAATCACGAGATGAACCCGCTGATGTGGATCACTCCGAAGGAAGCACCTTTCAGCCAATTGGGAGCCCTCGCAGTCCGGTTTGGCACAGAGCTTCAGAAGACTCAATTCAGCGAGGAATATAAAGAAGAGTATACCAAAGCCTTTCTCGACAACCTGAACCTGTTGTATGTAGCTTTCACCCGCGCCGAATGGGGACTGATCGTTACCGGACCGATGGCGAAACCCGGCCGCTTGAATCATGTCGGTGAAATAGTCCAGCAGGTGCTCTCGGAACATTACCCGCTTCAGTTCAACGGGAATGACTTCGCAATAGGAGAGGTGAGCCCAATGCCCGATCCGCTTCCCGAAACGGAGATGACTCAAATGAAGCTTGGCCGTTACCGATCGACCGACTGGCGCGAGAAGCTGGTGATCAAGCGCGAGGGCTCGGAGTTCTTCGAAGAGACCGTCTCCGAAAAGAGGGGCAAGATCAATCGTGGCATACTGATCCACACGGTGTTGTCGAGGATCGAGTATAAGGGGGACGCGGAAGAGAAGCTCGAAACTTTCTTTCTCGAACATGCCCTGCCTGCTGAAGATGCAGAGGCCGTGAAACGGGACGTGTATTCAGTGCTCGATCACTCATTCATGGGCAACTGGTTTACGAAGGAGTGGAAGATCAAAGCCGAGGCATTGGTGTTGCTCCCGGGCGGCACCCAAAAACGGATCGACAGGATCATGCTTGGTAAGACCCGCACTGTGATCGTCGACTACAAGACCGGTGAAAAGAAACAAGCTGATAAAGAACAGGTGGAAATGTACGCCAATGTCCTTGCACAAATGGGCTATCCCAATGTGCAGGCGTTCCTCGTTTATTTAAAAGATATGAAAGTGGTGGAAGTGATCAGTAAATCAAACTTAAGCCTGTTCTGATCATGACACCATTCCTTAAAGAGTTGGCGGAACGAATGATCAAGGAATATCCCCGGCTGGATGAGCTTACTTTCATCTTTCCCAACCGACGGGCAGCGTTGTACTTCGAGAATTACCTCGCCCGAGGGCTTCAACGTCCGCAATGGGCACCGTCGCTATACAGCATCGAGGAGTTTTTCAAACATCATTCCGACCTCAAGGAACCCGACAAGCTTACATTGGTCTTCAGGCTGTACCAGGTGTACACGAGCGTTTTGAAGAACAACGAGTCGTTCGACAAGTTCTATTTCTGGGGCGAAATGCTCTTGCGCGATTTCGACGAGATCGATAAATATTTAGTAAACGCCCCCCAGCTATTCAAGGATCTCAGCAAGATCAAGGAGCTCGACGAGACTTTCGATTACCTGACGGAGGAGCAGAGGTCTTTTCTGAAAGATTTCTGGAACCACTTCACCGAAAAGCCTTCAGTCACCAAGGACGAATTCCTTTTCATGTGGCAGAAGCTGCCGAAAGTATACACCGAGTTCACCAAAGCGCTTCGCAAAGAATCTCTCGGCTACGAAGGGATGATCCACCGCGATGTAGCTGAAAGTTTCGCGAAGAAGATACCAGCCGGACTGAAAAATGCGAAGCTCGTGTTCGCGGGGTTCAACGCCCTCACGAAAGCCGAAGAGACGGTGATCTCCGCATTGATTGCCGAAGGGGCACAGATCATCTGGGACGCGGATAAATATTACGTGGAGAACGACCTGCAGGAAGCGGGTCAGTTCATGAGACAATACCGGAAACACCAGACCTTCGCCCCGACATTTCCATCGGAGCTTCCTTCACACTTCCTGGATGCACCCAAGAAGATCAGTCTCACCGCCGTCCCCCAACGGATCGGCCAGGCCAAGCTTGCAGGTCTTGAGATCGACGCCGTTCTTGAACAACTTCCGAAGAATGACCTGCCCGCCGAGCTCAGCAAGACAGTCATCGTACTGCCCGACGAAAGCATGCTGCTGCCCATCATGCACTCGTTGCCCGAACAGCTGGCGGATATCAACGTAACGATGGGATTTCCATTGCGGGAAACACCGTTGTTCAATCTCCTGGACCAGGTGGTGGAAATGCAAGTCAAGAAACGAACCAAGTCGTTCAACCATCGCGAGGTGAATGCCATTCTTGGTCACGCATATTTTCTCGCACTGGCCGAACAGGAAGCACAGGAACGTGTCTTTGGGATCGTAAAGAACAACAGGGTGTATGTTGCGATAGAAGATCTGCTCGGTACCGACCCGATCTTCTCCGTAGTCTTCAAAGCGGTGGAGTCCAGTGAAGCTACAGCTTACCTGCTGGAGATCGTCGAACACCTCGGCTCCCGCTTCTCGGACAAGAAAAGCTTCGACAGGGAATATGCCTATCGTTTTCATCAGCATATCTCTCGTCTTCACTCTATATTCTCTGCTTCGGAAAAAGCTCCCGACTGGCGTGGCTTCCAGAAACTGTTTCGCCAGGTGATGATGATGCAGAAGATACCGTTCACCGGCGAGCCGTTGCGTGGTCTGCAGATCATGGGCGTGCTCGAAACACGTAACCTCGACTTCGATAACGTGATCATATTGTCGCTGAACGAGGGGCAGCTGCCGTCGCCGCCCCGCCAGGGATCGTACGTACCACATTCCATCCGGCGGGCATATTCGCTACCCACTTATGAGCACCAGGATGCGATCTATGCTTACTTGTTCTACCGGTTGCTCCAGCGCGCTTCCAACATCTCCTTTTACTATAGTACGGAACCCGATATTGTCGGAAATGGCGAAATGAGCCGTTACCTGCAGCAGGTCCTGATCGAATCGAAGCTGCCGGTACAAAAGAAAGTTCTTCATAACCCGATACACGTTCACGCGATCAAGTCGATCACGATACCCAAGACGCCAGCGGTGATGGAACAGCTGGAGAAGTATGTGAGAACCGACGGTGAACGGCCATTCTTCCTGACGCCATCCAGTCTGAATGACTATATAGAATGCAGTCTCCGTTTTTACTTAAGACAGATCGCATTACTGAAAGAAGCCGAAGAAGTGGAGGAGGAGGTCGACGCCCGTGTGTTCGGTAACATCCTGCACGACGTGGTCTTCTGGCTGTACGATGAGCTGAGGAAGGAAAAAAATAACCTGATACAGCCTGAGGACCTGGAAATTCCCGATACCCGGATCGATGGCTTGATCGACAGGGCTTTCCGGAAGTTCTATCACATGGAACTGACCGAAGAAGTGATCTACGAAGGCAAACGGGTGGTTGTAAAAGAGGTGGTGAGAACATTCCTGCGAAAGATCCTCGAGCGCGACGTCGAGTATGCTCCGTTCGAAGTGCGGATGCTGGAAGATAATTTCAATGAGAAGATTGTTCTACGGTCCGGCAAACAGGTAAGAATCGGCGGCAAGATCGACCGGGCCGACGCGAAGAACGGAACGGTGCGTGTGATCGATTACAAAACCGGTAAAGACGACCTTACCTTCGAAAGCCTCGAGTCGCTTTTCGACGGGGAAGGCCGTCACAACAAGGCAGCGTTTCAGACCATGCTGTATTCGTATGTATATTCCCTTCATCAAAGGACTGCGTCCGAAAGGATCAAGCCCGGTCTGTTGAACCGCAACAACCTCTTCGGCACCGATTTCAAGTTCGGTCTCCGGATGGGCAAGATCCGTGAACCATTGGAAGACGTCAGCATGTTATTACCTGAGTTTGGTCAGCGCCTCCACGAGGTGGTGGAAGAGATCTTCAACCCTGCGGTGCCGTTCAAACAAACGTCGAACCTGAAGAGTTGTGTATATTGTTCGTACCGTGCACTTTGCCGCAGATGATCGTATGGACCTGGAGAAATTCAAACAGACCGCCACGGGAAAGGCCAAGGAGAACAAGAAGTTCCTGAAAGGACTTTCGAAGCTCGACGATGGTCGTCTCGACAGCGAGTTCCACCAGGCGCACGAAGAAGTTTTCGCCACAACAGACTGTCTGACGTGTGCCAACTGCTGCAAGACGACCAGCCCCATCTTTTACCAAACCGACATCGAACGGGTAGCCAGAGCTCTCAAAATGAAACCTGGTGACTTTATTGAAAAGTATCTGTTTGTTGACGAGGACAAAGACTATGTGCTGCGAGCTGCGCCTTGCCCGTTCCTTGGTCCCGACAATTATTGTAGTGTTTATGACAGCCGCCCGAAGGCGTGCCGCGAGTATCCGCATACCGATCGAAAGAAAATGAGTCAGGTGTTGGAGTTGGCCTATCGAAATACGCTGGTGTGCCCGGCGGTATTGGAGATCGTGGAGAAAATCAAGAAAAGGAGCCAGGAGCCAGGAGTCAGGAGACAGGAGTAAGGAGTAAGGAGCGCTGAACCTTATTGTGTCGTATCCTGGCTCCTGTCTCCTGACTCCTCCTACAGGATCGAGTTCTTATAAACATACGTTATCAGCTCTGCCGTATTTGCCACATTCACCTTCTTGATCAGCTGATACCGGTACGTTTCGATCGACCGGAAACTAAGTCCAAGCTGCTCACTGATCTCCTGGGTTGTTTTTCCTTTGGACATCAGCAGGATGAGCTGCATCTCCCTTTCCGTGAAACGGACAGAGGGAATTTGCTTCCGGAGCCCGCTCATAAGCCATGACGAGATCGTATCGTCGAACTTGGAGTGATAATAGTAGTCGCCCTTGAGTACGGTGGTCATGGCCGCAGCGATCTCTTCGCCTTCGATGTTCTTGGTCAGAAATCCTTTCGCCCCGGTCTTGAACAGGTTGAGTATCAATGGTATTTCGTCGAATTGTGTGAGGACGATGATGGGTACGGTAGGCCGTGCTTCGAGTATAGCTTCGGCAGCATCATAGCCGTTCATCTCGGGCATGTTCACATCGAGAAAGATCAGGTCCACCGAATGCTGTGTCGACATCCGTACCGCTTCCACACCGTTAGCCGCGAAAACTATGTTACCGTTCGAATACTCTGTGGTGCGGATAATGTCCTCAAGTCCTTTTCTAAACAGCGGGTGATCGTCGGCGATAAGAATTGTTAAAACACTTTTTCGATGATGCATCGAGGGAGAATTTATGCGGGTTAATGTAATGAGAGGAGTAGATAATTCACTTTTTCGGGCTGCGATTCATGAAAAATACGTGCCGGTGGCCATACTATAGTGTTTTCACGATGTAATGCAGCATGTAAGATTATGTTGAACATTCATCACCATGGGTGTACTATTCATGAGTATACGGGGTAATTTTTATTTAACTTATTAGTCATTGAGTGGTTTAAGGCTGTTACGCCGAAGATAATGAAGTTGTACTTCAAAAGAGGAGTGATGGGAGGATTTATCATCACGATACTCACTATAAGTGGACTTGGTATTTATTCTTACATCGGTATAGAACAATTGATAACTGCAAGTAATGTCCAGGGACAGAGTTTGAATATTGCCAGCCAGGCAGAACAGGTGTTGGTGAAGGTGATGCACCTCGAAACCGGGCAACGAGGATATGTGATCACGGGCGATTCTTCTTTTCTCGAACCTTACCATATCGCTACAGCGAGCATTATTGAAAACATTTCTTCTTTGATCAAAGCAACTGAAGGAGATCCCGTGACGAGCGCTCTGGTTGAGGAACTTAAGATTATGGTGCAGCGCAAGACGGGCGTCATTTTTGAAATTATACACGCACGCCGGAAGAGTTTTGAGGACGCTCAAGTCGTTGTAATGAACGGTGAGGGTAAGAAATGGATGGATGGCGTCCGCGACGTCGTCCGGCGGATACAGGCTCTTGAATCCACAACCTACGGCTCCGAAGTAGTTTCTTCCGGACAACGGCTCGATATCTTCCGGTATGCGTTCGCCGGTGTTCTGGTCATACCGGCAGTCATCATCATCTTCCTTTTCTATTCGATCAATAGCCATCTTAACAAGCACGAGGATGCCGCCGGGCGATTGAGCAGAGCCAATCATGAGGTTACCCAACTCAACAAAGACCTGGAAGCGTTCACATACTCCGTTTCACACGACCTTCGCGCACCATTGCGATCTGTCGACGGTTACGCCAATATTCTTCTGGAAGACTACGGGGCTGTTGAAATAGGGTCATTTTTACGCGAAAACAATGTGTGTTACTATGTGCGCGACAACGGTGTCGGGTTCAACATGCAGTACGTCAGCAAGCTTTTCGGTGTATTCCAGCGCCTCCACCATAACAATGAGTTTGAAGGAACAGGCGTGGGGCTCGCGCTGACCAAACGCATCATCGACAGGCATGCGGGAGCGGTATGGGCCGAGGGAGCATTGAACGAAGGAGCAACTTTTTATTTTTCACTACCCAGATAATCACACATGGAAGACGCAGTCGACATTTTGCTTGTAGAAGACAACCCCGATGACGCCGGTCTCACGATTCGCGCGCTCAAGAAGCACAACCTGGCAAACAACCTGGTACATCTGACCGACGGAGAGGAGGCCCTCAACTTCCTTTTTGGCGAAGGCAAGAATAACATGCCAAGGCTGATCCTGCTCGACCTCAAAATGCCTAAGGTCGACGGTATCGAAGTACTGAAACGTATCAAATCGAACGAAGAAAAACGGATCATTCCTGTCGTCATCCTCACCTCGTCGAAGGAGGAGCGGGATATTGTGGAATCGTATAAACTGGGCGTGAACGCCTACATCGTTAAACCTGTGGATTTCGACAAGTTCGTTAAGGCAGTGTCGGACCTTGGGTTGTTCTGGCTTGTACTCAATCAGCCGCCGAAATAATTTCTGTACTAATGAATGGATTTATTCTGTTGTTGTTGATGCTTTAATTGTTCTATGGAAAGAGTTCTGAGGATACTGATGTTGGAAGATATAGTCGAGGAAGCCGGGCTGATCGAGCGGGTACTGAAAAAAGCCAAGCTGCCGTACGTCAGCATGAGGGTGGATGGTCCGGATGAATTTGTGGGCGCACTAGAGTCGTTCAACCCCGACGTCGTGCTGTCCGACCATGCGCTGCCGCAATTCAATTCTATCGAAGCACTGAAGCTTTGTCGCGCCCGCGGGCTGATGATACCCTTCATCCTCGTTACCGGAACGGTATCTGAAGAGTTTGCGGTCAACTGTTTGAAACAAGGCGTGGATGATTATATCCTTAAGAATAATCTTTCAAGACTTCCCGCCGCCATCCTGAACTCACTCAACCAGCGCGAGATGGAATCGAGAAGGCTGGTAACAGAGTTGAAGCTGAGAGATCAGAACGAAGAGCTCATTAAGACTAACGACCTGCTCCGCAAGATCAATATGGAGCTCGACAACTTCGTGTATAGTGTTTCACACAACCTTCGGGCTCCGCTGATGTCGGTGCTCGGCCTGGTGACGATCGCCAGGATGGAGGATAAGAAGACAGAGAAGCCCACCGAAAATCTCTTCAACATGATCGAGCACAGCATTCACCGCCTCGACGATACGTTGAAAGAAATCCTCGACTATTCCCGCAACGCCCGCACTGAGACGTCGATCACTGAAGTTGAGCTAGAAGCCCTTTTCAACGATTCACTTGAACGTCTCAAATACCTGAAAGGCTTCGACCGGATAGAGAAACAGATACGTGTCGAGGGAGATGTGCCTGTTTATTGCGATGCCTACCGGCTAAGCATCATCTTTCAGAACCTGATATCGAATTCCATCAAGTATCAAGATGTCGAGAAAGCCCAGAGCTTCATCAAGATCATCGCCGACGTAACGGAAGAAGACATCCGTATCCAGTTCTCCGACAACGGCATGGGCATCCGGGAAGAATACCTTCCCCGTATTTTCAGCATGTTCTTTCGTGCTACCGAAAAAAGTGAAGGGGCAGGGTTGGGGCTTTACATCGTAAAAGAATCTATTTTGAAATTGGGTGGCGATATCACGCTCGACTCCACCTACAATGAAGGATCTACATTCAACATCCGCCTCCCGAATTCCACGCCAGGGCTTTCCCGGCAAGAGAAAGTGTTGACATCTTAAAAAGAAATCTCTCACGGAGGCACGGAAACCACGGAAACGCTATCAATAAAGCGCTGCGCCACGTTGAAGGCGCGTGTATTTTCCGTGTATTGATTTTATAAACACAATGTTTCTCACGGAAAGCACGGAAACCACGGAAGCGCTATCAAAAAGTGCTGCGCCACGTTGAAGGTAAGTGTATTTTCCGTGTATTGATTTTATAAACACAATGTTTCTCACGGAAGGCACGGAAACCACGGAAGCGCTATCAAAAGCGCTGTGCCGCGTTGAAGGTAAGTGTATTTTCTCTGTATTGATTTTATAAACACAATTTTTCTCACTGAAGCACGGAAACTACGGAAGCCCTATCTATAAAGCGCTGCGCCACGTTGAAGGCGCGTGTATTTTCCGTGCATTCCGTGCTTTCCGTGAGAAACAAAAAAAGCCAATCGGAACATCGATTGGCTTTATAAAACACAATGTTATTTTTCTTAAACGACCTGCGCTTCGAGCTTCTGTGCAAGGATCGACTTTGGTACTGCGCCGACTTGTTTGTCCACTACCTGTCCTTTCCTGAAAACAAGAAGAGTAGGTATCGAACGAACACCAAACTTGGCGGTCGTCTCAGGGTTTTCGTCAACGTTAAGTTTTGCCACTATGGCTTTACCTTCGTAATCGTTAGCCAATTCCTCCACTGCGGGTCCGATCATTTTGCAAGGTCCGCACCATTCAGCCCAGAAGTCAACAAGAACAGGTTTATCAGACTGGATGGTCTCCTCGAAATTCGCATCGGTAAGTACTATTGCTTTTCCCATAATGATGGTTTAAATATTGATTGTTTCAGTTTCTACAGGCTCCAACACAAAGGTAGACGAATTTGTTCCAACTTTAGCCGCCATACCGGCAGGTTTGTTGGTTTTGTCCGACAACCAACGGACCTCGTTCTTGTCGGTGATCACACCCACATCCGACGCCAGTTTCCGGAGTTCGTTTATCAGTGGTGTCGACGGCCGTACCGTCTTAGACCGGGCGGGAATCTCTGTAGCCCGGATGCCATCCTTGCCTGAGAACGATACCTTCAAAAAGCCCTTTCCCGAGTGTTTTTTCAGCAGCTTGTCCAGCTCATCCAATTTCTCGCGGGTTAAGGTTTCAGGGTCGGCATTCAGATGGATAGCCAGCCCGTTCACGCGCTTGTCCGCCACCTCGTTCAGCAGGTCGATGTTCCTGATCCTGAGCTCCAGGTTCTGATCGCCCCAGGTATTGCGGGCTACCGTCCCCTCTATAAACAAATGATTTCCCGGGATGAAAAAGTTCTTTCGCTCCAGGTATTCCTTGCCGAACATGGTGAACGTATAACCTCCGCTGTAGTCCTCCACCGTCATCCTGCCGAACGGGTTTCCGGTCTTGGTCCGGCGTTCCTCCACCGAAGAAACGATCCCCACCAGCTTGCAGTCTTTTCCTTGCAAGACATCCAGGTTGTTGAGCTCCGTCAGCTGGGTAGTAACAAAAGTGTTGATGATAAACTCGTAGTTGTCGAGGGGGTGGCCGGAGATGTACACACCCACGACCTCTTTTTCGAACTGAAGTTTTTCGATCTCACTGAATGGTTCGATCGGATCGATCCGGGGCAACGGCATTTCGGTACCGGTCGAGCCTCCGAAAAGACTAGCCTGCGCGCTGGCTGCCTCCTGCTGGATCCTGGCCGCGTACCGGATCACTTTCTCGGTCAACGGGACATCGCCGTCTTTGGCGGCCATGTACTGGCGACGATGAAAATCGGTAAAGCAGTCGAACGCCCCCGACAGTGCCAGGCACTCGAAAGTTTTTTTGTTCACCGACTTCCCGTTCAGCCTCCGCGCAAACTCAAATATGTTTTTATAGGGACCGTGAGCTTCACGTTCATGGATGATGCCTTCCACCGCCGCGTCTCCAGCACCCTTGATAGCGCCGAGCCCGAAACGGATCTCACCCTGTTTATTCACCTCGAAGAACATCCCGGATTCATTCACATGCGGACCGAGAACGGCAATGCCCATCTTCCGGGCCTCGTCTATGAAGTAAGTAACGCTGTCGAGACTGCTTTGTGAATGTGTAAGAACGGCTGCCATGTATTCGGCAGGGTAGTTGGCTTTCAGGTAGGCCGTATGATAGGCCACCAGCGAGTAACATGTTGAGTGTGACTTGTTGAAAGCATATTGTGCAAACGCCTCCCAGTCCTTCCAGATCTTTTCGGCGATACGCTCGTCGTGGTTGTTCGTGCGGCAGCCCTCGATGAATTTGTCCTTCATTTTGTCGAGAACTTCCTTCTGTTTCTTACCCATGGCCTTCCGTAGAACGTCGGCCTCGCCCTTGGTGAAGTTGGCAAGCTTTTGCGACAGCAACATCACCTGCTCCTGGTACACGCAAATTCCGTAAGTGTCTTTGAGGTATTCCTCCATCTCCGGCAGGTCGTACCGTATCGCTTCCCTTCCGTGCTTTCGCAAGATAAACGCCGGTATGTATTCCATGGGGCCCGGACGATAAAGTGCGTTCATCGCAATGAGATCTTCGAACTTATCAGGCTTCAGACCCTTGAGGTAGTTCTGCATGCCGTCACTTTCGAACTGGAACGTGCCGGTGGTTTCACCACGTTGATATAACTGGTAAGTCTTTAAGTCGTCGAGCGGGATCTTGTCGATATCGATGTCGATACCCCTGCGCTTTTTGATGTTCTTCAGTGCGGTTTTGATGATGGTCAGGGTCGTCAAACCCAGGAAGTCCATTTTCAACATTCCCGCGCTCTCAACCACGCTGTTGTCAAACTGGGTAACGAGCATCGACGTCTCTCGTGCTATCGAAACAGGGATGAGCTTTGTCATGTCGTCGGGCGTGATGATCACACCGCAAGCATGTGTTCCGGTGTTTCTCAACGATCCTTCGAGTATGACCGCCTGGTTCAGCACCTGTGCTTTCAGGTCGTTTCCTTTTTTGATGTCTACCAGTTCGCGAACTTCCTCGAATGCTTTTTCGA